>ERZ836939.391-NODE-391-length-60168-cov-10.276529_pt1 | contig 60168 bp, 82 predicted proteins | sample MGYA00519912_ERZ836939 | MGnify/ENA primary metagenome ERZ836939 (study PRJEB31850, sample SAMEA3708810) | human gut metagenome | biome: human gut; feature: human-associated habitat; material: faeces | place: China | collected 2014 ...
CGTTCATGCGCGTCAAAACGGTGGATCTGGCGGACTCAGGAGGTGGTAAAGTAGGCCAGGTAGACGTCCCCCTCCTCCCCCTCAGGGGTGCCGTTGTCAAAGACCTCCAGAAAGGCCAGGGTGAAGTCACAGGCGCTGTCGGGGACCTGGTACACCAGGGCGCCCTCCCGAGTCTCACCCACGGCCAGGCTGTACTCCTGGGGCAGCTGCTCAGAGCAGTAGGGCTCCAGTGGGAGGGCCCACTGGTCCTGGGCGTATTCACCCCAGTACAGCTGGAAATCGGAGTCATACATGGGGACCGGCTCGTCGAAGCGGTTTTGGATGGTGAGCTCCACCACGATCAGCTTGCAGCCCTCGTCGGCGGTGCGGTCCTGATAAGAGTCCGCGGACTGTGCGCTGGTGATGGTATAGTCGAACCAGGAGGTGGAGACGGTATCCCCCACATGGACCTCCTCCGTCTCGGTGCGTTCCGTTCCGGGGAGGAGGCCGCAGCCGGACAGGACCAGGGCCGTCAGCCCCCCCAGAAGCCAGATTTTTGTCCCTCGCATGGCAGGTGCTCCTTCCAGATCAAAATGGCGGGTTCACCGGTATGGGGAGCCCGCGGTCGTGTCCCTATTATAATGCAGGGAGGGCAAAGCCGCAAGCCTGGAGGTGCAGGGGGCGGTGCTGAGCGTGTAAGGCGCTCCGGTGCGGCCGCCCACAGATGTTATGATAGGCGGTTCAAGGAGAGAAAGCAAGGGATTTCCGGCGGCCGCGGAGCGCTGCCCGCTCCGGCAGACCGGCTTCTTACAGCCCTGGGAGGAGATCGGGCGACAAAATCCGGTGGAATCCGGATTTCCGCTGGACAAATACAAGGCGGTGTGTTAAGATGATTGTGACCGATTTCCGCCGAAGCCGGTCTCCTGGAGAAAGTTCCAGGGCGTACAATTTCATAGTAAAAGAAGGAGATCAAAATGGAAATCCGTAAAATCTTTGTTGTCGGTTCCGGTCTGATGGGCAGCGGCATTGCCCAGACCGCCCTCCAGTACGGCTATGAGGTCATCCTGAACGATCAGAGCAAGGCCGCCCTTGAGCGGGGGCAGGCCGGCATCAGCGCCCGTCTGGACCGTCTGGTGGAGAAGGGCAAGATGACCGCCGAGGAGAAGGAAGACTGCATGAGCCGTCTGACCATCACCCCCAGCGTACATACCGCTTCCAACGTGGATCTGGTCATCGAGGCCATCTATGAGAATCTGGACGCCAAGCGCGCCATTTTCCAGCAGCTGGACAAGATCTGCGACGACCGCACCATTTTTGCCTCCAACACCTCCTCTATCTCCATGACCAGCCTGGCCGCCGCCACCGCCCGTCCGGAGAAGGTTGTGGGCCTGCACTTCTTCTCCCCCGTGCCGGTGATGGGCCTGGTGGAGATCGTCTACGGCCTGCGCACCTCTCAGGAGACCATTGACATCGTGACCACTGTTGGCCAGCACATGGGCAAGCGCACCATCCTGGCCAAGGACAAGCCCGGCTTCATCGTCAACCGTATGCTCCTGCCCATGCTCAACGAGGCCGTGCAGGTCCTGGACGAGGACATCGGCAGCGTGGAGGACGTGGATGAGGGCATGATGCGCGGCTGTAACCACCCCATGGGCCCCCTGGCTCTGGCGGACATGATCGGCCTGGACATCCTGCTGGAGGTTATGGAGACCTTCTACCTCGACCTGGGCGACACCAAGTACCGTCCCGCCCACCTGCTGCGGAAGATGGTGGCCGCCGGCTACCTGGGCCGCAAGTCCGGCGCCGGCTTCTATGTCTATGAGAAGGGCAAGAAGGTGGGCGTCAACCCGGTTCTGGTCAAGTAAGAATCAGAACAAACCAGCATCTGAATTGATTTGATACGCAAGGCGGGCACTCCCTACCGGAGTGCCCGCCTTTCTGCGTGAAGGGGTATCTTGTGCCGGCCCATGAAATTCGCTATAATATAAAAAAAGCCGGCCGTCTGGCCGGGAGATACGATTCTGCCCGCCGTGCGGGAGACGGCGGGCACTGCGGATGAAAAGAGAGAGGCTTCGCAATGTTTGATACCTTCCTGTACGCCTTTAACGCGGTCACGCCCATGCTGCTTCTGATGCTGCTGGGGTGGGGGCTGAAGGCGGCCCATTTTTTTGACGATGAACTGCTGCGGAAGATGAACACCTTCACCTTCCGCTTCGGCATTTCCGCCATGATGTTCCGAAACGTCTATACGCTCTCCTCGCTCCGGGACATCCATCTCAATGTGATGGTCTTTGTGCTGGTGAGCTGCCTGGTTCTCACCGGAATGGGGTGGGTGGAATCCCGCCTGTTTACCGACCGGAGAAACCGCCGGGGCATCATCATCCAGAACAGCTTCCGGAGCAACTTCGCCATCATCGGGACCACCCTGGCCGTCTCGCTGGGGGGCGTGGCGGGGGGCGCGGTGTCGGCCAGCATGCAGGCCCCGGCGATCATCTATTATAATATTGTGGCGGTGCTGTGCCTGACCGTCTACTCCGACCGGCCTGACCGGGCGGTGGACATGAGAGGCATTTTAAAGAAAATCGCCACCAATCCCATGATTCTGGGCCAGGTGGCCGGGCTGATCTGCCTGGCCGTCCGGGAATTCGTGCCCCGGGACGCCCAGGGGGAGCTGATCTTTTCACTGGCCGGCGATCTGCCGTTTCTCTACACCCCGATTGAAGATCTGGCGGACATGGCCCCGCCCCTGATTCTGATTCTGCTGGGGGCGCGGGTGAATTTCAGCGCTGTGGGCAATATGAAAAAGGAGCTGGCCGTGGGCGTGATCCAGCGGCTGGTGCTGGCCCCGGCGGCGGGGTTCGGCATGGCCTTTCTGGCCCAGGCGCTGGGCTTCTTTGCGGTGACGCCGGCAGTGCTCAGCGCTTTGGTGGGTATGTACGGCTCGCCGGTGGCCTCGGCCAGCGCGGTGATGGCGGAGGAGATGGGCGGCGACGCCGAGCTGGCCCGCCAGTATGTGGTGTGGACCTCCGCCTTCAGCATGATCACGCTGTTCCTGTGGATTTTCCTGCTGCGGGCGGCCGGGCTGCTGTAGCGGACGCGGGATGAATTCCGGCTTGAAAAGCCGGGGACGATTGCGTATAATCAAGAGAACGACAGAACCATAAGTGAGGGATCAGAGGAAACTATGTACCGGATTGATATTATGACGCTCTTCCCGGATGTGGTGGGCGATATGCTGTGCGAGTCGATTCTGGGCCGGGGGCAGGAGCGGGGCTATATCCGTATCGAGTGCCACCAGATCCGGGATTACACCTTGAATAAGCAGCGGCAGGTGGACGACTACCCCTACGGCGGCGGCCGGGGGGCGGTGATGCAGGCCGACCCCCTCTACCAGTGCTGGAAGCACATCTGCGACGAGGCGGGGGAGCGGGTCCACACCATTTACATGTCCCCGGCGGGCAAGACCTTCTGCCAGGCGGACGCCCGGCGGCTGCGGGACGACTACACCCGGCTCATCCTGGTGTGCGGGCACTACGAGGGAATCGACGAGCGCTTCATTGAGGAGTGCGTGGACGAGGAGATCTCCCTGGGGGACTTTGTGATGACCGGAGGGGAGATTCCTGCCATGGCGGTGGCCGACGCGGTGTGCCGCCTGGTGCCCGGGGTGCTCTCCGACCCCTCCTGCTATGAGAACGAGAGCCACTGGAGCGGCATGCTGGAGGCTCCCCAGTACTCCCGGCCCGAGGTGTGGCACGACCGGGCGGTGCCGTCCATCCTGCTCTCCGGCAACCACGCCAAGGTGGACCAGTGGCGGCGGAAGCAGTCCATCCTGCGCACCTACCGCCGCCGGCCCGACCTGTACGAAAAGCTGGACCTGTCCTCCAAGGAGGACAAGAAGCTGCTCTCTGAGCTGAGGGAGGAGACGGGGGAGCCCCTGTAAAATCGATGCAAATGTCAATAGTAAATGCGAAAAAAATATAAAAAAATATATTTAGACCGTCAGGTGAGGGCCGCGAGGCATTCCCGGAAACAAATTTCAGCGGTTTTCCAGCCCAGTATTTCCCGCGGATAGTTGTTAATCCAATCTTCCGCCCGCTTCACCGCGGCGGCGCTCACGGCTCCGAAATCCGTTCCCTTTGGAAACTTCCGGCGAATCATTTTGTTCTGGCATTCGTTGGACCCGCGTTCATAAGAGGAATACGGGTGGCAGAAATAGGCCGTCGTCCGCCTCCGACCCTTCCGCACGGCGGACCGTTCCAGCCGCTCCACGTCGGAGAACTCCCCGCCGTTGTCGAACGTGATCGTCTGGAACGCCTTTGCAAAAAGGTCCGCGCCGAATCTCCGTTCGATCTGGTCCAGCGCCTTTATTACGCTGTTCGCGGTCCGGTCCTTGATTCTTGCAATAATTTCCCATCGGGTCAAACGCTCTGTCAGTACAAGCAGGGCTTTTGACCCGTCTTTTTTGCTGTAAACCGTGTCCCCCTCCCAATGCCCGAACGTGGTTCGCTGGTCCACTATTTCCGGGCGCTTATCAATGCTCTTCCCGTTTTGCCGTTTCCCGGTCTTTTTCACGGTTCGATAGGGGCGCTTCCTTTTTGGCTTCTCCGGCAAGTCTGCGTTGGTCAGGGACATAAAAACCCCTTTCGTGATATAGCTGTAAAGCGTACTGACGCAGATTGACGTTTTGAACGCCTTCCCCTCTAACTTGATGTCAGCGAGGGCCGCGGCGGGTGAACGATCTTCGTCAAGAATTTTCCGTTCGATATAGTCCACAAGTTCATAATCATTCCCAATTTTCAGGGGCGCGCCCTTTGCGGCAAGGTTTTCCCGGTATCTTTTTTCGGCTCCGTCCGGGTTGTAGCGATCTTCCACAATCCACGTGTCCCCGTCTAAATACTGCCAGCGGGCGCGCTTAATCTCCCGGTAAATCGTGCTAACATGAACGTGCAGTTCCTCCGCGATCTGTTTTTTTGAACACTTCATGTTCAGCATAGCTTCCAGCTTGTAGCGGTCGTATTTTGTCAGGTGACTAAAGCAATGTCCCATCGTCTGGCCCTCCGTATGGAGAAAGCCCGCCCAATCCGGGCGGGCTTTCGTATTTCTTTCTTCCGCGGGGTTCCCTCCGCCTTTTCGGGCATTATAACACGTTTTTTATACTAACGCAAGTATTCTTTTCAATTCTCTTCCTGCTCTGCAAGCCATTCCATAGACACGCCCAGCACCTTTGCCAGAACCACAAGTTCATAATCTGTGACGAATCGTGTTCCGATCTCAATTCGGCTCACGCTGTCCCGCTCCATCGTGATTCCCGCAACCTGCAACCGGGCGGCAAGGTCCGCTTGATTGATTTTCAGCCGCGCCCGCGCCTCTTTCACCCGGTTTCCACATAGGTTCTTCCGGCCCTTGTAATCGTATATTTTCAATTTTTCTTCCTCCCCGTGTGTTAAAGTTTCGCATTTTTCTTGACTTTAACACGCGGCTTGTTAATAATTGTGTTAAAGGTCAGAATCACAGAAAGCACGGTGAAGATTCTTTCCTCAAAATACAATGCCGCCCGGTACACCGGACGGCGGAATGGAGGATTCCAAATGTCGAAAAGATTTCTTGCTCTGCTGGCCGCGGTTTCGCTGGCCGCGTCCCTTTCCGCCTGCGGCGGTGTCCTTGTCGATCTGGACACGCCCAAATCAGAAGAGTTGTCCGCCCAATATGACTTTTACCCGGATTCTATGAATACCATCCGGGCCGACATGTGGATTACGCCGGAACAGGCCGATGAAGTTTTCATTGTCCTTGCTTCCTGCGGCCTGAACGAAAAGGTCACAAGTATTTCTGAAAGCGGCGGCGTTTATACCGTGTATTTCGGCGGCAATTCTCTTGATGTCACCTTGTCCGACGGTGTGGTTGAAACCGTCTATTCTGGTCAAGATATGCTTTACCCGGAGGCCGTCAAGCATAATGTCTTAATGGACTATGACCCCATTGTAACGGACCTGAAAAGCGGGAACGGTGATGTCGTCGGCCAGCGCGCCCACATTCGTATTATGAAATCCCAGCTTGAAGAGATCACAGAAGAGAACTTCCGGGAGTTTGCCGAAAGCGTTGTGAAGGACAGCGGCTATAATTGGGTTTCGATCATCTGCGACGACGGGACCGGGATTTGCTTCACTGGCTCCAATACCATTCACGCCGATTACGGGACCATTGACAACGACGGCACGGTTCCCGCTCCCGTCGGAAGCATTGATTTAACAGAGGGTGGAACATACGTATATACTGAAAATTGAACCAGACAGCAAAGCGGCGGGCGTAATGCCCGCCGCTTTTGTCATCGAAACATTTTGTCTATAACGTATCTCGCATATTCCGCCCCGATGTCATCCAGTGTTCGCGCACCGGAGAAGTCCGCCCCGCCGCACACAGCTTCGCGGATAGTCCCATAGAACGCGGCCCACTTTTCGCGCGGCTGTGCTTCTACGATCTCCCGCACCCGCTCGAACGCTTCGCGGCCCATCAGCAGGGCAAGGTTGGTTCTTTCTTCTTCCAGTTCCGCGAGTTCCGCGGCCATTTCCTCGAACCGCGGGTGAAACGCTACGGTGTAGTTATCCATTTTCCGCTCCATTCTTTGCCGCCGCGTCAAGCGTGGTTTCTATCCACTCATTCAGCGACATTCCCGCGGCGGTCGCCGCGGCCTGATAGACCGCCTTTTTCCCTTTCTTCACCATCGGATAAATCCGATCATAGTTTTCCGCGTTATATTTTCGCTTTGCATTCGTCGCCGCCTGTCCCCGCGGCGTTTCATATTTCCCAGCCATTCCGAAACCTCCTTTGTGTTTTGCTTATTGTACCACGCGCCAGATACTAACGCAAGTATAAAACTTGCACATACTAACGTGAGTATATTTGTGCATTTTCCCATCTTGCTTTTATACTAACGTTAGTATATAATCATAATCAGAAAGAGGGAACACAAGCCGCCCGGTCGCTGGGGCGTAGAGTTCAGCGACGGCCAACCTTACGGGCCGACACGAAAAGGGGTCCGACACGGTAACAACAACACTTCAACTTCTGGTTTCATATATGGGAGGTAATCACATGAAAAAGTTTGAAATTGGCAAGGAATACTTCGACCGTAGCGCCTGCAATTACGATTGCATTTTTACTATCAAGATCATCAAGCGCACCGAAAAAACCGTCACGTTTGAGCGTCACGGCAAAACCCGCCGGGCAAAGCTGTTCTGCGACGACCGCGGCGAATACATCATTCCCGACCGCTATTCTATGGCCCCGGTTTTCCGTGCTGAATGCGAGGTTCAGCCGGAGGAAGAGGCCCCCGCCGCGGAGGAATCCACCGTTTCCGCTCCCGCGGAGGACGTGGCCCCCTCTAACGTCGTCACCATTTCCCAGCCCGCCGACGATAGCACCGTGATTGTGATGATCGGCCAGCGCGTCGAACGCGTCTGCGGTGCCTGCTACCCTGTGGAGGGCGGAACGGTCATCGGCTTTGAAGATGTCCCCGACGGGCGGTTCTTCCGCGGCGGCGTGTTCGCGTGGATTCTCTGGGATGACTGCCCGGACCATCCCGAACGGGTCCGCCTCTCCGACATTCACCGCCGCGGCTGGCGGTCCGCGGGCGGCTCCGCGCTGGGCGTGTTCGTGGCCGGATAAACAACCGGGGCGGCGCAAGCCGCCGCCCCTTTTCAAAGAATGGAGGAATCGCAATGAAATCATATAAGGGCTATTCCCGCGCACAACTGATCGACATTTTGGCCGATTACGCCGTTTTTACTGCAACCGTCAACAACCAGCACGGCGGCACGCTCCAAAATACCAACAAGGGCGATTATGTTGGGCTTTATAGCACCTACCCCACGACCTCCCGGAAATGCCCCGCATTCTCCCTGTCTGTTATGTTTGACCGCATGAACGCAGAGATCGCAAAAGCGGCGGAAATTGCTTCTTTCTGCGTTCCTTCCGCTAAAGAAGGGAGGCGGCGGCTCCGTGGCGAATAAGCCCCACCGCATGACCCGGACGGCCCGCACCCGCTCCCGCAAGTTTGCGGGGCGGTGTGAGGCTTGCGGAAATCCCCTTTGCAGTTGCCGGGCGTACCAGTATACCGACGAAAGCAACGGTGCAATCACCGCAAACGCCCCTTTCCTTTGCCGGGAGTGCTACGAAACCCGCTACGGGGTGAAGATACCGACGGAGGTTGACGCATACAAGGCCCGCTTGCTGGGCGCGCTGGGCCGCTATTCGGAGCGGACCACGGACGCGTCCGCCCGCGATCTGGTGTTTCGCATTATGCGCCTGATCGAAAATACCGATTGACCATGCGCCGCCGACCTCCCACGGCGGCGCAAATCTTTTTCAAATTTTTTCGTTTTCCCTCTTGACTTTATACTAACGTTAGTATATAATCATAATCAGAAAGAGTGAAACGAACGGAGGTTTTCAAAATGAAAAGAACCATGAATAAAGTCCAGAAATCCTACATGAACGCAAAAGCCCGCGTTCAGGAAGTGGAATCCCAGCAAGAGGCCATCGAAAAGAAGTACATTTCCGACAACGGCATTGTCAACCCGGACGGCTCCGTTCCTGAATTCCTGTACTGCATGGACGACGACGCGGCCTTTGAAAAGGCAAACGACGAATGCGCCGCATTGATCGCCGCCGCTGGTCTGGAAGCGGCCCTGCTTTCCGCCCGCTCCGACCTGAAAGCGGCGGAAGATCGCCTGATTGCCTACGGCCTGTCTCTTGCCCCCGCCGGGGTCCGGGCCACGCTGGAAGGGGCCGTTCAGCGCAACGCCGCCACCCGTGCAAAGGTCCTTGACCTCGCGTTCCGGCTTGATGTGTCCACGGTCCGCGTGTAAGATAAAAGCGGGCGGCGGGTTACGCCGCCCGCCCCAGCAGAGAAAGGGGAATTGATATGAACAAAATCCGCCGTAAGGCCCTTCAAGAAATCTTCGATAAGCTGTCCGCCCTCTCTGACGAACTCGAATCCATCAAAGAGGAAGAGGACGAAAGCCGGGAGAATATGCCCGAAAGTCTGCAAGGTTCAGAACGCTATGAACAGTCTGAATCTGCCTCATACAGCATTGATGAAGCGATTGAATCCATCTCTTCCGCGTGCGATAGTATCGAAAGCGCAATGGAGTAAACAAAAAAGCCCGCCGGGGAATGACCCCCGGCGGGCTTCGTTTCTGTCCGAATCGGACGGTTTAATTCTCTTTGTCTGCGGCTTTGACTTCCTGAATCTCCACGCCAGCGGCCAGCAGGTTTTCCACGGTGGGCGTTTCGATGTACCCTTGTAGGTTCTCGTTTGTACCCCACGCCTTTTTCGCCTCTTCCAGCACGCTTTCAATCATGGTTTCAATATCCTTCGACGTGAACAGCAGTTTCAAAATGGCCGGGATTCTCTGGTAAATCCAATCCGCGACGGCGGCATATTTCAGGGACCCCGTGCCGCTTCCGAATTGCTTTTCGGCCTGCGTCACAAGGTTAAAAAGAATCTGTTTCAGAATCTTTGTTTCGCCCCGCTTGATAAGCACGGCAACCAGCACAAGGAACGCGAGGACCACAAGAACGCTGTCCCAGTTCGCAACCAGAAATTGAATGATGTTCATAGCTTCGTTTCTCCTTTCATTTTTTACACGGCCCCGCCCAGCGCGCAAAGAAGCAGGTCGAGGCTCTGCAATTTCCCGTAATTCTGCAACCAGTAGTCCGGGGAGTTGATCGCGCCCGCTTTCACCAGCGCGTCAACGCCCGCCTGCACCGTCGCGCACCGCGGCCCGGCCTTTGTGATATGCTCCGCCGCGCTGATAAAGAGTAAGTCGAGGTATTGCACCGTTCCGGCGGCGACGGCGTTTTTCCAGTAGTCCGGGGAGTTGATGACCCCCAGCCCGGCCAGCTTGTCAATGGCCGCGTCCGCCTCGCTCTGCACGTCCGCCGCGTTAACCCAGCCGTAAACCGTGGACCCGCCGCCGCTCTCTTTGACAAGGTGGTACGGGTGTTTTGCGCCCTTTGAAATCATGGTGACTTTCGCCTTGCCCGGCTTGCACGCTTTCCCGCTGGCCGCGTTTGCGTTGGTGTAATGCGCGTTGCCCGTAAACTGCACCACGTCGCCCACAGAGAACGCCAGCCCGCCGGAGGTATTGGAGGCCCCGCCGGGCTTTGTGGTCGTTCCTGCGCCGCCTGTGGCCGTCTCCGCGGTGTCGTAGGTGATATACGGCAACTTCCCGTGTTTGGTCCACCTGCGCCCGTTCAGGCCGGAGATCGCGCCGATATTCAGGCACGCCGTCACCTGCACGCAGTTCTTGAACGCCGGGGAACACTCGATCACCTTTCCGCCGCCGATGTAAACGCCGATGTGACCTTTCAGCCACACAGCTTCCCCCGGAACAATCCTGCTGAAATCGGTTGACAGGCCGGAACACTTCGTAATCATCGTGTCGGCCCCGATGTCCGGCACGCCGCCGGAGGCATAGGACGCGCCGCCGTAGGTTTTGGACGCGTCGCCGCACCAGCCCCACAGCACGCCTTTAATCAGACACACGCAGTCGAACCCGTAGACAGGCGGGTTCTTGTTCGCCGCGGCCTTAATCATTGCCGTTCGCGCCGCCTGCTTGTTATAGCTGTGGTTTGTGCAATACCGGGACACGTTGCCCCCGGTCAGGGGCGCGCCAAAGCACCCCATGACATAAAGGGTTTTGTAATGGTCTACGATGTCTTGCAGTTTCTCAATGAATTCAGACGCTTTCATTTTCCCGTCTCCCTTCGCGTCTGCGGGGCTTTCTGCCCCCGCCGTGGTATTTGACACGCCGCCCGTGACCGCCTGTCCTGCGCCGTCGTAGGCCGTCAGGCCGTATGATTCGATAAGTCGAATCAGCTTGTCCGCGTACTGCGGGTCCGTGGCATAGCCCGCCGCCTTGATCGCCCGGCAAGCGGTTTTATAGTCCCGCTCCCCGATGACGGCTTTGTACCGGGCCGCGCCCGTGAGTAACGCCGAATGGTCCGCCACGCTCTCTTCCCAACTGTCGTATGCCCGGAAAAGGGCCGTCACGGTGGTAAAGTTCACGCCGTCGTAACACTCTTGCGTTTTCGCGCTGTAAACGCGGCCCTTCCAGCTTGTCCCGGCCTTGATACCGAACAGGGCGTTTGCCTTGACGGTCAGCCCGGATTTACCCCAGCCGCTTTCCAAGATCGCCTGTGCGATAGTCAGGGAGGCAAGCACGCCGCTTTTCTGCATATCTGCGGCGGCCAGCGCGCCCACCCGCTCGATAAATGCTTTCTGTTCCTGTGTCATTGGTGTTCCTCCGCTATGGCTGAATATTGTTCAGGTCCACGGGTATTCCCTCCGTCGCCGTCGGGTTCGCCTGCTTGATCTTCACAACGTTTTCCGCCTTTGCTTTCCACGAATAAAAGCCGATAGCCGTTGCCGCCGGGGTCCCTACGTAGGCAAGAAACACGCCTAATTGGTTGGGGTCCAGAATGACGGCCCGCGCGCCGACGATAAACCCTGCAAAATAGGTCAAAAGCACCGCCGAAAGAACCAGCTTTGAAAATTCGATCTTCCGGCGGTTCTGCTCCTTCTTCCGGCGGCTTCGCCGTCCCCCGAATAGGAGGACCGCGGCAATTCCGCCCGCAAGCCCGGCGGCGGCGCTTATGATGTACTGCACGTCCCGCACCGCCTTTCATAAAAAATCGTGTTTAATCAAGCGGTCGTCGTACACCCGCTTGATATTGGCAACCGCGTGAACGGCGCGGTTGTTTTTGTAGTCCGGGTGACTTTCGCAATACTGTTCGTAAAAGTCAATTTCGCTTAAAACCTCTATGAACTCTTCCCGCGTGTGGGGAATGTCCCTTAAAAGTTCGTTGTTGAACCGCAAGATCGCGGCCCGGTGCATATCCGCGTTTCTCGCGTCGTCTGTCCTGATATGGTCATCAAGGGTTTTCCGCGTAGCTTCCAGCTTTTCGATCACGTCCCCATTGATCGCCCGCCCGATTGCTTTTCCAATGGCCGACCACGGGTTGATTTTGATAGGGGAGATTTCTACAAGCGCCAGAAGCACAACAACAGCCCCAATAACTCCGCCCCCGGAAAGTAATTCGTTTACTGTCACGCCCTCTACCTCCCGTGGATAAAATCACTGTAAACGCTTTTCAGCGAATACGGTTCAACGTCGGGCGGCTCTCCGCTTTCCCCGTAAACCGCCCGTTCATATTCCCATATCAGAAACCGGGCCGTGTCCTCCGCCCAAATTGCAAGGGGCATGATAAGAAACCACAGCAGGCCGAACGCCGGGCAAACCTGCCCCAGCAGATTTCCCGGTTGATTGCTGTAATCCCATACGTCCAGCCCTAACCATAGGTTCAGGACGCACCCGCTCACGAACTCCACCGCAAGCACGATCAACGCCCCGGCCACCGATTGAACGATGACCGGGGCGCGGTAGAATCCGGGCCGCTGGTTGATTGCCCCCACAAGCACCCCGCAAAGCCCGCCGACAATCAGCATGGACGGGTGTGAGTACCCCCGGAAGCAGGTTTCAAGGGCCACATATACGCACCCCAGCGCGGCCCAAATGGTCAACACGCGTTTCATGTTGCGCCACCGCCCGCGGCTTCGATCATTGCGGCCATGCTTTCCGCAAGGTCCGCCGGAAGTTCCGCCCCATAGCTGATTTCTTCCAGTTCGTCAAGCCCGGCTCTCGCAATCCACGCGTTCACGTGGTTGCAATAGGCCCGGTGGTAGAAGATATGGGCCGTTGCCGCTTCCGAAATCGCGGTGAATTCCTCCGCCGTGAACATCCGGCAAAGTTCCCCGTCCGCGTGGTAGGGGACCGCTTCGGCTCCCTCTTTGACAAACGTATATTGGGTCAGGATTTCTGTCTGGTCGTGTTCCGTCAAACTGTAATGCTTTCCGGCCACGTCGATTCCGGCGTAGATCGCCGCGGAACAGGCAAGCCCCATTTCCTCTTTTTTCGTGGCCCGCACCTGCGCAACGTCTGTCCAGTCCTCCGGCGGTGTAATGCCAAGCCGGACAAGCCGCAGATTCCGAATACTATCTTCCTTGTGCTGTACGCTCATTCAAAATTCCCTCCCACAGAAGAAATAAAGCAATCCCCGCTTGCGCTGTTGCGCTTCACCTTGATTCGGAAGTTGAACCCCCAGTTTTCCGCCGTCTTTTCCTCATTGGAAAGGAAGAACTTGCTTCCGCTGTTGACGGCCTGCGTCACGTCCTCCCACGTCGGGGAATCGTCGTTTCCGTTGTTGCACACTTCCACGGTGAATTCCGCGCCCGCGGGAATCTGCCGGGTGACGCTCATAATTGCTTTTGTAATCATAGCGTCCGCCGGAAGCGGTGTTGCAAGGGTGATTTCAATTTCCGTTTCGTTCTTGCTGAACGTATAAGTCCGGGTCGCGGCTCCGCCGTAATTGTCCGTTGCCGTGATCGTCAGCGTGTGGGACCCATTGGACAGCTTCACCCATTCGTCCGCGGTCACGTTGAACGTGTATTCCTGCCCGCTGGTCGCCGTGTAGGACCGCTTTTGCACGCCGTCGATCTTCTCAACAACGGTGATTGTCTGGCCGCTGTCCACGTCCGTAACCGTGTACGCCTGCGTGAACGCCCCGGTCTTTGCCCCAAGGTCTGAATCACTCCCGCTGATCGTGGGCGGCGTGTTGTTCACCACGGTTCGGGTCTGGCTTGTGGTGTTGGCCGATTCTGCGCCCGCGCTGTCGTAAGCCCGGACCCGGTAGGCCACGCTTTCCCAACCGAACGTGATATTGTCCGTGTAGTTCCGGTTGATTCCCTTGTAGACCTGCGCCCAGCTTCCGCCGTTGTTCTGCCGCTCCAAAATGTACCCCGACAGGTTCCCGTCCGCGTCGGTGGAGGTCCCCCAGCTAATTTCAAGGGTAGACCCGCCGCGCACCGTCTCCGGGACCGTGATTGTGGACGGGGCGGAGGGGGCGCGGTTCCAAATGATCGTGTATGCGCCGTCCGAATCCGGGTTGTCAGATACCAAGATGTCAGATTTGATATTACAAAGCGGGCGAACGCCCCCGTCGCCGTAGTACGCAGAGTTCCAGCGCAACGCGCCGGAGGAATTGACGCCGCGGACGTCGCAAGAGTAGGACGCATAGGCATCCGCCAGCCACCAGTACCAGAACGAATTTGCGTTCAAACTGCTGTTTTTGTACTCGCTCTTGCTGACCGCCTCCGCCGTCGGCTTCGCCTGCCGAGAAGTGTCGTTGCTGAATAGGGCCAGTTTGCTTCCGGCGGTCACGTCGCCGGACAAGCCCACTTCCGTACAGGTCGCAAAGAAAATCTTGTCCGTGCAACTCTCTGTTCCGCCTCCGTCCACCTGCGCTTTGCCGACAGTGTGGGTAGTGTTCAGCAGTGCGGCAAGGAAGTTCGCGGAGAACCCCGCTAAAAATCCCGCTTCCTGCTGGTATTCGTTGTAGTTGTCCCACACGTTCGCGTTGCTGGGCGGCGCGTCCTGCCCGTGCTGGGCCGCGTACCATCGCCCCGCTCCCGCTTGACTGTTCAGCCATTGGCGGATATTGGAATAAATCCATCGGTTATTGCCGTAGGAACGGCGGTTGCTGTCGCTGTTGCCGCTCTCGATAGCGTCAAAGCATTTCAGCGAAATAATCCGTTCGGTAATCAGCGTGACGGAATTTGCGGGGTAGCCCGTGTGGTTCTTGTCCGCGATCTTCCATACAATCGCCTTGCCGTTATAAAGCGTTCCGGTGTCCTTTACCAGCGCGCCCACGGCAAGCGAACTCAACGCCTTTGCCATGTTCCTTCACTCCTTGTCTGTTTTTCTCCCTCCGAAAGCGTGTTGCGCACTTCGTCGGGGCTTGCGAGGTAGCCGCAGAAATAGCTTTCTCCGGCGGTTCTCGCTTTCCGCTTCCCGTTCAGCCATACGCTTTCTGGGAATAGGCTTCTGAAAATCTGGTCCGTTTCCCGGATAAGGTGATAGCAGTTGCCCTTTTCCGCGTGGCTCCGCCAGCTTCCGTAAGACTGTTCGATTGCCGCGAGGGTGATCTTCCCCTTGTCCAGTAATGCCCGCTGTTTCTTTAGCTTCCGTTTCTCATTGCTCTTGCTTGCCCTCCTAACCTTGCGAACTACTTTGCCCGAATCGGTCAAATACGTATGGAATCCCAAGAAATCAATGCCATTGCGCAACGGGAAAATGTTGGTTTTGTGGTTCAGCGTCAGCCCCAGCCGGGCCACATACGCTTGAATTTCCCGGAGGCAATACTGCAAATATTCCTTGTCCTCATGGATTAAATAGAAGTCGTCCATATATCTTCCGTAATACCGGATTCCCAGTTTTTCTTTTATAAAATGGTCAAGTCCCGAAAGGTACATGACCGCGAACCATTGTGAAGTTTGGTTCCCAATGGGGATTCCGGGGTTTTCGGTGCTGTCAATTATCATGTCAACCAGCCACAGAACGTCCCGGTCGTGGATAAATTGACGCACCATGCGTTTCAGCGGTTCATGCTGAATCGAGTAGAAATACTTTGTGATGTCGCATTTCAGAACCCAGCCGTCCGCATAATGGGCGGCGCGCGGGTCGTGCCGCGGCAACCCCTCCTCCCGGCACCGTTGTTCTTCCCGCGCTTTCCGCTCAAAATAATAGGACCGCATAAACCCTTCCAGTCTATACAGTCCGTCATGGGTCCCGCGGCCCTCTTGCGACGCGTAGTTGTCGCGGATAAAGGTCCGGGAAAATGCAGGCTCTAAAACATTGTCACATAAAGAGTGCTGAACAACCTTGTCCTTGAACGCGTTTGTCATTACAATACGTTCTTTCGTCTCATACACCCGGAAAACGAAATAGTCCGACACGGTGTACGTCTTGTTTTTCAGCGTGATTGACAGCAGGCAGAGGGCTTCCAGCAGGTTAGCTTCAAACTTCGCCACACTGGGCTTTCCCCTCTTGCCCCGGCGGGCTTTTAGAAACCCCGCGTACAGGTTCCCGAAATCATGGACCCGCTCGAATTGGGTTTGTTGCATAATAAAAAAATGCTCCTTGCCGTGTATAGAATCCGCCTTGCGGCGGTCGCAGGCGCGCCGCGCCTGCCGTCGCAATGCTTCATCATCGGACCCCACCACGCGCCCGCGGCGGGGCGGAAGCTGGTTCCCGTGGGCCTTGCTTCACCAATCTTGTATTTACCGTCGTGCTGTCACCACGGCGGAGGGATACGGCTTCCTTTGATGGTGGTCCTCTGTTTTCAGCCGTTCGGCTTACTCATTTCGCGGTGTTCCACCAGAGCGGGCGAACGCCCCTGTTGCCGTTGTACGCATTGTTCCAGTTCAACGCGCCGGAGGAATTGACGTTGCGGACGTTGTAAGAGTTGGACTCTACAAGCCGTACCCCAAGAAAAACGCCCCGGCGATCACCGCCGCGGCGCGTTCCCTCTTTTCTGTTGCAGGGCGGCGAACCGTTCCCGGTCCTGCTTCTTCCACTTCGCCGTCATGCGCTTTACGTCAAGGATATAATTTGACCATGTGGCGCATTGCTCCGCGGAAATCCGCTTGCATTCGTGGGAAAGCTCCACCAGAAACAGGGCGGTTTTGCACTCCGTCAACGCCTTTTTCTGTTCGTACTGCCGTTCCCGGAATTCCTGCGGGTCGGAAATATCAAGTTCGTTCGCCTCTTGCACGTGCTGGAAGATGTCAAGCACAAGATCGCAAACCCGGTTCGCTATCGTGAATCGGTATTTATTCGGAAACCGCTTCGCGGTCGCCATCTTGAACGTGTGCTTGACTAAATCCTTTGCCTTTACAATGATGACGAACTCTTTTTCATCTGCCACGCAGTAAGCACCGCCTTTCCCGGATTTTCTCAATCTCCGCCGGGTCCCCCTCGAACCGGAATCCCCATTCTGTGACAGTCAGAACCGCCCGCGCTCCGGTGTACGTCCGCCCTCTAATCGTCAGTTCGTCAGCGTCAGAGGCGCACGCCTCGCAGGGCGGTTCGATCTCCACAAACAGGTTTCCAAGAATACAGGACAGTTCCCGCCGGGTACACGCAAATTCCGTCAACATTCAATTCGGTTCCGTTCCGCGTTCCAAATGCCCTTTGTCATTACAACCCCTTCAAGGGAATCAAATTGCACAAGGTACGGGTTTCCGGTGATATTCTCGAACAGGCCATCTTCCACGCGGGAAACGCGGCTTTCCAGCCCTGCAATCGCGGCCAGCGCCTCCGCCGCGTCCGCCGCGGCCTGCGCCGCCTGCTCCGCTCCCGCGCTCCACCCGGCCTTTTCCTCTGCCGTGGTGTGAATGTCCGTGTCCTCCGTGTGGTCAATCAGGCCAGAAATTGCGGTGTCGTAGTTCCCCATTGTGGTGGGGTTCACGTGAATATCGCTGTTGTTGACGTGGGAATTTAGGTCGGTAACATCCGCTTTCTTGTCAAACTCCGTTTTGTGGGCCGCGGCGGAAGCATTGTGGGTTTCAATGTCCTTCTTTGTGGCCGTAACCACGTTCGGGTCGATGACAAAAGAGATCGCGCCCGTGTTGGAAACCTCGATGTGCATAGTCAGTTCGATTTCCCCGGCGGCTCCGCTGGTGATGATGACTTTTTCCGTGTCCGGCGTGTTGCATACGGCGATCATGTGCGGCCCCTCCGCGTCATCGTCGAACACGCCCATTTCCCGAATAGTCCACCCGCCCACGTCGGAGGGGACCACGGCCACAATGTCAATCATATTCGGGGATTGTTCGTTGACCTCAACGCGGGTCACGTCCCCGCGCCATTTTTCCCCTTTTAGCGCGGTCATGGTGGAATCCGGCTTGTAATAGCTTCCGCCGCCGTCACCGACGGCCAGCTTTACAATATTAACCTTCTGGCCCTCCATGACGGCTTGTGTGATAAGCTGAACGCCTACGTCGGTCACAATGCTTCCGTATGTATTTTCGATTTCTGCCATTGTTACGCCTCCGTTCTATTTTGTGGGAAGATTTCAAGTTTCCCCGTCTGCTGAATGTACCCGGCGCACTGTACGCGCCATTCGGTGTTCATTTTCCGGTAGACGTGCGGGTAAATATCCACGCGCACCCCGAACGTGTGGGCGGCTCCGGCCTGCACGCGGGCTTCTTCCTCGATGTCCTCCGCAAGATACGGGAACACTTCAAGCCGCACGCCCACGGAATGCACCGCCGCGGCGAAAACGGTTGCCCGCTTCTCGATCTGGTAGCTGATCGCCTCCAAATGGGACCGGAGGTTTTTATAAAAGCGCACCCGCTCCAAAACCGCCGCCTGCCGGTCCGCCGAAACGCCCGAATCTGTCGCGCCTATGATGACTTTGAACATATACGGCTTCCCGCCGTACTCGAACCATTCCTTGACCTTCGTTCCGGGGTACACGGCCCCCAGCGCGGTTTCGACGGCGTATTTTGTCCCCAACTTCCGGTGAATTTTCACGCTGTCTTTGATGGTCTGCCGCTTCACTTCCAGCGGATAGGAATAATCGTACCAATCCACGTGAAGGTCATAGGCCAGAATATCAAGAATCGGTTCTTCCAGTTCGTCAATCCGGGCGTAAATGATATTTTTCCTGATCTGCTGTGCCGTCGCCTGCAACTGCTCCGCGATCACCGTTGCAATGGCAAGCATATTCGGGTCGTTTTTCAGGACAGGGGGGAGGGCGCGGGTAAAGTCCACCGAATACAGGTCATTGTCATTCACTCTCCGCACCCCCGTTCACAATCGAGGTTTCCCCGATCTGCGCAACGGCGTTGTCTGCAACGGTGGTAAAGGCCGGGGACCGCACTTCAACGCGCTTCACCCCGGCTTCCATCAGCAGTTGAATCAAATAGGACGGGTTCACGTCCCGCCCCATGCGTTCGGCCTGCCACGTTTTGAACTTCTGCACCGCCGCGGCTACGTTCTCCGAAATCACTTCATCGGACAGCGCGCCGCCCTCTTGCGTGTAGTAGGTCACGTCGATGTCATATTCCACCGTTTCCGGCGCTTGAACGGTTACATAGTCGGTCAATGGCCGCACATTGTCGGCGCTCAAAATGCCCGCTACGGTGTCCAGCATTTCTTTTTCCGGTAATGCGCCGCCCACCAGCAGAACCCGCACGTCTACTTTCCCCGGCTCCGGGGAAGTCGCTTTCACGTCTGCAATCAGGGCCGACGCGGATTTTGCGTAGTATTCATAGCCGCCCAGCGGTCCCGCGGTGGAAAATGTTTCGACGCTCTCCCGCATACGCTCATAGAACGCCGCGTCGTTCTCTTCGTCGGCTCCTCCCTCGCTCTCTGTGGTGTTTGCCACGCTTTGAAAGTAGGGGAAAACGTCAATGGGTTGTTTGATCTGCCCCGGAATGAACCCGTTTCCAATTTCTCCGGCCTGTGCGCACTCCGCTTCCACGTCGCCGGACAGCTTGCCCGCTGGAATCGTCAGGTCCTCCGTCGTGGCAAACACAATTTCCCCGTCCGGTGTGGCGCGGGTTCCCGCCGGAATGGTCGTCGGCCCGTCCAGTGCGATTGACAGGGTATAGCGCAAAGTCGTTCGCGCCTTTTCCGGCTCCAATCGGTAAGTGTCCTTGAACAGTTCCGCAAGGGAATCCAGATATTCGCCCTCTGCATACCGCGGCACGTTCTGTTTGGCCGAAAAGTCAATATTGACCCGCTCTTGAACGATAATATCGGCCACCCACAAAATGAATAGGCGCGCCGGGTCCGCCGGGTACAGCGTGCGGCCCGTGAACGTCTCATACCCTCGAATCAGGGCGTTTGCAATGGTTTCCGTGTCCGTCTCCACAAAGGAAATGTCCGGGTAACTCCTATTCGTCGGCAATGATATTCACCTCCACAACTGGAATCATTGACCCCGGCGTGTCCCCCAGTTCAAAGGTCACGTTTTCAACCTCCGCCCGCGGCTCAAACGCGCTGATTGCCTCCATGACCTCCGAAATTAGGATAGATTGTGCCGCCGGAATCGGCTTGTCAATAAAGCGTTGCGACAGCCCCACCCCCCTTTCCAGAGGGACGGAGAATTTCGGCGTTGATATGATGACCGCCACGTTCTGCAAAATCTCTTCAAGCGTGCTTTCCGGCGCAAGGTTGACCGCTTCAAGGGCGAACGCTTTTACTGTATAGGCCATGTTCCGCCCCTCCTATCTGCTGGAATATGATTGCATGGTGACATTGACCGACGCGACAAGCAGGTTTCCCCACCTGTCATACCGCTTCAAGGAATTTGAAAGTTTCGTGATAACCCACTTGTTCGTCCCGTAGGCTTTCGGCCCGATAATCAAGTAATGGGCTTCGCCCCTTCGCATGGTTTGAAGCAGGTTCGCAACCTCTGAAATCGGGTTCACGCCCAAAAAGGCGGAAAAGAACATGGTAAAGGTCATACTTTCCACGCCCTGCCCGGTAAACTCCAAAAGTGGCTCCTTCAGGTGTCTTTCATGTGTGGCATACTTCACCGAACTTTCCCATTTCAGGTCGTCAAATGTTTTGATCGAGGACCGGGAAACGTAAAAGGTAAAGTCTCCCCAGTTTCCAATCGTCGCCATAGATTAAATACCCCCGATCACGAACCCGTCGCCGTCATCCGTCGGAAGGTAGATACAAAGCACATAATCGCCCGGAGACGGTAGCCACGGTTTGATTATGACGGCGTGACTGTGGGAGGCAAAGGCCGCGTCTCCGCCCCCGCCGCTTTCTTCTTCCGTCCTCTGCGGGGCGTTTTTGGCCGGAATGAAGGGTGGGTTTTTCAGCACCTTCAAATTCCCGGAGACAATCGGCTCTTGCCCCTTGTCCCGAAATGTGACGCGTGCGGTTCGCTCCGCCTCATTGACGGAGGAAACCCAACCCGTCCGCACAATATTTTTCAAAACTGATAATTCGCTCATTAGTAGCCCTCCAAAACCCGCCGCAAGGTCACGTCGGTTTTGTATCCGCTCCGCGAAATGCTGTGCGTTGCCGTTTCGATGATGTATTTCCCATCGAACGCGCCGTACCCCGCAACCTGCACCGTAACCCCAGCTACAAGGCGCAAGTCCCCGGCCAGTTTGAACGACGCTTTGAATTCACCCTTGTTCTTCTGCCGCAACCGCTTCATTGCCAGTTGCCGGGCCTCTTCGCGGGTGGAAACCTTTTCGTTGACTTCAAGGACCTGTCCGCTTTCGTCCGCGTCCCGCGGGGTGTAGGTATATTCAATCGTCGTTCCGGTGTTCGGGTCCGTATAGGACACGTGGCATTTGCTGTAAGACGCGTCATGCAAGCTGGTTGAAAATGACCAGTTTCCCACGTCCGCGCCCCCGCGTTGGATGGTCCGCACCGCGTCTTTCTGCTCATAGTCCGCCGCGTCGAAAAGCACGATAATTTTTGCCGTGACTTTCAGCGAGATTCCAGCGGCCTTGCAAAGACGCTGTAAAAACGTGATGTCGGATTCCTGCATTTGCTCTTTCCGGGGGTAGAACGGATTTGACGCGGATTCAAACATACAGGTAAGGCCGTTCGTCCCCGCGATCTCATTTGCAATACCGGAAAGGGTGTAGTTCTCCCACGCTTTCGTCTTTTTCTGCGTCCGTATGGTGGAGGAATAGGGGATTGACCCTGCCTTGATCGTCGCTTTTGCGGGTGGGCCGGACCCGTCCACAGTGTCTATTTCAAACACGCCGCAGTCAAGAACCCGGTCCTTTCCGTCGGATTCCCAGTTCTTTTGAACGATCACGGCGGAGATTTCCGCGCCCTTTGACGCGGAGGGCGTATTCAGCCAGTTTCCCAGCCATACGCCCTCCCGGTCGTCAAGGGATAGTTGTAAATCATCTGTTTTATCCTCTTCGTTGTCCGTGTAGGTCATCGAAAGAAGATTCCTGTTGATGTCTGCCGATATGTCCACACCCTCAAAGGTTAGGCGGATAACAGTTCTTCGCGCGTTCATGCCGTCCCCCTCTTCCACGGCGGCAACTCCGCCGAAACCTTTTCGTCTGGGTCCGGTATGGTCAGCACGATTCCGGCGGGGAAGAGGAAAAGGCGGCGGTATTCCGGGTTCTGCTTCATCAGCTTGTCCGTGTACGCTTCGTCGCCCAGTGTCTTATAGGCGATTCCGTCCCACATATCCCCGGCTATGGTGGTGTATTTAGTCATAATTCCGCCGCCTTTCGTCATCCTCCTGTTGCCGTTGCCGTTCGTCGATCTGGTCCAGCAACTCTTCGTCGTGCCTGCGCAACATTTCTTCGATGTCCTCCGCCTGCGCGTCGCTTCCCACGTGGAAAACGGGCGCGCTGTGGATTACAACCGACGATTGCCGCGCGCCAGCCGTCACCGACGGGGCCGACACGCTGGGGGCCGTCGCGCCCGCATAGGCCATTTGCAGGGCCGGAACGCTTATGCCCGCCCGAATGGTGTTTACCGCGTTTGCGAGGTTTCGGAAAATGCTTCCCGTCTCCGCCGCATTGAAAACGGTCCGGTTCCGTGCATTGGTCACAAGTTCCGCGCCAGCTTCGCCCGCTATGAACGTGTCAGGCGTGTTCTTCGTGCCTTTTGCAAAGGTCGGAAGCAACGGGATATTGATTCCCTTTCCTCCGATTCCGGGGACCCAATCAGGAATTTTCAGCTTGTTCAGGCCGGAGATCACGCCGTTCACAAGGCCGATAATTCCGTTCAGTGCGCCGCTTGCAATGCTTTTCAGCGAATTCCAAACGCCGCTGAATATTCCTTTTACGCCTTCCCAGACACGGGTCCAATCTCCGGTGAAAATGCCCGCGAACACGTCCACAATTCCTTTGATTGCGGTAAGCGCCCCGGACACAACCCCTTGAATGGTCTGTAACGCAACGCTTATGATGTTCTGAATGGTTGGCATAAGGAATTGAATCGCCGACATAATCGCCGTTGCAATGGTGGAAACAACGGTTGCCAGCCCTTGCAGAACGGAAGCGATAGTCGGTGCCCACTCCGCGAACGCCTGCGCGATCTGCGGCAAAACGGTTTGAACAATGAAATTGAATAGTTGTTCCACAATCGGGCGGACGTAGGTGTTCACAAACTCGATGAACCCCGAAAGGATATTCCACACAGTTTGAATAACTGTGATCGCCCCGTCAATGGCCCCCGTTGCTTCCTCCCCGAATAGGTTAATCAGGAAGTCCCGCGCGCCGCCCAAATTTCCGTCCGTGAAGATATTCTTGATGATGTTCCCAATGTTGGTTATTGTGTCAACGATGGTATTAAATACTTCAACGCCAGCGTCTCCAAACACATTTCGGATAACTTCACGCACTTTGTCCAGATTGTCCCGGAGGATTTGCACCGCCGAAACAATCAGCATAACAACGCCCACCACGGGCAGAATCTTTCCAAGAATTCCGCTGAACGGTCCCAAAATGGCCCCGCCCAGCTTTTGAAGCGGCCCGAACAGGGTTGACAGCTTCCCGAACCCCTTTGCAACCACGCTTCCGATCTTGCCAAGCGGTCCCGCCGCTACCGCGGCCCCGGCCCGCCCCAAAATCCCAGTAATGGTCCCCGCAACTCCGGTGAATGCCCGCGTCGCCAGTCCGCCCACGCTTGAAAACATACGGGAGAACACGCCGCCCGCGGCTCCGGTAATCCCGGAAAACAGGTTTCCGACCCTTGTTCCGGCGAACATCTGCCCGAACGCGCGGCCCACGCCGCCCGCGGCGCTTCCGATTCCACCGAAATACCCGGTCACGCTTCTTGCAATGCCTTTGACCTTGCTTGCAAACCCCACAGCCTCCGCACCAGCAACCGCCGTCCGTCCTTTGAACAGGGCCATAACCTTTTGAATGGTCAGAACCCCGCCTTTCAGTTCAAGGAATCCCAGCTTCGTAACGGTTGCCGCGGCTTTGAAGGCCAGCAGTCCGGCGGTCACTTTTGCAATGGTCCGCACCAACTCCGGGTTTTCCGCCGCAAAGTCAGAAAGTTTGATGACCAATTCGGACAACTTTTCCGCGCCCTCCGACACAAGCGGAAGGAATGCGTCACCGATCACGATTGCCAACTTTGAAAGACTGTTCTTCGCAAGCTGGATTTTGTTTGCGGTAGTGTCTGCGCGGGCCGCATACTCCGCTTCCATGCTCCCGGCGTATTGCGTCGCGTCTCCAACCTTTTGAAACTGTTCTTCGAGGAATCCCGTTTGTCTGCTTAGATTTGCAAGAGATTGTACCGCCTCTTCTCCAAAGTAGTCTTTCAATGCCGCAGTTTGTTCATCGGGCGATAATCTGTTAACAGCGTCAAAAAAATCAATAATCGCTCCTTGCGCGTCGTTCTGCATACGTTTTGCAAGGTCTGTCGCAGAAATCCCCAGCTTGTTTAGAACGTTCTGTTGCCGGGTGGTCACGGCGCTTCCTGCGGTCATTGTGGTCATCAGCTTTTTTATTCCTGTTGCGGCGATATCTTCTTGAACGCCCGTTGCAACCAGCGCCGCACCTAATGCGGCAACTTCTTCGCTTGATAGACCTGCAATTTTTCCTAACGGACCTACTTTTGTAACAATCTCCGAAATTTGCGGGGCGGTAGCATTCACAGTGTTTGCCAGATAGTTTATCTGGTCCGCTAACGAGACAACTTCTTCTTGCGACATACTAAACGCCGTTCGCCATGTTGCCATCCATTCGCCCGCCTGCTCTGCCGTGGTGTCAAATGCAACGCCCATTTTGGCCGCGTCCTCCGAAAACCGCACCAGCTCATTTCGGGCGATTCCTGCTTGACCTGCCGCCGCAGTTATTTCTGTCAGTTCCTTTGCTGTCATCGGGATTTGTGTAGACAGGTCCAAGAGCGCGTCACGCATATTGTAATATTCCTGCGTAAATTCTCCTGTTCCACTGTCTTTCAGCCCGTCAACAACCTTTGCCACGTCCGACATTGCGGATTCAAAATCCATCGACGCTTGAACAGGCCCGGCGTAAACCGCCGCGCCCAGCGCCGCCGCCGTCCCTGTAATGGCCGCCAACTGGCCCTTTGTCGCGGAGATCGCGGCGGAATTCTTTTCAAGCGTGGAATTGACCCGCGCCAATTCCTCTTGACTTTCCCGCAGTCGGTCATAGGTTCTGCGTAACCGCTCGTTCTCTTCGCTCAAATTGGCCGTGTTCACGCCCGCGTCGGACAGTTCAGCGCCCAGCGATTGCAGGCGGCTTTCCTGCTGTTCAATCCGCGTGGTGGTCTGCGCAATCTGCCGTTCGTTCCGGGCCAGCTTTTCCCGTAATTCGTCGGTCGGCTCTTCCGTTTCGCTGATCTCCCTTTGTAACCGCTCGTGCTCCGCGGTCAGCCGTTCCAGCTTTTGACGGTTCGATTCAAGGGCGCTTTCCTGCTTCCTGTATGCGTCGATTTTCCCTACAACAGAATTCAGCCTTGAAAGGGCGTTTTGCTGTTCCTTGACCGCATTTGTAGCGGCTCGGAACGCCGCGTTGAAATTGCCGCCCAGCGCCGCTTGTAGTTTGAAGAGAAGTTCATATTCCTTTCGTCCTGCCAAGCCGCACCGCCTCCCTCCCTTGACTTTTCGCATTTTTTGTATTTTAATTGAACTGTGCTAAAGATTAGAATTTCTCTGAACATTAGCACAACAAAAATCAAAAGGGGGTTATGCAATGTTCAATGAGGTTTCCTATTGGCAAGAAGTCGGGCCGGAAATGTATAAACCCGCTCGAACTTTTGCAAGTATGTTCGGGGTAAATTCTTCTTCCGGTGAACTTACTTCCGAAATTTCCGTATTTGCGGAAGCGTTTCATTCTTCCGGCCTGTCCGAATCGGACGTTTTCTTGACGCTGGGTGGTTTCTTTTGGGGCATTGGCTCTGGTCGATGTGCTTTTGCGGCGTATAAACTCGCAAAACGCGCTGGAAGTTTACCGGATACCGCCGCCGCCCGTCTAAATGCGCTTCAAAAAAGCGCGTTCCGCGACAAGATGTTTGTCATCACCGGGGATTTGTCCCGCATGGAACGGGCGGAAGCATTATTTGAAATCCGCAAGCGCGGCGGCCTCACGTCCGACAGCCCGGTAAATACGATGGATTTTCTTGTTTTGGGCTTTCAGGAATGGTCTGAAATGAACGGCGGTGTTGCGTCTCGGAAAGTTCAAAAAGCCGCCGAATTGCAAAAGAAGGGGCGGAACGTGAAGATCATTTCGGAAGAAGATTTTTATTCCATGCTCGACGCTGAACCATAATTCGTAAGAGGGGAGGACCGCGCCGCGGTTCCGCCCCTCTTACTTTTTTCTTTGCTCCGCGGTGACGGCGTTAATCTCCCGAATCCACGCCGTGATCTCTGCTGTGTTCATATCAAGCCAGAAATTCACGGGTGTAAACGTGGCCTGCGCCAGTTTGAAGCACTCCCGCCGCCACCAGCGGGCCGGGCCTTTTAATAGCCCGTGTCGATTAAAAAACTTCTTGCCGCGTTCGTGATCTTGTTGAAGTCCTTTAAGGGCATAGCGTCGAGAACGTCGCTTCCGATACCCGCGGCCTTTGCCGCCATCTTCGCTTGAAAACTCCGGGAGATTTCAGGCGCAAGGGCGTATTCGTTGTTCATCTGCATTTCGTCCTCAATCGCCACCATGTCGCGGCCCGTCATGCGCTCAAAATTGAACGTCAGTTCGGTATAGGTCTTTCCGGCATACTCAAACGGCCTCTTGAACACGTGCGTATAAACGCCCGTGTCAGCCTGTACGGGCTTTTTCTGCTCCGCCGGGGTAGTTTCATTGCTCACGGCTTCCGGCGCGCCTGCGGCCTGCTCCGCCCCCTCTGCGAGGGTGTTTTTCAGGTTGTCACTCATGTTCGATTCCTCCGGTTCTTTATTTCAAATTTCAAATGCAGAGAAGGGCATAAGAAAGCCCAGCGGGGAGAACCCCGCCGGGCTTATGCCTTTCCAAGTGCTTTTCGCACGTCGGCCAGATAGTCGGTCCCGTTTACGTAGTAAATGAAATTGATAATGTCAATTTCAAGAACCTTTTTCCCGTCGATGTAGGTTGCGAAATAGGTTGCCGCATACTCCCCGGACGCTTCCGCGGACGCGGCGGGGGCCAGCTTGCCGGGGGCAAACTTCGTCGGTGTGACCATAAGCACGTGCTTAACGGCCTGCTGGACGAATTTTCCGGCGGTGTTGTCCCAATACTGCTGTGCGGCGCGCAAATCAAGCTGGTGATTGCGCGGCTCCGCCAGCTTTACCGCGTCCGCCGTGACGGACCGGAAATTCAGGGTCAGCGTCATTGCCTCGATGTGGCCGACGAAAGCGCCGTTGAACGCGCCAGAAATGCCCGCGCCCTTGACCTCTTCCGTGATCTGCGTAATTTCAGGAAGCGTGACTTCCGCCATCCCGTAAAACTCCGTTGCGTCCTCATACACGGCAAAGTTGGTTGTGCCGTTGTCAACTTTCATTTCCTGTTACCTCCTTACGCCGCCAGCGCAGACGAAACGTATTCCGCGTCGTACTCCAACACGAATTCGCATTCCTTCATCGGGCTGAGCGGGGTCAGATAGATGTGGAAAACAGCCTTTCCCGCCATAAGCGCGGTTTGGCTGTTTTCCTCTTCCAGAAACTCCACGCGCCCGCCCAGCAGTTTTTCCTCATTGACAAGGCCGTTCAGCCAGATATTGACCGAATCAACAATGCTGTCAATCAGGCGGCGGGTCATTTTCTTGTCGATCTTGTTCCAGTAGGAAAGGACCAGCGAATTAGCAACCCAACCGAACATCCGGGAGACGGAAATAAAATAGTTCTTTACGTCCGTGTCCGCCGGATAGCAGGCAGTTTCATTGCCCCACAGCACATACCCGCCAATGAAGTTCAGCGCGGTTACAATGCCGTTGCTGTTCAGGTAGTTTGCTTGATTCAGGTCCAGCAGAACGGTTGTTCCGTCCGCGAGGCACGCCCGGTCGATCTGCAAGGTTTTGTTGGACGGGCTTTCCGCCGGGCAACCTCCGTTGTCCGAATCGGTCGCTGCCATCAGGCCCGCGGCGTGGACCGACGCGTGGAAGATGTAGTCGCCAAGCCCGAACATCGGCCAGCACAGAATTTCCGCCTTGTCGTTCATGTTCTGCTCTTTCTTCCACTCCGTAGCGTCCGAATAGTACGTGACCTCCGTAGTGTCAACGTCAATCAGGGCCTTTGCGCCCGTAAACACGGTGTTGATCGCCTCCGCCTTCGCCTTCATAATTGCGGCAACAGTGGATTTGTGGGACCAGCCCGGCGCAAGAATCAGGTCGCACACGATTCCGTATTTCGGGAAAACCTTGTCAATCAGTTCAAGGCCGGAATACTTCTTCGTGCTCGCGTCAAACCCGCCGATGATATCTTTTTCAGTAACCTTCGAGGGGTCCACTTCGTCGAATGTGATCGTCAGTTCTCCCGTCTCTGCCGGAATGCTCCCGCCGTCCAGCACCTCAAGAATCAGGTTTTCGCCCTCGTAGAACAGGTCGAAATCCTCGCCCACGGTGTAAGAAGTTACCTGCACCGTGTCTTTCAGGGCTTCCAGAGGAAGCAGAACTTTTCCGTCGTTCAGTTGGTACTGCTGTTCCGAAACGGTCTTTTTGTGCTTCTCCGGGTTCAGAACGTTCACGAAAACCACCGGGGACACGCCGTACAGCTTGAATTGTGCGTAAATCGCTTCGCAAATCGGGTATTTCTCCCAATCGTCGCTGTAACCGAACGCGGCCACGGCCTCCGCGTAACTCTGGCACATGATCGGGTCGTTCACGGCTCCGCCCACGGTATGCGCGGGGGCCGCACCCACTACAAAGGCAAGGCCGGAATCCGCCGTTACAGGGGTAGAAACGGACGTGTCAACCTGCCGCGTCGATACGCCATGAAAATACTCTGCCATTGGTTAAACCTCCCTGTTGCCGCGCATTGTAGAAACAATGTCGCTGTAATACTTGTGTGCGAGATTGCCGGGCGTTTTCACCTTCACGGAAAACGCGGCGTACTTCTTCACGGGGACAATCAGCTTTTCCACAAGGGGGTAATCCTTCACCACGTCCGCCAGATAGGAAATCACGTCCGAAAACCGTCCGTTGAACACGGCGTTTTCCCGCAATCTGCCTTTCGGAAGGGTCGGTCCGGCGTAAATGAACAGGTCGTACCCCTCCGGCTCCTTCTGCGCGCTCTCTGCGCCGTTTTCAGCGCCGGGGGTATCTTCACCCGCTCCGGCGTTCTCCGCGCCGTCCTGTGCGCTCTCTGCGCCATCCGCGGCGGCTTCCGGCCCGTTCCCGCCCGTTCCATCTGCGGGCGGCTCTGTGCCTGCTCCGGCGGCTTCTGCGGCGTTGTGGGCTTCCAGCGCGTCGAGAATCGCCGTTTTTGTCATGCTGTCGTCAGCCGTCACGCCGTTTTCTGCGGCGATTTTCAGCAATTCGGCCTTTGTCATACTGGCCTTGAATTCTACTGCCATAGCTTTTGAACCTCACTTTCAACAATGGGAATATCCCAAATTGTCATCATTTCCCCCAAGTAATAGGGAGCTGTGCTGTCCGGGTAAACGATCATTTCAAGCGGAAGTTTCAGCATATACCGTTCTGCAATTACGTTGTCTTTCAGAAGGGCAATCCGAATCCGGTTCAACAGATTCAGGACGCACGTTGCGCCCTCGCTTCCGTCCTCCGAATACGTGGCCGCTACAATGCGCACCATACATTCACATTCCGCCTGCTGTCCCGGCTCTTGCGTGTCCGTGCTTTTGATGTACTGCAACAGCAGGTAGGGGATTTGCTGTGTCTCTGCCGTCTTGTTTGGCAGGCGCATTTTGTAAACCTCCGCGGCCCGCTCCTTCTGCTCACCGCTCTTTCGGTCAACCCGGACAGGCAAAAGAATGTCCTTTGTCTCCCGCTTTACGAACGCTTCCAGCGCGTCCAAAAGGTCTAAAGGTGTCATTGCTTACCCTCCGTAGCCGTTCAGAATTCGGGTGATTTCGTGTTCAAGCCGCTTGTTTACAACTTCCTGCGCCTTTTCCTCCACCTGCTCCACAACGACGCTGTTTCCCGCCATCTGCGCGGCGGACGGTCCCATGAATTCGGTGATAGGCAGGCGGCTTGTCCCGTCCCTCTCAAACATTCCCGTGTGTCCGCTCTTCATTTTTGCAATGAAAGCGTGTGCAAACGGGGTCCGTCCGCTCTCATTCAGCACCGCCGCCGAAACGGTCGCGCGCTGAACGGGCAGGGTGGGGGACACGTTGAAACGGTAAAGCGGGATTTTGTACCCTGCGAACGAAACCGTCCCCACAACTCCGCCGTCGGTCTGCTGGGTCCGAACCTTGATTGTGCTTTCCGCCCGGACGTTCTGCCGGGAAATCGCATAGACGCTCGTTATTCCTTTCAGGGCTTCCGTCCGAACGGTGCTGTTCGCCCTGCGGATAACATTTGAAATTGCTTTTTCCGCGCCTTTCGGCACGCTGGAAAGAATCAGGTTCACCCGCTCGATCTGTTCCGCGGTTATTTGAATCATTCGGTCAACATCTCCAAATAAAGCACGACTTCCCCGGCCTCCGGGTGAACCTTTGTGATCTGGTAAATATGGTCCCCGATCTCCATATTCACCCCTTTTCGGGGAATTCGTTTCAGCAGGGAAAGAGGGGCGTAAACCACAAGATCGACAAGAACCAAGCCGTCTACGTGGTCCGTAGACGGCTTTTTCCGGTCTTGCGCGCCCCCGTCGTCAATGATGATCGGCCCCTTGTAGCGGATTCCGTCAATCCAGAATTCCACAACGTCAGCGTGTTCCCGGCTGTTGTGGAATACTGCCGTCAAGTCCCGCTCCACCTGATCTTTGAAGTTCATTACAGCACCTGCGCCACGTACCAGCTATTGACCTCATGGGGGACGGTAAGCGGCTTGCTGTTGATTTGCAGGAAGCGTCGGTCGGGGCGGCGCTCAACCCATGTCTGCGGCACCTTGTCGCCCTCCACGGTGACAAAGGTTTTGCCCTCTTCGGGAATCATGGTGATTGCGCCGTAGTAAATGGAGTAGTCCGCCTCTGTGGACATAAGGGCCAGCGTCTTTTCCGGGACAAGGGGCTTGTTCTCCGGGGCCTCCGGCTCCGTCCAGTCGTCCAAATACCATTCGTTGTACTGGTAGATGTCCAATCCCAGCTTGTGAATCGTGCCGACGTAGGTTACGCCGTTGGGAAGCAGGCGGGGCCGGATAACCGCGAGATCATAGGCTTTTACGTCCAAAACCTCTTTGACCTTCGCATGGTTGACAAACGCCGTTGCAACGTCCTTCGCCATAATGCAGATATTGCAGTTCACGAAACCTTCCCGCTGTACGATTTCGTGCCAGCGTTCAATATCGGCCAGCGGGTCGCTCTGCGCGTTGTCCCACTTCTTTTCCGCCGTAACGATGGTTTCTTTGTTGGTGAAGCTAAAGTCGATCACTTCGTTCACGCCCTCACCGACAATGGGAATCTGCCCGGTAAAGATCGCGGTTGCCGCCATCCACTCTTCCCGGCGCACGATCATTTCGTTCAGTTCCCGCAAATCCTCCGCCAGCTTCTCCACGGCGCGTTCTGCGGGCTTTCTCCCGCTGTACGGGTCCTCGCCCGCGGCCCGCTCTAACAGGTCGTCAACGGTGGTAATCTTGTTCGGGGCCAGCAGAACGGGAGTGTAGGTCTTTGTCTGATAGCCCGTGTTCAGAATGGTTTTTCCGCCCACCTTCGGGTGGACAAAGGGCGCGAGGGCGCGGGACCCCTTCTTGAAGTCCACGTCAACGCTCTTCGTGTTGAACGTCTGCCGGTTCTTGAAAAAGGTGTCGCGGAAAAACGTATGCACCGGGGGCATACGCCGGACCAGCTTCCCCAGCGTGCGGGGGGTGTAGATTGTTGTCTCGATAGCCATTGCGTTTCCTCTCCTTTACTTCAAAAAGATTCCGATATTGCGGAACGCCGTTGTCAGGGTGTCCACGGTTACGCTGTCCGGGAGATTGATTGCGTCCGCGAAAAATTCGCCCGTCAGGTACACCACGACTTCTTCCCCGGCGGCGGCATCGTCGGCGGCGATACCGTAAATCCCCGCGGTGGTGTTCTCATACTCCGTCTTTGCCGGGGTCGTGCTTCCGCTGTCCGCCGCGGACGCTTCCACCTTGACGACGGGTTCAACCTTCCCGTCGGTCAGCTTCACGGGGTCATATTTCTTGACGGTCTTTCCGCTGGCAACCTCTCGAACCGCAGTTGCAACGGGATAATCGCCCGCAAAGAAATTCACCGGGCTTGTCTGGTCGCTCTGAATCTGATACATGATTTCTTCCTCCTTACTTCGTTTCGGGGAACAGCTTGTCAATGGCCGCGTCTACGTCGTCCGCGTCATCGTCGCCGCCCATGCCCTCGCGCTGGCCTCCGGCTCCAACCTTGCCCGCGCCGCTCTTCACCGCGTCGTCGTCGCGGTCCTGAATGTACTTGCCGCCCTGCTTCTTCTGCTCCGCGACAATCGCCTTTGCCACGTCGCCCGCAGAAATGGGGTTCTTGAACTTCGCGTCGTTCACGATGGTTTCAAACCCCGCAAGGGCCACGTCCTCGATGTCCTGAATGCGCTTGCGCTCCGCGTCCACCGCCGCGTCCTCGATCTGCTTTGTCAGGTCCGGGAACGCCGCTTTCAGCCCATCCACGGTCTTGATGTCCTTGATTCCGTCCATACTTTCTTCGCTCCTTTTTGGTGTGTTTTGGGTGATGGTATTTGAAAAACCGCCGGGCGTGCGGACCGTCAGGCGGTTTAACAACGATATGGTCATGTTTGGGTAGCGGTTCAGGTCCAGTGAAACGCTGTTCACGACAATCTTTGCCCCGTTTTCAACGGTGGTTTCCGCGTCCTCGAACATCAGCTTGTCGCAGAACCCGGCTTCGACGGCCTGTTTTCCGTCATACCACGTTTCCGCCGCCATGATAGAGGCGATTTCGTCGGCGGGCTTCCCGGTTTTCAGGGCATACCCGTTCACGATAGACTGCTTGATGACCTTGATTTCGTCGGTCAGCTTCACAAGGTCGGCTTCGTTGAAATAGCCCAAAAGCCCCATTGACGGGTCATGCACCATGAAAACGCCGTTCCCCGGAATCTCGATCACGTCGCCTGCCATAGCGACGATGGTTGCCGCAGACGCGGCCCACCCGTCGATTTTTACGGTGATCTTCGCCGCATTGTCTTTCAGGCGGGTATAAATAGCATTTGCGGCGAACACGTCGCCGCCGCCGCTGTTGATTCTTACGACGATTTCCGGGACGGCTCCCAACGCGTCCAATTCCTCCGTAAACTGCCGGGGCGTTACTTCATCCCCCCACCACGTTTCAGAGGCAATGTCGCCGTATAGAATCAGTTCCGGGGCGGCGTTTTCCTCCGCCGAGGCCCGGAACGTCCAGAAGTGCTTATTTTTCGGCTGGGCCTGCGGCCTGTTGTCCTGTTTCTGTCCCACTTTCTTTTACCTCCCGTAGCATTTTTTCTTCCCGCTTTAGCTGTGCGGCGTTCCGGTAGAAGTCAGAACCGTTCATTTCCATTGCCTCGCGGTCGCGGGTAGAAAAGCCGTTTTGAACCCGCTTTTCCGCCGCGGTGACTTCCTGCACCGGGTTCAAAAGCCCTTGCGCTGGCCCGTTCCATTCCGCGCCTGTGTACGCCTTGCGAATCATCGGGTCAGAAAAAAAGCCGGGCGCGGGGATTCTTCCCTTTGCCACAGCTTCCGCGAACCACTCTTCATAAATCGGCTGGCAAAAGTCGTTTGCAAGCCATGTCCGGTACATTCTGAACATTTTCCACGCCTCCAACAGCGCCCCGCGGGACGCGCTGTACGACGCGTTGAAGTTCTTTACCAGAAGTTCATAGGGGATTTCAAGGGCCGCGCCGATCTGTCGGCAAATGGAAACCACGAACCCGTCAAAGGCCGTGTTCGGTCTGCCGGGGTTCATGTCGTGGGCCTTTTCCCCTTCGTTCAAATCCACGATAGCGCCGGGCGCAAGTTCAATCGTGCTGTCGTCGCCCGCGTCCACCTGCGCTTCCTCCGGTATGATTTCGCCAAATCCACCGTCGCTGGACGTGGATTCCTTTTCGATGAATACCGTGAACATACCGGAAACCACAGCGGCCACAAGTTCCGCGTCCGTGTAGCGGCCTAATTGTTTCAGCGCCTCGATTACCGGGGCAAGGAACGGCACGCCGCGGCGCTGTCCGATTCTCTCCCGGTTCATAATGTGAAGCACGTTCCGCCGCCCGGTCTTTTCTCCCCACGCTTCAACCCGCGTCCATCCTGTTTCTGTGAATTCATAGGAAAGAGGGTGGTGCTTGCTGATATGGTATGCGACAACTTCGCCCGCGTCGTTGGTTTCCACGCCGCCGATAATATGCGGGTCAACTATCCCGTTCGGGTTACTCAACCTGTCCGCTTCAATCAGGCAGATTCGGAGGTCATAGGGGCAATTCGTCCGCTTTGTGACTGGCAGGGTTGCGATCACGTCTCCGCTCATTAGCCAATTCAGAAACGCCAGTTGTTGCAGTTCATAGAAGTTGTCCAGCCGTTCGAGGTCGCACGCCGTAGAATCCGCCCACAAGGAAAATTCCCGCTCGATCTTTCGTTCAAGGTCCCGCGCGGCCTCTTCCTCGATTCCCAAAACCTCATAATCAAGTTGACTTTTCAGGCGGAGGCCGGACCCGACAACATTTGTCCGGCACGTTTTCAGCGCACCCGTTGCCAGTGGAACGCCCATGTAGAGATCGCGGCAACGTTGCCGGAGAACGGAAAGGTTGTCTTGTATGTCCTCTTTCGCAGACCCGCCGCCGTACAGCCATCCTAAAAGCGATTTTTTGGTTTGCGACGCTCCGTAATTGCTGTACCCGCTGTCCAGTATTTCCAGCTTTCGCCGGGCCGCGGCGCGCTTTACCGCCCTTTGCGGTGATACCGCGGCAATCGCCCGGTCAAACAGGTTCATTTTGCTTCACGCCCCCCTTCTCACAGGTCCCGCGGCACCGCCCGAACAACGCGGTTCCGCCCGCCGTGGCGCTCGATAGTTTCCAGCCGCGCAACTTCATTGTTCCAAAATTCGATTTGCTGTCTGATCTCCCCAAGGTTCGCTTTTGTCAGGCTCCGCGAACCGATTGTGTAACTCTGGTGTGTCGTGACCTCCAATTCCGCTTCCAGCCAAGCGGACAGGTGCTTTCGTGCAATTTCAAGACTGATTCCAGCCATTTACAAAATCCCTCCCGTGGACCGTCTGCCGCGCCGCTTCTGCGGCACCGGGGCGGCTTCCCGCTCCGGCTTCTTCAATACTGGGTTCGCAATTTCCAGCGCGACAGTCGCATAATTCCGAATGTCAAGCGGCTCATTCCGCTTGTAGCCCCCGTCTTTCAGGGTCCAGACATATTGTGCTTTTCCTTTTTTGTAGGTGATGACCATTTTTTCGGCGGTCAGGCCGCGGAAATACTCTTGTGTGTACCCCCGGTCCTTTTCCCGCGGGAAATGGCAATAATTCGGCCCCTCTTCCTGCACCGCCAACCGCTGATACAATAGCGCCTTTCCAGTGTCAACGCCCACGGTGAAAAGGGGGGCTTTGATATTATTTGCCGTTGACGGCCTGTTGAAATACGGTACTTCTGCGCCGCCTTTGCCCTTTATTGCGAACACGCGCCGGGCGATCCGTTCTTTGCAGAATCGGTAAACCTGCGTCGTGAAGTGTCCGCCGGAATCCACGCAGGCGCAAATGATTTTCAGCCGCCGCCCGTCCGCCGTCGTGAACGTCTGCGAAAGAAAGCGGTCCAGTTCATCCCATACAGGTTTCAGCTTCAAGTCTCCGTAGATCGCTTGATACTTGATGCCCCAGCTTTCTTTATCAACGCCCCAACCGACAACCTCCACTTCAAAGCGGTCGTCCTGAACGTCCACGCCCGCGGTCAGCACAAGCACTTCTTCCGGGACCTCGCAATTATAGCGTTCCCGCCGCTTGTAAAGGTCGTCCGTTTCGATCTGTTCGCCCTCTTCCTCCCACGTTTCGCCCATTTCGGTATTTGTCCACGCTTTCAGAAGTTCGATATTGCCTTTTTTCTTCTCTTCGTTCGCGGTCAGGAATTTTTCGACGATTTCCCGCCACTCCACAAAGAGGGAGGCAAGGGCGTTCAGGTGAAACCCCCGGACCTTCCTTTCCGGGTGGGCCGCAACAAATTTCCCTTTCCCGAATTGCTCCTTCCATTCCGTTTCGCTGGAAACCACTCCGCACGCCGGGCAAACGCACCCGATGTCGTCCAGTTTGTCTTTGTCGAATATGATGTTCGCCCACAAAAGGGGGGTGTATGCCCCGCACGCCGGGCAAGGTACGTTCCATTCCTCTTGTGTGCTGTGTTCGTACTCAACCGCAATCCGTGACGTTTCCTTGATGGTCGGCGTACTGACGCAGACTTCCTTCTTGTTCCAGAAGGTCGCAAGCCGCTTCCCGGCCAGCAAGAGGGGGTCGCCCTCATTTCCAGCCGTGGCCGGGTAGCGGTCTATTTCGTCCGCAAGCAGAATCCGAATTGGACGGGAGGCAAGGGAGGAAGGGGAATTTGCCCCAACCATTGTGACGTGTCCGCCGGGGAATATCTTTTGCAAGATGGTGTTTCCGCTGTTCCGGCTCTTGTCGTTCACCTTATCGCGCAGAACGGGCGTGTCCCGCAACATGGGCGTTAGACGGTCCTTGCTGAACGTCTCCGCCATTTGAATGGTCGGTTGCATGACCATAATAGGCGACGGGTCGTAGTGCATATAGTAGCCTATGGGGTTCAAAATCAGCGCGTCGGTTTTCCCGATCTGCGCCGCCGACATGATGACGACCTTTTGAACCCGCATATCGCAAACCGCGTCCATGATCTCGCGTTGGTATGGGGCCTTTGACGTGCGCCAGCGCCCCGGCTCCGCCGACGATTCAGAGGAAAGGCGGCGGTATTCGTCCGCCCATTGTGAAATTGTCATGTCCGGGGGAGGGGCCAGCACTGAAAAAATCCGGGTGAACAGGTCAACCGTCGCTTTTTTCATTGTCTGTCACCCTTTCCCCGAATGTTGATTTGAAGTCGGAAAGTTCCATCAAGGCTTCGTCTATATGCTCTTTCAGCAGGGCAAATATTTCTGCCTTGTCCGTCTTTTTGCAGAGGACCGGGGCCATCTTCGAGGGAATCGCCATCAGCCGGGATTTGAAGTTCACCAGCATATCGGTCATAACAGCTTCGATGTCCTCCGCCGAATGCAGGGTTCTTTCCTTCAACTGCAATTCGTATTCCTCATTTTTCCGCTTCGCACGGACCAGCTTTGCCCGCTCCGTGTTGTAATCTATCGTTTCTTCGCTCTCCGGGTTCCGTTTTCGGAGGTAGTTTATATAGCGGTGGTTTGTGTCGATCAAGTCGTACAGGCCGGGGCGCGCCTCTGCGATCACCTTTTCGTCGCGCAACTGCCGCACGCGCCGTTCGGACACGTCCAAAAACCGTGCAACCGCTTTTGCGTCGTAAAGTTTCACCCTTTTTCACCCCTCCCGCTCTTTTTTGACGCACCCCCTATAAAAAATCCGGGCCGGGCCGGAAGCGTTCAAAAAAATTTCGTGGCTAAAAAAACGCCGGGCCTCGCCGGACCCGCAGGCGGGAATTTCCGCCAGAAGGACCCGCGGTTTAGATTTCCAATTCGTCCGGCTCTTCCGCTTCGTCGTTGATCTCTCCCGTGTCAGGGTCGATGTCATAAGCCCCCGAAAGTTTCTGCTTTGCAAGATTATATTTCCGCTCTTCGAGGCGGACCCGGCGGCTCTCCATCTCATAGCCCTTGATCGAATCCAATAGTTTAATGATTCGCCCGTGTATCTTGTTTAGTTCGGCTTCCAGTTTCATAACACGGTCGAACACGCTTGCTTTTATAACGGTCTGCATTGTCACGTTGTAGCCCTCGCGTTCAAGTTCGCGTTCCTTGTCGCCCGTGGTGTCCTGCAAGGCGGCAATCTCACGTTGCAGGCGTTCCAGCTTCTTTTCCTGCTGTCTGGTTGGCTTCTTTCCCTCTGTCCCGTCCATATCCCAAAGCAGGGTATCTTCTTCCCGTTGCAGGGCTTCCAGCTTCTCCCGCTGTTGCTCTAACCGCGCTGTTCCTTTTGGGGTGCGCATTTCAACAACACGGTCAATATACAGCGCGTCCGGGTCGCCCTTTTCAAGCGCCGTGATTTTATTTTGCAGGTCGGCTTCTTTTGCAATAAGCAACTGCAATTCTGCAAGCATATTTGTTTCAGTGTCCAGCGTGATTCCCTCGATATACTCCCGCTGTTTAGGCGGGAGATCGCAAAGCCGAACCGTCGAATATGCCCCGTGTGTTTCAGCATTCTTGTTCCCGATAGGCGCGCCAGCGCCCGCGGCGTTCTTGTTCCCCGGCTGGCCCCCTCTCTTCTTTTTCGGCTTCTGCGCTTCAAGGGCCGCTTGCCAACCATCAAGGCTTTTCCATTTCCGCACCTGTTCGGGCTTCGCGCCCACCTTTTCGGCAATCTGCCGGGCGGTCATGGTCCCGCCGGATTCAAGCCATACCCGGCGCGCTTCGTCCCGCTCCGGGCTTCTTTCGCGTGCCATGCGCCGCGGCCTCCTTCGTTTGTTTTTCATTTTTCGCTTCCCGGCTCCCCACGGAAGCGCGTAAAAAACGGGCCATGTTCAAAACATGGTCCGTTTTCCTTCGTCCGGGCGGTTTGCCGCCGCACCCCGCCCGAATCGTTGTGTTCATTTTCCACAATACCAATTTTACCACGAAAAACGGGCAATGGGTGGCAATCTTATTTTTCCGGGAAGCGGTAACGTGAAATAGTCTTATTCACCGCAAAACACTTCGCCAGACGGTCCAGCGCAACGGCCCGAATGTTCCGACATTGCCGCGGGCTATAATTGACACGCGCTGACAGGCGTTCCCATTGTTCGCCGTTTATGTAGAACCCCAAAACCAGCGCCTTTTCCGTATAGTTCAGGCACTTCAATTCTTCTGCGATCTCCGCTTTCACGCGTTCGGTTTCCTCATTTTCCCGGCGTAGTCGGTCAATGGTCCTTGTAACCGAACCGGGTATATTCAGCACAACGCGTTCAACCGGGTTTGAAGTCGTCCCTTTTCCGTGCGGCATACCGTCGGAATTGACAGCGCCCAGCGTGGAATAATACTGATCTTCGAGGTTCTTTATAACCCGCTCGTTCATTTTGATTGCTTTGTCTGCGTCCCGGTAATAATGCAGAATCACAATAACTTTTTCCCTGTTCACGTTCGCTTCCTCCGCTTTGCTGTCAGGGCGGCTTGTATATTCGTCGGTAAATGCGTTCATTTTCCACCCTCCGAATTTCCGCCCGGTATTTCTGTTCGATAACCCTTGCCCGCGCCCGGTTCTGCTTCTTCCGCCGGGCGCGCGGCTCTTCCACGATGTCAAGCACGCCGCTTTCTTCTATCTGCTCCCACGTGTCGGAAAGAATGTTGAACGCTTCCGCAACTACGCCGAACGCCATTGCAAACACTTCCGCGGCCTGCCGCAAGGTTTCCGCCAGCTTTTCCGTTTTTATCCCCGCGGCCCTTAAAACCCGCGCGGCGGCGTTTGCCTGCTCCGTGGTGATCTCGTATTCAAGTTCCATCGGCGCGCCCTCATTCTTCGTCCGGGTAGCATATGTATTCCACCGAACACAAGATTTTCAGCGTCTTTCCACAATGGGGGCAACGCACAGGGCCGACGGCCTGTGTGCCGAATGTGTTGTAACGGGTGGCCTGTCCCGCGTCGAAAGATTCCCCGCAGAAAGGGCAAATTCCACGCCCAACGCACCGCGTTTCTTTCGGCGCTTGTCTTTCCGTCTCTGCTGGCCTACGCGCGGCCTCTGTCGGTTCTTCCTGTTCCTCCGGGTTATCTTCCCCGGCGGGCGTGCCCGGCGTGTCCTGCGCCCTCTGCTGGCCGTCTCCGGGCATTTCTGCTTCCGTCTGGTTGTCCCATTCAATTTCCGGCGGCTTCACCGTGGACGGTATGCAATGCGCCGGGGGCGGTGGTGTCTGCTCTCGCTCCCGGACGGGTTCGGCGGGCGGGGTGTTTTTCTCTCCGTCCTGCGGCGGGGGAGGGGGCGGGGCCGCTTGCGGCTTCCGCTCTCTTGCGGCCTTTATAGAGATTTCCCCGGTTCTCTGGTAGTCATCGAATGCGGCACGCTGTTCTTCTTCCGGCAATCCTGCCAGTTCATAGGCGGTCGAAAGGTTTATGCGGTCCTCTTTCAATTCCTCTTTGAACTCCGGGGACAAGTGGCGAATGATGGTGTCATATCTTCCGATCTGCGCCGGGCTTGTGTGAAGCACTTTTGCGATAAAATCGCGGGTCCCGTCTGCCTGAACCCTGCTGTCTCCGAACACGGTTGCGACAATCCTTTGCAGGACGGCCACGAACCGCGGGCGGGTCTTTGCCTTTTCCAGCACGTCCCGCAAGTAGCGCACTTCCTCGATCTTGTCCCACGCCGTTTTCTCCCGCTGGGAGTTGGTGACAATCAGGTTCAGGCCGTCCCTGATTTCCTGATCTTCCGCCGTTTCTTCGTTTGGCTCCACGGAACAGGTGACGAATTCATATTGCGGCTTTCCATCTTCCACAAGGGACAGCGACGCGAGGCGGCGGCGGTGTCCTGCAATGACTTTGTATTTCCCGTTTTCGAGCGGGACGACGGTTAGGTTTTGCAGGACCTTCCCGGCGATCTCGATTGCCGCTTTCAGTTCTTCAATCTCCCGCATGGAATAGAAGTTATCTTCTGACGGCACAAGGTCAAAGACGCTGATTTTCTTAATCTCGCTTTCAGCAGGGCGGGGCGTGGTGTTTCCGCCGCCCTCCGCCGCCTGCCGTGAAGCGTCGTTCAAAATCTGGTTCAAATTAAATCTTCCCATAATGTGCGCCCCTTTCTGTCCGAATCGGACGGTTTTATTCCTTCCCGCGGTTCAGGTATTCCCTCACGAATGCGATATAGTCCATAGCTGTTCCGCTCCGGCGGCTATATTCTGCAATCGGCATTTCCGAAAAGGTGCTTTCGGTGACTTTCTCTGAATACCGAATGCGGGTGTCAAATACGGGGTATTCCGGACGGCTCCGCAACCACGCTTCGCCCTGCTTCTCTGCGTCTGCCCTGATAAAGCAGGTAATCAGGCACCCGGCCAGCCGCAAACGCGGGTTCAGGTCGTCCCGCGTGTCCTCGATCTGCTCTTTCAGTTCTGCCAGCCCGTCGAAAGCGTACTTGTCAATTTTGATCGGAATAATCACGTCGTCAGAGGCGACAAGGGCGTTTATTGTGGAAATGTTGATGTCAGGTGCATTGTCGATAATGCAGAAGTCATATTGCCCCGCTACGGGGTCCAGCGCGGCCCGCAGGCGCGTTTGCTGGGGCCGGGTGGTGTCCATCATAACTTCCATGTTGGCGCGAATCAGCGTCATGTTAGCGGGCAATACGTCGATATTCTCGAACCGGGTCTTTTTGATGACCTCCCGAACGTCCATCCGCCGGGCGGTCAGAACGTCGGAAAGGCTCTTTTCATCGTAGGAATGGACCCCGAATGCCTTTGACGTGTTGCCCTGCTTGTCGTTATCCACAAGTAAAACCCGCTTTTTGTGGAAAACCGCGAGGACGTGGGCCATGTTGTCGGCGGTCAGCGTCTTTGCCACGCCGCCTTTTAGGTTGATGATTGATATAGTTTTCACCGTTCAAACCTCCTTGCTGAATTTGCCCCGCTCCGGCGGGCGATTATTTCCGTTTCTTCTTCCGCGGCGGCGCTTCCAGCCGCACCAGTGGGCCGCGCCCGTCCAGTTCATACAGGAATACGGCTTCCCCGGTCTGCGCGCTGTACTGGCACACAATGTCGGTGATCGTGCGGACCGCCGCCGGGAATTTGAACGCCAGTTCCGGCGGGTGTATTTCCCGCCCCGTCACGATCTTGTCGCCTATCTCATAGGGGCAAGAGGCGGAAATTTTTATGGTCGTCATGTGGTCGCCTACTTTCTGTTCGGTCCGGCGCGGCGTTACACGAACCGCCGCCAAATAAAGTTCACGAATTCCGGCGGAAGCTGGCCGCTTTCATCCTCAAAAATCATTTTCACGCCTCTGCTTTGTTCCGGCTCTTCCCGGCGTTTGTGTCGCTGGGCCGCTACGATGTGAACCAGCTTCCCGCTGTCGTCCAGTTCATACAGGAATGTAACGGTCCCGTTCTTCACGCTGTGTTCGCACACAATGTCTGTGATCGTGTGGACCTCTTCGACAACTGCCGCAGGGTCAAGTCTGAACGCCTCTGCCTCTCCCGGCGTTGCCCTCCGTCTGCTCTTGATTTTGTCCCCGATCTCGAAAGGACACGTTGCGTTGAATGCTGTGAATTTCATTATTCGGCCTCCGTTCTTTATAGTGCTTTTTGCAAGCGGGCGTTCTCTGCGAATAGGTCCACCGCCCCGGCTTAATCGCACACGTTCCCGCCGCCGACGGGTAATCCCCGTTTTTTCCTCGAACGAAATGTTCGCACCCTCCGCACGTCCCGCGGTCTGCTCTGATTTCGTGCGGATAGTTCCCGCGCATGGTGTCAGCCCTCTTCTTTCTCTCCGGGGAAGTCGATAATTTCCCCGGTGCTTTCGTCCACGTTGATTCTGCATTGCGTTTCGTCCACGGGGTCCGCCGCGGGGCGGGCCATCTTCTGAACTTCCAGCGCCCGGCGGCATTGCTGGGCCAGTTCTGAAAGCTGATACACGAACTTATCGTTGATGACGCTATAAGGCATGATGACCGCCGCGAGGAAAAACCCGGTCTTTGCTACGATGTACGGCGTTCCTTGCGGGGTTGCCCGCTCGTACAACTGGACCATTTCTATAACATCTTCCAGCGGTGAAAGGTATTTGTTCTGAATGAACGAAATCCCGTTTCTTGTCTGTAACGGCTTCAAAATCCCGCCGTCGTACACTACGGAAAGGCCGTCGTCCGAAAGGCGGCGTTCTGTCGGGTCCACGTCGTCAAGGTTGATTCCCTCCGGCGCTGGCCCGTGGCGGAATATGATTTTCTCTTGCTGTTTGGCCGAAATATCGAACATGGAATAAATATTTTCTTCGTCCATGTACGGAAGTCCGGTGATCGGGTAAATCGCGTACCCATCGCCCAGCCATTGCGAAACCACGTCGTCCCGCTCCGCGCGGTCATAAAGACAGAACATCTTTGTTTTTCCGCACAAGGAAGCTACTTTCTTTAGCTTCACGTGGTTTCACCGCCTTTTCTTGCCCGCTTGCACCTATCTTCTTTCCGGCACGTAAAACAGCGAGAATGTGGCCCGCGGCGATCACCTATTCTGCATTCTATCCGTTTCCCCGTCTTTTCCCCGTGCCTGCATTTTTCGCACTTCCCGAAATCCGGGCAGCTCTTGTCGCACATTTTCGCCGCCTCACTTTCTGCGCCGCTTCCGGCGCTTCTTCTGTTCTGGTTCTCGCGGCTCCAGCGGGGCGGTCCATTCCGGCGGCACGATCTCTTCGCACAGCACTTCCAGTTCTTCCACGTCCTCCGGTCGGAAGCAGAGGACCCCGGCGGGGTCATAGGTCCCCGCGGCCCAGTCCGCCTTGAATTTTTCAAGGTCCTTTTTATATCGCGGGTATGGGTGGACCTGTTCGGAATAATAAATTCCCATCATCATTCTTTCGTCGTCCGCCTGGTCCCAGTTATGCAGGTGGTAGGAATCGTGGTTGTCATAGGCCCACAGGGAAAGCAGAACAACCAGCCCGTCGAACGCTTCGTCTGCCCGCTGTATGTCCTCAAAATCCCGGTAAGTCATTCCCTGTCCGGTGTACCTCTCCCGGATTTCCTGAATGGTCTTGCCTCCCGTGTGGAGGCGACACCGAACAACTTTCGGTTGATAGTTCATGTATTTTCACCGTCGCTTTCATCGGTCAGAAATTCAATGACCGTCGTTTCCAGTGGCCGCGCCGGACGGAAGATCGTCTTTGTCCCGAAATGGCAAATATTTTCGGCTCTGTTCCACTCCGCCGGGCCGCTATAAATTGCAGTCCCGATGAATTGCCCGTTCTGTCGAACGCGGTACGTCCCGTATTCGTCTATTTCCGAATAGGCCGTTGGAAGCAGAGGGAGAACGTCAAGCGGTATGTCTCCCAGCAAAATTTCCTGTTTCTCTGGCTCTATCGCAATTTCTCCGTTCCGGTCCATTTCCAGCAGGAACGCCCCGGCCTGCCTTGTCAGTTCTTGCGGCGGCGGGAAACTGCTTCCGGGCGTTTTATGGTTCAGGAAGTTTAGCGCCAGTTTGTAGGTCGCCTTTTTGATTCTTCGTCTGCACGCCTCTTCTTCGTCCCAATTCCACCAGCCCTGTTTCCCGCGGGCCGGGAACGGTTCGTCGAACATGACCGGGTTTTCAAGAACCCACGCGAACCGCCCCGGCGAATAGTCGCCCAAAAGCCGTTCCCGGTCATCCAGACTGTCCACAAGGTTTTCAACAGGTACGCAATCGACGATTTCCACGGTCCCGATCACCGCGCCGTAATGAAGTTCCATTGATTCCGGTAATACCGAATCAAGCGCAACGCTGATATAGTCCGGCCCTCCGATTGCCGCATGGACCGCCACGCGGCCCCGAATGCTGGTCCGCCGCGGGCGGGTTTCGTAATGCTTCAACCCCGCCGCGATTGCGAACGCGTATGGTTGGTATACGGTAAAGGCTTTCATTCTGCGTCCTCCTTGAATCCCGACAGTATTTTGAACCGCTCCGCTTCCCTGAATGCGGCTTCAATATCCCGGCTTCCCGCTCCTTCGACTTCCGCGCGCACGATGTCGCCCGCGCGGTGTACGGTGATTTTTCGGGGTTGCCGAATGGCCTTGATAATCCCGGCCACAGCTTCACCCGCCGCGGCAATCAGAACCACGGCCCCCAGCCAAACCCAAAAGGACGAAAAGATAAACCGCAAAACCTCCATTGCTATTTCCTCCGTTCCAGCCTGTCGGCTATGTTCAAAATTCCGGTCATTGCTTCACGAATGTTCGTGTCGGTGTTCGCCGTGATCGACAGCACCCGCGCAATGTCCCGCAGTTCCTCCGCCGCGGCCACAGCCTCCGCCGCCACGCCAGATTCCTTCATGCACTCCGGGCAAAGTAGCAAGCCCTCTGCGGTCTGCTCTCCGCACCGCTCACACTTTCGGAGTTTCACCGCCTGCACCCCCTTACACGGGGTAGCCGAAAACAAAGAATGTCCCGGTCAATATCGCGCCCAGCAAGAACCCCAGCCACGCGATCATAAGCACCGCAAGGACGTTTTCGGCCCATCCCGCTACACGCAAGGCCCATCTTGCCGCCGCCAGCGGCCCACGGCGGCGCTGTGCGGCCCGCTTCGCTTCCGGGTTATCCCGGTTCAGGTCGTATGTATTCGCCTTTTCAGCCGCCGCCAGTTTCGGCGTGAAGTGCTTCCGCACCGTGAAGATCACCCAAAAGGCAAGGACGATTACGCTTCCCGCTGTCATTGCACTTCCTCCCGTTCTCTGGCCCATGTGCATTCCGCGCACTCTTCAAGTTCTCCCGTTTCCAGCGGGCAAGGCTCCATTTCGGCCCACTCCGGCTTCCCGCAATCGTATTTCATCGGTCGTTCTCCTTTCCTCCGGTATGCCCGCGCAAGGCAAGCATTTTTTCACGAACCAGCTTGTCAACCACGCGGCCCGGCGTTTTTAGCCCGCTCATGGTAACAAGGCGGTCAAGGTTGTATGCTGTCTGCGGCGTGACGCGGACCGTCACTTTCTGCCGGTGCTGTTTCCCTTTTTTCATTTCCGGTTTCCCTCCATTTCTCCATATTGCAGTCCGCCCCGCGAATCCACCGCCCTTCGATCTGGTGGGTGTAGTCCAGAAACAGGACCGCACCATTGAACCGGATTCGGAATGATTCAAGGTCCGCCGCGGTTACGTACTTTCTTCCGAAACATTGCTTCATGTCCCGCCAAATGAACCACGGAACGAAAAAGAAGTCGTTTCCGATTCCAGCGCACACAGCGGCAAGCGCGCCCCGCCGGGAATGGTGTTCCAGCGCGTCTTGCTGTGGCTTTGTTAAAACTTCCTGTTTCATGCGGTCCCCGGTGGTGTACTTCGCTTCAAAGACGATGGACCGCCCGCCGTCCAGTGTCCCTTGAAAGTCCGGTTGCGCTCTGGCCGTGAACCTCCCCTTGAAAATCCCGTCCCGGCTCTTTTCGAGGACCCGGAACGGCTCCGGGGTCTTGTCCACGTCCGCCCGGCCCCGCTCCGAATACAAGGCGCACGCGGCTTTTATGGCCCGCTCGAAAAACTGCCCCTGCGCGTTGTTTACCTTGTTCCGGTATTGCTGGGCGGCGCGCCTCTGGTCAATCTGCATGGGTTATCCCTCCAATTCCTCCCGCTCCCGCTGGTCATGGTCTGGACAGGGGAACGGCTCTGCCCGGTAGCACTCTTCGCAACATTCGTCGCACACGGCTTCCCCGCGGCGGCGGTAGTATTCGCAAGGGCGGACCCGCTCGACAGGTTTTCCACATATCGCGCAATTCACGGTTCCACCCCGCTTTCCAGCGCGGCCCGCCGGGTGTGGTGGTCCATTCCCATCATTAGGGCTTCGAGTTTCATAGCTTCTTCCCGGCTGATTTCCCGCGGTGGCGGCAATTCGTCCCGTTCTTTCCCCTCCGGTGGGAAAATCCTGTTTTTTATCAGGAATGCAGAAAAGAACCTGTCCATTTCCTCTTCCAGCGCCTCGTGGAAAAAGTCATAGTCGAATTGAATTTCCAACCGTTCCGCCGCGGTGCATTCAATCCCGACTTGTTTTCGCTTTCTCCCCGTGTATTTCCCTACGCAACCATAGGCCGCGCGCCCGGTCACGGAATAGATCACCTGCGAAAGCAACTTCCGTTCAATGGGTGTCGTGTACCTGAACCACGCCCATTCCCGGCGTTCCTCCGCAATGTCGGCTTCCGTGATTCCGTATTGCTTCATCAGGCGGTCAAGTGTAGCCGTGGCGGATTCCCGTTCCCCAGCAACGCCCCGTTCTGCCAACGCCTGAACGCGCCGGATTTTCTGTAAAATCCGCTCCCGCTCCGCCGTCATTCTTGCTCCCTCGCTTTCTCCGCTTCTGTTGCCATCATGTCGGCGGTATGTAGGGCCAGCACAAGCGGGGTCCGCTCCATTGCCGCCGAAAGGGAATAGCTTCCGCCGCGGGCCGCGTCGTCATACGCTCCCATGTGCCAGCGAATCGCAAGGGCTTCCGGCTCCGCCAGCTTCATAAACCGCTGAATCAGGAAAACAGATTTTTCCCCGTGGCCGAAAGGGAAGTGGTCTTTCACGGTGTAGCTTCCGTCCGCCTGCTGGTGGTAGAAGTCCACCTTGCAGAGATCGTGAAGCAGGGCGCATATTGCGCGGGTTTCCATCGTGTAGTCCTTCACATACGGCCCGTCAATCAAAGCGAAATAAACGTTCAAGCTGTGATCGACAAGCCCGCCGGGGTAGGCTCCGTGAAATCTGGTGCTTGCCGGGGCGGTGAAAAAGTCTGTGCTTTCCAGCCACGCCAGCAGTTCCGGCGCGCCCGTCCGGGTAATCTGTGTTCGGTAAATCTCTTTGAACCGCTCTTCGTTGGTCATGTGTGCAACCTCCGTTCCTTGTGCCGCTCCAAGTATTCGCCCCAGCTTTCTTTCAGGTATGACCGCCCGTAAATAAACCGCTGGGCGAATTCCTTTTGAAGCGCGTTTGGTATGATTCCTTTCCGCTCGTTCCGCTCCGGCTGGGCGTATATGCTGATACCCTTTAGGCGTTTCAGCCGCTCCACCCGGTAGGCCGCGTTCTCCACGTCCTCCGTGACAAGCAGGTAAATAAACAGGTGATACGGCTTCTTCCCGTGGTTCCCCAGCAGTTCCGCCGCCCGCTCGATTGCCTCAATCTGCGGTATCTGGTCGCACGAAAAGCGAATGAACCGAATCCACGTCAGCCGCGCCAGTATACCCGCTATGCGGTCATCGACCAACCGCGCGTCCATGCCTTGATTTAGGTCTATCGCGTACCCGCTCCCGATCATGCTTTCAAGCTGGGAAATTCCGTATTCGGAAGCAAGAATGTTGTTGTCCATCAGAACAAGTTTGTTCGTGTCCGGGCGCACAACCTGTTTCCATTCCCTGTACGGCTTTATTCCGCCCTCTTTTTCCGGGACCACGCACCACGGGCAATGATTCGGGCAACCGCGGGTCAAATACCCTATTGCGTAGTCGCATTCCGGGTAAATGCTGTAATCAGGAAAGGCCGCGTCGATCTCCGGCGGCAACTGCTGGTTTAGCGGTATATCGTCATATCCGGTCCCGCCGCGTATTGTGTCCGGCGGCAAGTACAGGTTTTCCGGCGTGAAGTCAAAGACTTTGCTTGAATACACCCGGTCATACTGGCACATAGGGGACCACCATTCGACTGAATCCCCGTTGGCTTTGTGGTAGGCCGAAATCTTCATCAAGGCATAGTTCGGAAAGGTCTTGTGCCTCATGTACTCCTGTTCCGCGTCGTGAAGTCCTATCCGCATAGCGCACCCCGCTTCACAGCTCCACAATTCCGCCGATATTGTCCACGTCGGCCCGCGTGACGCTCCGGCGCTTCAATATTCCGGCGATCACGTCCCCGTAACGCTCCCAGCGTGCGGACACAAGGGCGAAATACCGCAATTCCGGGTTTGCCCGCGCCCGAATCTGCAAGCATTGCATAACGTGGTCGTCAATCTCCATTTTCAGAGGATAGACGGCGATCTTTCCCGTTTCCTTGTTCACTTCCCGGCAAACCACCATTAGGTGCATTCTCTGTAATGGCTTTTCCGGCTCCGCCGCCGGGCGCGGGTCCCGCTCCTTCTGCGCGCAATCGCAAGGTTCGCCCGCGTCCAAATGCGCCCCGCAATTCGGGCATTCCCGGTAAGGCGTTCCCATGTTGACCGCTCCTTTCTATTCTTTCTTGCGCAATTTCAGATAAATTGACCAGCCCGTGAAGTCGTTGTATTCATACTGAACCCCGTAATCTTCGTCGGTTGGTGTCCATCCGGGGTATTTCTTTTCCCAAAACTCCCGGCCCGGACGCTCCCGCGCCCATTTTTCGATCTGTCGGTGGTTGTACTTCCCGTCGTTGGTCCTGCTGTATGGCCGTTCGAGGTTGTGCGAGGAAGTCCACCGCTTCTTCCCGCCGCTCTGCTTCACAAGGTAAGTACAGAGGGCCGCAATTCCGTTTTCGTCCGATTGCAGGCGGTCAGCATTGCAAAACCCGATTCGGTCGCCCTTCTTCTGACCCTTTCGCTTCCGCTTCCTCCACAACTCTTCCACCACGTCGCGGTCCAGCCCTCCCGACATGATTATGTGGTGGTGAATGCGAACGGGTTTTTCGCTGTTCCGCTTTGTGGTGTAGGCGGTGACAAGCATATATTTCAGGGGCGGCAACCCTTCCTTTTGCCTGCGGTATTGGACCCGGCGGAGGTAGTTTGTAACTTCCCGTTCCGCTTCCTCCACCGTGGCCGGAAGGTATTTCCCGCTGTATGTAGCCGTTACGTGCAACGCCTCCGGGTCACTCCCGAAATTCAGGTTTGCCGTCTGTATGAAGTAGCGCCGGGCGTTTTTGTCGTTCAGGTTCTTTTGTTTTGGCTCCGATTCCCGGACCTTCTTTGACCGCTTCCCGCGGCCCGATGATAGCTTTTGCGTGTCCGTGTAGGAAAAAATATCGACTTCCCTATACCGATCACCGCAATAGATTTTCTTTTCTCGAATAAAGCAACGCACTTTTGCTTCACCTTCTTTCTATGGGACAGTGAAGCGGGCGTGTTGTGCTTTTCCGGCCTGTGCCGTAGTCGATAGGCGCAAAGGGGGAAGAGGGTTCCTATCCTGCGCCCCCTCCCTCTTCCCCCTTTGCAATCCCCCTTCACCCTCGGCGGCGCAAAGAGAGAGAAAGAGGGAAGAGGGGTCGGAGCGGGACGGCCCTTCAAGTCTCCCTGTTTTCCTTTACTGCGTGACAAGGCTTCGCCGGAACGTTAATACCCATTACAAGCCCGCCACGCCGCGTAAAAACGGCGCTTTTTATTGACTTTTCCGCCGTTCTCTGCTATACTTGCGTTAGGTTGATAGATGATATATTTTCATCGGCGGAATCCGCTTCGTGTTGCTCTGCAAAGCACCACGGGGCGGTTTTTCTTATGCTGTTTTTACTGCGGCGGGGAGGGGGTCAACCCTCCACCGCCTTTTTGTCTGTCTCTTCCTGCGCGATCTCTTCCGCGTCCTGTTTCGACTGGAACAAGGCGGCAACCGCCGCGCCCAGCGCGTCGCCCCACAAATAGGACGGGTAATCTTCCAGCGCGGACAAGATCGCTTCCGCGGCTTCCTGCTTCATTTCTTCATGCCGCGCGGCCTGCTCCACATCGTCCGCCCCCTCTCCGGGGATAGATACCGAAATTTCATATTTCAGATAGCAAAGCGGGCGAACGCCCCCGTAGCCGACGCACGCAGTGTTCCAGTCCAACGCGCCGGAGGAATGGACGCGGCGGACGCCGTAAGAGTTGGACTCGTCGCACGTCCACGGGGTCAGGTTCCAGCACCACACGTCCACGGGTGGGGTGATGTCCCGATACTTCCGGCACAGCGCGTCGGACCGCAAGGCGATCTTGTCCACGGCGGTTCCGTAATCGGTCATTCCGTCGTCGGCGGTCAGGTCGCTTTCCCAATTGAGGAATGCGACCCGGTCTGCGCCCTCCGCAACCAGCGCGTCGAGGAACGCCCCGTTCAGTTCCCGGCGCAAAGAGGATTTCCGCCAGTCGTTGCAGTTCTCTTCATCGAATGCCCGGAGAAAAACAGGCTCCGCGGCCAGACAGAGGGTTCCCGCTCCGATGTCCTCGAATTTGACCCACTCTACGCCGCCATACAGAAAGCGCGCGCCCTGCGCCAGTTCAGAAAGTTTCTTCATCGTCGTTGTCCTCCTTTTGAAATTCCTGTTTGATGTCCCTGAACCAATCCCGCACCGTCACGGAAGCTATGTAAAAGAAAACGGGGAGGAAGAGGGCGAAAACCTCGCCGCCGATTGCCTTATATCCCCGCTCCGCGAGGGCATAGGCCGCGCCCGCTCGAAACAGCAGGATTCCGGCCACGGTTAGGGCCGCGTACTTCGCCACGTTCAGCCAGAACGCCCGGCGCGCCTTTCTCTGCCTGCTCTTTCTGCCCCGCCGCCGCGGGCGGGCTTGTCCCGCTCCAACCGTGATTGTGATAATCTCTTGTGTCATCGTGGGTCCTCCTTCGCCAGTTCGATTCTCTCCGGTGACGCGATCACGACAGAATGATTGTTCCGGTCCTTTAGTTCGGCCTGCACCCGCAAGCCGCGCCCGGTGTGGTTCTTCCGGTAGATCAAGGCCGAAATCCGCTGGTATGTAATCCCGCAGTAAGCCACGGGGCATTCCTCCATGAATGCGGCCTTCACTTCTTCATGGGTCATTTCACGTTTCCTTTCCGGGAAATCTCATATTCAGCCCCATAACGGCGACGCTTGCACCGCCAGCAGGTAATTTTCATGTTCTTCCCGCCTCCGACGCGGGTTATTTCGTGCTTCCCGGCCTTTTTCAGTTCGAGGAAGCAGGGCAAACAGAATTTGCGCTTCACAGCTTCACCCCCTCCGGCTCCGTCGAAAGTCCCCTGCGTTCGGGCAGGTTTTCCAATGCGGGACAAAGGCAACCGGAAGTTCTGGCCGCTCTTCCTCCGGGCGGGCAATCCTCCCAGCAATTACAGCGCCGTCATCCAAAACGAAACGGTCGCGCCCTTCACCCTCGATCACGAATACAGGTTCAGGGTCAACGGGCATATTCCGTCCCGCCGTGGTCTTTATCCATTCGATTTGTGCGCCGCAACCTCGGCAAATGCTCATGTTTCCGCCTCCCTCTCGATCACTTCGCAATCTTCGGCGCGGATTCCCAGTTGGTTTCCGCCGTGGTGGATGAAGTAAACTTTTTCATTGCGGACCCCGTATGAAATTCCGCAAACCTCAAAAACGCGGCCTGCGTCCACCAACGGAATTCCGGTGTCGCGGGTGATTCGGATTTTCACGCCGTCACCCTCTTTCCCAAATCCGCTTGACTTCTCCGCAACAGTAGTCCGCGCCGTTTGTCAGCACCCAGTCTTTCAGGTCGTCCCGCTGTGTGCGCTTGCAATGCCGTTCCAGCGCGTCGAAATCGTCTTGCAGGGTGTCCGGGTTCAGGAATTTCAGATTTTGCCCCGTGCCGAACGCCAGTTCAGCCGAAACCACAATGCACCCCGTCCCGTCGTAGGTATCCGGGTGAATCCGAACGAACAGGTTCCCCAGCTTCATTTTGAAGTAGCCGGGCATTGCAACTTCTTCTTTTTCAAGGCCCTTTGCGGTCCCGAATTCCTGCACCGCAACCGCGCGGGCGGTTTTCAAGGTCAGCTTCACGCCGCCTGGATATTCCTTTTTCATGGTCATTCCGCCTCCCGCTCGAATCGGATTTTCATTTGTGCGGGGTATAGGTCAACCGTTGGCCGTCGTCTCCCGGTCCACCGCAATCCCCCGGCTTGTCCTACGCACTTCCAGCCCGCGGCCCGCAGACTGGCCCCGTTTTCGCTTTCCAGAATGTAAGTCACCAGCCGTTTATATCCCATAGCGCGGGCGGCTCTCCATGCGGCGGCATATAGCATTGAACAGGCATTGCGGGTCCCATCCGTGCATAACCTGTTCACTTCCAGCGTCCACCCGTCGTCCAAATGACGGGCCACAGGTCGCCCCACAATGGCAACTCCCACAATCTTTTCACCATCGGAAAGCCCGATGGAAAACTTGTGGCCTACGGTCGGCCCGTGGTGTCTGTGGTTCTGTTCTACGAACGCGTTTGCCTCTTTTAGCGTGATCGGCACAACTTCCAGCATTAGACCGCCTCCGCCGCCACAGCTTCAAGGCCCAACCACCAGCCCGGACTATTCCGTTTGTCCTCATAGGGACAAGGGCTTCCGTCGTCACAACTGACTTTCCCGCACCCGGCGCAATAGTTCCGCTGGAATTCTTCGTCCCACGGCCCTTCCAAGATCGGCAAGTCCCGCAAGAATGCGGCCAGCGTCTCCGGGTTTTTGGTGATCGCTTCAAAATTAGTCACCGCGCAAACCTCCTTGTAAATTTCCCGCCGCGGGCTTCCCCCGCCGTTTGAAACTCTCCTGAACCCGCTGTTGCGCAAGAACGGGGCTATACGCCCGCCGTTGGTTGCGGTCCAGCCCTCCGGTTTCCCCGCGCTTCAACTCGCGGTACACCGTCGCCGCTGTCACTCCCAGCCCGTCGGCTATGTCGGCCACGCGGTCGCCGTTCAGGTAGCGGGTTGAAATCTGCTTCCGGTCCTGAAAGGTTATATATCTGTACTGCCGCACCACGTTTCACCCCCGTTTCTCTTGCATTTCACGGCTTTTCGTGATATAAAAAAATAAATGCGATAGAACTTGCACCCGTCGTTCGACGTGGTGTTTGTTCTTTCGCATTTAATATTACAAGGCGCGCCCCTGTAAAATCGACGGAAATTCCCTTTACAATTTCTCCGGTCTGTGTTATGGTAAAGATAATGTTAATTTCGTTTTAAAAATGATATTTGGAGATGAAGAGCATGAGTTTTAAGATCGTAGTGGACAGCTGCTGTGACCTGACGCCCCAAATGCGCAAGGATCCCTGCTTTGTGAAGGTTCCGCTCTCCATCCACGCCAACGGGAGCGTCTTTGTGGACGACGACACCCTGGACCAGGCGGACCTGCTCTGGTCCATGCGCCAGAGCGAGGACGCACCCTCCACCGCCTGTCCCTCGCCCCAGGCCTACCTGGACGCATACCAGGGAGAGAAGGGGGAGGACGTCTATGTGGTTACCCTGTCCGCTCTGCTCAGCGGCTCCCACAACAGCGCGGAACAGGCCCGCGTCCTGCTGGAGGAGGAGCAGCCTGAGCGCAATATCCACGTATTCAACTCCTGTTCCGCCTCCTCCGGCGAGGTGCTGGCCGCTCTGAAGATCCAGGAGCTGGCCTCCTCCGGCATGCCCTTTAAAAAGGTGGTCCGGGAGGTGGAGCAGTTCATCTACCAGATGCAGACCCTGTTTGTGCTGGAGTCGCTGGATAACCTGCGGAAAAACGGGCGGCTCACCAAGCTGCAGGCGGTGGTCACCAGCGCCCTGAAAATCAAGCTGCTGTGCGGGGCCACCCCGGAGGGTGAGATCTGCAAGGTGGGACAGGCCCTCTCCATGAAGCAGGCCCTGAATAAGCTGGTGGAGCGCATCGCCGCCGACCCCGCCCACAAGGGGCGCACCGTGGCCATCTGCCACTGCGGCTGCCTGGACCGGGCCTTCCAGGTGAAGCGCCGGATCGAGGAGACCTGCCAGGCGGAGAAGGTCCTCATTCTGGAGGCGGGGGGCATTACCACCGTGTACGCCAATGAGGGCGGCATTGTGGTGGCCTACTGACGCTGAGGGGGAGGCGGAGCGGCATCATGCAGCAGCTGGTCTATACCCCGGAGGAGCTGGAGCGGATTCAGATGGGGCTGCTGGCCCTGCTGTGCTATGCCAAGCGGCACGACCGGCGGGAACTGCCCCGGTGCTTTCTGTTCTGCCGCACTATAGTAAAAAATATTGACCTGTGCCGGGAGGGCGGACACACTCCAGAGGACCGGGCGGAGCTGTCACAGTGCATCCGGGAGGACTGGAAGTGCGCTATGGAGGCCCGTGCCGGTCTGCCGGAGTATTATCTCCCTGACACACGGCTGGAGGTCCAGCGGGGCATGGCTCAAGCCATCGGCTGTCAGATAGACACGGTGGACCGCCTGATTTTTTCCCGGGAAAAGGGGAGAGCCGCGGAAGTCTTTTAGGGCGGGGGGCAGCCCCCCGCCGTTTTGATTCAAATGCAAGGGAACATAGAGATAAGGAGGAAGCGCGCATGTCCATCACAAGAGAGCAGGCCTGGGACCTGCTGACTAAGTACAATGAGGAGCCCTTTCACCTCCGCCACGCCATTACGGTGGAGCATGTGATGGGCTGGTTTGCGGATAAGCTGGGCTATGGGGACGAGAAGGAATTCTGGTCCATTGTGGGTCTGCTCCACGACCTGGACTTTGAGCGCTGGCCCGAGGAGCACTGCGAGAAGTCCCAGGAGCTCATGCGGGAGGCCGGGGTGGACGAGGCAATCATCCGGGCCACAGCCAGCCACGGCTGGGGCCACCGGGTGGACATCAAGCCGGAACACCAGATGGAGAAGGTGCTCTTCGCTGTGGACGAGCTCACCGGCCTCATCGGCGCGGCGGCTCTGATGCGCCCCTCCAAGAGCGTGGCGGATATGGAGCTCAAGTCTCTCAAAAAGAAGTTCAAGGACAAGAAATTTGCCGCCGGCTGCTCCCGGGAGATCATCGCCCAGGGTGCGGAGCTGCTGGGCTGGGATTTGGATGAGCTGCTGAACCAGACCCTGTCCGCCATGCGGGACGAGGAGAGCGCCATTGAGGCGGCTGTATCAGAGGCCGGAGCCCGTTAAGACGGAATAAATTTTTGAAGAAGAATTCTTGACATTGAATGAATAATTTGATACGATAATCAGGCTTAGGGGAGTAGTCGGCACAGTTCCTGCTGTGTGGCAGAGCCAACATTCCTGGGAGGTCCTTCCTCCCTGGTTTTGCCTGAAATGACCAGACCTGTGTTCTGATGGGGGAACGCAGGTCTTTTTTGTCATGCTCACAGGATGCATGCAGGCGCTCCCTAAAAAGGCTGCAAAAGAGAAAGACGTAAAGGGAGGAAATTACATGGATTTTTCGTTTCTGGTAAGCGGCATCCTCTCCATTACATGGCAGCAGGCTGTCATGTATGTGGTGGGCGCGGTGCTGATTTACCTGGCCATCGAGAAGGGGTTTGAGCCCTCTCTGCTGATGCCCATGGGCTTCGGCGCCATCCTGGTCAACCTGCCCCTGTCCGGTGTTATCAATCAGACCAGCGAGGCGCTGGGTGAGACCGCCGGTATCATTGAGTGGCTGTTTGAAATCGGCATCGAGGCCAGTGAGGCCATGCCCATCCTGCTGTTCATCGGCATCGGCGCCATGATCGACTTCGGGCCTCTGCTGTCCAACCCCAAGCTGTTCCTGTGCGGCGCTGCTGCTCAGGCCGGTATCTTCCTGACCATCATCATCGCGGTCGTGCTGGGCTTCGACCTGAAGGACGCCGCCTCCATCGGCATCATCGGCGCCGCTGACGGCCCCACCTCCATCCTGGTGTCCCAGACCCTGGGCTCCAACTACATCGGCGCCATCGCCGTGGCCGCTTACTCCTACATGGCTCTGGTTCCCATCATCCAGCCCTTTGCCATTAAGCTGGTCACCACCAAGAAAGAGCGCGCCATGCGGATGCCCTACAAGCCCCAGGGCGTGACCCGCCGGATGCGCATCCTGTTCCCCATCGTCGTTTCCGTGATTGCCGGCCTGGTGGCCCCCTCCTCTGTGGCTCTGGTGGGCTTCCTCATGTTCGGCAACCTGATCCGTGAGTGCGGTGTGCTGGAGAGCCTCTCCAAGACCGCTCAGAACGATCTGGCCAACCTGATCACCCTGCTGCTGGGCATCACCATCGCCGCCTCCATGAAGGCCGATCAGTTCGTCCAGCCCGCTACCATCATGATCATGTGCCTGGGCCTGGTGGCCTTCGTGCTGGACTCCATGGTGGGCGTCATCTTCGTGAAGATCCTGAACATCTTCACCCCCCACAACAAGATCAACCCCATGGTGGGTGCTGCCGGCATCTCCGCCTTCCCCATGTCCTCCCGTGTGATCGAGAAGCTGGGCCAGGAGGCTGATCCTCAGAACCACCTGCTGATGCACGCGGCTGCTGCCAACGTGTCCGGACAGATCGCTTCCGTGGTCGCCGGCGGCGTGGTGCTGCAGTTCTTCGCCAACATGGGTTAAGAGGAGGAGTATACGATGAGTGAAAATATGTTTTTGGCTCTGGAGATGCTGGCTCAGGGCATGATCGGCATCTTCGTGGTGCTGGGCATCATCGCCCTCCTGGTGCTGCTCATGGGCAAGACAGGCGGCAAGAAGAAAGGCTGAGCCTGTTTTCCAATCGAAACACTGCGCGGGGTCTGGAACCAAAGGTTCCAGACCCCGTCTTTTATTCCGAGAAGACCGGCGGTTCGGGAGCGGCAGACTGCCGGAAAAAGGAATTCACTTCCCGGCGCTGCAGCGGCAACTGCCCCCTTCCGGGGAGGCGGATAAAAGAAAAGTAGGCGGAGAACTGACTGGCAGTTCTCCGCCCTTGTGCTGCGGAAAGAGGAGACCGGTTACAGAAGCGTGAGATAGTCGGCGGACACCCAGCCGGTGACAGCGGCGCCGCCGCTGGAGAAGAGAATCTGATACCAGCCGGGGGTGGAGGTGTCCAGCACCACCACCTGAGCGCCGGATTTCAGGCTGGAGATGGCGGTATAGTCGGTGCCGGGACCGGAGCGGACGTTCAGGGTGGTGGCGGTGACCTGCCCCACTACGTCGGCGGGGGAGCACTGGATCACCGCGCTGGCGGTCAGAGAGCCGCAGGAGGCGGTGATGGTCACCGAGGGAGTGCCCACCCCGGCGTACACATTGGTGACGGTGCCGTCCGAGGAGACGGTGGCCACGGTGGCGTCACTGGTGCTCCAGGTGATGGTCCCGGTGCCGCCGGTGAGAGAGGCGTTGAGCTGCAGGGTCTGGGTGGAGGCCAGGGTGTGCTCCGTCACATCCAGAGTCAGTGTGGCATCCGGGTCCAGATTAACTTCCGGCTCCGAGTCGGGCTCATCCGGCGTGCTGTCCGGAGAGGTGGTGAGCAGCCGGTAGAGGAGGGTAGCCATCTCCGCCCGGGTCAGATTGCCCTTGGGGTTCAGTCCGGAGCCCGTGCCGCTCATCAGCCCCTGGGACACCAGGGCGGCCATATGGGGCCGGGCGTAGTCGGCAATCTGTCCCTGGTCGGCGAACTGATTCAGAACGGACAGGTCGGCCTCCGCGCTGCTCAGGCCCAGCAGGGGCATGGCCTGGTGAAGGATGGTGGCGGCCTGCTCCCGGGTGACCAGGTCGTCTGGGGCGAAGCGGCCCTCAGACACGCCGGACACCAGGCCATTGGAGCTGGCCCAGGTGACGGCGTCGGCGTAGTAGGCGTCGTCCGCCACATCGGTGAAGCCGGAGGAGCCGGACACGGCGGGACGGTCCAGGGCCCCGTAGAGCATCAGGACGAAGTCCTTGCGGGAGATGGAGTAGTTGGTGCCGAACTCGGTGGCGGAGATGCCGCTGACGATGCCGTTGTCATAGCAGTACTCCACCGCTGTATAGGCCCAGTGGTCGGCGGGGACGTCGGTGTGGACGTTGTTCAGGCTCACCGAGATAGTCTTGGTGACGCCGCCGGCGGTGGCGGTAATGGTTCCGCTGGTGCCGCCGCTGGAGGCGGTGAACACGCCGTCCTGGGTGATGGTGCCCACGTTCCCGGTGACGGCCCAGGTCACGCCGGCGGAGCCGGTGCGCAGGGCGCTGCGGGACCAATAGGTGCCTGTGGCGGCCAGGGAGACCGTCTCACCGGGCTCCAGAGACAGGGAGGACACGGCGGAGCTGCTCCCAGCCCGGGTGACCGTCAGGTCGGACAGGGCGGTGACCACATGGATCTGGGCGGTGCCGGAGATGCCCAGGGAGGGAGATTCGATGGAGATGGTGTCCGTGCCGGCCCGGGTCCCGGCGGTGTAGACGCCGCCGTTGAAGGAGCCCAGTCCGTCCTCCGAGGTAGAGACCGCGTCGGACACCCGGCTGGAGACCGTGGAGGCGCTTCCGTCCAGGGCGGCCACGTCGCCCAGGGTGACGGAGGAGCCGGCCAGCACCACCAGACCGTCCTCCTTCAGGGCCAGCCGCTCCGCCTCGCCGTCGGCGGTATCCGAGTCGGTGACCAGCAGAATAAAGGCGGCGCAGGAGCGCAGGCTCCCCTCCGAAGGGGAGTTGACCACAGTGAGGCCGCTGGAGCCGGGGACGCGGAGGGCGAAGGTGGTGGAGCCGCCTCCGTCCAGGTTGACCGCCCAGACGCAGCCCTGGCGCTGGAGCTCCTCAGCCAGGTCCATCTCGGTCAGGCCGCCGGAGTAGCCGGTCTGCCGCCCGTCGGCGGTGTAGAAGATCATGGTGCCGTCCTCCTGAACGCCCACCGCGGTGCGGGGAGCCCGGCCGGAGGCGTAGTTCCAGGTGGCGCTGTTGGTGATGGAGCCGTCGGAGAGAATGATATCGCCGCAGCCGCTTGCCCACTGGGCCTGAGACAGGTTGGCGTCAGAGCAGGTGGTGGTCAGCGTGACCTCGTCCCCAGCCTGATAGCTGTTGAACAGCTCCCAGTAGCCGGACTCATAGGCGGCGGTGAGTATGTAGTTGTCCTCACCGATGGGCTGGGCGTCCTCGGTCTCAAAGACGTCGGTCACCTCCAGGGTGAGGGTGCTGTTGACGGTGAGAGGAGTGTCCTGATCCTCATCCGAGACCACCATGCGGATCATCCGCCCTCCGGCGGATTCGGTGTGGGTGGAGACGGTGGAGAAGTCCTCATTGAACAGGTAGAGCCCACCGGAGGAGCTGCGCCACTTGTTGAAGTGGGTGAGAGAGACCGACTCGCCGGTACGCTCGTTGGTGACTGTGATTTCCACCTGGGGGGAGGCGGACAGGCGCAGCTCGCCGTCCACCATGGAGATGGCGTGCGCCTCCTCGGGGCTGGATTTGTAGACGCCGTCTTCAATAGAGATTCCGTTGGGAACGCCGCTCCCCAGGGTGAAAAAGTCGCTGTTGATGCCGCCCACTACGGTATAGCCCAACTCCTCCGCCGTGCGGATGGCCCGATTGATGGTGGCCGCCCCATAGACGGTGCCGGCAGCCTGGATCATAATGGGATAGACCTCGCTGTCGGGCTCCAACTCCAGGGCGAAGCTCTCCATCCGTCCGGCGCTGGAGTGGTTGGAGACGGTGTTTCGGTAGACCAGACCGTCGGCCAGGGTCTGGGCAGTGTTGATCTGTGCAGTCCCGGCGGAGGCGAAGGCGGAGGGAGTCAGCAGAGCCGCCGCCAGCACCAGAGCCAGAACGCGCTTGGGCAGGTTCGGAATGGTGGAACGATTCATGATACACTCCTTGTAACTTGAGATAGAATTCGGGCGTGCTCCGGCGGACCGCGCCGCCGGGGCGGGATACAATCGCCTTCATTATAGCAGGGAATTTACATAAAATCAATGTGAGTCTGCAAATAAAAAGTCAATAGGAAATTGAGTAAATTTGCAGACGCAGGAGGA
>ERZ836939.415-NODE-415-length-58486-cov-5.607674_pt1 | contig 58486 bp, 38 predicted proteins | sample MGYA00519912_ERZ836939 | MGnify/ENA primary metagenome ERZ836939 (study PRJEB31850, sample SAMEA3708810) | human gut metagenome | biome: human gut; feature: human-associated habitat; material: faeces | place: China | collected 2014 ...
TGGCATAGTGGCAGAAGCCGCTTAGCCGATATGTTGAATTTTTAACGAACTATTATATAGTAATAATTATAAAATATTGAGTTTAGATATAGGTGCTATATTATTTGATCAGTGTAGAGGTAAATATTCTCTTAATTGGTATAATGATGATTATCAAAACTCCAATGATGATCCTGATTTTTCGATTAGAATAGAGAACGATTATAGTAATAAGATATATATACGATCAATTAAAGATAAGGACATTTGGCAGAAACGCCTATCTTTAATTAAACAACAGATTCCTTCTTGTTGGTATGATGCAGAAACACGAACTTGGAATGCCCCTCCCGAGGCATATATGATGGTTGTCCAATTTGCAAAGAAACAGGGCGCAATACTAAATTGGGATAATGATAAACAACATAGCTATCGTTATAATTGGCTTGATAAAACCCTTACCAGAAATCTTCCTGTTTTTTGTGAGGGGCGCTATTGGGAGGATAAGTCTAAAAAATTACCATGTTGGTGGTGTTATGGGGGACCTTGTTATGAAAACAATATCCATCAGCACAATGATATAAATGAATATACCTTATATGATTTTATATACATATTGGGCTTGCAGGAATTTTTACAATGTAAAGATGCAAAAGATTATATCTTACCAGACGGCAATTACATAAAATTTATGTCAGTTCTGAATTGGATTAATCGGTCACAAGAGCATTTATATTGTAAAGAGTGTGGCAAAATTTTAGAACCTTACTATGTGGCTAATTATCTCGCTCATACTATTACAGAATTTAAGTGTGATAATCCGGTTTGCAGTCAAAAAGATATAAAGATATACCTTAATCATTGTTTTAACAGAGAATGTTATAATATTATTGACAGCCGAGAGACAAAGCAATGTCCGAATGGGATGTATATCTGCTTCAAATGTGGGGTCTGTTGTAGTAATTCCATCCTAAAGCGTAAAGTCGAAATTGGACTTCTTTTTCCGGACCACCTGTTTCCATATCCTCATTGGGAAAATCAAGAGTTTTATTGTCCTAAATGTGGTGGAAGATTAAGCCAAATTACTGAATCTAAATATAAATGTCCCAATGATGGTTATGAAATCAAAATAGATATAACTAATAGCAGTAGACAATATACAAAGGCTCTTAAAGCTTGCATCAAGAATAAAAAAAGTTTTTGTTAATTTATTATCATATAATGCCATATTCTCGATTCTACTGCCTCACCTGCGGCTACTCCGATTCCTGCGTAGGACATCGTTGGGAGGATGGTACACCATTAGCCAAATTCACCTCCTTTGCCTGCAAGGATTGTAAAAGGCTGTGTGATAATTCATATCTAAAAGGTGTGCCTGATATGTCAGCAACTACATGGAAACCTATTTGGGAATATGTCCCCGATGAACCTTTCTGCATGTGGTGCGGTTCAAAGAATGTCGAGGAGTGGAGCGAAGATAATCCCGTGTGTCCCAAGTGTGGAGGAGTGATGCAGAAACTCGATAAATAAGATAGATTTATTCACTTACTTTGTAGTGCTATAATTATATACTTTTTCAAAAAAGTTTGTCTCCGAGATATGATGATGAAAAATTTGTTAATGATTTTAGGGGTGTTAGGGATTGTTTTGACAATTAACAGAGCTTATTCGCAGAACAGTTCCAAAATATCATTTGACACGGTAATGGTCCAGAAATACGGACAGACATTCAGTGACGGAGCAATTCTCGATTTTGTTTACCAATTCGTCTATCCCACAAATGACATACCTGCGATCAAACGAATAAAGGAACAGATGATTCAAGATTTTTTCAATGTCAAATACCCTATGCCGTTGGAGCAAGCGCAACGACATTACGAGAAAGAAGTGTTTGAGCTCGATTATCATACAGAATCCCCAAATTGGGATACGACTTATTCAGGAGTGAAGATTAGCCACAATAAAGTTTTATCATTTTTTATCCAACAATATTATTATGGTGGAGGTCCACATCCATACGAATATAGTCAATGTCAATGCTATGATTTACGAACAGGAAACAAAATTACATTACAAGATTTATTTCACGTCATTGAAACGGATGATCCATTGGACAATGAATTACTTTGCATGATAAATGACCAATTGTATCCTCAATACGGTTATGGAGCGGACTTTATTCCTCGGAATCTTGCCCTCTTACCGCAGGGAATTATGTTCATCTATGACTTGTACAGTATAGGATGTTATGCCGACGGGACGCAAAGAGTTACATTGCCTTTGAGTAAAATTCGACATTTGCTAAAACCGAGAGCATTAACCTATTTTGAGAACTGAAGCATTCTCTGTACCTATCAATCGTGTCGCTGATGTTTGGTTGCGACGATAGACATGCAACCCGTAGCAATATCAATCCAACCGATTCTACTATGTTTATCAAATGGCTGGATAACAGGAGGCAATATTCTGAAAGAATATTACAAGCAGAATAAATGAATTTTAAACTCGATTCGCTTTACTAATATTTCAATCAAGATTCAATTATGCTACAATAAATGGGCGATTAACCTTTGTAGAAAAGCAGTCACTACAATAGCCATACTCATTTATTTGTATATAGGATAATAAAGTAAGTGAGTAGGTAAGATTATGTCAATGCTGTCTAAACTTATAAAATACACGTTAGCTGTTATAGCTATACTATTTGGTGTGATGTTATTATTAGGTATATGCTTAACTATTGGAATAAGCATGCCATCACCATCTTATACCAAGGATCAGATAGAGCGTTTATTTGACATCCATTTACCCGCATATAAAGAAGATTCGCTTTGGCGTCGTGAATCATTTGCACATGATATTTCGGAGTATCAGGAGTTCCAATTTGATTCCATGAACCAGCGAGAATGGACGATGTTTTTGAATAATATCAAGTCAAGGATAGGTGATACGACAATGATGGATATTACAGTCCATAAGTATTCTAAGTCTTATCCTCGTATAGATAGCTTTAATGGCGGCTACGGATTCTCGCTTTATAAAGATTACGAGCAAGCCTCGCTTGTAATTGATACGATACTATATAGAGGTTATTTTGAATATAAATCGTATTGAATCCAATGAAAGGTTATTTGGTCATATCTATTGTATTACTGGTAGTGTTAGGCTGTAATGATTCCGAACCTAAACAAGTACCTTTTTACTACAAGAACTCTATATGTGGATACGATGTACAAGGAATTGCATTTCAAGATTCAATAGATAAAGATTATTGTAATATTATACTGACTTTCAGAAACAAGGTAACAAATAAATCTTTTTCTGTAAATGGAGGCAAACGCTCCACATTGTATTATATACCGAAAGATGGCCAGGATAGCATATATTTAAGTTACGAGGAAACAAATAAACCTGCTCCTAATATCAATTTAACAACGTGTACTGAACCATTTTGCTTTATGGATTTAGACTTTGATGGAATAAAGGAGTTGATGACAGATTTAACACCAAACATAGGCCAATATGGAGTAGGGGTATTTAATACGATATATAAAATAAAGGCAGATAGTTTGATTGATGTTACACCTCAATTTAGGATAAAATCTCCTGTATTCAATGAAATTGAGCAAAACTATTTTGGGATAAATCTTGGTGCAAAAGAGGTCATTAAATGGGACAAAGGTGGATACTATATGGGAATATTTACAATTTATAAATATAACTCACGGACAAGTGAATATAAATTAAATCGCTATGTTGATTTTGACCATGAATATGATGGTATAAATATATCCATCATTTCACCTGCCAATGATACATTAAATCATTTTGTACTATCCCGAGATGAATTCAATTCGCAAATTTGGAAATATTAAGACTTATTGAAACAATATTAGATACTCATTTACTTGTATATAAATTAATAAAGTAAGTGAGTAGGCAGGATTGTTTTCCCCGGCCATATTATCATCTAAATTCGGCTCCTCATAGAATAAACCATTAAATATGGAGTAACTATATCTGCTCCTTAACTGTAATATCATCTGTCAATATCCTGCCTTTTCTCACCGAAAAAATCGTGTAATTTCTACATAAATTCATGCTTCAATTCCAACTTTCCTATCATAATGGAAGAGAAATGCGGATGTTGTATAGTGGAGATACCGATAGATAGCAATATGATGTTGTTATTAATGATATTACATGGTTAAGCCAAGCCAAATTTTCACCACAAATTTTTTTTGCAACTCTCCGAAATTGTTTGAGTGCAGGATATTCCCCGAATACCCCCCCCGCTTTGCGGGATTGGGGTGCGACCCCGGCTATCCTTTGGGGATAATCATATTATTCCCGCGTATTGTCGAATCTCAAATTTATGGCTATGACAAACACACTCAAATTCCTGCGGACCTTTACCCTCGACGAGTTCAAAGAGTGGAAAGGCATCCTGCAAATCCGGATCATCCGCAACGAGCAGACGGGCAAGTATTTCTTCGGATATGGCGATAAGGCGGGCGCCATAACCTCGAAGTATCCCGCAGAACCGCTCGATCATCCCGTTGTTTCGGAGGTGATCTCCGAGGAGAGCGGCGAGCAGTTTCTCCTGCTTCACAATGCAGGGGATAACCCGCAGTTCACCACGGTTGCCACGCTGTAACCTTGTCTATCTCTCCATCGAAAGGCTGTTCCTCTACCCGGGGGAGCGGCCTTTTTATTATGCTATTACGAGTTCAACCAATATTCATTCATTTCATCATGCAATTACGTCATTCACAACGCCGGGCAGCCAAGATGCGGTTGGCCCTGCAAGGAGCCTCGGGTTCGGGCAAGACCTATTCGTCGCTTCTTATCGCCCACGGCATGACCTCCGACTGGTCCAAAATCGCTGTCATTGACACCGAGAACGGGAGTGCGGACCTCTATGCCCACCTGGGAGCCTACAACGTGCTGTCCCTCTCGGAGCCTTACAATCCCGAGAAATACATCGACGCCATCGGTATCTGCGAAAGTGCAGGCATGGAGGTCATCATCATCGACAGCATCTCCCATTGCTGGGATTACCTGCTGGATTTCCACGCCAATCTGCAAGGCAACTCCTTTGCCAACTGGGCCAAAGTCACGCCCCGGCAGAATGCCTTTATCCAGCGGATTCTGAACTCCTCGTGCCATGTGATCTGTACGATGCGGAGCAAGCAGGAGTACGTGCTCAACGAGCGCAACGGGAAGATGATCCCCGAGAAAGTGGGTCTTAAAGCCGTACAGCGGGATAATGTAGACTACGAGTTCACCATCGTATTCGATGTCAACATGAAACATTATGCGCTGGCTTCCAAGGACCGCACGGAGCTTTTCGCCGGAAAGGCGGAGTTTCCGCTTACAGAACAAGTCGGGATGCAGATTCTCGACTGGTGCAACCAATGTCAAACCCAACCCTCCGCAAACTATGGAACAAGCTATCCTGCGGGCAGAATCGCACAGTAACAGCGTACTGCCCTTTACGCTCCGTGAAGATGCACGGGACGCAACACAGCTGATTATCCCCTCGCCCTCATTCGAGGAGGAAGAGGAATCCCCGTTCCGGGAAACTCCCGCAGAACAGCCCCGCAAGCCTTTCATCGAGGCCAATACCAAGGCTGTTACACTCAGCCACCTCCAGAACGACTGCATTACCCCGGTGTTCTCCAAGGATAACGAGGTGACCATCTCGCACAATCAGTTCATCGAAACCATGTGGGAATGTGCGCAGCGGATGTTCCGAAGCTGTACGGTAGAGGAGCCTGAAATACGGGTGAGCCATATCGTCAAGGGACGGACTCCCGAAGCCATCCACAAGGCCGTAAAGGACCTTACCGACGAGGACAAGACCATCTATTACGAGCGGATGATGTTCTGCATCGAGATACCCGCCGTAACGGAGGTTATCGACGGATGCCGGCTCAACCTGACCGTAGGAGGTGTAAGGGCCTATAACCAGGAGAACCTTTACAGTAAGAAAGGCTTCGAGAAATTCAAAGTCTTTATCGGGTTCAAGAACATGGTGTGTTGCAATATGTGTGTGGCCACGGACGGACTGGCCGGAGAGATGCGGGTGACGAACACGCAGGAGTTGACAGCCAAGATTACGGAGCTGATCGTGAGCTACAATGCCAAGCGGCATTTGGAGCGGATGCGGGCGTTGCTCGATACCTCCATGTCGGAAAGTCAGTTCGCGCAGATGGTGGGAAAGGCTCGGTTGTATCAGTTCCTCCCGCCTGCTCAACGTAAGCAGCTCCCGGAGTTCGAATTCACGGACTGCCATCTGAACACCATCGCAAGGGCCTATTACAACGATACGGCGTTTGCATGCGATAAGCGGCGAGAGATTGACCTATGGAGAGTGTTTAACCTCTTTACCGGGGCCAATAAGTCCAGCTACATCGATTCGTTCCTCGCAAGAAGCCGGAATGCGATGGTATTCACGGAAGGTGTGGCTAAGGCACTTACAGGCGAACCCGAGTACAGATGGTTTGTCGAGTAAAGACCGTTTGGATATGATACGGCTATTCTACAAGGTATTCTTCGGATACCTGCTGAAATGGTGGGGTTAACCTGTTCAAATATTGAATTAAATAATGTCGGCTGGAATACTTTCCCACGCAGAAACGAGTATAACTTATTGATATATAAACTCAAACATCCCGAGTTCAAGTCTCGGACCCGCTACGGAAGGAAACGGAGGTCTAAACGATCTCCGTTTTTTCGTTATCCGGAAAAACCGGGCGAATTACCGGGAAAAAAGCCTATTCACAGAAACAGCGGCTATCATGGAAAAGAAAACGATACTGGCGGCCTGCGCGGCCGCAACGCTGGCGTTCACCGGATGCTCCGGAGGGTTCAGCGCCGCAGAGGAGGAGACCATTCACGCCGGGAAGGGAGAAATCATGCGCATACTGACCGTCGGAAACCCGGCCGACTCGCTCGTCCTGCGTCAAAAGGCCGCTCCGGTGACCGGGCGGATGCTGCGGACGGACGACTACGCCGTCCTGCGCCGCAGGATGCTCGCGACGGTGCAGGACCCGCAGAACACGGGCGTAGGCATTGCCGCCCCGCAGGTGGGGATTCTCCGGCGGATGATCGCCGTGCAGCGTTTCGACAAGCCCGGAGAGCCGTTCGAATTCTACCTGAACCCGGAGATCGTCGAATCGTCGGCCGAAACCGCCCCGGGACGGGAAGGATGTCTCTCGATTCCGGGATTAGCGGGCACGGTGGTGCGGGCGCAGCGGATCGTATTGCGCTACCGCGACGAGCGGTTCGCCGAAAAAACGGAGACGATCGACGGATTCACGGCCGTAATCTTCCAGCACGAAACAGACCATCTCGACGGAATTCTCTACACCGACCGGACGGACGAAGCCCCCACGCCGGAAGAGTAGCCTCGCCGCACCGGTCAGACCAGTTCGCGGAGGTGTTTCAGATTGCTCGTGGCCGTCGCCACGGGCGCGACGGTCATGTCGTCGCACAAGACGCCGCAGATTTTCAGCCGGCGGTCGGAAGAACGTCCGGTCGGAACGTTCGCGCAGCATCGGAAGCAAGGCCCGCAAGGCGTCCTCCACATCCCCGGCAAGCCCCGGTCCGCGCCTGGGCGCGGCGGCCGATGCGCTCGGGGCAGCGTACTGCAATGCGGCAGGCAGCATCGTCGCGGAAGCGTCCGGGATCACGACCGAAGCCTCCGAAAAAAAGTTCCGCCCGCAACGCACCGGGCGCTGCGGACGGAATGGCGTCCGGAAAAAATGGATCGTGTTATTCGATCTCCATCAGAACGGCGTCGGTAGCCACGGTCTGCCCCTGACGGACCAGAATCTGCTTGACCGTACCGGCGAAATCGCTCGTGATGGCGTTCTCCATCTTCATCGCTTCGAGAACGGCGACCTCCTGTCCGGCCTTCACCGCGTCGCCGACCTTCACTTTGAGTTCGATGATGCGGCCCGGCAGCGGAGCCGTCACGACGTTGCCCGTGATCACGGCCTGCGTCTCTCCGGCGGGCGTCTCCCCGGCCTTGGCGGCAGGTTCGGCCGGCTTCGAAGCCTCGTAGGCCTTCACCTTCATATTGGCCAGGAACGTCTTGGCGACCAGCGGGAACAACTCCAGCAGCAGCACCTCCTTTTCATCGGCGGCGAGCTTCACGCCTCCGGCTTCGGGAAGCTCGGGATTGGGCTGCATCTGGTATTTCGAGGTGTCGTAAGGAGTCTCCTCGCGCACGCCGCAGATCTTGAACCGGAATTCGGGGTCGATCTTCACCGGCGTCTTGCCGTACTCGCCCTTCACGAGGCCCACGAACTGCGACGACTTGTTGGTGTACATCGGACGTCCGGCCTTCTCGTCGAGGGCGCAGTTGACGGCCTGCGCACCCACGATCTGCGAGGTGGGGGTCACCAGCGGCGGCAGACCCGCGGCCAGGCGCACCGAAGGGATCAGCTCCATGGCGCGGGGCAGGATCTCCTCGGCCTTGAGCTGCTTGAGCTGGGCCACCATGTTCGAATACATGCCGCCGGGAATCTCGGCCTTCTGCACCAGTTCGTTCGGAGCCGGGAAGCCGAAATAGGCCTCGATCTTGCGGCAGGCGTCGATCGTGGCGTTCTCGTCGTCGTGCTGCGCCGCGGCGATCGCCCGGTCGAACAGGGCGTCGATCTCGGCGGGAAGCGTATCGGTCACCGGGTTGAACGCCTTCGGATCGGGTTTCTCGACGCCGAAAACCGACTGGTTCAGCTCCTTGCGGATGTCCCGCAGCTGGGTGTTGATCTTGGCCACGGCCTCCATGTTCACGCCCGTTTCGATGCCCAGCTTCTTGCAGAAAACATGGATCAGCTCGATGGCCGGGGCGCCCGTGCCTTCGGCGAAGTACCAGCAGTTGGTGTCCACGACGTCGACCCCGGCGATGATGGCCGAAAGCACCGAAGCCAGTCCGTAGCCCGGCGTGCAGTGGGTATGGAAATCGACGGGAACCGAAAGGTTCTTCTTCAGCAGGCGCACCAGCGTGGCGACGCGGCGCGGCGGAATCAGACCCGACATGTCCTTGATGGTGATCATGTCGGCGCCCAGTGCGGCCATCTGGCGGGCCTTGTCGAGGAAATAAGCGTCGGTGAAGACCGGTTTGGGGGCCGATTTGCCCGTCAGTCTGGCCCAGAAACCCGGTTCGGGGTATTTCGGGTCCACGGTGTAGCAAACCGCACAGTCGGCGATGCCGCCGTACTGCTTGACGTATTTGACGGTCGATTTCACGTTGTCGACGTCGTTCAGGGCGTCGAAGATCCGCATGATGCCCAAACCGCTCCGGATCGAGTTGCGGCAGAAGCCGTCGATGATTTCGTCCGTATAGGGCGAGTAGCCGAACAGGTTGCGGCCGCGCGAAAGGGCCGTGAGTTTCGAGACATCGCCCACTGCCTTGTGGATGGTTTCGAGGCGCGTCCACGGATTCTCGTCGAGATAACGCATCACCGAGTCGGGGACGGCGCCGCCCCACACCTCCATCGCATAGAAATTGGCATCTTTGTAGAACGGCAGGCAGCGGTCGATCTGCTCCTGGTTCATACGCGTCGCGAAGGACGACTGCTGGCCGTCACGCAACGTAAGGTCTCTGATTTTGAGATTTCTCGCCATTTTGTAATATCATTTAAGGGTTCTTTGGCACGAATCCATTGTTATTCGAATAACAAAGGTAATAAACCCTCACGAATATGCAACTTTTTTCCGGGGAATTTTCAGGAAAAACGCCCCGGCCGCTTTCTTTCCGTAAAAAAGACGGGGAACCGAACGATCATCCGCCCGATCTGCCGCCGGGCTGGAACAGGTCCCGGTCGGGAAGTCCGTCGAGGTAGCTGCGTTTGAAGACATTGACGCAGAAGACAAACATCGCCAGCATCAGCGGCCCGAAGATGACGCCCATAAAGCCGAAGAGCGACAGGCCGATGAAGACCCCGAAAATGGTAATGAGCGGGTGTACGTCGGCCATCTTCTTCTGCATGACCATCCGCACGAGGTTGTCCACCTGCGTGACGACCAGCGTGCCGTACATCACCAGCCCGACGCCCTGCCCCCAGTTGCCGTCGAGGCTCATGTAGGCCGCCAGCGGAAGCCACACGAGGGCCGTGCCGACGATGGGCAGAATCGTGGCGAAGCAGGTCAGCACGCCCCAGAAAAGCGGCTCGGGAACGCCGAAGGCCAGGTAACCGACATAGGCCACCACGCCCTGCGAGACGGCCAGCAGCGGAATGACGATGGCGTTCGAGCGCACGATCATGTGGATTTCGCGCATCACGCTGCGCGCCGCGCGGCGGTCGAACGGCAGGATTTCGCGGCAGTAGGTCTCCATGCGCAGGCCCCCGATCAGCATGAAATAGAGCACGAAGAGCAGCACGACGAGGTTGACGGCGAAATTCACGATGCCGCCCACGAGCCACTGCCCCGCCCTGGGAAGGTAGCCCAGCACCGATTGCAGGTTGCTCTCGGACCAGAGGTCGTAGCCGGTTTTCTGCTGGATGAGTCCGGCGACGTGCCGGACGGGCGTGATGACCGACTGCGGATCGAGGGCCACGCCCTGGATTTTGTCGACGACCATCCAGACGATCAGGCTGATCGGAACGAGGAAGAAGAAGATCGCCTCGCCGAGCAGCAGCGACGCCGCAAGGCTCCGCCGCCACCGCCGCCGTTCGCTCAAGAACCACATCTGACGCCGCAGCAGCACGTAGATCGTCACGGCCCCCAGCAAGCCGCCCAGAAACGGCGTCAGCTCGGCGAAGATCGTGAGACCCAGCCCCGCGATAAGCACGAAAAGCGAATAACGCCAGTATTTTTCACGCACCGAAAGCATACCCCGGCCCCGCGCAAGGAACGTGCCGCAGGCTTCCGGACCGGGAGGCCGGAATGTTGAAATATCGTCGACTGAAAATTTGCGCTATTCTATTGCGGCTCACAAATATTTGATATATATTTGCGTCATGGAAAGAATGACCGAAATCGTCTGCACAGACACCCCGGAAATGAGTTCCCACGATTGGCGAAAAGCTCTTTCAGCACACACATACGACTGACGAGGGACGTTCCCGCAACGGGAATGTCCCTCGCCGTTTTCTCAAAACGGCCGAATCCGGAAACCGAAACGCCGCAAAACGGAAACAAGCGATCCATTCACAACGAAACCCCAAAAAAATCCCTTATTCACAAAAACCAACGTTTATGAAGAAACTTTTCCTTCTCATGCTCTCGGTCTTCGCATTTTGCGCAGCCGATGCGCAGGTGACGACTTCGGGAATGAACGGCACGGTGACCGACGCCGCCGGACAGCCGCTCGCCGGCGCCACGGTCATCGCCGTGCACACCCCTTCGGGCACGCAGTACGGCGCTGTCACCGACAAGAACGGCGGCTACAACCTGCAAGGACTGCGCACGGGAGGTCCCTACACGGTGACCTTCTCGTTCGTGGGCTGCCAGAGCGTCGAATTCCCGGGACTGATGCTGTCGCTGGGCCAGACCCTCAAGCGCGACGCATTCCTCAAAGACAGTCAGGAGCTCGAAGCCGTGGTCATCACGGCCGACGGCAAGAACAGTTCGATGAACGTCAACCGCGCAGGGGCGGTCACCAGCATCTCCAACGAGCAGATCGAACTGATGCCTACGGTCAACCGCAGCATGAACGACATCATGCGCCTCACGCCGCAGGCCTCGTCGACCACCTCGGGACTGGCCATCGGCGGCGGCAACTACCGCCAGTCGTACGTGACGGTCGACGGCGCGGCGTTCAACAACATGTTCGGCATCGGCGGCAACCTGCCCGCAGGCGGTTCGCCCATTTCGCTCGACGCGCTGGAGCAGGTGTCGGTGTCGATAACCCCCTTTGACGTGCGCCAGAGCGGATTCACGGGCGGAGCGATCAACGCCGTCACCAAGTCGGGAACCAACGACCTGAAGGTCTCGGCCTACCTCTACTCCAAGAGCGACCAGCTCCAGGGCGACAAGTACGACGGCGGCAAACTGTCGCTGAGCGAGATGCGGAACAACACGCTCGGATTCAGCGTCGGCGCCCCGATCGTCAGGAACAAGCTCTTCGTGTTCGCCAACTTCGAGCGCGAGTGGAACACCACGCCGGGCAACTCCCGGCTGGCCCGCACGAGCGAAAGCCAGGATTTCGGCAAAGCCCTGCAATACAACCGTCCGACGACCGCGAAACTCGACGAGATGAGCCGGTTCCTGATCGACAACTACGGCTACAACCCCGGCGCCTACCAGAACTATTCGGTGAAGACGCCCGGCTACAAGCTCATGGCACGCGTGGACTGGAACATCAACCGCAACCACGCGCTGAACGTGCGGTTCAGCCGGACGCAGAACAAGTATTCGTCGGCCCCGTCGTCGTCCATTTCGCCGCTCAACGCCGGCAAAGTGTACGACAAGGACGTTTACGGCCGCACCTCGGTCTACGCCATGTATTTCGGGAATTCGCGCTACTATCAGGAGCAGAACTTCACGTCGGTGGCCGCCGAACTCAACTCCCGCTTCATGGACAGCCGCCTGACGAACACGCTGCGCTACACCTATTCGCACCAGTACGAGCCGCGCAGCTACGACGGCGGCATCTTCCCGACGGTGGACATTCTGGAGCCTGCCGAGAACGGCGCGAGCGCCCTGTACGCCTCGTTCGGACTCGATCCCTTCACCGAAGGCAACCTGCGCGAAGTGTCGACGCACATCCTAACCGACGAGATCGGCTACACGCTGGGCAAGCACCGGCTGGTGGCCGGTTTGCAGTTCGAGCACAACCTGACCACGAACGGCTACTTGCAGGGCGGCGCGGGATACTACGTCTACGAGAGCTGGGACGACTTCAAGAACGACAAGGCCCCGCTGGCGTTCCGCATCGCACACGGCAACAACGACGACCTTTCGCAGGCGTTCCCCCAGTTCTCCCACATGCAGTACTCGGTCTACCTGCAGGACGAGATCAACGTGAGCGAGCGTTTCAAGGCGACGGTCGGAGTGCGTTTCGAGGTTCCGGTCTATCCGTCGATCTCGGGCAACGAAAATAAGGACTTTACGGAGATCTTCGCCGACCACGGCGGCTACAAGACCTCGGATATGCCCAAGGCGCGTCTGTCGGTGGCTCCCCGCGTGGGCTTCAACTGGGACATGACCGGCGAGCGCAAGTATATCCTCCGCGGAGGTACGGGCGTGTTCAACGGCCGCCTGCCGTTCGTATGGCTCGTATCGGTGGCCGGAAACAGCAACACCATCCAGAACGGACTGACGCTTTACAGAAACGAAAAGGGCGACAACATGCCCAAATTCCATACCAATGTCAAAGACATGCTGGAAGACGTGTACAAGGGAACCTACAAGGGACATGACCTGGCGGCCAACACGCAGCCGACCATTCTGGACAAGAACCTCAAAATGCCTTCGACGTGGAAAAGCTCGCTGGCGCTGGACCTGAAACTTCCGGGCGACGTCAACCTCAATATCGAGGGGATCTACAACAAGGACTTCAACTCGGTGACCGTCACCAAACTCGGCATGGTCGAGAAAGAGGGCGGCATCCGGCTCCCGGGCGAACCCGAGGCGCGCACCTATTGGGAAAGCGGCAATATCAGGAATAAGGACGGCGAGACCGTCAATCCCTACCTGATCAACAACACCGACGACGTGGACGGCTACTACGCCTCGGTCTCGGCGCAGGTGTCGAAAACCTGGGGCTTCGGTCTCTCGCTGACGGCGGCCTACACCTATTCGAGCGCCAAGAACGTGATCGACGGCATCGGCGATCAGGTGACCTCGGCATTCAGCACCAACACGTTCAACAAGAACGGTTCGAACGTGCCCGAACTGGGTTACGCATCCTACGTGTCGCCCCACCGCATCCTGCTCAACGTCGGCTACCGCCTCGCGCACAAGAGCGGCGCGTCGAACTTCGGGCTTTACTACGAGGCGTTCCGCCAGGGATATATCGGTTCGTACTCCTATTCGCGCTACTCCTACACGATGTACGTGCAGAGCGGCAAGTATCAGAATCCCGTGACGAATGACCGCGGCGCGGTGAACCTGATCTACATTCCGACCCGCGAGGAACTCGACGGCATGCCGTTCACGTCGGACGAGAACAGGGAGGAATACTGGAAATTCATCCGGAACGACGACTATCTCTCGAAGCACACCGGCGAATACTCGAAGCGCGGCGGCGCCGTGATGCCCTGGCAGCACATGCTGAACTTCCGCTTCTCGCAGGACTTCTACGTCAACGTCAAAGGCCGGCGCAACACGATTTCGTTGGGACTCGATGTCAACAACATCGCCAACATGCTCAACCGCGACTGGGGCAACGTCAAACGGATCAGCACGACCAACATCCTGAAATACGAGAACGGCGCCTACACGTTCAACAAACCCACATGGTCGAAGTACGCCGGCACGATTTCGACCTGGTCGGCGATGTTCAGCATCCGCTACACCTTCAACTGATCTCCCGGAAGAGGCTCAAAAAGGAAGAGACCGGTTTGCGCCGGTCTCTTCCTTTTGTTTATATGCAGTCCGATTGCAACAACCGCCGGCGCAGGGCGTCGCACGCCGCGTCGGGATCGCGGTGATCGAAGACGAAGCCGTGAATGCCCAGAGCGGCGGCCGCCTCGATGTTCATCTCCCGGTCGTCGATGAAAAGCGTCTCGGAGGGGGTCAGGCCATAGCGTTCGAGCAGAATCTCGTAGATGCGCGGCTCGGGTTTCACGGTGTGCTCCTCGCAGGAGACCACCTCGCCGTCGAAAAGCCCGTAGACGGGGAAGCGGCGCAGGAAGTCGATGAACTCGCGCGACATGTTCGAAAGCACGTAGAGCCGGTAGCCCGCCGCTTTCAGGTCCCCGACGAGCCGTTCGGTCGGCTTCACGGGTTCCTGCAGGTCGACGGCCAGCCGAAGGACGGCGGCACAGGTCTCCACGGGACGGCCGGTCATCCCGCTGATGGTGGCGGTCACCTCTTCGAGCGTCGACGTGCCGCGGTCGTACTCCTCCCAGAAGAGCGGCATGCGCGGGGCGCGGAGAAAACTGAAAAATTCGAGCAGTTCGGGGGTGCACTTGCTTTTATCACGGGCGAAAAGGACTCCGCCAAGGTCAAAAACGATGTTTTTCATAGGGACAAAGATACTAAAAAGTCGAATGGGGCGCAACACAAAATCGCGTGCAACTCCGTAAAACCTTCCGACTGGTAAAAGGATCGTTACGACCCCAAAGATACGAAAAATTTTGTTGGTGCAGGATTTGCAGGGTGTCCGGAAAACAATCAAGCCTATGAATCACGGTATAAGCATCCTTTTCCGCGCCATTCCGCTCGCAATGGCCGCCTTCTGCTTCGCTTACGGAGCCTATATTTTCGCGGCCGGAACCGACGCGGCTCGTCTGACGGCAGGTCCCGTCGTCTTCTACCTCGGGTCCATCTGCATCGCGCTCTACTGCACCGCCGCAACGATCATCCGCCAGATCATCGGGACCTACACGGCGGCGGCGAAGTACCTCTTCCCGGCGATCGGCTACACGTTCGCCGTGCTGACGCTCATCAGCGGCGCATTCATCATCGCCTCGCACTGGCCCGGGGCGCTGGTCACCGGACACGTCGTCTGCGGACTGGGGCTGATCACGGCCTGCGTGGCCACGGCGGCGACCTCGTCGACACGCTTCAGCCTGATTCCCAAAAACTCCGCCGACGACTCCTTCTCGGTCAACCCGGCCGGATTCACCCGCGCCGAGTCGTCGCTGCTGATCTTCATCGTCTCGGCAATCGCCGCCATCGCCTGGGGCTGGTGCATCCTGCTCTATGTGCGCGGAACGCTTCCGGCACACATCGTCGCCGGGAGCGTGATGTTCGGAATCGCCTGCGTCTGCACGTCGCTCATCGCGCTGGTCGCCAGCATCGCCCGCCAGGCCCGCGGCAGCTACACGATGGCCGAGAAAGGCAAATGGACGGGACTCGTGCTGACGATGGGTTCGCTGGCATTCGTACTGGGGCTGATACTGATTTTCGCCTATTGGGACCATCCGATCAACTTCGTGGGATTCGTGCTGATCGGTCTGGCGCTGATCTGCTGGAGCATTTCGAGCAAGGTGATTCTGCTGGCGAAAATCTGGCACGCCGACTTCCCGCTGGCCAACCGCATTCCGATCATCCCCGTGCTGACGGCGCTGGCATGCCTGTTCCTCGCGGCGTTTCTCTACGAGGAGGCCGCATTCCAGGCCAAATTCTTCGTCCCGGCGCGTGTGCTGTCGGGATTCGGCGCCATCTGTTTCACGCTCTACTCCATCGTCTCGATCCTCGAAAGCGGAACGTCGAAAAAATAAAAGGACAAAAGACTTTATTCGATTTTGGAGACGCAGATTTGTGCTTAAACGAAGCGGGGCACGGATGGGTAGTATCGGAATACGTCCCATTCGTGCCCTGCGAGCGCAAGTGCGAAGATGCCCTATAAAATCAGAATAAATGGAAGGCGACCGTAAGCCCCGCCATCACGATCGCGACCATCGACATCAGTTTGATGAGAATGTTGAGCGACGGACCCGACGTATCCTTGAAGGGATCGCCGACCGTATCGCCCACGACCGTGGCCCGGTGGCAGTCGGAACCCTTGCCGCCGAAGTGCCCCTCCTCGACCATCTTCTTGGCGTTGTCCCAGGCGCCCCCGGCATTGGCCATGAAGACCGCCAGCACGAAGCCGGAACTCAATCCGCCGACCAGAAGGCCCATTACGCCCGCCACCCCGAAGACCAGTCCGACAACGACCGGAGCGGCGATGGCCAGCAGGCTCGGAAACAGCATCTCACGCTGCGCACCGCGGGTCGAAATGGCGACGCAGCGCGCGTAGTCGGGCGTTCCATCGCCCGTGAGGATGCCCTTGATCTCGCGGAACTGGCGGCGCACCTCCTCGACCATGCTCTGCGCGGCGCGGCCCACGGCGTTCATCGTCAGCCCGCAGAAGAGGAACGACATCATCGCGCCGATGAAGACGCCGATCAGCACCGTGGGGTTCATCAGCGACACGCGGTAATATTCCATGAAATCGAGAATCGAGGCGTCCTGCACGAAGCGCATCGTCCCGTCGGACATTTCGAGCATCGTCACCCCGTTGTGGATCAGACCGATGCGGATCTCCTCGATATAGGAGGCCAGCAGCGCGAGGGCCGTCAGGGCCGCCGATCCGATGGCGAAGCCCTTGCCCGTGGCGGCCGTGGTGTTGCCCAGCGCGTCGAGCGCGTCGGTGCGTTTGCGGACCTCGGGGCCGAGGCCGCTCATCTCGGCATTGCCGCCCGCATTGTCGGCGATAGGGCCGTAGGCGTCCGTGGCCAGCGTGATGCCCAGCGTCGAGAGCATGCCCACGGCCGCAATGCCGATGCCGTAGAGACCCATCGACATGTTCTGCGGAGCCATCATGTTCTCGATGTCGAAGCCGATGGCGCAGAGGTAGGCAAGGATGATCGCCACGCCGATCGTCACGACGGGGATGGCCGTGGAGATCATTCCCGAGCCGATGCCGGCGATGATGACCGTCGCAGGGCCTGTCTGGGCGCTCCCGGCGATCTTCTGCGTCGGTTTATAAGAATGGGAGGTGAAGTATTCCGTGGCCTGCCCGATGACGATGCCCGCCACGAGGCCCGTGATGACCGAGAACGAGAGTCCGACCCAGTTCTCGACGCCCAGCAGGCAGAGGATGCCGAACGTGGCGGCGGCGATCAGTAGCGAGCTGAAATTGACGCCCACGCCCAGCGAACGGAGCAGTTCGCGCATCGTGGCCCCCTCCTTCGTGCGCACGAGGAAGATGCCGAGGATCGAGAGCAGGATGCCCACCGCGGCGATCAGCATCGGGGCCATCACGGCCTTGATCTGCAACGCCTCGGAACCGGCCGAGGAGAAGGCCGCGGCGCCCAGCGCCGCCGTGGCGAGGATCGAACCGCAGTAGCTCTCGTAAAGGTCGGCGCCCATGCCGGCCACGTCGCCCACGTTGTCGCCCACGTTGTCGGCGATGGTCGCGGGGTTGCGCGGGTCGTCCTCCGGAATCCCCGCCTCGACCTTACCCACCAGGTCGGCACCCACGTCGGCCGCCTTGGTATAGATACCGCCGCCGACGCGGGCGAAGAGCGCCTGCGTCGAGGCGCCCATGCCGAAGGTCAGCATCGTCGTGGTGATGACCACGAGCTTCTGCGGCCCGGCGACCTCGACGAAATGGTTCAGAATGACGTACCAGAACGAAATGTCGAGCAGGCCGAGGCCCACGACCACCAGTCCCATCACCGCACCGCTGCGGAATGCGACCTTCAGGCCGCGGTCCAGCGACTGCCGCGCGGCATTGGCCGTACGGGCCGAAGCGTAGGTCGCGGTCTTCATGCCGAAGTAGCCCGCAAGCCCCGAAAAAAAGCCGCCGGTGATGAAGGCGAAGGGAACCCAGCCGTTCTGCACCCCGGCGCCGTAGGCCAGCCAGGCGAAAAACAACGCCAGCACCGCGAAGACGATGCCGACGACCTTGTACTGCTGGCGCAGGTAGGCCATGGCGCCCTTGCGCACGTGCGCGGCGATCTCGCGCATGCGCGGCGTACCCTCGTCCTCGCGCTTCATCAGGCGGTAAAACGCCCATGCGAAGGACAGGGCGACGACGGACGCGGCAGGCACGATCCAGAAAATCGAAGGAATGTTCATATCATAAATTATAGTTAGTTGGTTGTATGCCTCTGCAAACTAATCAAGTAAGGTGAAAACAAATATAAGAAAATATCCCGGCCGTTGTTACGGCCGGGAGGTTAAAATTGCCGGAACAGCGTTATTTTACGCTTTTCGGCACACGCGGCTCCGTCAGGACCGGGCGGCGATCCCGTTCAACCCGATCAGCTGCACACGCTGTTCCAGGTCGCCGACGTCGGGCCGCGAGTGCCGCTGGGTGAACGAGCGGTAGTTGTAGACGGTGCGGATCGAACAGTGCAGCAGCGCGGCGATGGTCGCCGTGTCGGTGATGCCTAGGCGGATCAGCGCGTAGATGCGCAGCACGGTGGTCAGTTCGCCGTCGTGACGCCCCTCGGTGCGGGCCTCGTCGGCAAGCAGGCCGTTCATCTCGTCGATGAACGAGGGAAAAAGCCCGAGGAAGGTCTTGTCGAAAAGCGCATAGAACTCCTTCAGCTCGTCGTTGCGGACGTTGCTGCGGGCGTATTCGCGGCGGAGTTCGGCGATCCGGTCGTCGCGCAGCATCTTGTTGACATACTGATACGTACCCGAGAGTTTGTTGATATATTCCGAAATCGTCTGGAGAAAGCCCCCGATATAGACCTCCTTGATCCGGTTGGCATCGGCGATCCGGAGGTTCTGCGCGCTCAGGCGGTCGTTCGTCTCGCGCAGGCTCCGGGCCAGACCGTTGAGTTTGTCGTTCGACTCGCGGAGGGTTTGCTGCACGGCGCAGAGCTTCCGGTTGCGGGACAGCACGTAAAGCCCCGCGGCGACGGCCGAGACGAAAAAGAGCAGGATGACGACGATCAGCACGATGTACATCGTGTGCAGGCGGGCGTTGCGCTCGCTGTAAGCCGCCTCGATCTGCGGCAGGATGGCCATGTCGCGCCACGAGCGGCTCGGGGAGTTGAAGAAACGCGTGTCGCGGATCGCCACGCGGATATAATCCATCGCCCGATCGACGTCGCCCCGGTTGAAAAGCTCTTCGGAGACGGCGCACAGCGACCCGTGGTCACGCACGGCGGACTGGATGTCGGCCATGGCCGAACGTATGAACCAGGCGAGTTCCTCGTCGGGACGCCCCGCCTTCCCCTCGAGCTGCGCCTTGTGGTTGGCGGCCTTGGCGTAGGAGTGGGAATCGGAAGGGACCGAGACCAGCAGGCTGTCGCAGAGGGTCGAAGCCTCGGACCAGTCCTTGCGGACGATGGCATCCATATACCCGTAGTACAGGCTCGTGAAGGTGTCCTCGCTGATTTCCGCCGCGCTGACCGCATAATAGTGCTCGCGCCGGCGGAAAAGGTCGCGGCGTTCGCCCGGCTCGGTCAGGGCGTAGAGTTCGCGGTTCATGCGATGCCGGGCGACATAATAGGATTGCAGCGTCCGGCGGCTGACGTGCACCGTGTCGCGGATGCCGCTCAAGATCTCCTCGGCCTCGTAAAAACGTCCGCCCAGGCTGTAACAGAGCGCAATCCCGGAGCGGGCACGCATGATCAGGTCGTTGTCGCCGGTCTCCTCGGCCAGCGCAAGAGTTCGCCGGAGGTAGAGAAGCGCGAAGTCGCTCTGGTAGGAGTTGTAATTTTCGGCGAGCCGCTCGGTCAGGTCGAAACGCTCGCGCAGCGAAAGCCCGTCGCGGGTCAGGGCGCGCTTGAGCGAATCAATGCGGGATTCGCGCCGCGCCGTGTACTCGCCGCTGCGGGCGATCACCCGGTCGAGACTGCGGAACAGCTCCTGCAGGTCGGTCTTTTCACCCGGGGAAGCCGGAGCCACGGACAGCGCGGAGAACAACGCTGCGGCAAGAAGGAGGATTTTCATTTCAGGTTTCGGTTTAATGCAAACATAGCGTTTTAATAACACAAAAGCAAATCAGAAGAAAGGGCCTGCGTATTACAAATGTATTAAAAAGTAAAATATCAAAGTTTCAGCATTTACATAACGCACGGGGGTGCAAAAATCGAACATGCTGACAATAAACAAGATAGACCGGCACGGTATCTCTGGGCACAGCCTGCGACGACGACAAGGACTACTCCCGCAGGGAACACATCGAGTGGTCGAACTCGCCCGAGTTCGAAGAAGCGCTGACGGGAACCCTGCACATCCCCGTCAGAGCGTCGAAAGAGCAGGACGCCACTCCGTTCAAAAGGTCCATCTATATCAGAAGCAATGTGGCTTATCAGGTCGGATTCGAAGGCGAAAAGGAAGAGTCCGGAGAACAGCCGGCCGAGGAGTGGCTCAACGTCGACGAAATCAAACGCGGCGTCAGGCCCGGAATCGACGAACTGGTCCTGCTGATCACCCCGCACACGGAGTCCTACGTAGAACGGAAAGGGTGCATCTCGCTGCACACCGACGTCGAATTCCTCAATGAATTCATCGCCGTGGTGCAGGGATTCCCGAAATACACCAAAGATTACGAGGGCAACTTCGACTGGCTGAAGTACGGTTCGGCGGAACCCCTGGAGACCCGGGGCGAAACGCCGATCGACAGCTGGACCGCCGACCAGAAGAAAATGGGGCTGGAATCGACGCCCGCACAGGAGGGAGGCACGGCCTACTGCTACGGCAAAAACGGCTACGTCAAGCTCGGCGACGACGCCGGACACGGAGCCAACCTGCTGACTCCGTACGATCCGGACATCCGGAACGACACGGCCGCCATGGTCCGTTTCAACGCCATCGCCTATGCGGCGGCCGACGGCACGAAAGACAACGACGAACTGACCGTGCGGATCACGGGAGGCGGGCAGTTCGCCGACGGAACCACCGAGAAAACCGTCCGTGTGGGACACCTCGATCCCACGGCCGCGGAGCTTCCGACGGCCATGTGGAAAAACTCCCAGCAGGAGTTCATCATCTTCTCCCACCCCAAAAATCCCTTTACGAGCAACACGCGCATGGAACTGATGGCCGGCAAATACGAGATGGAGAGCGGCAACACACGCATCTTCATCGACAACCTCTACGTGCTGCGCCTGAAATGGTACGATTTCGAAGACCTGTTCGGCAAACTCCCCTGGGTACAGAATGCCCCGCGACACTAAAAACCCAAACTACGACATACGATGAAAAAATTCTACACCAAGCGCTTCAGCCTGATCTGCGCCTTCGCCGCCTCGGCCCTATTGCTCGGGGGGGGGTGCAGCGAGGATGAAACGGAGCCGGCTATCGGCTCGAAAGGCGTCAGCAGCGAAGTCTTCGTCTCCAGCGACGCAGGCTCCCGCACCATCAAGGTAGAGACCTCCGGACCGTGGCAGGCGCGGCTCACGCCCGAGACCAGACTCTGGGTCTCGGTCGACGGCGCCGACAGCGGCGAAACGGGCGGCTCGCTCAACCTCAATTACCGGACCAACAACTCGCTTCCCCGCAAGGGAACCATCCTCGTCTCATCGGCCCGCCAGCAGGTCGTCGACACGATTTACCTGATGCAGTACGGCACGACGCCGCTCCTGGAGTTCAAGTACATCGGAAAACAATATTCGTCCGTTAGCACGATCGACTCCGTTGCGATCGACACCAACATTCCGCTGTCCAAAAAAATCTACTGGACGGTCGTTTACGACGAGAATTCCGCTGCCGAACCGTGGGCCGACAGCGTCAGCTACGCCCAGGATTTCAAATATTTCCGGTTCCGGATCGCCGACAACAAGAAATTCGAGCCCCGCGCGGCGCGGTTCCGGCTCCGATTTCAGGACGACTGGGGCGAAGATCACACAACCTATTTCACAGCCTATCAGGGTATCCCGGGCGGTACGGCGGAGACCCGCGAGATGACCTTCGAGGAGCTGCGCGGGCTGATCGCGGAGGCGGAAGGCGAGATCACCCTCGATCAGGACATCGCCGTAAGCGGCACGGTCATCAGCGACTGGGCCTCGCCCAACATGGCCGGAAGCCCCATGCCCAAGGCCGCGGAGAAACCCGACCTGGGCATCAACGACTGCACGGCCTACATGCAGAACGCCGACGCCTCGCTGGGTCTCGCCCTCGTCACGACCGACGCCCAGCAGAACAACCTGCAACGATATGACAAACTCAAACTCTGGTGCAAGGGCCTCACGCTGACCAAGCGGAGCAACCCCGAGCGCTACACGCTCAGCGGCGTGACGCAGGACCACATCGTCACCAAAGAGGCCGGGACGGCCGAAGAGCTGCCCGCGAAGCGACGCTTCATCGACCAGCTGACCGACGCCGACATCTACACCCAGGTGTCGCTCAAACGCTGCCAGATGGCCGTGCGCACCGGACGTTTCATCCCCGTGCACATCAACTACACCAACAGTTTCAACAACTACTACCCCGCGGCCGTACTCGACCGTCACGGCGACATGATCTACCTGATGACCAACCACGGCTGCGACTGGCGTTTCAAGGAGATGCCCGACGGCGAGGGAACGATCACCGGCATCATCGTACACGAGCCTTACACCTTCTTCGAGCGGGGCGGCGACATCGGCCGTTACCAGATCCGCAACGTGACGCGCGAGGACATCGCGCTGGACGAGTCGGCCGACAACGTCTTCTCGGCCGTGGCCGTGGAGTGGAGTCCCGACGGCAGCAAGGACCCCCGCGCCTACGCATTCCCGCAGTATCCGCATCCGGCAACCGACAGCGGTCAGGCGCATTGCGTGGCCGCAACGACGGGTTCGGGACTCTCATTTATGAGCACCTACGCCTGGCTGGCCGTCGGCAGCGCCTACCGGGCCGCCGAAAACGGGCTGACCATCAACAACGCCTCGTGGGGCCACAAACAGCTGTGGGACACGGCGAAGAACACGGGAAACTCCCTGATCTTCGAGTTCTCGACGCAGGGCGTCAGCTCCACGCAATGCTCCTTCGTCTTCACCTGCCGCTACCACTCGGCACAGGGCGGACTGCGCTACTGGACGGCGGAATATTCGCTCGACGGCGACAACTGGAAGAAGCTCACCGATTTCACGGTTCCCGACAACGGCAACTGGGGCAACATGCAGCTCGAGCAGCTTTCGGGCGACAAGAACGTGTGGATGCAGGTTCCCACCGAGATTCTGGGACAGAGCGTGGCATGGATCCGCCTGCGCCCCGTGCAGAACAAGATCGGCACGGCGACGACCTACGACACCGCGACCATCGCATCCAACGGACAGGTAGCCAACGCATTCACCGTCTCCTACGCAGCCCTGCGTTACAACAAATAAACCAGCGAACGACATGAAAACATACGACACGATACAGATGCTGCGCCGGCTGGCTTTCGGGGCGACGCTGCTCACGGCCACGGCCCTGCTGCCCGCCTGCGACGACGATCCCGCCGCACCGGACGAGGAACTGACGACCGATCCGGGAACGAGCGTCCAGCCCGAAACCCTGCGTTTCATCAGTTACAATATTCTCGAGGGCATGAAGCTCGACAAAGCCCAGAACTTCGACAACTTCGTCGACTGGGTGAAGGAGAAGGACCCCGACTTCATGGCCCTCTGCGAGTGCAACGCATTCACCGAGGAGTCGCTCACGGCCCTTGCCGGCCGCTACGGACACCCCTACGCCATACTCTGCAAGGAGAGCGGATTTCCGGTGGGGCTGACGTCGAAATACCCCATCGAACTGCGCAACCGCCTGCTCGAAGACGTTCCCCTCTGGCACGGAGCCATCCACACCCGCATCAAGGACATCAACGTCGTGGTGCTGCACCTCTATCCCTTCGGAACCTATCCCAACGGGCAGGGCGCAGCCGGGACGGGCAACACCTACCGCGACCGGGAGATCAACTGCATCCTCGACAGCACCATCCGCCGCTATCCGGTGGAACCGCTGTGGCTGATGGCGGGCGACTTCAACTCCTATTCGCCCAAAGATGCCGACGCGATGCCCGCGAACACCTATTTCGAGACGCATTCGATCGTACTCAAGAGCGGCTACTGCGACGCCCTGCGCGACCGCCACAGCCAGTTCTTCCACACCGTTCCCACCCCCTACAACGGCGAATCGACGGCGGATCAACGGCGGATCGACTTCATCTACGCCTCGCAGGCCGTGATGCGTGAAATAACCGACTCGCGCATCATCTACGACGAATTTACCGCCACGCATTCGGACCACTACCCGGTGATGATCGAATTCCGCCACTACCCCTCCGGGAGGCAAGCATCAGGAGTTGCACTTAAATAAAAATTCGCATGAAACAATATATCATATTACTGATCCTGCTGGTTTCGGGAGCGCTGACGGCAGCGCCTGCCTTCGCGCAGAAAAGCGGAACCAAACATACCGTAACGGGCAAGGTTACGGACCAGAGCGGCGAGCCGCTGATCGGCGCGACCGTACTGGTGACGGGCACGACGAACGGCGCCAGCACCAACGCCACGGGCGATTATTCGATCCAGGTTCCCGAAGGCGCTTCGCTGACCTTCCAGTACATCGGCTATGAAGCCAAAACCGAAAAGGTCGGCGCGCGCACGAAGGTCGACGTGCAACTCGAACAGAGCAAGCAGACCATCGACGAAGTGGTCGTGATCGGCTACGGCACGGTGAAGAAAACCGACCTGACGGGTTCGGTGGCCAACGTCAAGATGAGCGACATCAAGGACGTGCCGGTGGTTTCGGTCGACCAGGCCCTCCAGGGCCGCATCGCCGGCGCCGACATCATGGCCACGACCGGAGAGCCGGGCGCCACGACCTCGATCCGTATCCGCGGCACGCGCTCGATCTCGGCATCGAACGAACCGCTGATCATCGTCGACGGCGTCATCGACGGCATTCACGACCTGAACGACATCAACTCCGCGGACATCGAGTCGATCTCGGTGCTGAAGGACGCCTCGTCGACGGCCATCTACGGCGCGCGCGGCTCGAACGGCGTGATCGTGATCACGACCAAGAAGGGCCGCGGCATGGACGGACGACCCAACATCACCTTCAAGACCGACCTGGGATTTTCGCAGCTCCCGCGTCAGCTCGACATCATGGACGCCACGGAGTTCGCCCGTTACCGCAACGACTACGCCTATTTCTTCTCAAGCGCCGACGGCAACGATAAAATCGAACCCGACTCGCCGATGTCGAAATACCCCTTCCCCAACCCCGAGGCCAAAGGCGTCGGCACGAACTGGATCGACACCATCACGCGCACGGCGCTCTATCAGAATTACGACCTTTCGATTTCGGGAGCCTCCGCGAAAAGCTCCTACTACGCCTCGGCCGGATTCAACGAAACGCAGGGAATCATCGACAACAGCGGGTTGAAACGTTACTCGGCGCGCCTGAAGGTCGACCACGAGTTCGCCAAATGGCTCAAGGCCGGACTGAACCTGAGCTACACCTACCGCGATCAGGACGAAAACCTGGCCACCATCGGCGGAACCAACTGGTGGAACGCCGCCGTGTTCCTCAGCCCGTTCCTCTCCCCCACATCCGACATGAACGACCTGTGGTACTCGGGACAGAAATTCAACAACCCGCGCATCATGCTCGACCACTGCCTCAAGAACGCCCGGCGCATTTCGCTCAACAACAGCGCATTCGTCGAAGTGACCCCCGTCAAGGGGCTGAAGCTGCGCAGCCAGTTCACCTACTACTCCTACCAGCGCCACGGACGCTACTACGAGCCGGGGTACCTGCCTGCCAAGAAGGAGAACGAAGGCGGTTACGCCAGCCGCGACGAGTACGACGACACGAGTTTCTCAAGCGAAAATACGGTCTACTACGAATTGCGCCCCAAGAGCGGCCACAATTTCGACGTGCTGGGCGGATACACCGCGCAGATCAAGTACGACAACAACCTGAGCATCACCGGGCGCGGCTACACGCTCGACGAACTCACCTGGAACAACATGGCCGCGGTTCCCGACAAGCAGAACACCTCGATCAGCACCAACCACACGGACTGGACCAAGATGTCGGTGTTCGGACGTCTGAACTACAACTACAAGGAGCGTTACTACGTTACGTTCACGGCCCGTTACGACGGCGCCTCGAACTTCGCCGCCAACAAGAAATGGGGATTCTTCCCCTCGGCGGCCCTCCGCTGGAACATCGCCAACGAGAAGTTCCTGCAAAAAGCCAAGTGGATCGACGAACTGGCCCTGCGCGCCAGCCTCGGACGCACCGGTAACGACGCCATCTCGGCCTACCGTTCGCTGGCGGCCGTCGGCAACTCGACGAGCGGCTACCTGATGGGAGGCACGCAGCAGCTGGCGGTCTACCCGTCGCGTCTGGCATCACCCGACCTGACGTGGGAAACCTCCGACCAGTATACCCTCGGAGCCGACATCTCGCTGTTCGACGGACGGCTCAACGTCACGGCCGACGCCTATCTGATCAAGACCCGCGACCTGCTGCTGACCGTACAGGTAGCCTCGCAGACGGGTTACACCAACTACTTCGCCAACGCCGGACGCACCACCAACAAGGGGTGGGAACTCACCGTCGAAAGCCGCAACATCGTCCGTCCGAAATTCCAGTGGTCGACGACCCTCACCCTGTCGCGCAACAGGCAGATGGTGGACGACATCGCCTCGGAAGACTTCGTGACAGCCTACTCGTCGCCGTCGTCGTCGGGAACCACCTACATGATGTACGGCTACAAGAAGGGCTACACGCTCAACGCCCTCTGGGGATTCCGCTACGGCGGCGTATGGCACAACCAGGAAGAGGTCGAGCGCAACAAGATCACCAAGGCCTACGCCTCGGCCAGCGGCAACACCTTCAAGCCCGGATACGCCCGCTATCAGGACATCAACCACGACGGAGCGCTGAACAGCGACGACCTGGTCTACCTCGGATCGGCCGACCCGGACCTCTACGGCGGTATCCAGAACACGTTCAACATCCATAACTTCACATTCAGCTTCTTCTTCAACTACTCGATCGGCGGCAAGATCTACAACGTCGCCGAACTCTGGATGGGCAACGGTTCGCCCTATACCAACCAATACAAGTACATGCAGAACTCCTGGCATCCGGTCCGCAACCCGAATTCGAACCTGCCGATGGCCGGCAGCTACGACGCCCTGCCCAGCGACCGGCTGGTGCACGACGCAAGCTACCTGCGGCTGAAGAACATCTCCGCGAGCTACACGTTCGACATGCGCAAGGTCACCAAAAACCGCCTGCGCGACATCCGCGTAAGCGTCAGCGGCGAGAACCTCTACCTGTGGAAGAAATACAACGGATTCGACCCGGACGTTTCGACATCGAGTTCCAACTCGGCCCTGCGGCGCGTCGACATCGGCGCCTATCCCAAGCCCCGGACCATTATTTTCAGCCTCCAGATCAGATACTAACAGCCAAGACCATGAAATCATACAGTTTCCTGAAAAAATACCTGCTGGCAGCCACGGCAACCGCCGCCCTGCTGTTCAGCGCGTGCGACCTGGACGAACACCCCACGTCGTTCGTAGGACCCAAGGAGTACTACAAGACCCGGGCGCAATGCCTGGCGGGCCTGAACGCCTGCTACATACCGATCAACAGCATCTACGACTACTGTTTCCTGATTATGACCGAAGGCGTCACCGACCTGATGTACATCGCTTCGGGAACCAAGGACGCCCAGCTCGACATATCCCCCGCGAAGCCGCTCAACGGCCAGAAGATATGGACCCAGTGCTACAAGGGCGTCATGTACTGCAACTCGACCATCGCCGCCATCGAACGTTCGCCCCTGAACGACATCAAGGAGTCTTCGGAAGCCGACAAGCTGCCGCTGCTGGCCGAAGGCGTGGTCATCCGCTCGTTCTACTACTGGCTGCTGACCTGCATCTTCGGCGACGTGCCCTTCTACACCAAGGAGGTCGCCGACCAACAGGTGATGCAGGAGATCGCCCACATGGGCCGCATGTCGGCGAAGGAGACCCGCGACTACCTGATCGACGAATTGCAGCGTTACGTGCCCTCGATGGACCAGGTGCGTTCGTCGGAGGTCGCGGACAACCGCATGGGCGCCGCGATGGGCTGGATGATGATTGCCAAGCTCGCGCAGTGGAACCACCGCTGGGACGACGCCCTCGAGGCGCTCGGCGAACTGGAGAAAATCTACGGCGACCTGCAACAGTATCCGCTCGAAGACATCATGTTCCGCAACAAGAACACCCCGGAGTCGATCTTCGAGGTGCAGCGCACCTACACGCCCGGCGGACTGTCCGTCACGACCAACGTGGCAGCCATCACCACTCCGTACCACAACGGCAAGGGCATCTACGACGGCGTGGAGATTCCCGAAATGGGCACGGGCATGACCACCTGGACCTCCATGCGCCCCAACAGCTACTTCTGCGACGGTCTCCAGACCAAAAAAAGCAACGACAAGCGCAAAACGCTGAACATGGCGTGGGAATACGACGGCAAGCCCTTCTCGGGCGTGGGAACCCGTCCGTGGCTCGGCCCGAAATTCTGGTGCCCGGGGATGCAGAACACCGCCGACTTCTCCAACCAGAAGGTATTCCGCTATGCCGACGCCATCCTGATGATGGCGGAGTGCTACGCCGAGACGGAGGACTCCGACGAGGCCGTCCGCTACCTGAACATAGTCCGGGAACGCGCCGGAACCACCGCCTACGTCTTCAAGAACAAAGATGCGCTTCTGGAGGAGATCCAGAAGGAGCGCGGACGCGAACTGCTGGGTGAATTCCAGCGCAAGTTCGACCTGGTACGCTGGGGAATCTGGTATCAGATGACCTACGAATACACCAACTACCCGACGCTCAAGGACAACATGCTCCCCTGCCACGAATACTACCCGATCCCCGACAAGGAGGTCGTCTATTCGGGCGGCGCACTCGACAACAAGGCCTATAACGAATACGGCATGTAAGGCCGACGGAACGAACAAAAAAACACAACGATGAAAAATAACCTTACAGACAGCATCTACAAAGCGTGGCGCACGGGCATCCTGCCCCTCGTCACGGCGCTGCTCCTGCTGACCGGATGCGAAATGGATTCGGACATGGACCTGCCGCTGAATGTGGATTCCAACAAATACACGCTGACTTCGGACGCCGGCTCCACCCAGGTGCGGATCTATTCCACCGGCGAATGGTCGGTCCGTCTGTCGGAAGACGTGGAATGGGCCTCCATCAACCGCCTGAACGGCTCGGGAAACACCCCCGTACTGTTCAAATACGGCGCCAACTACGGCGTGCCGCGCGCCGTGGACATCATCTTCACCCGCGGCGGACTCGAACAGGCGGTACGCATGACGCAGGAGGGCAAAAACCCCATCCTGTCGTTGGAGGAGAGCCGCATCGAGATTTTCAGCAATCCCTGGGACCTCCGCATCGGGCTTGACAACAACCTCCGGGAGGATTACAAACAGATCCGGGACACCATCTTCTATTCGGTGATTCCCGACGAGGACGACGACGAAACGCCCGAGCCGGACGAGGAGTGGATCGAAAACCTGACCGTCGGAACCGACGCCGTCACGTTCAGCACCCTGAAGAACAACTCGCCGCGCAAACGGCAGGCCGCGATCACGCTGACCTATATCGACGCCAAGGAGAAGAAACACGCCGTCACGCTGACCGTCACGCAGGCGACCGAAGAGGCCTGCATGACCTTCACGCCCGACCGCGCCAAGACCACGCGCAAGGCCACGACCATCAAGGCCGAGCTGAAGCACAACCTGGGCAGCCTGCTCGGCAAGGTGGTCTGCACGCCGACCTACGAAGGCGCGTCGGCCGACTGGATCGAGAACATCACGCTCGAAGACAAAGTGCTGTCGTTCGACGTGAAGGAGAACGACTCGGAAGGCCCGCGCAGCGCGTCGATCGCCTTCTCGCTGCCCGGAACGGCCGGAGAGCTTACGCCCGCGGCGCCGTTCGTCGTCGAACAGACCTACGAAGCCGACTACCGCACGCTGATCAAGGGCGAGAGCGGACAGGTCGTGATCAACAATCCCGAAGCCAGCTTCGAGGGCATCGTGATCAGCGACAAGGACAACGCCAACGTGGAGACGACGCCCAACACGGAACGCAACGCCACCGACTACACGGTGAACGCCAAGACGGCCTACGTGCAGATGCTCGACGGCAGCTACGGATACCGCCTGCAATTCGACGCGGCGGACGACAACACGCTGAAACGCTACTCGCAGGTGAAAATCTCGCTCAACGGCGTGACCCTCACCAAGGAGGCCGATCCCGAACGCTACACGCTCAGCGGACTGACGGCGGCCAACATCGTCAGCCAGACGCCCGGAACGGCCAGCGACCTCATCCGCAAGGAGAAGTCGATCGGCCAGCTCACCGACGAGGACATTTACACCTACGTCTCGCTCCGGGAGGTGGAATTCGCCCTGCCCGACGGCAGCTACACCAACGTCAACGAAGGCTATTTCGGAACGGCCAACCACACCAGCTGCGTACCCCGAACGCTCTGTGACAAGGACGGCGGCGCGATCTCGATGCTGGTCAACAACAAGACTCCCTGGCGGCGCGACGGCAGCGGCATGCCCAAAGGCAAGGGCACGTTGAGCGGCGTCATCGTCCACGACCTCCAGCCCCGCTACGGCTACACCAACGAGGGGTACATCGGCCGTTACTCGGTCCGCGTGCTCGAAAAGGAGGAGATCGACCTCGCCGCTTCGGAATCGAGCTCCAACCGCCAGACGCTCGTGGAGTGGAACTGGAACAACGCCGAGGTCAGGACCAACGCCGACGGAACGATCGCCCCGGATAGGGGCAACGGCTCGCTCTGGTGCACCGACCCCGCAGCCAAATACCTCCTGGACAACGAGTACAACGGACTCACGACCAGCGCCGGGCTGAACAGCAAGAACGCCCTGAAATTCGAGAACACCTACTGGTGGGACTTCGCCGAAAACACGGGCTACGCCGTGGCGTTGAAATTCTCGACCGAGGGCGCCGGCGCGAACCTCTCGCTCAACTTCACCAACTCGCAGGGCAACGCCGGCGGCACGAGCATCTACGGCCCCGTCTACTGGCAGGTGGAGTACTCGACCGACGGGGTGAACTTCACCGTGCTGCCCGAATCGGGCTTCTGCTGCCGGCCGTTCGTCTATTGGCAGGGAGCAGGCGGTAAAGACCTCTCCTACTGCGCCGTCCCGGGCTACGCCGACCGCGTGTTCATCCTGCCGGACGCCCTGCGCAACCGCCCGGAGGTCACGCTGCTGATCAAGGCCCGGAGCACGCAGTGCATCGCCTCGAACACCGCCACGGTGGACCAGGGAGACACGGGCACGATCACATCCGACATGGCGGCCAACAAGCGTTCGCCGATGCGTTTCGGAACCATAGCCGTAAAGAGTAACAAATAAACCGCTCAGGCGGGGAGGGCGCGTCCCTCCCCCGCCGATGCGCGAAACCAAATTCAGACCACGATGAAACAGATAAAATCATTGTACCGAAGGCTGCTGCTCCCGCTGCTGGGCGGGCTGGCGCTCACGGCCTGCGAAAAAGACAACGGCGAAGAGACCCGCGTCTCCGAGTTCGGCCCCTACAAGAAAGAGATCGTAGCCCCCTGGAAAGGCGGCACGGGGAGCATTCCGGTCCTCGCCAACCAACCCTACGACATCGAACTGATCAATCCCGACAACGGATGGCTCACACTCGACACCGAGGGCCGCGGAACGCATTTCACGGGCGACGACTATTTCAAATTCCAGGCCACGACCAACGACGGCTTCCCCCGCATGGAGGGCATCCGCCTCTGGACCCACAACCGCGCGGATACCGTATACATCAAACAGGAGGGCTTCATCACCCCGAAACTGGACTTCTCGACCCGCAGCATCATGGTGCTCGGCGACGGCGGACAGGCGACGGCGCAGCTCTCCACCAACCTCGAACTGGAGGACCTCCGGCAGTCGATCGTCTACACGAGCGCCGACGAGGGCGGCTGGATTTCGGACCTCGACATCAGCAACGGGTTCCTGATTCTCCAAACCGACCCCAACGCCGACCCCGAAGCCCTGCGCAACGCCCGCATCACCCTCAGCTACCGCGACGGGTGGAACCGGACCATCTCCTCGACGGTCTACCTCACGCAGGCCAACGCCAAGAACGAGTTCGGGCACGAAATCTCGTTCAGCGAGGTGCGCGACCTGGTGGGCATCGTCAACAAGGACGTCTACATCGAGGGACGCATCATCAGCGACATCGGCAACGGCAACAACGGCGAGAACATGATGACGGGACAGACCTCGATCGACTACACCGAGACCTACCGCACGGCCTACATCCAGAGCCTCGACGGTTCGCAGGGCTTTATGATCAAGACCGTGACCGAAGACGACAACATCTTCGAACGTTACAGCAAGGTCCGCATCCTGCTCAAGGGCGTCACGGTCGAAGCGGAGTCGAACCCCGAACGCTACATTCTCAAGAAAGTCACCTCGGCGATGGTCATGTCCTCGGTTTCAGGCTCGGCGGCCGACATTCCGCAGAAGGTGAAGCGCTACAACGAGCTGACCGACATGGACGTATACACCTGGGTAACGCTGGCCGACTGCGAACTTCCCGTGCGCAAAGGCAGCCTGACGCCGATCAACGAAGGCTATGCACGCAGCACCAATGCCAACCGCGAAACGAAATACCCGATGCTGGTGCGCGACAAGAACGGCGACAGTTTCTACATGCTGACCAACACCACCTGCAAATACCGCCGCGACGGCAGCATGCTGCCCTACGGTTCGGGGAACATCTCGGGCGTACTGGTTCACGAGACCCACGACCGCTTCGTCTGGATGGGATCGAAGGACATGGGCGACATCGGCCGCTACCAGATCCGCCACCTCACCCGCGAAGACATCGCGCTGGAGAAGGATTTCGAGAACAGCTTCTCGGCCCTCCTGACCGAATACCGCTACGGCAAGCTCGAAAGCCACATCTTCCGCCCCACGACCGGCGACAACGGCTACCTGACCTTCACCCATCCCGACGAGAAATCGGGCGACGCAGGCTGGGGAACAAGCGACCCGAGCTACCTCGGCCCCATCGGCAACGAATCCAACCCCGACAAAGAGAAACCCTGGGGCGGCACCAATAAAGGCAACGTCAACGGAAACGGCGTCGTCGAAAACGGCAAACAAATGTGTTCTGACCCCGGAACCAACCACGACGGCAAGGGAAACCTGACGAGCGCGGAATTCTCGGCCTGGACCAACAAGTGCCAGTGGTGGAACACCGAAACCGACCGCAGCGAAGCGTGGCTGCTCCACTTCTCGACGCAGGGCATCTCGACCGATGTGCTCTCGATGCAGGTAGCCATGCAGAACCGCATCATCGGAGGCCCCCGCTACATCAGGGTCGACTGGTCGGAGCACGGCGACAACAACCGCGACGACTGGAACCCGATCACCGAATTCCAGGTCCCCGACATCGTGAACTGGAACTACACCCTCTACTGGCAGTGCGCCGGCTACAAGTACATCAACGTACCTCTGCCGCTCGAACTGCTCGGCAAGGACGACGTATGCATCCGCTTCTCGGCCGCGAACAAGAAAGCCGGCGGCAAGGAAGACGGCGAGTTCGACGACCAGATCATCACCACCGGAGAGATCGCCTTCTCCTACATCGGCGTACGTTACAACAAATAACCCTATCCGGAAGCCCCCCGCCTGCAAACGTTTTGCAGGCGGGGCTTCCCTAACCGCTCAACCAGAATCCAAACCGTGAAACACCTTCTATTCCTGATTTTCGCCGTCCAGGCCTGTCTGCCGGGATTCGCAGCCTGCGACGGACGCGTCCGCATCGTACCCCGCCCCGCCAAGGTCGAAGAACTGCCGGGATCGTTCCGGCTGACGCCCCGAACGCCCGTCGTCATCACGGACGAACGGCTGCGCACGCCCGCGGAGATTTTCGCCCGCGCCGTCGGCAAGCTCACCGGAACCGAACCCGCCGTCACCGCCGCATCCGAAAAACATGCCGTGACGCTGCAACTGCAACCGGGCTACGAAGCCGAAGAGTACCTTCTGGAAGTCGGCAGACAGCGCATAACGGTCACGGCATCGACGCCCCAGGCGGTGCTGCACGGGCTTCGAGGCCTCCAGCAGCTGGTCGCCGGAGGAGAGATTCCCGCCTGCGTCGTCCGCGACAAGCCCACGTTCGCCTACCGCGGGGCGATGCTCGACGTCTGCCGCCATTTCTTCCCGGTCGAGGACGTGAAGACCTACATCGACATCCTCTCGCTGCACAAGATCAACAAATTCCACTGGCATCTGACCGACGATCAGGGCTGGCGGATCGAGATCAAAAAATATCCGCTGCTCACCCAGATCGGGTCCCGGCGTGCGGAAACGCTCGTCGGACGCTACGACAAGAACAAAGAGGGCGTTTACGACGGCAAACCCTACGGCGGGTTCTACACGCAGGAGGAGATCCGCGAGATCGTCAGCTACGCCGCAGAGCGCCATATCGAGGTGATTCCCGAAATCGAGATGCCCGGACACGGGCTGGCGGCGCTGACCGCCTATCCGTGGCTCGGCTGCACGGGAGGTCCCTATGCCGTATGGACCCATTGGGGCATCAGCGACGACGTTTACTGCGCGGGCAAGGAGACGACCTTCGAATTCATCGAGAACGTGCTCACGGAGGTGCTCGCGCTGTTCCCCTCGAAGCTCATCCACATCGGCGGCGACGAGTGTCCCAAAGGACGCTGGAAGGCGTGCCCCCTCTGCCAGCAGCGCATCCGCGAGGAGGGGCTCAAGGACGAATACCAGTTGCAGAGCTACTTCATCCACCGCATCGAACGCTGGATGCACGCCCACGGCCGGGAGATCATCGGTTGGGACGAAATCCTCCAGGGCGGCATTTCGAAAACCGCGAACATCATGTCGTGGAACGGAAGCGACCCCGGAATCAAGGCCGCACAGCGGGGAAACCCGGTGATTATGACGCCGAAATGGTACTGCTACTTCGATTACAGCCAGACCTCCGACCCGGAGCGTTACGAACCGCTGGGCAACACCCGCTACGTTTCGGTGCGGCAGGCTTACCGCCTCGACCCCTGCGACCGGCTCACGCTGCCCGACCAGAAACGGATCAGGGGCGTGCAGTGCAACCTCTGGACGGAGTACATCGCGGACATCCGCCACGCACAGCACATGGTCCTGCCGCGCATGGCGGCTCTCGCCGAGACGGGCTGGGCCAACGACCGCAAGGATTACAACGATTTCGTGCGCCGGATTCCGGCGCTGGTCGCCGTCTACAAGGCCGAAGGCTACAACTACGCCCCCTATCTGTTCGAGGGCATCGAATGACGCGCCGGCAGCGCTTCCGAAGCCAAACACCCCGCAGGTCCTGTGACCTGCGGGGTGTTTTTCCATGCGCCGTCCTCCCAAAGCCCCGGCCACGCCCCGGACGCAGCCATGGGAACGTCGGCACGTGAAAGCGTCCCGGCCGAAAGCGGCTATTTCTCCGACACGTAAAACCACCGGCCCGTATCGAACTCGGCCCGGACCTTCCGGTTCTCCCAGTGGACGGAAAACACGAACAGGTAGTCCCGACGCCCTCCGGCGGTTTCGATCGGCAACAGTATTTTTATCTGCGTAAGCTTATCCGCATCCCGCAGGAGATTCTCGAATACCCACCGTTTGAGGTCGCGACTGTAAAAAACCCGGTTCTTGACGGCAAGCGACTCCGAAACACAGCTTCCCTTCACGACCACGGAAGGAACCTGCGCGTCGTGTCTGTCGAGCAGCTTCACACCCCGGTGAAACACCCCCTCTGCGGCATTCGAAACTCCATCCACGAAGACGGCCTCGTCCCAGATGATTCCGAAGTCGGAATCGCTCTCGTTGGTCAGGGAAAAATCGACATGCGTCGGCTCGAAGGTGAAAACGACGCGGATCGTGGAATCCCGGTAGCCGGGCGTGGTGAATCCCTGCTCATTCTCGGGATTGCCGATAACGCCGCCCCGGGCGCCATCGGTCTCGACAGATTCCAGACGAACCCGATAATAGTCCAACTCATATCCCTTCGGCCTTGCCTGCGGGGATAAGGGAAGCGACAGCAACAATGCGACAAACACCAGGACAAGTCTCATAGCACCCTATTTGAAGTTTATCCGAATTTACGGTTTTATTTCCGATCCGCCAAATTCCGAGGCTCCGAAAGTTCCATTCGCGCCCTCATTCGCCGTAGACCATCCCGTCGCCGCACCATTCCGCCTCCGTCATCGCCGATTTTCGCCCCGCCGCCCGTGACTTCGGCCGCGTTCGGCAATGAATCCTCGCACCGAACGCAAGTTACGTCGCATCGCTCGCCTCCGCTCGCGATAACCGCGCTCCGTGACTTCGACGGCGTTCGGCAATGAACCGACAATCCCTGCGGGATCAATAAAAGAGGAAGGACGAAAGTTTCGAATCAATTCGATCTTCCGTCCTTCCTCTTTTATTCGCCTACGGCGTTTTGGTGGTCATTGCACTCACTAACTGCCGAAGTTATCGTACAAGATATTCTCCGGCGGCACGCCGAGGTTGTCGAGCATCTTGACGACCGAAGCGATCATCATCGGAGGTCCGCACATGAGGTAGATGCAGTCCTCGGGAGCCTGGTGGTTCTTGAGGTAGTTTTCGTAGAGCACGTTGTGCACGAAGCCCGGCGTGTACTTCACTCCGGCGGCGTCCGCCTCGGGATCGGGACGGTCGAGGGCCAGATTGAACGAGAAGTTGGGGAAATCCTTCTCGATCTGGTGGAACTCGTCGAGATAGGGAACCTCCTTCAGCGCACGCGCGCCGTACCAGAACGACACTGGACGGTCGGTCTTTTCGGTCTTGAACAGGTGCATCAGGTGGCTGCGCATCGGAGCCATGCCCGCACCGCCGCCGATGAAGATCAGCTCCTGCGTCGAGGGCAGATTGTCCGGCAGGAAGAATTCGCCGTAAGGACCCGAAATCGTGATCTTGTCACCCGGCTTGCGCGAGAAGACATACGACGAGCAGATACCCGGGTTGACCTTCATAAAGCCGCCCGTGGCCTTGTCGAACGGAGGCGTGGCGATACGGATGTTGAGCATGATGATGTTGCCCTCGGCCGGATGGTTGGCCATCGAGTAGGCGCGGAACGTCGGCTCGGGGTTGGTCGTCACCAGATCCCACATCTTGAATTTGTCCCAGTCGGCGCGGAACTTCTCGTCCACGTCCATCGACGAGAACTTGATGGCGTCGTACTTCGGAATGTCGATCTGGATGTAACCGCCGCTGCGGAACTTGAGGTTCTCGCCCTCGGGCAGCTTCACGACGAACTCCTTGAGGAAAGTCGAGATATTGCGGTTCGAGACCACGGTGCACTCCCACTTCTTGACGCCCAGCACGGCCTCGGGAACACGGATTTTCATATTCTCCTTGACCTTCACCTGGCAGCCGAGACGCCAGTGGTCCTTGGCCAGCTTGCGCGAGATGAAACCCGTCTCGGTGGGCAGAATGTCGCCGCCGCCTTCGAGCACCTGACATTTGCACATGCCGCACGAGCCGCCGCCGCCGCACGCCGAAGGCAGGAACACCTTGTTGTTGGCCAGCGTCGAAAGCAGCGTCGAACCGCTTTCGGTCGTGATGACCTTCTCGCCGCCGTTGATGTCGATCACGACGTCGCCCGAGGAGGTCAGTTTCGCCTTCGCATAGAGAAGCAGTGCGACCAGCACGAGCGTTATGGCCAGAAAGGCCGCAATCGCTATTAAAATCGTTGTAGTCATTTATCGGAATCTCTTTTTTTAAAGGTTAGAACTGAATGCCCGAGAAAATCATAAAGGCGATACCCATCAGACCGGTGATGATGAAGGCGATGCCGGGGCCTTTCAGCGCCGCGGGGATGTGCGAATAGGTCGTCTTCTCGCGGATGGCGGCCATCATCACGATCGCCAGCCACCAGCCCAGTCCCGAGCCGAGTCCGTAGACGATCGTCTGCCAGAGCGACGTCAGTTCGCCGCCGTCGACCTTCTGCTGCATGAACAGCGAGCCGCCCATGATGGCGCAGTTCACGGCGATCAGCGGCAGGAAGATGCCCAGCTGGCTGTAAAGCGTCGGCGAGAACTTCTCGACGATCATCTCCACCAGCTGCACGAACGCCGCGATGGTGGCGATGAAGACGATGAACGACAGGAAGTTCAGGTCCACGCCCTCGACGAGCGCATTGGCCTTCAGCACATATTCGTACAAGAGGTAGTTCAGCGGAACGGTCATCACCATCACGAACGTAACGGCGGCGCCGAGTCCCAGGGCCGTCTTCACGCTCTTCGACACGGCGATGTAGGAGCACATGCCGAAGAAGAAGGCGAAGACCATGTTGTCGATGAAGATCGACCGGATAAAGATATTCAATGATTCCATACGTTATCCTCCTATTTTTCCTGTAAGTCCTTGTTGCGCGAACGGTGCACCCAGATGATGCAGCCCACGATGATCAGCGCCATCGGCGGGAAGAGCATCAGTCCGCAGTTCGAATAGAAGCCGCCCTCGGCCATGTACCAGCTCTCGGGGATGATCCGGTAGCCCAGGAGGCTGCCCGAACCGAAAAGCTCGCGGAAGAAGGCCACGATGACCAGAATCAGACCGTAGCCCAGACCGTTGCCGATGCCGTCGAGGAACGACGCCCAAGGCTTGTTGGCCAGCGCGAAGGCCTCGATGCGGCCCATGACGATACAGTTGGTGATGATCAGTCCGACGTAGACCGACAGCTGCTTCGAGACTTCGTAGACGAAAGCCTTGAGCACCTGGTCGACGAGAATCACCAGCGCGGCGATGACCACCAGCTGGACGATGATGCGGATGCGCGAGGGAACGCCGTTGCGCAGCAGCGACATCACCAGGTTCGAGAAGGCCGTGACGACCGTCACGGACAGGGCCATGACGATGGCGGGCTTGAGCTGTACGGTGACGGCCAGCGCCGAGCAGATACCGAGGATCTGCACGATGACCGGGTTGTTCGCCGAGAACGGACCGGTCAGGTATTTGAGGTTCTTTGCCGAAAACAAAGGCTCTTTTTCCATCTTACTCATTGTTTTCTACGTTTTCTTCGTTAGACACTTCGGCCGGAGCGGGAGCCGCAGCGTTGCGCTTGGCCTCCAGCAGGGGCAGGTAGTTCTCCAGGCTGTTGTAGAGCATCGCCGTCACGCCGTCCGAGGTCTTCGTACCGCCCGAAATGGCATCCACCTCGTGCGCGGGGTCCTTGGCGCCGCCCTTGCGGAGCGTCACCGAAACGAACTTGTCGCCGTCGAAGATCGTCTTGCCGACGAAATTGGCCTGGTACTTGGGCGTCGCGATCTCGGCGCCGAGACCCGGGGTCTCGCCCTTGTGGGCCATGATGATGCCGGCGACGGTGTTCATGTCCTTCTCGAGAGCCACATAGCCCCAGACAGGTCCCCAGAGACCCATGCCGGTCACGGGAATGACCACCCGGCCGTCCCGGGCCTCGAAGATCGGGAACTTGCCCGCCTCGAAGGTTCCCGGCAGGTCGTTGAGCAGCGCGAAGACATCCTCGCCGTCGACGCGCCTGCCGTCCTTGTCGACGACATAGGCGTCGATGAACTCGTCGTAGGACCGGTCACCGGCCGACAGCGACGCGAGGATGGCGTGCTTCTTCTCGTTGAGTTCGTTCTCGTACTGGCGTTTCTGGAGTCCCAGCGCGGCCAGCGCGAGCAGCGTGGCCACGATGACGACCATCACCGTCGAGTACATAATAATATAGGCATTGCCGTTCTTGTCGCTGAACAGGCCCTTCTTCTCCGGCTTCAGCTCGGTGAATTCCGAGGCGGGAACTCCGCAGACGGGGCAGTTAGCGGGCGCGGCGTCTCCTTCGTGGATGTAGCCGCAGACGTTGCATTTGAATTTTTTCGTTGCCATAACAGTCTCCCCTATTTTGCGAGTTTGACACGTTTGCGGCGGCGCGAGATGTTGGCCTCGACCACGTAGTAGTCGACCAGCGGCGCCAGCGCATTCATAAAGAGGATCGAAAGCATCATGCCCTCGGGATAGGCCGGGTTGACCACACGGATCAGCACGGCCAGCGCGCCGGTCATCAGGCCGACGATGTATTTGCCCGTGTTGGTCTGCGACGAAGTCACGGGATCGGTGGCCATGAAGACCGCACCGAAGGCGAAGCCGCCGACGATCAGGTGATACCAGGCGGGATAGGTCGTCACGCCGAGCGCCTGGAAGAGGTAGCCCATCGCCAGTCCGCCGACGAACACCGACGCCATCGTGCGCCACGAGGCGATGCCCGTGAACAGGAGGATGGCGCCTCCGAGAAGGATGGCCAGCGTCGAAGTCTCGGCGAACGATCCGGGGATGAAGCCCAGGAAGGCGTCCAGCGGCGAGTAGTTCATCGCGCCGGTCGTGCCGAGCTGTTCGAGGGCCGTAGCGCCGGTGATGCCGTCGACCTGCGCGCCCATCATCGTCCAGTCGGAGTACCACACCGTCTCACCCGACATCGAAGGGGTGTAGGCGAAGAAGGCGAAGGCGCGCGCCAGCAGCGCGGGGTTGAAGACGTTCATGCCCGTACCGCCGAAGACCTCCTTGCCGAAGACCACGGCGAAAGCCGTCGACAGCGCGACCATCCAGAGCGGCGTCGACACCGGGAAGATCATCGGGATCAGCAGACCCGTGACGAGGAAACCCTCGTTGACCTCGTGGCCGCGCGCCTGCGCGAACCCGAACTCGATGCCCAGACCCACGATATAGGAAACGCAGACCATCGGCAGCACGCGGACCAGTCCGTAGAAGAAGGCCGTGAAGCCTTCGAGTCCGACCTGGATGCCCGTGTTGTAGCAACCGAACAGAAAAGCCGGCATCAGCGCCGCGACGACCATGATCATCGTACGTTTCATGTCGTTGCAGTCGCGGATGTGCGCGCCCTTCGAGGTAGTGGTGTTGGGTACGAAGAGGAACGTCTCGAACGCATCGAACGTCGACTCCAGAAAGCCCAGCTTGCCTCCCTTGGAGAAGGTGGGCTTGATATTGTCCATGAATTTACGAAGTCCCATCTTTAAGCCTCCCTGATCATTAAGTTAATACCGTCGCGGATGATCTGCTGAATCTCGATCTTCGAGGGATCGACGAACTCGCACAGCGCGAAGTCCTCTTCGGTAACCTCGTAGATGCCGAGGTTCTCCATCTTTTCGATGTCGCCCGCGAGGCACGCCTTCAGCAGGTACATCGGGTAAATGTCCATCGGCAGGTACTGCTCGTAAAGCCCCGTCACGACGAACGGACGCTCGCCGCCGTTCATGTTGGTGTCGAGGTTGTAGGCCTTCTTCGGGCAGAGCCACGAAAAATAGGCGCGCGACACGGAGAACTTCCCGAAACGGGGCATCGCCCAGCCCAGCAGTTCGTACTTGTCGCCCTCGGGGATGGCGGTCAGCTGATTGGCGTAGAAGCCCATGAAGCCGTCCGGCGCGGTCCGGGTGCCCGTGAGCACGTTGCCCGAGATAAAGCGGACGCTGTCGCCCTCCTTCTGTCGCTTCACGTTGCCCTTGACCAGGGAGTCGACCTTCGCGCCGCCCACCATGCGGACGTACTGCGGACGCTCGATCTCCGAACCGGCCACGGCGATGATCTTCGTCATGTCGACGCGGCCTTCGTTGAACAGGCGGCCGATGATGGCCAGATCCTGGATATTGACCGTCCACACCACTTCGCCCTTGTTCACCGGGTCCACGTGGTGGATCTGCACGCCGACGTTGCCGACGGGGTGTTTGCCCGCAAAGGCGTGGAGTTCAGCGCCCTTGAGCGAGGGCATCTGCCCTTCGGCCTTGGCGCGCACCGAGAGATGCACCTTGCCCGGAGTGAGTTTGCGCATCACGTCGATACCCGTCTGGAGGTTCTTCTGTTCGGCTTTCAGCACGAAATTGTAATCCGGGGCCAGCGGCGCGGAGTCGAAGGCGGAGATGAAGACCGCTTTCGGCGTGTCGCTGGGGTCGGCGATGATGCCGTAAGGGCGCTGCACGATCATCGGCCAAAGGCCCGACCGGAGCAGCAGGGAGACGATCTGCTCGCGCGAAGCCGACCCGAGGTCGGTCTTCTCAAACTCCTCGTACTCCTGGGAGGCGTCGGGAGTCACCGTCACGGAGAGGACCTTGCGCTTCTCTCCGCGGTTGACGGCGGCCACCGTACCGCTGACGGGCGACGTGAAGAGCACGCGTTCGTTGTACTTGTTGAAGAACAACGGCGTGCCGGCTTTCACCCGATCGCCCTCCTTAACCAGCAGCTTGGGAGTCACGCCCTCGAAATCGAGGGGCGAGAGGGCATACTCCGAAGCCTGCGGCGCGTCCGCGAGCGACTCCTGGGGTTTGCCCACCAGATTGATGTCTAAACCCTTGCGTAGTGTAATGATTTTCGACATGGTTAATGATTTTGATTGTTATGTTTGGAATTCAAGTTCGGCTGTTAGTGAGCTAACAATTAATTCGCGTGCGAAAGTACGAAATTTTTCCCGAAATTCCCCATGCGCAAACCATTATTTCTTAAATTTAATTAAGATTTGGAGCGCCCGCTTTCGGGACAAAATAAAGGCCTTACGAATGCTTCCGATGCGAAAGGATTTCGAAAGAATCCGGAGCGGAAACAACCTCCGGAAAACATCCCCGCGTCCCGCCGGCCGGCAGCCGGAAGCGAAGGTTAAAAAATTGGCTCCAAATTCGCAATGCTCCCGCTAAAATTCCTACATTTGCAATCCGGATGCTCCCTTACGTCAACATACACACCCATCGCCCGACCGGTTCGGGGATCGAACTCCGCACGGCGGGCGTGCACCCGTGGGACGCCGCGACGCAGGACGCCGCAACGCTCGGCCAGCGTCTCGGCGGAGCGCAGGCCGTGGGCGAAACGGGACTGGATTTCGTGCGCGGCGCCGACCGTGCGGCCCAGCTGTCCGCACTGCGGACGCAGTTGCGGCTGGCCCGCGAGCGGGGACTACCCGTGGTGCTCCACTGCGTCAGGGCCTTCGAGCCGCTGATGCGCGAACTGGCGGCCTCGGAACCCCGGGCCGTGATTTTCCACGGCTTCATCGGCTCGCCCGAGCAGGCGCGGCAGGCCCTAGCGAAAGGTTACTGCCTCTCGTTCGGCGAACGCACGTTCGCATCGCCCAAGACCCTTGCGGCGCTGCGCGAGACGCCGCTTTCGCAGCTCTTTCTGGAGACCGACGACAGCCCCGTGCCCATCGCGGAAATTTACGCCCGGGCGGCGGAGGCGAAAGGGGTGCCGGAGGAGGAGCTGCAACGGGCAATTTTAGATAATTACAAACGAATATTCACAGGCGGCGAGTACGAAGGACCGGGCCGGACGAAGGGCGACAAATGACAATGACAAATGGAAACGCATACGCATAACTGGCTGGAAAGAACCGAATTGCTGCTCGGCAGCGAAAAACTGGAGCTGCTGCGCAACGCCCACGTGCTCGTGGTCGGGCTGGGCGGCGTGGGAGCCTATGCCGCGGAGATGATCGCCCGGGCGGGCGTGGGACGCATGACCGTCGCCGACGCCGACACGGTGAACGCGACCAACATCAACCGCCAGCTGGTGGCCCTCCATTCGACCGTCGGCCGCCCGAAGGCCGAGGTGCTGGCCGAACGCCTGCGCGACATCAACCCCGGAATCGGACTCACGGTGGTCGACAAATATATCAAGGACGAGGAGACCTATATCTTATTGGACGCCGCGCGCTACGACTACGTGGTGGACGCCATCGATACCCTCTCGCCGAAACTGGCGCTGATCGCCGCCTCGCTGGAGCGCGGGCTGCCGCTCGTCAGCTCGATGGGCGCCGGAGCCAAAACCGACCCCACCAAACTCGAAATCGCCGACATCTCGAAAACCCACCACTGCCCGCTGGCCCACATGCTGCGCAAGCGGCTCCACAAGATCGGCATCCGCCGGGGGTTCCGGGCCGTATTCTCTCCCGAGCCGATGCGCGAAGGAGCCATAATCCTCTGCGAGGAGCAGAACAAGAAGTCGAACGTCGGAACGATCTCCTACATCCCCGCGCTGTTCGGAATCGGATGCGCTTCCGTGGTGATCAGGGATTTAATCGGCGAACTGGAGGGCTGAAAGCCCTCTTCAAAGGGCGGCGGACCGAATCCGCATCCGGGAACCGAGTCCGCGCCGCCGAACGCAATTTACAAAAACACAAAGGATATGCAACCGAACATCGTATTTCTGGACGAATACTCGCTCGGCGACGCCGACCTCGGGTCCATCCGCGCGCTGGGCAACTACACGGGTTATCGGACCACGGTCCGCGAAGAGGTCGCCGACCGCTGCCGCGAAGCCGACGTGGTGATCACCAACAAGGTGGTTTTCCGCCGCGAAACCCTCCGGCAGCTCCCCCGCCTGCGGCTGATCTGCGTGGCGGCGACCGGCATGAACCACATCGACCTCGAGGCCGCGGCCGAACTGGGCATTGCAGTGAAAAATGCCGTGGGCTACTCGACCCACGCCGTGACGGAGACCACCATCGGCGCGGCCATCGGCCTGCTGCGACAGACGGTCTATTACGACCGCTACGTCAAGACCGCATATGCAGGATCGCCCCTGCAATACCACTTCGGGCGCACCACACACCAGCTTTACGGCTCGAAATGGGGCATCGTCGGGCTGGGCAACATCGGCCGCAGCGTCGCCCGCGTCGCCGAGGCGCTGGGATGCCGCATCGCCTATACCTCGACCTCGGGCGTCGTGCGCGAGGAACCCTATCCCGAAAAGCCGCTCGACGAACTGCTCCGATGGGCCGACGTGGTGTCGGTCCACGCCCCGCTGAACGACCGCACGCGCAATCTGATCGGCGCGCGCGAACTGGCGCTGATGAAGCCTTCGGCCATCCTGATCAACGTGGCGCGCGGCGGCATCGTGGACGAAGCGGCGCTGGCCGCGGCCCTCGACGCCGGACGGCTCGCCGGGGCGGGGCTCGATGTTTTCACGCACGAACCGCTCGAAGCGGGCAATCCCCTGCTCTCGGTCCGTGAACCGGACCGCCTGCTGCTCTCGCCCCACAACGCCTGGTCGCCCGTCGAGGCGATCGAAATACTCGTGGAGTGCATCGCACGGAACATCCGGGATTTCTATACTCCTCAAAACCAATAGCCGATGTCCCAGCCCGAACCCAACCTCACGGTCGTAATCCCGGTCCACAATGCAGCGCCCCACCTCGGCGCATGCGTGGAGAGCCTGCTGGCCCAGAGCTACACCGATTTCGAACTCATCCTGGTCGAAAACGGCTCGTCGGACGATTCGCGGGAACGCTGCGCCCGCTACGCCGCGGAACACCCCGGGCGCATCCGCACCCTGACGCTCGACGAAGCGTCGGTCTCGGCGGCCCGCAATGCGGGCATCGACAACGCCCGCGGGCGTTTCATCACCTTCATGGACGCCGACGACTGGGCCGAAAAGGAGTTTCTGGCCGAATTTTTCCGCGATCCCGCTCCGGGTCCGGGAACGATCGTCATGCAAGGCATACTGCTCGACTTTTCGGAGGCCGAGCCGCCGGGGCCGAACGAGGCGTTTTTCAGCTACGACGACGGGGCGCTCGCCATCGGCGACGATCCTTCGGCAGCCGTGGGACAGCGGTTTCTGCAGGACGGATGCAGCGTCTGCAAACTCTACCACACGGAGACGCTCCGCCGCCTCGGAATCCGCTTCATCGAACACCTCTGCTCCCGCGAAGACCACCTTTTCTTCTTCACCTGCATCAGCCGGATGCAGTCGGTCGTCTGGCGCAGCGGCCTCTACATGCACTACATGCGCCGCGGACGGAACACGCTCAGCACACGCCCCATGCCGGCCTGCGAACTCGTCGAGGCCGCCGAGCGGCTCGACCGCTTCATCCCGCAGTTGGCCGAACGCTTCGGCATCACGGACAAGACATACCTCTTCGCCCTGCGGCAGAATCTGGTCCGCGACACGCTGCTACGGGCCGCAAACAACATCCGTTTCGGCGACCGCCGGAGCGTCCTCGGAGCCATTGCCGCCCGCCCGGAGCTGTTCGGCGCAGAGACCTACGCGCCCCGCTGGCATCCGCTGCTGAAACGCCCGCTGCTCGACCGCATTCTGAAGGGAAGGGAGTGTCGCACGCTCCTCTATCTCCGAATCGCGCTGCGCAGGTCGTCGCTGCGCCTGCGCGGACGTTTTAACGCCTGAATCATGGACCGCAAACAACCTGTTTTCGACTTTCTCGACGCCCGCGGCATCCGCTACGAATGGTATGAACACCCCGAGGCCCCGACCATCGAAATCGCCCGCCAGTGGTGGCGCGACGACGGTTCGAAACACTGCAAGAACCTCTTCTTCCGCAACCACAAGGGCGACCGCCACTACCTCGTGTGTTTCGATTCGGAGCGGTCGCTGGCCATCCGCGACCTCGAAGCCCGCCTGCGCCAGGGCAAACTGACGTTCGCCTCGCCCGAGCGCATGGAACGCTGGCTGGGACTGCGGCCCGGCTCGGTCTCGCCCTTCGGGCTGATCAACGACCCGGAGAACCACGTCCACCTGTTCCTCGACGTCAACCTGCGCGACTGCCCCGCCTACTCGTTCCACCCCAACGACAACCGCGCGACGGTGGTCATCCCGCAGGAGGAGTTTCTGAAATACCTCGCCGCCGTCGGCAACTCCTACGAATTCATCGAACTCTACTGAAACTAAAAACCCCGGCCTTCCGGCCGGGGTTTTTCGCAATGCAGGGAGCGGTTATTTCATCTCCACCAGCGCTTTGCCCGTCATTTCGGCAGGCTGCTTCAGCCCCATCAGCTTCAGCACCGTGGGAGCCACGTCGGCCAGAATACCGCTGCGGACGGACTTCACGCGGTCCGACACCACCACGATGGGAACCGGATTGAGCGAGTGCGCCGTGTTGGGCGTACCGTCGGCATTGACGGCGTTGTCGGCGTTGCCGTGGTCGGCGATCATCACCACCTCGTAGCCGTTGGCCCTGGCGGCCTCCACGACCTCGGAGACACACTTGTCGACAGCCTTCACGGCCTTCACGATCGCCTCATAGACGCCCGTATGGCCCACCATGTCGCCGTTGGCGAAGTTCAGGCAGATGAAGTCGAATTTCTTTTCACCCAGCGCAGCGACCAGTTTTTCAGCCACTTCCGGGGCCGACATTTCGGGCTGAAGGTCATAGGTCGCCACCTTGGGCGAGGCGACGAGGATACGCTCCTCGCCGTCGAATTTCTCCTCGCGGCCGCCGTTCAGGAAGAACGTCACGTGGGCGTATTTCTCGGTCTCGGCGATACGCAGCTGTTTGAGACCCTGCTTCGAAACCCACTCGCCGATGGTGTCGGGCACGTTCTCCTTGTCGAAAAGGATGTGCAGACCCGTGAACTTGGCGTCGTAGGGGGTCATGCAGCAGTAGTAGAGCGGCATGGTGTGCATTCCCTCGGCGGGCATATCCTCCTGCGTCAGCACAATGGTAAGCTCCTTGGCGCGGTCGTTGCGGTAGTTGAAGAAGATCACCAGGTCGTTCGGACGGATCATGCCGACGGGCTGTCCGGCAGCGTCGACGCGCACGACGGGCTTGATGAACTCGTCCGTAACGCCCTCGTCGTAGGATTTCTGCACGGCCTCGACCATGTCCGACGCCTTCTCGCCGACGCCGTCGACCAGCGCGTCGTAAGCGATTTTCACCCGCTCCCAGCGTTTGTCGCGGTCCATGGCGTAATAACGGCCGATGACCGTGGCCACCTTGCCCGTCGATGCGGCCATGTGCTTTTCGAGGTCGGCGACGAAGCCCTTGCCGCTGCGCGGGTCGGTGTCGCGGCCGTCCATGAAGCAGTGCACGAACGTATTGTCGATCTTATATTCGGCGGCGATGTCGCAGAGTTTGAAAAGATGCTCCAGCGACGAGTGCACGCCGCCGTCCGACACGAGGCCCATGAAATGCACGTTCACGCCGTTTTTCTTGGCGTATTCGAACGCGGCTTTCACCTCCGGGTTCTGCATGATCGAGTTGTCGCGGCAGGCGCGGTTGATCTTCACGAGGTCCTGATAAACGACGCGGCCGGCGCCGATATTGAGGTGTCCCACCTCCGAGTTGCCCATCTGTCCGTCGGGCAGGCCGACGTTCTCGCCGTCGGTGCGCAGTTCGGCATGGGGGTATTTTTCGGTCATGGCCGAAATGTATTCGGGATGCACGGTCGAAATGACGTCCGCCTTATCGTGACGGCCGTTTCCCCAGCCGTCGAGGATCATAAGTAATACCTTGTTATTCATATCTTACTCTGTTTTAATTACTACCGTTTTATTGCCTCCGGAGGCTGCATTCGTCGCCTGTGGCGCCGTTTACAAGTCTGACCCCATCCCAAACCCTTCCCTCGGGAAGGGCTTATCGCATCGCGACCGGAATGCGGACGGAAACCACACAATTATTTCACCTGCGCCTCGATCAGCTCCACGGCCTTGTCGATGGCGGCCTGCAAACCGTCGGGATTCTTGCCGCCGGCCGTCGCGAAGAAGGCCTGTCCGCCTCCGCCGCCCTGCATCAGCTTCGCGGCCTCGCGCACGACGGCTCCGGCATTCACGCCGCAGGCCGTGATCTCGTCGCCCAGCATCACCGTCAGCGTCGGTTTCCCGTCCCAGACGGAACCCACGACGAAGACCAGCCTGGGCGAACGCTGGCGCAGGTTGTAGGCCAGGTCCTTCACGAAGTCGGGACGGCGGTCGGTCTGCGTGGCGAAAAGCTGCATGCCGTGACGCTCGGGCGTCGATGCGGCGATCTTGTCGGCCCACTGGGCCACCTGCTCGCGGCGCATCGACTCGACCTCCTTCGAGAGGGTCTCGTTGCTTTCGAGCATCTTCTTCACGGCCTGCACGACCTGCGGGTTATTGAGGTATTCGGCGATGTTGCGCATCGTGTCCTCGGCGGCATAGAGCACCTTCTCGGCCTGCTCGCCCGTGACAGCCTCGATACGGCGCACGCCGGCCGAAATGGCGCTCTCCGAGAGAATCTTGAAGAAGCCGATATTGCCCGTGGCGCCGGTGTGCGTACCGCCGCACAGTTCGACCGACGACCCGAAGCGGACCATGCGGACCTTGTCGCCGTATTTCTCGCCGAAGAGCATCATCGCACCGCACTTCTCGGCCTCCTCCTTCGTAGCCTCGCGGTTCTCCACGAGCGGATAGTTGGCGCGGATGGCCCGGTTGACGAGTTGCTCCACCTTGCGCAGCTCCTCGGGCGTCACCTTCTGGAAATGCGAGAAGTCGAAACGCAGGATTTCGGGCGTCACCAGCGAACCCTTCTGCTCGACATGCGCGCCGAGCACCTTGCGCAGCGCCTCGTGCATAAGGTGCGTGGCGGTATGGTTGTTGGCTGCGGCCTGCCGTTTTTCAGGGTCCACCCGGGCCGTAAATTCGGCCGCGGGGTTCTCCGGGAGCTGGTTCACGATATGGATGATCAGGCCGTTCTCCTTCTCGGTGGCCACGACCGGAATGCGCTCGTTGGCGCTCTCGATCATACCGATGTCGCCAACCTGGCCGCCCGAGTTGCCGTAGAACGGCGTGCGGTCGAAAACCAGCTGGTACGATGTCTTGCCCTTCGACGTGACGCGGCGGTAACGTGCGATGCGGACCTTCTCGGTCAGCGTGTCGTAGCCCGTGAAGACGCTCTCGCGGATGGGGAACAGCTCCACCCAGTCGTCGGTGTCGACGGCGGCGGCGTTGCGCGAACGCTCCTTCTGGGCCTGCAACTCCTTCTCGAAGGCGGCGAGGTCCACGCCGACGCCCTGTTCGCGGGCGATCAGCTCCGTGAGGTCGATCGGGAAACCGAACGTATCGTAAAGTTCGAAGGCGTCCTTGCCCGAAATAAGCTCCTTGCCTTCGCCTTTGGTTCTGGAGATCACGCCGTCCAGCAGGTTGATGCCCGTGGCGAGCGTGCGCAGGAACGAGGACTCCTCCTCCTCGATCACTTTTTCGATCAGTCCCTGCTGGGCCTTCAGCTCGGGGAACTGGCCGCCCATCTGCCCGACCAGTCCGGGGACCAGGCGGCAGAGCGTCGGCTCGGTGAAGCCGAGGTAGGTGTAGCCGTAGCGCACGGCGCGGCGCAGGATGCGGCGGATGACATAGCCCGCCTTGACGTTCGACGGCAGCTGGCCGTCGGCGATCGAGAAGGCGATGGCGCGCAGGTGGTCGGCGATCACGCGCATGGCCACGTCGGCCTTCCGGTCCTCGCCGTATTTCTTGCCCGACATCTCCGCGATGCGGCCGATCGTGGGCTGGAAAACGTCGGTGTCGTAGTTCGACTTCTTACCCTGGAGGATCATGCAGAGGCGCTCGAAGCCCATGCCCGTGTCGACGTTGCGCGCGGGGAGTTCCTCCAGCGAGCCGTTTGCCTTGCGGTTGAACTGCATGAAGACGAGGTTCCAGATCTCGATCACCTGCGGATGGCTCGCGTTGACCATCTCGCGGCCCGGTTTGGCGGCGATCTCCGCCTCGTCGCGCAGGTCGAAGTGGATTTCCGAGCAGGGTCCGCAGGGTCCCGTCTCGCCCATCTCCCAGAAATTATCGTGCTTGTTGCCGCGGATGATATGGTCCGCGGGCAGGTACCGGAGCCAGTAGTCGTAAGCCTCCTGATCGAACGGCACGCCGTCCTCCTCCGAACCTTCGAACACCGTGGCGTACATCCGCTCGGCGGGCAGTCCGTAGACGCCGTGGAGCAGTTCCCAGGCCCACTCGATCGCCTCCTTCTTGAAGTAATCGCCGTAGGACCAGTTGCCCAGCATCTCGAACATCGTATGGTGGTAGGTGTCGTGGCCGACCTCCTCCAGGTCATTGTGCTTGCCCGAAACGCGCAGACATTTCTGCGTATCGGCCACACGCGGATACTTGCGGGGGGCGTTGCCCAGGAAGATGTCCTTGAACTGGTTCATGCCCGCGTTGGTGAACATCAGCGTGGGGTCGCCCTTGACGACCATCGGGGCCGAAGGCACGATAGCATGCCCTTTCGACTCGAAGAAGTCGAGAAAGGCCTGACGAATTTTATTTGACTCCATGATATATTGATTTATCCTATTTTCACGTTCTTGATTTCGGGTTGCAAAATTACACATTTTAAACTAAATTTGCATCCTATTAAAGGAGATTTTTCCGCGATGGGCGAAAAAGGACACAGATTCGGAACCGAAACGCTTCGGACAGGCGCAGAGGAGCTGACACACGAGGCGCAGGTTCTCACGCACGGCGTGATGACGGCCCCGTTCCGGCTCCGCACCTACCGCTTGATCCGCAAGATCCTGATCGGATTCATCCTCGTGTCGATCGCCAACGTCCTCTTCTCCTACTTCTTCTACACGCCCAAGATGTACCGCATCCTGCGCGACAACCGCGAGACGGTGATCAAATACCGCATTCTTCAGGACCGCATCCGCACCGCCCAGCAGCGCGTCGACGAAATACGCCACCGCGACAACTACGTCTACCGCTCGCTCTTCTCGACCGACACGCTCTCGATCCCGGGCGTGTGGCAACCCTACCCCGATTCGAAATACGCCCCGCTCGCCGCCGACAACTACGCCCCGCTGATGGTCGGGACATGGCGGCAGCTGGACGCGCTGGCCCGGACGATCTACCTCGAATCGGTGTCGTTCGACGAATTGCAGCAGTTCTCAAAGAACAAGGAGCAGCTCTCGGCAGCCGTCCCGGCCATCTGGCCCATCGACCGCTCGGCGCTGCACAACAACCACATCGGCGCCTTCAGCGCGCGCCGCATGCACCCCGTGCTGGGCTACATCCGCCCCCACACGGGCATCGACTTCGGCTGCGACCGCGGCACTCCGGTCTACGCCACGGGCGACGCCGTGGTCGAAACAGCCTCGGCCAGCGGCTTCAACGGCGGCTACGGCAAGCAGGTGCTGCTCAACCACGAATTCGGTTACAAGACGCGCTACGCCCACCTGAACGAGGTGCTCGTGAAACCCGGCGAGCGCGTCACGCGCGGCCAGATCATCGCCCGGACGGGCAACACGGGGCGTTCGACGGGTCCCCACCTCCACTACGAGGTGATCCACAAGGGCGTGCCCGTCAACCCGATCAACTATTTCAACCGCAACATGACCCCCGAGGAGTACGAACGCCTGATGGAGAACATGCGCGAGACCAACTTCGAAAAGCTCTGACATGGCAGGTAAAAAGGATTTAGAGCGTCTGCGCAGGCGCAGGCGGCGCAAGCAGCGGATCATCCGCGCCACGGTCCACCTTTTCGTGTGGCTGGGGATGGCGGTGCTCTACTACGTGGGCTTCTCGGTCTTCTTCGACACGCCGTTCGAATACCAGATGAAGCACTCGACCGACCGCCTGCGCCGCGAATACGAGGCGCTGTCCGCCCGGTACGACTCGCTCTCGACCGTTCTGGGAAACCTTTCGGAACGCGACCGCAACGTTTTCCGCATCCTCTTCGAGTCGGAGCCGTACGATTTCGACTCGGAGCACGAACAGCGGCAGAGTTCGACCTACGAAAAGATCGTGGGCCGCTCGACGCGTCAGCTCAAACGCGAACTGCGCGAGAGGGTGAGCGAGATGGAACGACAGCTCGAAACGCTCAACGCCTCGTACCTCGAACTGCAGGCGCGCATCGACACGGCGGGCCGCAGGTGCGACAACATCCCCTCAATCCAGCCCGTGATCAACAAGCAGCTGACGCTGCTCACAGCCTCCTACGGCATGCGCATCCACCCCTTCTACAAGACGCTGCAATCGCATCAGGGCGTGGATTACACCATCCCCGAGGGTTCGCGCGTCTTCGCCACGGCCGACGGCGTGGTGCGCGACGCGGCGCAGCGCAACTCGACGCAGGGCCAGACCGTGGTGATCGACCACGGCAACGGCTACGAAACCTCGTACAGCCACCTCTCGAAGATCAACGTCCGCAAGGGCCAGACCGTGCGGCGGGGCGACATCATCGCCCTCTCGGGCGACACGGGCCTTTCGCTGGCCCCGCACCTCCACTACGAAGTGCGGCTCGACGGCATGCGCGTCGACCCGATCCACTATTTCTTCATGGAGCTGACCCCCACCGAGTACCAACGCCTGATGCGCATCGCCCAGACCGGCATGCAGTCGTTCGACTGACCCGGCCAAGAGCCGGGATTCAGGCGGCAACGAGCCTTTGGAACGAGTCATAGCCGATACACGCCTTCGACCGAATAGCAAACCGAAAAATGGAAAATTCTGAAATCCGCCTTCTTCTGCTCGATTTCGACGGCACGCTGGCCGACACCCGGCGGGCCAACACGCTCTCCTACGTCGCGGCCCTCGGCGAGGCGGGCTACACGCTCACCGAGGAGGAGTACGCCGCCAATTACTTCGGAATGCGGTGCAACGAGTTTCTCACGCGCTTCGGAATCGCCGACCCCGCCGAACGCGAGCGGCTGCGGCTTCGCAAGATCGCCCTCTACCCCACGTTTTTCGACACCGTGCGGCTCAACGAACCCCTGTGGACGTTCTGCCGGCAGTTCCGCGCCGGCGGCGGCCGCGTGTGGGTGGTCTCGACGGGCAGCCGGGCCAACATCGACAACGTGATGCGCCACCTGGGAATCGGCGGCCCCACGGCAGAGGGCGGGGTCTCCGAAACGGGCTTCCACTCCGGCGGAACGGACCCCGCAGCGCCGCTGGGCCGTGTCGACGGCATTCTCTCGGGCGCCGATGTGGAGCGTCCGAAACCCGCTCCGGACTGTTTTCTGGAGGCCATGCGCCGCGAAGGCTGCACGCCGCGCGAGACGCTGATCTTCGAGGATTCCGCAATCGGCATCGAGGCGGCACGCCGCAGCGGAGCGTCCTATTTCGTGGTGAAATTGTAGACTTAAATCTTGGAGACAATCCGATCCCGACTCGATGCCGGGGCCGTTAAGCGACGGACCGGCTAAAAGCGCAAGCGGAGGGGACGGGGCGCGTGCGCCCCCGCGAATCGTCGCCCGGAGCCAGCGTTAGCCGGTTCGTCGCAGGCAAAGGCATCCGTCGGGGAGTTTTTGGTACTTTTTGCGGAAAAAAGTACATGAAATCCCGCGGCCGCACGCCGCAAAAACTACCTCTTGCAAATCACGTTGAAATCGCAGAACTTGCAGGTGTCGGCGTCCTCGCACTGGCGGAAGGGAACCGCCGGATCGTAGAGTTCCGCCAGCGTTTGGCGCACCAACTCCTCGAACCGTTCGGCATAAAGCGTGTAACGTCCGCCGCGGACGCCCGTTTCCCGGTCGTCGAGCGTCGGCAGATAGTCGGGACGGTTCATCGCCCGCACGTAGTAGAGCGCGGGTTCGGCGTCGACGCCCCGCGTGCGGTAGAGCATCATGGCGTAGAGCAAGGTCTGGAGGATGTTCGAAAGCCGCTGTTTGCCCTCGCCGCGGAAAAGGCTCTCCACCCCGGCGAACTCCAGGTGCGGCGCCCCGGTCTTGTAGTCCACCACGCGCAGCGTTCCGTCGTCCAGCGCGTCGATGCGGTCGGCGATGCCCGCGAATTTCATGCAAAGGGGGCGGCCCGCCGCCGTGAAATCGAATCCGTATGCCACTTCCCGCTCCAGCCCCGTGACCGTGAAGCCGTCGTGCGCCGCATCGTAGGGCATCACCCCACCCCGCAGATAGCGTGTAACGATGTCTTTGACCAGCAGCAGGTTGCCCGTATAGTCGTCGGTCGTGGCCGCGGGGTCCTGCAAATAATTCTCGTTGATCGCCGCCTCGACCGCCGCGGCGATCTCACCCGTACGGATCATCGCCCGCAGGGTCTCGCCGGGGTGCGCCTCGCCCACGATCCGGGCATAGAGTTTCTGCACCGCGGCGTGAAGGATCGTGCCGAACATCGGGGCGTCGACCTCCTCGGCGATCTCGTCGTCGGCCTGGAGACGCGCCACGGAGTGAAAATAGAACCGCAGGGGACAGGCCACATAGCGGAAGAAAGCCGTCGGCGAGAGCGTGGCCTTCGATTCGGGGTCGGTGAAGCGTCCGAGACGCTGCATGATCCCCTCGTCCTTGGCCACCTCGATCGGATCGGTCTCGGCGAGGTTGACATCCACACCCACCTCGACCTTCCGGACGGGAAATCCGCTCTCGTAGTCGAGCTGGTAGATGTAGCGGCTCGGTTCGCCCGTCGATTTGTCGTCGGCGTGCGAGCAGTAGAGCATCCACACCCGCCGGGCGCGCTGCACGAGGCGGTAGAAATAGTAGGCGTAAACCCCCTCGTGGTGCTCGGGCGTGGGCAGTCCGTAGGCCGCCCGCAGGTTGTAGGGCACGAACGACGCCTGCGCCATGTGGTTGCCCGGGAAGTTGTCGTCGTTCATCGAGAGCAGGACGACGTTTTCGAAATCGAGGTTGCGGGTTTCGAGGATGCCCATGACCTGCACCCCTTCGAGCGGCTCGCCCTCGTAGGGGATGCGCACGGTCTGCAAATGGCGGCGCAGCAGCGAGGTGTAAACCTCCGTCGTCAACTCGATGTCGCACTCGTCCAGCGAATTGCGGAGTTTGGAAATCTCCTCCGAAATCACGGCCAGAAACTCCACGCGCTGACGCCGGTCGTCGCCCTCGTAGGGCGTCCGGGCCACGGCGGCGACGACCCGCAGCAGCCAGTCGGACAACTCGCGCCACGCGGCGGCGGGCGAAAAGATCATCCGCAGCAGGTCGTTGCGTCCCAGCCATGCGGCGTCGACCGAAATGCGCCGTTCGCGCACGATCTCGTCCTGCATGGCGCGGGTCTCGCGGGCATCGCTGTCCGCGACGTAGGGGTGCGCGAGAATGCCCACGGCGTCGGCATGGTAGAACGTGCATCCTGCGCCCTTCGTGCGGCGGTGGGCCTGCAACTCCACGAGGCGTTCGACGAAGGTGTAGGCCAGGCTGGCCCGCAGCGGATAGCCCATCGTGACGTTGACCTTCCCGATCTCGGGCGGCAGGGCGTAGAGCAGCGGCAGGAGCAGGTTTTCATCGGTCAGCACCACGGCGGTGCGCTTGTCCAGCGGCCCCCGTGCGGCCAGTTCCCGCAGGATTGCGGCGGCGTGCTTGCACTGCACGGCGTTCGACACGGCAGCCACGGCGGTCAGCTCCTTCGGACGCTCCATGTTGTCGTGCGACACGTCCCCGCGCGGCGGGAACTGCACGACGTTCTCGCGCACGAACATCCCGGCCTCCTGCTCGGGGCGGTCTTTATAATAGGAGTCGTAATCCCAGTAGAAATCGGTCTCGGCAGCCGTCGAGAGGAAGCGGAATAGCTGTTTCTCGCACTCCGACAGGGCGTTGAATCCCGCCACGACATATTGCCGCGCCTCGGGAAAGGCATACCCCTCGCCGCGGATGCGGTCGGCGGCGGCCCGCTGGACCATGCCGTTGTAGGCGATGCCCAGCTCGGAGAGCCGTTCGCGGAAGCGGGCGTAAACCGGCCCCAGGGTCTTCCAGATCGCCAGGAAGCGGCGCTTCTCCTCCGATAGATCGGTTTCGTCGGCGAGCGTCGACCAGAAACGCAGGATTTGCAGCTGCGCGGGAGTGAGGTACGAAATGTCGGCCTCGATCTCCTTGATCTCCGAGATGTTGCGGAACAGCATCGCGGCGTCGATCCGGTATTTGTCGATGGTGTCGAAATCCGTCAGGAGCATGTCGCCCCAGAAATAGAACTTGTCGAACGGCTCGGCGTGGTACTCCGAATAGATTTTGTAGAGTTCGGTGATCAGCCGTACGCGGTCCCCGGTGCGGAGTCCCGAAATCTCGGTCGTCAGATCGTCGACCGTCACCCACCGGGGCTGCCACATCGGACGCCCGGCGATGCCCGTCAGGGCGTCGACGAAGAACAGCCGCGCACGGCGCGACGGAAAGAGGATCGCCCTTTCGGAAAGCCCTTCGCCGTAACGGGCATAGAGGTCTTCGGCAACTTCGTGGAGAAAGGTTTTCATATAATGCAAAATTCACAATTCACAATAATTTAGTTTGCAGACGTTCAAAACCGACTTCAGCAAAGTCAAAATTGTGAATTATGAATTGTGAATTGCGAATCACTCCACCCTTGTGATGTCGCCGCCCATGAACTTCGCGCCGCTGCGCACGATGGGCGGAGCGCCCTTGTAGGTGATCTTGCCCCCGGTCGAGGTTTTGCCCTGGAAACGGTCGGTCACCCACAGCGCGGCAACGCCCGAACTGGTGACGTTGGCCTCGGCGGCCATCACCTCCAGCCCCGCGGCTTCGAGCTTTCCGGTCGAGACGAACAGCGAAAGGTAGCGCACCGCGCCCGTCAGCGTCGCCGTGCTCTTGCCCGTAAGCTCCATTTTCAGGTCCTTGACATCCATCCGGGCCGTCACCTGCGCCATGCCGCCCACGGTCAGGTCGAGGACCGTGGCCACCAGCGTGCTGTCGAACGTCGCCACGGCGTCGGCAATGGCGACGCGCTCCAGCGAATTGTAATAAACCGTCACCGAAGTGCGGTCGGGCCGGCGGGCGTCGGAGCGTTCCGTGATGCGCAGCACCTTGTCCTTCACCTCGGCGCGGAATTTGGTCGTATAGGAACCTTTGGTGTCGTAGACGATCTTGGGGGCTTCGGTGTCGGGAACCTGCACGAATTTGACGTCGAGCGGCGCCGACACTTCGACGGCTGTAAACGACGTGAGCCATTCGCGGCGTTCCCCGGTTTCGGCGGGCTGCTGCGCCCGGCAGAGCGCTGCGGCGGCCAGCATCACGGCCGTCAGAATCATTTTCTTCATAACAAGATCTTGTTTTAGCTCCGCTAAATTACAAAATTATTGCGAAGTTCGGGATTTGTTTTGTATTTTTACCCATTAAAACGAAATTTCGGACAGTGAGAGCGAAGATTCTGAATGCAAGCGCCGGATCGGGAAAAACCTACCAGCTGGCCTACAAGTACGTCCGCGACGTGATCGACCAGCCGGGCCTCTACCGCCACATCCTCGCCGTGACCTTCACCAACAAG
>ERZ836939.418-NODE-418-length-58327-cov-4.979476_pt1 | contig 58327 bp, 74 predicted proteins | sample MGYA00519912_ERZ836939 | MGnify/ENA primary metagenome ERZ836939 (study PRJEB31850, sample SAMEA3708810) | human gut metagenome | biome: human gut; feature: human-associated habitat; material: faeces | place: China | collected 2014 ...
GCCACCGCGTGGGCAAAGTGCCGCTGGAGATCCAGGGGCTCCGGCGTGGTGAGGTGGGACTCGAAGCGCTCCGAGCCGTCGTAGGTGTCGATGGAGGAGATGATGCCGCTCTCCGGCCCGCCCTGCTCCGCCAGATACTCATCCAGGATATACTTCAGATAATAGGCGGTGGAGGACTTGCCCTTGGTGCCGGTGATGCCGATGACCGACAGGAGCCCGGAGGGATGGCCGTAGTACCGGTCGGCCAGGGGGGCCATCACCTGGCGCATGTCGGACACCAGGATGCAGGGCAGATCCACGGCAGGGTAGGGGGTCTGGCTCACATAGGCCACCGCGCCCCGCTGGGCGGCCTGGGACAGATAGGCCTCCTTGAAGTGGGCGCCCTTGCACAGAAAGAGAGTGCCGGGGACCACCTCCTGGCTGTCGCAGGAGACCAGGGCGACGGACTGGGACAGGTCCAGCCCCTCGGGCAGAGGAGCGGCCAGCTGGGGCTCCAGCAGGGCGCAGTATTCGCCCAGGGTGTGGGGCGTGAGATCCATAGAGCAAACCTCCTGGTGTTGTCATGTGTGGATGGGGGCGCCACCCCCATTTTCAATTTGCGGAGTACGTTCCAACGGCGGGCGTGGGCAGGCACCGCCCCGGAGATGTTTTCTTAGATGGTGCGCAGCTGTTTGCCGCAGCGGACGACGGCCAGCTCGGCCAGCACCTCCATGGCGTCCACGTAGAAGGGGGGCAGGCTGTGGTAGCTGCGGAAGACGGACAGCTCGGTGCAGCCCAGAATGGCGCAGTCACAGCCCATGGAGGCCAGAGCGCGGTCAATCTGGGCAAATTTCTCCCGGCTGCCCCGCTCCCCCCGTTTGATCTCCTCGTAAATGATGGACATGACCAGACGCTGGACAGCGGGCTCCGGAGGGGCGGCCTCCAGGCCGAAGGCGGCGCACTCCTTCTGATACAGGCCGGTGCGGATGGTGCCGTCGGTGGCCAGGATACCGGGGCGGCGTCTGCCCTGGGCGGCCAGCTCCCGGGCCGTCTCCGGCTCCAGGAGGGGGACCAAGGTTCTTGCATGGCCCTGAACGGCCTCCCGCATGGGCTGGGTCAGGTCGAAATACCGCTCCTCCTGAGCCAGGGTGACCAAAAACCGTACGGTCTCCTCCGCTTCCGCCGGGGTGAGGCCCTCCTGGACCATCCGGCCCACCGCCTCCCCCACGGCCTCATAAAACTCCATGTGGCAGGGGTCCCGCTTGGGGTCCCGGCCAAAGCCCAGCAGTCCGTCCCCCGGACGCAGCTTGGCGGTCATCTTTTTCACCGCCTCGTTGTAGTTCTCCATACAGGCCAGCAGGGTGTTTACCGCAGTCCCTTCCATGGTCACTCCTCCTTCTCTATGGGCGCCCGCCAGGGCACGTCCTGAAACCGCTCGCCGCAGACCATGCCCTCCACGGTCCCGGCGGTGATGTCCAGCATGTGGGCCAGGTAGTCCTCCCAGCGCTCCTCGGGCAGCAGGACGGTGAGGGCGATGTCCGCCCCGTAGTCCGCCTCGGCGATGACGCCGCCGAAACCCTCGGTCTCCAGCTTCACCCGCTCGTACTGGGCGTAGGAGCAGGGCAGCAGAATCTCCACCCACCGGCGGACCACCGAGATCCCCGCCGCGTCCAGGGCGTCCTTGGCGCTCTGGGTATAGGCCCGGACCAGGCCGCCCGCCCCCAGCAGGATGCCGCCGAAGTAGCGGGTGACCACGCACACCACATTGACCACGCCCTCCCGCTGAAACACGTTGAGCATGGGCTGCCCCGCCGTACCCTGGGGCTCTCCGTCGTCGGAGTAGCGCACCGGGCCGTCCTTGATTAGGTAGCACCAGCAGTTGTGCCGGGCGTCGTAGTAGCGCTTCTTCATCTCCTCAATGCGGGCGCGGGCCTCCTCCTCGCTGTCCACCCGCCACACGTGGCCGATGAATCGGGAGCGTTTCTCCACAAATTCCGTCTCACTGGCCTGGGTGGGGATGTAATACTCCGTCATGGGGTCACCTCACTGGTCGGTTTTCGGCCTCCGGGGGCCCCGGACGGGCCTAAGCGCGCCCCTTCTCCCCCACCGATTTGGTCACAATCACGTCCGCCTCATACCCCAGCAGACGGAAGATCACCACCGTCCCGGCCTCCACCGGGGCGGTGAGCACGCAGCCCTTAATGGCCTCCATGGCCGCAAAGATCTCCCCCTTGGGGATGGGAGCGGTGAGGCGCACGCTGGCCAGAGGGAGCTCGCCCCCCTTCACCGGCACCGAAGTGGCGATGGTCCGCCGGGGGTCGGTGAGCTCCTGCTCCACATAGGCCGTTCCCCGGGGACAGGACGCCCCCTGGACCGAGCGGACGGCATAGGTGCCGTCCCCTCTGGCCTCCGCCTCTGCTGTAATAGTACACCCATTGGGGCACACAATGCAAGTAAACTCCTTCACCATTCCGCACACACCTCCAAATCGCCCTGCCGGTCCAGCCGGTCCGCCGGGATTTCCAGCCAGATCATCTCGGCGGGGAGGGCCTTTTTCATGGGCTTTCGGACCACCTCCCGGCCGTTCTGCCGTACCACGATGCTCCCGTCCCGGAAGGGGGTGCGCACCCGAAGGGACAGGCGCACGTCCTCTGTCCCGCTGATTTTCTGCGGGATCGTGTGGCCCACGCCGTTCCCGGCCTGAACATCCAGAGGACACGGAGGCAATGTCCCCTCCCGCACATAGCGGGCGGTCCAGTCCGCCAGCCGCTCCGCCTCCAGAGAGACGAAGTCCACCAGGTCGTGGACGTGGAGCACATTGCCGGCGGCAAAGATCCCCTCCACGCTGGTCTGGTAGTGCTCATCCACCACCGCTCCCCGGGTGCGGCCGTCCAGCACCACCCCGGCCTCCTGGGACAACTCATTTTCCGGCAGGAGCCCCACCGACAAAATTAGGGTGTCGCAGGGATACTCCCGCTCCGTGCCGGGGATGGGGGTCCCCTTCTCGTCCACCTGGGAGACGGTGACCCCCGTCAGGCGGCTGCCCCCGTGGATGTCGGTGACCGTGTGGCTCAGATACAGGGGGATGTCGTAGTCCTCCAGGCACTGCCGGATGTTCCGGGGCAGGCCGCTGGGGTAGGGCTGCACCTCAAACACCCCGTGGACATGGGCCCCCTCCAGGGTGAGCCGCCGGGCCATAATCATGCCGATGTCTCCGGAGCCCAGGATGACCACCTCTTTGGCGGGCATGCGGTTATAGAGATTGATGTAGGCCTGGGCCACGCCGGCGGTGAACACCCCCGCCGGCCGCTCGCCGGGGATGCCCAGGGCCCCCCGGGTGCGCTCCCGGCAGCCCATGGACAACACCACCGCCTTGGCCTTCCACCGGCGCAGTCCCGTCCGGGTGGCGGCGGTGACCACCTTGTCCGGGGTGATCTCCACCACCGAGGCGTTGGTGATGCACCGGACCCCCAGCTCCTCCGCCTCCCGGATAAAGCGCTGGGCGTACTCCGGCCCGCTGAGGGTGGTTTGAAACCGGGTGAGGCCGAAGCCGTCGTGGATGCACTGGCGCAGAATGCCCCCCAGCTGCTTCTCCCGCTCCAGCACCACCACGCGGGTGATCCCCTTCTTGTGGAGCTCCACCGCGGCGGCCAGGCCGGCGGGGCCGCCGCCCACCACTACCACATCCACAGGCTCCAGAGCCAGTTCCTGCACGATATTCGCTTCCATCACTCCGCCTCCTCCCGCACTTTTCCGTAAAACATCTGGGAGCCCTCCCGGGCGTAGAGGATCTCGGTCTCCTTCCTGCCCAGCTCCTCCTCCAGCATCCGGGCCAGCCGCATCTGGCAATACCCCCCCTGGCACCGGCCCATCATGGACCGAGTGCGGTACTTGATGCCCACCATGGTGCTCACCCCCAGAGGGTTGTGGATGGCCTGGAGCAGCTCCGCCCGGGTGACCTTCTCGCACCGGCACACCAGCTCCCCGTAGTCCGGATTCTCCCGGATGGCCGCCTCCCGCTCCGCCTGGGACATGTCCGCGAAGCGGCGGATGCCCTTCCGCACCGGGTCAAAGTCCGGGTTGGGCTCCAGCTTCTCCCGCTCCCCCATCAGGGCGATGGCGTACCGGGCGATGGGCACGCAGGCGGTGAGGCCGGGGGACTCGATGCCCACCAGATTGATGGCGTTGGGGGCTAGGTCGTCCCGGATCTCGATTTTGAAATCCTGAATCGCCCCATTCTCATCCACCCACTTGGGCAGGATGCCGGAGTAGTTGCGGATGTAGCCCCCCTTGTGGATGTGGGGCCAGAGCTGAGAGGCGCTCTGGGCCAGGTAGTCCATGTTCTTCCGGGGCACGCCGTAGTATGTAAAGTTGTCTGTGAGCTCCGCGTTGGGGCCCACAATCACGTTTCCGTCCACCGTGTTGGTCACATGGATGCCCATATAGGTGTTGCTGGGCACCGGGTACACGGGCATGGGCAGCAGATGGCCCACCCGCTTGTCCAGGATGATGTAGTCCCCCTTGGATCCCACCACATGGTAGCCGCGGATGCCCAGCAGCTCCGAAATTGCCCCGCAGCCCAGGCCGGCGCTGTTCACCACCCAGCGGGACGTAAACTCCCCTCTGGCGGTGGAGACACGCCAGTTCCCGTCCCCGTCCCGGCGCAGGCCGGTGACCTCACAGCCGAAGTGGTGGTCCACCCCGTTGTGGTGGGCGTTCTCCGCCAAGGCGATGGTCAGGCCGAAGGGGTCCACAATGCCGCTGTTGGGGGAGAACATGGCAAACTTCCCTACCACCGCCGGCACCAGCTGGTGAAGCTCCGCCTCGTCCACCAGACGCAGGCCCTGCACTCCGTTGGCCTCCCCCTGGGCGATGGTGCGCCGCAGGTTCTCCAGGTCCTCCTCCGTGTTGCCCACCAGCACCTTGCCGCAGCGCTGGAAGGTCACGTCCAGCTCCTGGGTCAGTTGTCCCATGAGTTGGTTGCCCTCCACACACAGCCTGGCCTTCAAAGAGCCGGTGTCGTAGGCGAAGCCCCCGTGGACCACCCCGGAGTTCCGCCCGCTGGTCTCATAGCACACGTCCAGATTTTTCTCCAGTACGCCGATTTTCAGGCGGTACCGGCTCATTTCCCGGGCAATGGCGCTGCCCACCACGCCGCCGCCAATGATCAGCACATCATATAGCTGCTCCATATCCACCCTCCTAAGGTCTTAAATTCATCCTATGAATTTAAGACCTTATATACCACATTGATCCCGTGGTGTCAAGAAAGATGGGAGGAATTTTCGCAAAATTCCTCCCATAAATCTTCCCTGCTTCCGCTACCCGTGGCGGTAGCGCTTTTTGTTGTAGAGCAGGTGGTAGAGCATCTCCTCCTGGGCGTCCGCCGCTCGGCCCTCCCGGATGGCCTCATAGACGGCCCGGTGTGAGGCCAGTGTCTGGACGTACTCCGGCTCCGCCACCGTCCGTGCAAAGGTCCGCACCCCCTCGGTGATCACCGGGATCAGATTGGACACCACGGCGTTGTGGCTGCACACCGCGATCTGGGCGTGGAACTGGGAATCCAGCTGGGCGTACTCCTCCCGGCGGGCGATGCGCCCCTCGATCTCCTCCAGCAGAACCCGCAGCCGCTCCAGGTCCTCCTCCCCCCGGTTCTGGGCGGCCAGGGCGGCGATGGGGGGCTCCAGCATCACCCGGATCTGGAGCAGGTCCCGGGTGAGCTTCTCCGGGTCCTCCATCATGGCAAAGCCCAGGGGGTCGTCCGCCACCCCGTTCTTCTCCGAGATAAAGGTGCCCGCCCCCTGGCGGACGGTCACCACGTTCCGGGATGCCAAACTCCGCAGGGCCTCCCGCACAGTGTTCCGGCCCACCCCCAGACGCTGGACCAGCTCCGTCTCGGTGGGCAGCTTGTCCCCCGGGCCGTACCCCTCCCGCTGGATCATCTCCAAAAGCCGCTGGGTGGTCTGTTCCACCAGAGTCTGTTTTTCCATAGCACACCTCCCGCTTCCGCCCGGCCTGCGGCCGCACTCTTTTCTCCACTTTACCACAGGCGGCGTTCCCTTGTCCACGCCTCTTTTTCCCGCTCCGGCCAGCTCATCTCCACTCCTGGAAAACATTTTGCCTTGCACCCGCCTTGAAAATCCGTATACTGGTCTGTGTATATTCCTACTTATTCAATATGTTAAGGAGTTTTTTCATGCGAGTTCAAAGACGCCTATTTTCCCTGCTCTGCACCGCCCTGCTGCTGGCCGCCCTCCTCACCCCCACGGCGGCCGCCCGGCGGTTCAGCATGTCCTATGTCTACTTCGGCAGCCCCTCCTCCTATGTGGAGCGGGTGGATGGGACCCAGGGCTCCCTGGACGAGATCTCCCCCAACTACTTCAACTTAAATTCCGACGGCACCCTGGACTTCACCGGTGGGAGCGATGTCGCCGCCTTTGTGGAACAGATGCACCAACGTGGGGTGCGGGTGGTCCCTTTCCTCAGCAACCACTGGGACCGGGAGCTGGGGCGGAAGGCCCTGAGCAATCGAAAAAAGCTGGCGGAGCAGATCGCCCGGGTGGTGGTCCAGTACGGCCTGGATGGGGTGAACGTGGACATTGAGAATGTGACCCACCAGGACCGGAACGCCTACTCGGAGTTTGTGGAGCTTCTGCGGCAAAAGCTGCCGGAGGACAAAATTGTGGCGGTGTCGGTGGCCGCCAACCCCTACGGCTACACCCAGGGCTGGCACGGCTCCTACGACTACCGGCGGCTGGGGGCGGCGGCCGACTACCTGATGCTCATGACCTACGATGAGCACTACCAGGGGGGCTCCCCCGGCCCGGTGGCCAGCCGGGCCTTTCAGGAGCAGTCCATCCAGTACGCCCTCAGGTACGTCCCGGCGGACAAGCTGGTGCTGGGCCTCCCATTCTTTGGCCGCATCTGGAGCGACAGCGGCTCCCTCATGCAGGGCCACGGGATCAGCGAGAGCCAGATTCAAGCCCTGATTGCCAACTACCGGGGCCAGGTGACCCAGGACGCCGCTTCCGGCTCCGCATACGCCCGGATCACTGTGGCCGCCGCCGACCCCAAGCCGGTGATCAACGGGGTGACCCTCACCGCCGGTACTTATACCATCTGGTACGAGTCGGAGATTTCAAAGAAAAACCAGCTCTCCCTGGTGGAGGAGTACGGCCTGCTGGGGGCGGGGAGCTGGAGCCTTGGCCAGGAGGATACCTGGGTGTGGGACTACTACTCCCTGTGGCTCAACGGCTGGACCTTTGCGGACAGCCAGGGCCACTGGGCGGTCCCCTACATCATTGACGCGGCGGACCAGGGGAAGATGACTGGGCTGTCCGCCACCGCCTTCGGCCCCGACCGCACCCTCACCCGGGGCGAGGCGGCGGTGGTCCTGTGCCGACTGGCCGGGCTGAGCCCCAGGGGCTCCGGCTCCGCCTTCTCCGACCTGAGGGGCCACTGGGCCGCCGGGTATGTCCAGGCCGCCTATGAGGCCGGGCTGGCCGCCGGGGTGGGCGGCGGCCGGTACGCTCCCGACGAGCCGGTCACCCGGCAGGAGATCGCCGTCATGCTGGACCGGGTCCGGCCCGGCCTCGGCGGGACCGCGCTGAAAAATCCCTTCCCGGATCTGAGCCCCGGGGGAAACTCCTGGTCCTATGAGGCCGTTCTGCGGCTGTACGCCGCAGGCGTGGTGACCGGCATGCCCGACGGCACCTTCCGGCCCAGGGCCCCGGTGTCCCGGGCGGAGCTGGCAGTGATGCTCTCCAAGCTGCCGTAGGACTGACCCATCCTCGAAATTCGTAAATATTCCGCCGTTTTTTGGGTCCCATAGTAAATTAAATGCAGAAAAAAGTTTAACGCTTTTTTCTGCATTATTTTTTTATCTATTTCAAGGCTTGAAATGGGAGAAACGAGGTGACGAATGGTGAAGAAGCTGACGCTTGAGGACCGCAGAAAGATTGAACAGATGTGGAAGGACAACGCCTCCCCCTTAAAGATCGCCGCCGAGCTGGGTATCAGCCAGTGCACCGTGTACACGGAATTGAAGCGCGGGCAGGAGACCGACGAGCGGACCGGCGAGATGGTCCTGGACCATAACTTCCGCCCAGAGTACAAAGCCGAGCGGGGCGAAAAGACCTACCAAAGCAATCTGCGCAAGCGTGGCCGCCGTCCGAAGGCCGCGCCGAGCATGAAAGGAGCCTAAAGGAATGACCAACTTTGAGAAGATCACGCAGACCCCGGAAGCGCTGGGCGAGTTCCTTGCTTCGCTCCCTGTGCTGGAAGGACCGTGGGACGAGGAGTTCCAGAGAAATTATTGCGCTGGCTGCGGGCGCGTGAATTGTGACGCCGGAAGGGGCTGCCCCTATAAGAAACAGCGGAACAGCCCGGCATGGTGGCTGAGATTGGAGGCGAAGACGGATGCGGACCAGTAAGGCGGACAAGTTCTATATGGGTATGCTGCTGGCGATCATCTGCTTCTGCTTCGGCCTGCTCCGTATCATGGACGAGGCAGACGCCCGCCGGGCGGCGGAGCGGGAGACGCTGATCGTCGCCGAGCCTCCGGCCATCGTGACCCCGGCCTTTCAGCCGGTGCAGACGATCTACTTCGAGCCGGAAGCAGAGCCGGAGGAACCGGCGGCGGAGGTATTCATGTTCAGAGAGGACGTGCCCCTGAGCGCGGAACTGCAGGAAGTCTTGTGGGACGCCTGCCAGGAACACGAGGTAGAGTATGCGCTGGCCCTGGGCCTCATTGAAACGGAGAGCAGCTTCAACCCGGAGGCGGTGAGCTATGTCGGCTGCTACGGCCTGATGCAGCTCAATCCAGACTACTTCCCCGCCGACCTGTCACCGGCGGAAAACATTCAGTATGGCGTGGCCTTAATCGCTGAAAAGCTGGACCAGTACGCCGGGAACGTCGGCGCGGCACTGACGGCCTACAATGCCGGGCACGACACGGGGAACCGTGAGTACGCCGAGAAAGTCATGGCGGCGGCGGAAAGGTGGCGCGAGGAATGAACGGGAGTAAGCGATGAAGCGAACTGTGAAGGCGGACTACTCCCGCACGTGCGAGGGCTGCCGTTTTCTCGTTACAGAGCCGTGGCTGAAAGATGTTCCGTCCTTCCGCTGCGGCGCAGATGGACGATGCAAGGGGTACATCGTCGGAATTGAACGGCTCCTGCCCTATATTCCGGCCTGGTGCCCGCAGATGGGCCAGAATTGACAAGGAGGAGCACATGAAAAAAGCTGTGCTTATCAGCATCCGCCCGGCGTGGTGTCAAAAAATCGCCAACGGAGAAAAGACCATCGAGGTCAGAAAGAATAGGCCCAAGCTGGCCCCACCGTTCAAGTGCTATATCTACTGCACGCAGGCGAAGTACCCGCATGAAGACTTTATTGAGACGGAGTACCCAAAGCCGCAATTTTACGGCGGCGGAAAGATCATCGGAGAGTTCACGTGCAAGGGCTTCATCCCGTTCAGCCATGGACGCCCGTGCTTCGTGACGGGGACGCCGGAGGAAATCGCGCGGATGGCCTGTCTGACGCGCAAGGAAATATGGGAGTACGCGCCACAGGGCAATCCCATCGGCTGGCGCATCACCGACCTGGTGATCTACGACGAACCCCGTGAGCTAAACAGCTTCCGCCGTGTGTGCCCGAAAGAACTGGACTGTGAAAGCTGCGCTATGCACAGCGAAAACACCGGGCGCTGCGGGAACGAGGCGCTATACCTGCGCCGCGCCCCGCAGAGCTGGTGCTATGTGGAGGAGAAACAATGAACAGACTGACAAAAAGATGCAACGGCGTCGTCACCTACATCGGCGCGTCGAATGAGTACGAGACCGGGCAGATCGCTTGCGAGGTCAGCCCGCAGGGCGTCCGCGAGCTGCTGGACCGTCTGGCCGCCTTCGAGGATACCGAAACGGAGCCGGAGGAGATCGCGGCGATGCGGCACACGCTGGACGAGTATCACAAGGTAGCCGACCCGTTGCTGCTGGCAAAGGCACAAGGGCGGCTGGCGATGCTGCTTGAAGGGAGCGAAACATGACATACGAACGGGCTGCTGAGATTTTGGACCCGGAGCACCGGGAGACATACGAGAGCCTTGAGATCGTGAACGAGGCTTGCCGGATGGGACGGGCGGCTCTGTTCCGGCGGATGTCGGAGCCGCCGCACCCGGACGGGGATGAAAGCATCCTGGCCTGCCCGACCTGCGGGAGCGGCGAATATCTCTACAACGAGGACGGGAACCGCTGCTGTTTCTGCGGCTGGTGCGGACAGGCCATCGACTGGAACGCGGAGACATTCAAGGCGGCAGGCCAGATGAAGCCCGTGCTGAAATATCCGGGGAGCAAATGGCGGCTGGCGGAATGGATTGTATCCCTCATGCCGCCGCACAAGAGCTATCTGGAACCGTTCTTCGGGAGCGGGGCCGTATTCTTCAAAAAGCCGCCGAGCCGTATCGAGACCATCAACGACCTGGACGGCGAGATCATCAACCTGTTCCGCTGTATCCGGGAACAGCCGGAGGAGCTGATGCGGGCCGTGGCCTGCACGCCGTACAGCCGGGGCGAGTATGAACAGGCGTGGGACCATTTCAAGGCGGGAGGACAGGTCCGACCGGACGGCATCGAAGCCGCCCGGCTGACGCTGGTACGCTACTGGCAGGCCCACGGGAGCACCGTTGTTTACAAGGGCGGTTGGAAAAATGACCGCGCCGGGCGGGAGTACGCCTACGATGTGCGCTACTGGCGGCAGCTCCCGGAGCGTATCGCCGCCGTGGTGGAACGTCTGAAAGATGCGCAGATCGAGCAGGCACCGGCGGTCGATGTGATCAGGCGCTTCCGTCACCCGGACGTGCTGATCTACGCGGACCCGCCTTATATGCTGCATACGCGCAAGGGCAAGCAATACATCGTGGAGATGGCGGAGGAGGCCCAGCACATCGAGCTTCTGGACGCATTGAAGGAGCATCCGGGGCCGGTCATTTTGTCCGGCTATGACAACGACCTGTACAACGAACACCTGCAGGGGTGGAAAAAGCTGCACCGGCGGGCGCAGGCGGAAGGCGGCGCGGCAAGAACGGAAACGGTGTGGCTGAATTACGTACCGGAAACGGGAGGAAAAGTGTATGAAACTGTGTGATAGGTGCCGGGTATCCGGCTGCCTGCTGACCTACGGCGGGAAAGCCTGCCGGGAGGCCAGAAAGCAGGAGTGCCCGGACGTGGTGTTCACCCGTGCGGACAAGATCAGGGAGATGGACGACGAGGAGCTGGCCGTAGTCATTATGTGCCCGCACGACGGGGACGAGGACAGCTGTAAGGGGTCGCCGGATGCACAGACGTGCATCAAGTGCTGTCTGGAATGGCTCCGGGAACCGGCGGAGGTGCTGTGATGGACGAGAAAGTGATCTATTCATGCGTGGACCAAGAGCACAACACCTGGAACTGCCGGGGATGCGGGTACATCGAGACCTTCGAGGCGGACGGGCCGGTGGAAAACGGCTGGAACTTCTGCCCTGGCTGCGGCCATGAGATCGAGGTGGAAGCGGTCAGCCCGTGTCCATTCGACAACGGGAACTGTATGTGCCAGTTTTGCGAGGCTCAGTGCAACAACGGTCTGAACTGCTCGGACTGCCGCTGCGAGGGAAAACCTGTGCACGACATCCACCTCTGCACGGGCTTCGTCGGGGACATCACCCAGTACATTCGGAACTGGATGCGCCATCACGGCGGGAAGGCTGAAACCTGAGCGCGTGAGCGGCACATACCTATACAAATTAAAGGAGGACAAGCACATGAGCGAATTGACGCTGCGATTTGGGGAGGCCCGGCTGCACGTGGAGGGCGACGCCGATCTGGTGGCGCGCGAGCGGGCGGCGTTCCTGGAACACCTGGGCCGACTGGACCGCCAGAGCGAGAAGGCCAGTGAACTGCTGGCCGTGTTGCTCCGGGCCGGGCACGCCCCCGAAAAGGCCGAGGAGCCTGTGAGCAAGAAGGCAGAGCCGGAGGAACCGGCGGAGGAAAAGAGTGTGACGCAGGACGACCTATGCAGGCTGCGGAGCATCCACGTCGGCTTCGTCAGCCCGTCCCAGTTGAAGCGGGCGAAGGCCGAGGGCAAGCTGGACCACCTGCTCGACAAGCGCGACGAGATCGAGGTGCCGCTGGATACCGGCGGGACCGTCACCGTGGTCTGCTGCTACGTGACGCCCACTTCGGCCCGCTTCGTCTTCAAAGACTGCTGGGACGAGGGCGTGATGAACGACGAGGCGACCAACAAGAGCGGGTATTTCAAGAGCAAGGGCCGCAAGCACGTTTTGGAGGACATCTACCCGCACATCGCGGCGGAATGGCGGGAGATCATCGTGCCCCGGACCTTCGTGGAGACCATTGAGGGCGAGCGGGTAGAGTATTCGGACCCGCTGTGGCTGCCGTCGGCGACGGATGTGTTCGGCACGCCGGACGGGGCCTGGTGGAAGGACGGAGACGACGACTTCCAGCTCCCGGTCTTCGCCCGTGAGCGCGACCGCGTGAAGGAGTGCGGCGACAAAGGGACGTATCCCTGGTGGCTCCGCTCCGTGTATGCGAGCGGCGCGAACCTCTTCTGCCGTGTGGACACGGACGGGTCTGCGTACCTCAGCTACGCCTACTCTTCGTATGGCTTCGCGCCGGGCTTTGACATCTGATCGAAAATCGAAAAAATCTCCGGTGCGTAAGCGCCGGAGAGCAAAGGAGACAGCCATGGTCACATTCGATATTTGCAAAGGCAATCCGGGCGCGCTGACGTTCGTGATGCTGGCCTATGAGTACAATCCGTATCGCGCCGAGGCAGCGTTCCGGCGTATGCAGAACAACGGCATCACCGGGGACAAGCTGTATATGCTCTGGAATGACTGCTGCGACCGTGATGTGGAGCAGGCATTAGTCAACATGGAGTGCATGAGCATGGAGGAGATCGTGTCCCACATCAACTACGAAGGCGGACGGGGCATCCCCATTCCGAAGAAAGAAAATCTGTGGTGGCTCCGCTCGCCGTATCCGAGCCAGATGGGCGGTGAGCAGATCGACGAGACCGGGCGCATCACAAGAAATCCATATCTGTTCTAAAAAACATTCTCCCCCGGCGCTCGCTGTGGGAAGCGAAAACCGGGGGAGAAATCTTCAAGATTTTGCTGTGCGTGGGGTCATTTCCTACTACATATTGTACCACAATGCACGGATAAAGTCAAGATAGCGGCCTCGATGCGGGATGCAGAGAGGCGCGCCGCAACGCCGCCGGGAGGCGGCGGACGGGCTTGTAATGGGTATTATCCTTCTTGCGAAAAGCATCGAGGAAGGACCAGGAGACGATGCAAAGGGGTACACGGATGATAAACAGGTCTTTCATACGGGAAAAGGTCGTCCACTGTGGTAAGAACTTCCTTTCACCGGAAATCTTTCCGTACAGCGGACAACAGCAACAGGCGGTCGGACGGAAGCGCGGGAAGAAAGTCAACGTCTCTGCGCCGAAGCAGAAGAACCTCAATGACCGGAGAGCCAAGCGCTATTTCATTCAGCTCGCCAACAGCAATTTCGGCGTGGGTGATCTGGTGGTCCATCTGACCTACGCCCCGGAGTTTCTGCCGGAGAGTGAGGAGGAGGCCGCGAAGATCGTCGCCAAGTATCTGCGCCGGGTAGCATACCTGCGGAAGAAGCGGGGCTTGCCCCCTCTCAAGTATTTGCTTGTGACGCAGATCGGACGGAAGAAGGATGGAACCCACCGCATCCACCATCACATTCTGATGAACGGCGGCCTGGACCGCGACGAGGTGGAAAACCTGTGGTGGGAGACCAAGGGCACAAAGGACCGGGAGCCGGTCATGTACGGATGGGCAAACGCTGACCGCCTGAGACCGAACGCGAAGGGTATCGCCAGCATGGCCGGGTACATGGTCCAGGCCAGCGCCGGAAGAAAGCACTGGACGCAATCGCAAAATCTGGAAAAGCCGTGGCACCGGGCACCGAATGACCGGAAGTACACGCGCCGCCAGTTGGACAAGATCGCAAAGCTGCCGGAGGACAGCGAGGAGTTCGTGCGTTTTTGGGAAAAGCAGTATCGCGGCTGGGAGCTGGTGGAGTGCGAGAAGTCATTCAACGAGCAAACAGGATGGTATTTCTACCTGACCATGCGGCGAGCGCATAGAAAACAGAACGGAGGGCTGAAATGACAGGAGAAGAACAGTTCAAAGAGCTTTACCGGCGGTATATCCACCGGGAGGGCGCAGAGGAGCTTTTGGAATGGATGGAGCGGGAGACGGATTTTTTCACCGCGCCAGCCAGCACGAAGCATCACCTGGCCTACCCCGGCGGACTGGTGGAGCACAGCGTCAACGTGTTCCGGGAGCTGCGGAAGGTCGTGATCGACAACGAGCCGACGATGGAGGCCGTTGCCATCTGTGCGCTGCTCCATGACCTGTGCAAGGCGAATACATACGTGCGGGAGCATCACGCGGGACCGGGCGAGGTCTATTCCTACGTGAAAAAGGACCGCTTCCCCATGGGACACGGGGAAAAGTCTGTCTACCTGATTGCGCGGTTTATGAAGCTGGAAGACGAGGAGGCCCTGGCTATCCGCTGGCACATGGGCGCGTGGGACGACGCTGTGCGCGGCGGGAGCCGTGGCCTGAACGAGGCGATGAAGCTGCACCGCATCGTGTACGAGCTACACGCGGCGGATATGCGGGCCACGCATATCGTGGAGGCTGGTATGGCATGAAGGGACGACGCGGAGCGCTGGGTCAGTACCACGCCAGCATGAGCAACAACCGGGGCCATGACTTCGAGGAGGCTATCCGTCAGGCGTGCCTTCTGTACGCGAGCCAGGGCCGGGCGAAGGTGGAGAAGACGCCGGAACCGTTCCGGGTGCTGGAAAAGCGGGAAGGCGGTATTTTCGTGGGCCGTTTCACCGCACACGCCCAGCCGGACTTTCAAGGCACGTTGGACGGCGGGCGCAGTATCATTTTCGAGGCGAAGTACACCACCACAGACGCCATGAAGCGGGACGTGCTGACGGAAACGCAGATGGAGACCTTGGAGCGGCACCACCGCTGCGGAGCGCTGGCGGCGGTGTGCGTGGGTATCCAGGACCGCTTTTTCTTCGTGCCGTGGCCGGTGTGGCGGGACATGAAGGAAGCCTTTGGGCACATGAGCGTTTCGGCGGCGGAGCTGGAAGACTTCCGCGTGCGCTTCACCGGGGCGGTCCTGTTCCTGGACTATGCACACAAGATCGGGGGCCGGTGGATAACCGGGGCCGACTGTGAAATCGAACGATGGAGAAGGAGTAAATAACATGAGCATTTTTGAGATCATCTTTGCGAACTTCTGGACCTGGGCGGGTACGGTCGTCCTGGTGGCGACGCTGCTGGACGGCCTGGCGAACGTGATCGCGGCCATGCGGAAGCCAGAGCGCTCCGTGCGCCGGACCAGCTATTCCGACGGCACCAGCATCGTGCAGATCGACAACGCCACGGCGGCGGATGTGGACCGGGCCGTGCGCGCCATCAACGGAGCGGAGAGCGGGAGGACTGGCCGATGAAGCTGAAAAAGGTCGCGGCGCTGTGCGGCAGCGCAAATGCGTTCTGCCTGTTCGACCGTGTGGACGGCGACGGAGTTGTGACACAGTGGCTTGGGGACGGGTGCTGCGCCTTTCCCCTCCACGGTCTGCCGGTGCTGTCGGAACCGGAGCTTTACCGGATGTTCGACGTGTCAGAGAAGAAGCAGGACAAGATATATTTCAATCACAGCGCGCTGCCGGAGGGCCTGAACGTGGAAGACTGGTGCCGCTCTGAGGTCCGCGCGGAGGATATGGACGTGACAATCTCCTCCGGCGGGAAGGTGCTGATGCCGCTGCGTTTCCCCGGCGGGCTACTGTTCATCCAGAGCAAATACCTTGGGCCGCTGGAAGACCAGATGGATTTTCTGGAACTCTACGTGCGCCGGTCGGACAGCGGCGGGCGCTATGTGGTGGCAAAGACGGGTATGCTGGTCGCGGGCGTGATCTTTCCGGTGCAGGCCGTGAACGAGGGCTTTTGCGACAAGCTGGAAGAACTGGCGTCGCTGACGCGGCGGGAGCTGGACAGGCATTTGTCCGCGCCGCCGGTGGCTGAGAAGGAAGACGAGGACCAGGAGAACGTCTTCGGAGGCAGCGATGGGGAAACGTAAGCGGCCCATGCCGTCCTTCTACGGAAAGAACATCGCCCAGCACGCCCAGCGGCGATTTTTGGCCCGGTGGGAAGCAGAGCACCGGAAGAAAAGCGACCGTATCCTGATCGCGGATGAACTGGATAAAGCGCCGGACCGCACACAGGAGGCCCGGCGGGAGGAATAAGCAACAGAAACGAGGCTGACAGATGCGCGAGAAAAACGTGAAAGAGATCGTCCGGTATTACTACGAGATACCGGAGATGGTGCGCCTGCTCAAGACGGAGCAGCGGGAGCAGGAGAGCTTGTACGACACGCTGAAAGGAACCGGCGGCGACGGGACGCCCGGCGGCGGAGGCCCTGGGAAACCGGTGGAGGCTGCCGTGATACGGCTGGACGAGCGAGGCGTGTATGAGCGCCTGCAGGAGATACACGTGCGGCTGCTGGTTTTGGAGGGCGACGCCGCTGCCGTGCGGGGCTGTTTGGACGGCCTTTCCGGTAAGTACAAAAGCATCCTTCAACTGCGGCACAAATGTCACCATAGCTGGGCGAATATCTCGGTACGCATGGGAGCGCCGGACAGCACCGTGCGGAACTGGTACGACAAGGCAGTTTTGTGCCTGGGCGAGGCGCTGGACGAGGTGCCAATGGCGGAGGAGCTTTTGGAGCGTGCTTCACGCGCGCGTACATATTAAGCGCCGAAAAATCGAGGGCTGGCGGGAGCTGCTTTCTCACCTGGCTTTTGGTGAGGGCGGCGGCCCGGCAGCCATGGGTCGAGCTGTTTCAATTTCCTGTGTTTTTCTGTCAGCGAAATCGCGTGCGCAAAGACTGTTTCCGGCGGGAACGAATGGCCCGTGGGAAAACAATTTGCGAATGGCATAAAAAGCACCCCGGCGGGCTGTTGGTCGCAGCCTGTCGGGGTGGCGTTCGTTTTGTGGCGGTTTTTGTGATCGGGACCGCCGGTTTTGTGATCATAGGCGGCTTATTTGTGATCGGCGGGCGCGTCAATCGTGAGCGGCTGGCCCTCGCGGGTCATGCGCTCGGCGCAGGCTTGGAGCACATACGCCTGGACGCTCTGCCCGGCGGCTTTTGCGGCGGCGCGGATGGCGTTGCCGACGGGCTTGACGGGCCGGGCACTGATGCGGTCGCATTTGGCGTTGTAGATGTCGTTGTTGCGGCGCTTGCTTTCGGGAATGGGCACGGTCATTCCTCCTTTTCGTGGTAGTCCGTCAGGTCGATCATGTTGATCGTCGGCGGCGGGGGCGTGAGCTTGTAGAAATGGCCGTTTTCGTAGTGCTGGTCGGTCACGCCGTCGTACCAGCAAATATCACCGTGGAGCGCTTGCGCGGCCTCCATGCGGTTTTGTGCCTGCTGCTCGGTCAGGCCGTCGAAGGTGAGGCGCTGGCCGTCGGCGAACTGGGCCACGAGACGGTAGGCGGGGAAAATGTCGGCGTTTTGGTCCATGGGAGCCTCCTTTGGATTTGGGTGCATTATAACACGCTGGCGTGTAGAAGTCTATGGGTTATTTTGTGTTGGAGCGGGATTTGAGCGCGGCGCGGGCGGTTTTGTAGTCGGGGAATACCTCGGCGGCGGGAAACTCTTTCATGCCGCAGTTCCATTTTGGGCGCGGGGTCTTGCGGAGATAGATGGTCTCGCCACCATCGTGTTCCAAATACCATTTTTCCAGCGTTCCGTCGAGGTTGATCGTGTATCTTGTGGGGGCTGTGGTCGTGGTCATGTTGTGTCCTTTCTCCCCGTATGCCCGATAGGACAGGCGTTTTTGTTATCCGGCGTAGGCAAGCTGTTCTTTCAAGTGCTCGATCTCGTGCTGCCAGGCCGGGGCCATGGGGCTGTCGGGGAAACGGTCAAGCGCTTCGTAAAGCTCGTCGAGGCGGGTGATGATGGCGTTCTCGCTGGGGATGTTCCATTCCATTTTGTGCTCCTTCTGCCCTCGTGACCTCCGGGGCGGGATTTGGTTTGTTATTCGGTCAGACCCAGGGCGCGGCGGGCGGCGGCTTCGGCGTTGGGGGTAAGCTGGCGCTGCCATGCGCTGTACCGGGGGGACCAGCGGAAGCCGTTTTGTTTCAGCGCGGCGCGGGTGTCCTCGTCAGGCTTTTCGTCAAAGAGGATTTGGAGCCGGTCCGCTTCCAGGTTGCGGACGATCTCACCGCCGGGGAACTTTGTACTGTCGGCGGGCTGTTCGGCCTGCTGGGCGCGCTTGTCCAGCTCGTCGAGGCGGGCCTGGACCCGCTTGATCTTGCCGCGAAGGCTGGTCAATTCGTAGTCAGGGATGGGAGACTTGACCCAGGGGCAGCGTTCTTGTGTGTCGGCAAAGCTGGCGGTGAGCTTGGCGGCGGCCTCGGCGGTCAGGCTGGGGAAGCCATCGAAGGATTTGTGTTTGCGGTAGTAGGCGTTCAGGGCCTTGCTTTCGTCGAGCTTGTTTTGGAGCTTTTGGAGCTGGTCGGCGAGCATTTCGCGGGCGTGAGGGTCGGCCAGATCGACCGGGCCGGAGCCGACGGCCTCAATCTTGTTCAAGATGGCCTTGATCTCGTCGTATTCGTTCCAGAGGGTGCCTTCACGGGACATCTGCTTTTCGTGCTTGCGCATATTGTAGCCGCCTGCGCCGGAAATGAACTGGCTGGGATAGCTGGCCTGGTTGCGGTTGTAGTCGTTGGTCCACTCGGCAAGGCGGCGGGCGTAGCGGTCCAGCAGCGCGTCGAGCTTGTCGTGGTAGAAGGGGCTGACGCGGGCCTTTTTGGTCTCCACCAGGGCGGCGGCCTTGTCCACGGCGCGCCGGTATTCCGCCGTGGCGCTGCCGGGCTTGTAGTCGCTCATGTGGACGCAGTAGTGAGCGTTGCGGGCTGTCTCCTCGTTGATCTCGTAGTAGCGGACGGCGGGCGCGGGCACTTCGGCGGTCTGCGGGCCGATCATGCTTGTTTGTTCGTACATTTTGGGTTCCTCCTGTGTTTTGGTTTTGGGGTTTCGCTTATGGGGTCGGGTCGCTTTGTTGCCCGGTGCGGCCCGCGAAGGTGTCCGGCGGCGGGGGTCAGATCGCGCCCCATGGGGCGGCGTTGTAGTCGGCGGTGTTGGAAACGAGGAAATGCGTGTAGACGCGGGAGAAGTCGATCAGAGCCAGGAACAGCGGGTCTTTTCTGGTGGCGTCCTCGCTGGCCTGGTATATCTCGCAGTCGATCAGCTTGGCGAGCTTGTAGTGCCACGGCAACAGCTTTTCGTGCTGGTCCTCGCGCTCCCGCTCCTGTACCAGCGGCGGGACGCTGGGCATCTCCGGCGGCGTGGTGTCGGCATCGGTTTTGTAGCGCCCGGCATAGGCGCGGCTGTTCAGGTCGTACAGGCGGCGGAAGATCAGGCCGGAGCAGTAGAAGCCGTAGCGGTCGCGGCAGTCGCTCAGGGCCTTGTAAAGGCTGTCGGGAGCGTCGAAGCCGAAGCGGTTGAAGCCACTGTTGAGGATGTATTCCAGGGCGTTTGCGGTTGCGGCGTGGGCCTGGTCGGACATGATGAAGCAAGACATTTTGTGTACCTCCGTTTTGTGGTTTTGGGTTTTGGGTCACAGTTTGAGAAGGCGGCGGGCCGCGTCCTCGTCGATGAAGTTTGTCCAGCCATTTTCGTGCAGCTCCTCGGCTGCCTCGTGAAGCGTGATCTTGCCGGATAAAACATCATCGCGCAGGCTGTCAAGAATGTTCTTGATGGGAAGCATGGTGTCGGCTCCTTTCGGTTTTGGTTTTGGGTTTGCCCATGAGCGCCCGCCCCGGTGGGGGCGGCTGGGCTTGCACCAGCGGCGCGTTATGCGTCGGCCTTGCGGGTGTAGCGGTATTCGTCTTCGGCGTTGAAGGCGTACCATGCGCGGCGCTGCTCACCGTCCATGGGTTCCGGCTTGCTGGTCTTGATGTACTCCGCCGGGCCGAAAATGCTTGCTTCCCGGTCGATGGCTTCATGCTGGGCGATGATCTTGGCGGGCTTGCCGGGTTCCGTGCTGGGGACCTCGATGCGGTGCAGGTAAAGAAGATGGTCGAAATACCAGTCGGAAGCAAGGTAGCGTTCTTCTGCGTCGGTCCACTCAATCGCGTTGATGTAGTCGGCCAGGCCGCCAGCGGCGGAAATACGGATGGGGGCTTTGTCGTCGTCGTTGATGTCATACAAGATCATATCGACGGAAGGGACGGCTTCGGGGCTGTTGCGGCGGTAGCTAAAGCTGGAAATGCCGCCGGTGTATTTGTATAGCTTTCTGATCATGATTTGTTCCTCCTGTGTTTTGGTTTTGGTGTTACCCATGAGCGCCCGCCCCGGCGGGGGCGGCTGGACTTGCACCAGCGGCGGCGGGATGCCGTCGGCCTTGCGGGTTTTGGGTCAGGCGACGCGGAAATAATAGGCGTTCTTTTTGCCACTCCACTTGCCACCGGCGGCCTCGATCTCTTTTTCGTGGGGCTTTGTGTCTCCGGCGAGCCAGACCACCGGCGCGGCGGTCGTTGCGCCCTTGATGGTGGCGGTCAGGCCGCCAACCTCGGCCCAGCGGGCCGCGATGATCTCGGCGGCGGTTTTGGGTTCGGGCTTCTGCTCGGCGGGCTGTTCCGTCTTGGTTTCGTGCAGCTCGGCCAGCTTGTTTTTCAGCTCGTCGATCTCGTTGGCTGCCCGGTACAGATCGCCGCGCAGGGCGGCGGCTTCTTCCTGGGCCTGGGCCAGTTCGGCGCGGAGCTTGTCGGCCTCGCCGGTTTTGGTGTTGTCCTCGGCAGCCTCGGTGAAAAATGCCTTGATGGCGCGGGCCGCGTTCGGCTCGGCCCTAATGGGCATGACCACGGCGAACGGCTCGTCATTGACATAGGCGACGGCGGCGGAGATCGCGGACGTGGTGCGGAGCTGGGCGGCGGGGTGAAGCGCGTCAATGAACTTTGTGTCATAGATCGCGGCGAAATCGGCGGCGGCGTTGTAGTAGCAGGCGGCGGGGGCCTTCTTCGCCTGGACCGTGAACGGGGCGCGGGCCAGCGGCTCGGCGTCGGCGGTGTCGCGGACGGTATCGGCGAACAGTTTGACCAGATCGAGCTTGTGCGCCTCGTCCTCGTGCTTGCCGTCCTTGTCGAACGTCCACGCGCCCGGCTCGCAGCAGGTCAACGGCTGGACCGTGGCGGCGTACTCCGGCGCGTTCATGGTGCAGAGAAGAAAACCGTTGCAAATGTAGATCGTGCCGTCCTCGGAGACCTGGCACAAGATACGCTCGGAGCCTTTCAGGGCCTTCGCGGTGTTGGTGGTGTAACGTCCGGTAAACTTTTTCATGGGGTGTTCCTCCTGTTGTGTTGTTTTGGGGTTTGCTGTATGGGGCTGGGTTGCTTTGTGCGGTGCAGCCCTGCTAAAGTGTCCGCTTGTGCTGGGTCAACGCTTGGACTTCTCGACCTGCAAGGCGTGGAAAAGATGGGCCTTCGTCATGTAGAAATGCGGGTCAGTTTCGGGAGCGTCCTTGCCGTCAGCCTCGGCGGCCTCACGGGCGGCCTTGCCGGGCTTGTCGGTATACTTCCAAAGCTGGCAGGTCAGCGCGGCGTGCTGGCCCTTCTTCACGCTGTACCCCATGCGCTTCCACTCGGCGAAGGTGTGGAACGTGTCGGCGGCCAGCATGGCGGAGAAGATGTTCTCGGCGCTCTCGGCGCTGCCCTCGTCAACGGTGATAGTGACGGCGGCGCGGCGGGCGGCGATCTGCTCGGCGGTGTAGGTGGCCTGCACCAGCTCGGCGAGCTGGGCGGGGGTGAAGGTGTTGCGGACGGTCTCGAAGATGATCTCGTTGTTAGTCATGGCGTTTTTCCTTTCCGGCCTGTTCGGCCTTTACACGGTGTCGTGTTGTTTGCTGTGGCTCGAATGTAACACGGTGCCGTGTATTTGTCAAGCGATTTTTTTCGGCGGCTGGGTGTTCCCCCTACGGGGGAAATTTTTTTCAGCGGCCCCGGCGGCGTTGCTTTTTCCGTGCGGGTGTGCTATGCTTTACCCGTGGCCGGACGGCGGCGAACTCGCCGCCCGTGCCGGATTGTTAAGCGTCGGGGGATGTCGTGGAGGACTGGCCCCCGGCGCTTTACTTGTTCACCAGGTCGCGGAGCCGCTGGCGGAACTCCTCGATGGTCTTGCACTCGTCAGCGAGTATCAAGAGCCGGAGCCGTTCGGCCTCCTGGGCCTGCTGTACAAGCAATTCGCCTGTGTTCGGCGTGGTCATGTTCACCTCCCCTTTCTGGTCGCCGTGGTCGGCGGTTCGCTGGGCGGCGGTCGCTGTGGCCGTCCGCTTGCCCTGCATGATAGCGGCGGATTTTTGCGCCGTCAATAGGCCGAAATCCCTTCCCACGGCCCCCCTTTAGGGGGCCTGGGAATTATTTTTGCACAAAAATCCGTGGCGGTTTTCTGTGCAGATTGCACAGGCTGGGGGGGACTATAGGGGGCATATTAGCATAGCTTACCAGGAGACGAGACCGGGCGCGGTAAATACCCTTGGCGGCGGGCCGTGGCCGTTTTCGGCGGGCCGTCCGGCGATGACGGAGCCGGGGCGCGGCGGCATGATGGGCAGGCCCTCACCGGAGCCGGGGCCAGCCGTGGCGGCGTGGGCCGTGTGTGCCTGCTGGGATAGCTGACCGGCGGCGGAGCATACCGGCCCGGCGCAGGCCGGAGCCGCCAGCCGATGAACAGCGCCAGCACAAACGCCAGCGAGCCAAGCAAACGCGCCCGCCCATGCGCAAGGAAGGCAGCGGGCCGCCAGCACCGCCAGCCATGCAGAGACCAGGCACCGCCAGCCAGCGCCGCCAGCACCAGCAGAGCGCCAGCCAAACAAACGCGCCCGCCCGCGAAGATACCAAACGCGCACGACTTCTTCTCACCGCCATTGATAGCAATACACCCCCTCCTATACCCTCCCCCAGCCCGGCGGCGGGTCCTCCCGGCGCAGACGAGGACCTTTGCGGGTTCGAGAGCGCAAAAATTGATTAGGTGCGATGCATTTTTTTCATTTCCGGCGGGTCCGGGCGAAAAAATGGAGGGGGGTCAAAAAATATGGAACGCGCACGCGGGCGGGGGCGCGCGAGGGAAAAGGAACGCGGGCGGGCGTGAGATCGGGACGGGTATCATTTTCGCGGCGTCACGAAAATGGTGGAAGGAGCTGGCGCGGCGGAAGCTGCTGGGGCGCACGGATGGACCACGCGCGGGCGGGGGCGTTACGCCGGGGTGGTGATCTTGTACGCGGCGGGGCATTTTGTTCCGGCGGGTTGGGCTTTTGGTACGCCTGGGAAAAATATTTTTCGGAGTTAGCAACTTTCGCAGGTTTTCCGTGTTACATTGATATTGTGCAGTAATGGCTCATGGAGAAATCCATGGGCCTTTTTCATTGGCGGGGGCCGCTGTGGTCGTGGAAAACCAGGCGGGTTTCGCATCCTTTACCGCTGAAAGGGTCAGGGTTCAAGTCCCCTCTGGCCGCAGGCGGCACCGAATGGAAAACGTCCTGTTGCCGCCGAAGGTCTGCGCTCATGCGCGGAAGTATCCGCTGCGCGGCGGAGGTAGGCGGAGCGGGACACGCTGCATACCGGGACGGGAGGAGCTGCGAGGCAGCCCGCCCCGGTCCCGGAACTATTACAGGGACGCGGAGGCGAAAGGATACCGGATAGACAGGGGTGAGAGAAAATGCCGAAGCGGAGTGAGAAACGGGACGCCGCAAAGGCTGAATACCTCGCCCGGAAAGGCCGGGGCGAACTGGTAGACCTCCGGGAGCTTGCGGAGGGCCTGGGCGTCAACTATCAGACCTTGCGCAACTGGAAGTCGGCGGACGAATGGGAAAAGGCGGAGCCGAAGAAGAAACGCGGCGGCCAGCCTGGGAACCGGAACAGCGCCGGACATAAAAACGCCGCCGGGAGCCACAAGGGCGCACCGGCGGGCAATCACAACGCAGAGAAGGATGGGGCTTACAGCACCATCTTTTTTGATACGCTGAGCGAAGCCGAGCGGGAGCTGGTGATGAATACGCCGGTGGGGAGCCGGGCGGCGCTGGAACACGAGATGCAGATACTCAAGTTCCGAGAGCACCGGATACTCACCAAGATCATCGAATATGAGCAGGCCCCGGAGGACGAGCTGTATTTGAACAGCGTGCTGGATATGCGCCAGCCTGCGGGCCGGGGCGACAAGAAGATAGACGGTGCCAGACAGCAGATGGGAATGTACAGCAAGGACAGCGCCTTTGCACGGGTGCTGAAATTGCAGGATGCCCTCTACAAGGTGCAGGGCCGCATCGCAAAGATTGCGGACAGCCTGCGGGCTTTGGAGGAGAACGAGAAGCGCCTGGAACTGGAAAAGAAGCGGCTGGAAATCCTGCGTATGCGGGCGACGGGCGTGGTGGAGACACCGGACCCGGAGACCGGCGAGGACGCGGCGGAGCTTTGGCCGGAGGGAACGGAGGATGCAGATGGACCGGAAACGGTTTGAAAACACATACACCTATCACGCGCCGAAGGGCGACCAGACGGCGCGCTATGAAAAGCTGAGGGCCAAGGCGCGGGAGCTGGCGGAGCTGATCGAGGTGTGTTGCCCGGACAGCCGGGAAAAGAGCCTGGCGCACACGAAGGTGGAGGAAGCGACTATGTGGGCCAACGCCGCCATCGCAAGAAACGAGTGACGCCATGCGCCTGTACACGAGCAAGGTGATCGCCGACTGGCTGGGCCTGACGGAGCGGCGGGTGCGCCAGCTCCGGGACGAGGGCATCATCGAGGAGCAGGCACCGGGCCTCTATGACCTGCGCGCCACTACGCGGCGGTACATCTCCTACCTGCGGAGCGGGAGCCTTGCCGACGAGCGGGCGGGCCTGACCCGCGCAAAGCGGGAGGCGGCGGAGATGGAAAATGCGCTGCGGCGTGGCGAGCTGCACCGGACGGAGGAGATCGAGACCGGCATCAAGACGATGCTTTTGAATATTCGCGGGCGGTTCCTCTCCCTGCCTGCGAAGCTGTCCCCGGCTCTGGCGGCCATGGGCGGAGACCAGGCCAGCATCTTCGACGAGCTGAAACACGCCATTGACGAGACGCTTGAGGAGCTGCGGGACTTCAACGTGGCCTTTGCACAAGAGGAGGACGGGGATGGAGAAAAAGAAGAATAAGGACCCATGCGCGGGCTGCGTATGGAAACTGTGGACGGGCACGAGTGAGAAGGTACTGTGCTCCCTCCCCGTATGCAAGCGCGCCGAGTATGAGCGGATGATGCGGGGCGAGAAGGAGCCGGACCATGAAGAAAAAGCGCCGGACGATTGAGCTTGCCCCGCAGACAGCGGAGATGTTCGCCCGATGTGTGGCGGTGCTGAAACCGCCGCCTGAGCTGACGCTATCCCAGTGGGCGGACACCTACCGGATGCTGAGTGCAGAGAACAGCGCAACGCCGGGCCGGTGGCACACGGACAACGCGCCGTACCAGCGGGAAATCATGGACGCCATCGGCGATCAGCACGTGCGCAAGGTCGTGGTCATGTCTGCCGCACAGATCGGCAAGACGGCCATGCTGATGAATATGCTCGGCTACTATATGCACTACTACCCCGCGCCGGTGCTGGTGATGCAGCCGACCCTCGAAATGGGCCAGACGTTCAGCAAGGACTTCCTGGCCCCCATGATACGGGATACGCCGGTGCTGCGGGTGCTGGTAGACACCAAGAGCCGCTATTCCGGCAACACGATCTTGAAGAAGAACTTTCCGGGCGGCCACGTGACGATCATCGGCGCGAACAGCCCGGCGAGCCTTGCCAGCCGACCGATCAAGGTGCTGCTGTGCGACGAGGTGGACCGCTACCCGGCCAGCGCCGGAACAGAGGGCGACCCGCTGCTCCTGGCGCAGAAGCGCCAAACGACCTTTTGGGACAAGAAGACCGTTATCGTATCGACGCCGACCATCAAGGGAAGCAGCCGCATCGAGACGGAGTTCCAGGAGACGACGCGGGAGGAATGGAACGTACCGTGCCCGAAGTGCGGGCATTATCAGCCACTTCGCTGGGCCAACATCGTATTCGACCGGCACGACCTGAAAAAAGGCGTGCGCCATAAGTGCGAGCGCTGCGGGTGCGAAAGCAGTGAATACGCCTGGAAGGCCCAGGAGATCAAGGGGCATTTCGTGGCGGAAAATCCGGGCGCGGCGGCGCGGGGCTTCCACCTGAACACACTGGCCTCCACCTTCTGCGGGTGGCAGGAGGTTGTGGAAAAGTTCCTGCTTGCCAAGGAGATGCTGGACCAGGGCGACCCGGAGAAGATGAAAACGTGGGTAAACACGGAGCTGGGCGAGACCTGGGAGGAGCCGGGCGAACGGCTGGAAGACACCGAACTGGTGAACCGCCGTGAGGTCTACGACGCCCAGGTGCCGGAGGATGTGCTGGTGCTGACGGCTGGCGTGGACGTTCAGGACGACCGCTTCGAGGTGGAAGTCGTGGGCTGGGGCGTCGGCAAGGAGAGCTGGGGCATCCGCTACCAGAAGATATACGGCGATATGCTCAAGGAACAGGTGTGGCGCGATCTGGACGCCTTCCTGACGGCGACGTTCAGCAAGAAGGACGGGACGCAGCTTCCCATCCTGTGCACCTGCATCGACAGCGGCGGCCACCACACCGATCAGGTCTACCGCTTCACCAAGGAGCGCTACGAGCGGCGCATCTTCGCCATCAAGGGCAAGGGCGGCCAGGAGGTGCCGTACATCCGCAATCCGTCCACGAACAACCGCGTGAAGACGCCGCTGTTCGTTTTGGGCGTAGACGCAGGTAAGGCGCTGGTGTATCAGCGCCTCAAGCACGAGCCGCCGGAGCGGAAGGGGCCGAACTACTGCCACTTCCCGCTGAACGAGGAGGCCGGATACGACGAGCAATACTTCCGGGGCCTGACCAGCGAGAAAGCCGTGGTGCGGTTCCGCAAGGGGCGGAGCGTGACGGTGTGGGAGATCAAGGACGCGAGCTACAAGCGAAACGAGCCGCTTGACCTGCGCAACTACGCCACCGCTGCCTTAGAGATCGCAAACCCGGTGCTGAAAGGACCGGAGGAGCCGGAGATAGAGCGGCGGCAGAGGGCAACCGGAAGACGCCGCCTGAGTGGAGGTATTTAACATGGCAGTTTTCAGCAAGGAGCTGTGCTCCAAGAAACTGAATACATGGCTGGCGGCGGAGGAAGCCGTGGCGACCGGCCAGAGCTATCAGATCGGGACCCGTATGCTGACGAGAGCCGACCTGAAACAAATCCGGGCGCAAATGGAATACTGGGCGGCGAAGCTGGCAGAGGCCGAAGCCGCTGAGACGACCGGCGGCAGAAACCGCCTGTACCATTTCGTACCCCGTGATGTGTGAGGAGGGCGGCCATGGCAAGGAACTTTATTGACCGCTGCTTCGAGGCCGTGGCTCCGGTCCATGCGGTGCGCAGGAGCGCCGCGCGGACGGCGCTGCAATTTCTGAACAGCGGCTACGGCAACTACGGCGCGAACCTGACAAAAAAGAGTATGCGCGGGTGGGAATACCACGGCGGCAGCTCCAAGGAGGACATCGAGGACAACATCGACGTGCTGCGCCAGAGGAGCCGCGACGCCTACATGGGCGTGCCGGTGGCGGCCTCGGCCCTGAAAACGCTGCGCACGAACGTGGTGGCGGGCGGCCTGATGCCTGCGCCGCAGATCGACGGCGCATTTTTGGGTCTGTCGGCGGAGCAGACGGAGGAACTGCAGGAGAAGATCATCCGGGAGTTCTCCCTGTGGGCGGACACGCCGGAGTGCGATATGGATGGGCTGGGCAACTTCTACAAGCTGCAACAGCTTGCCTACCTGGGATACCTGATGAATGGCGACGCCTTCGCGGCGCTGCCTATGTGCGAGCAGGTCGGCCAGCCTTATGGCCTGCGGGTGCGCGTGATGGAGGCGGACCGGATATGCAGCCCGGACGGATACGACCGGCTGGCCCCGTGCACGGTGCGGGGTTACGAGGTCTACAACATCGTACAGGGCGTGGAGACCAATGCGGAGGGCCGCGTGGTGGCCTACTGGGTGTGCAACCGGCATCCCCTTTCCGACACATCCATGCTGGGCAGCGGCCTGGAATGGACGCGCGTGGAGGCGCGCGGTGAGCTGACCGGACGGCGGAACATCGTCCATGTGATCACACGGGAGCGAGCGGGCCAGCTACGCGGTGTGCCTGTTCTGGCCCCGGTGCTGGAAGCGCTCAAGCAGTTGGGACGGTACACGGAGGCGGAGATCAACGCGGCGGTCATTTCCGCCATGTTCACGGTGTTCGTGCAGCCCGCCACGGCGACGGATGATCGCCCGTTCGGCGAGATGCTGCCGGAGAATATGCTGATCGACGCAGAGGACCAGAGCAGTGTGGAGCTGGGCAACGGCGCTATCGTGGGATTGAACCCCGGCGAAACCGTATCCTTCGCGGACCCGAAGCACCCAAACGCCGGATACGACAAGTTCACGGAGGCCATGATCAAGCAGATCGGCGCGGCGCTGGAAATCCCGCCGGAGGTCATTTCCAAGCAGTTCTCCACCAGCTACAGCGCGGCGCGCGGTGCCCTGAATGAGTTCTGGCGCTCCTGCGATGTGCAGCGCGACGACTTTGTGGACAGTTTTTGTCAGCCAATCTATGAGGAGTGGCTGGCGGAGGCTGTGGCGCGGAACCGCATCAAGGCTCCGGGCTTCTTCCAGGACCCGGCCATCCGCAAGGCTTACAGCGGGTGCGCGTGGCCCGGCCCGGCCAGAACGAGCCTGAACCCTGTGCAGGAGATCAGCGCGGCGACGAAGCGCGTGGAGGCCGGTTTCTCCACCGCGCAGGAGGAGACCGCGCAAATGACCGGCGGCAATTATAACCGCAACATCCGCCAGAGAGTGGCGGAGGCCAAGAGAAAGCGGGAGGTGGACGAGATCATGGACCCGTCCAGCGCCGCGAGCGAAGGAGGAAATGGAAATGCCTAAACCGTTTTGGAAGTTTCAGAATGTGGCCGGAGGCAGAGCGGAGCTGCTGCTGTACGGCGACATTTCAGACAGTACGTGGTGGGGCGACGAGGTAACGCCCAAGCAGTTCGCGGAGGACCTGGACAAGCTGGGAGCCGTGAGCGAGATCACAGTGCGCATCAACAGCGGCGGCGGAGACGTTTTTGCCGCGCAGACCATCGGCAATCTGCTCGAACAGCACCCTGCGAACGTGGTGGCCCGCATCGACGGGCTGTGCGCCAGTTCCGCGACCATCGTGGCCTGTCACTGTGATCGCGTTGTGGCGGCCAACGACAGCACCTACATGGTCCACCCGGTCCGGCTGGGCCTGCTGGGCTATTACGACGCCACGACCATGCAGCAGTATTTGAACGCGCTGGACACCATCAAGGAGAACATCATCAGCCTGTACGCGAAGAAGACGGGCCGGGACAAGGAAGAAGTGACCGGCTGGATGGACGCGACGAGCTGGTGGACCGGCCAGGAGGCCAAGGACAACGGCTTTGTGGACGAGCTTGTGGAGGATGTGGAAACGCCGGTGGTGGAAAACCGCGACGGCGTTTTGTTCGTGAACAGCGTGAATATGCACCTGCCTTTCGATAAGGCACCCACCTTCATGCAGAACAGTTTGGCAGCACCCACCGCCGCCGGACGTTTTGTAAATAAACCCGGAGCCATGAAACCGGGAGTACAACACGAGGAGGTACAGAACATGGAAATCAAGACTGCGGACGACCTGCGCCAGGCTTATCCTGCGCTGGTTGACCAAATCGAGCAGGCGGCGGCTGATCGTGCGACCAACGAGGAGCGCGAGCGCATCCGCGACATCGAGGAGATGGCTCTGCCGGGCAGCGAGGAGATCACCGCCGAGGCGAAGTTCACCAAGCCCGTCAGCGCCAGCGACTACGCCAAGGCCGCCATGAAGCGCGCCAAGGAGCAGGGCAACGAGTATCTGAACAACGCGAAGACCGACGCCAAGAACAGCGGCGCGGGCACTGTGGAGAACACGCCCCCTGCCGGTAAGACGGACGAGTTCCTGGACGCCATCAAGAGCGTGGGCCAGAACGCGCAGAAGAAGTAAGGGAGGGCAAAAGCATGAGCATGGATTTGGCAAGAAAGACTTTTTCCTGCGAGCCTGAGTATTTCATCGCAGGCACCAACATCCGCATCGCCACGGCGGTGAAGGAAGCGGGCGCTGACCTGAGCGCCCATACCCCCGTCCTTCTGGCGGAGGGCAAGGTCACTCCCGTGGCTGAGGCTGCGAAGCTGACCGGCCTGTACGGCGTGACCGCCGAAGCCGCCAAGAGCGGTGAGGACGCCATCATCTACCTTTCCGGCGAGTTCTTCGCTGATGCGCTGGTCCTGCCTGCGGGCATGACTGCTGCTGATGTGGAGGTCCCGCTGCGCAACCTCGGCATCTACTTGAAGTAAGGAGGAAACAGAGATATGCCTAACGAAGTGAATATCTATACCCCCCGCTATCTGGCGGAGGTCGTGAGACAGGCACCGCCTATCCACACTTATTTCCGCGACACCTTTTTCACCAACATCAAGACCTTCTCCACCGAGCGCGTGGACATTGACCTGGTGAAGGGCGACCGCCGCATGGCCGCCTTCGTACATCCCCGCGTCGGCGGGCAGGTGCTCAAGGCCAACGGCTTTAGCACCGAGAGCTACAAGCCGCCCCTGATCAATCCTTACGACGTGACCACGGCAGACCAGCACATGACCCGCCTGCCCGGCGAGGACCTGTACAGCGGCATGACCCCGGCCCAGCGCGCGGCCCGCAAACTGATGGACGAGTACAACCGCCTGAACGACGCCACCACGCGCCGCGAGGAGTGGATGTGCGTGCAGGCCATCGTCACCGGCCAAATCCCCATCGTCGGCCCCGGTGTGAACGAGGTGATCGACTTCGGCTTTACCAACAAGATCAAGCTGGATGGCACGAAGCAGTGGGGCAAGACTGCTGCCAAGCCCATCGAGGACCTGGAAGACTGGACCGAGAAGGTGCTGACCGGCGGCTTCACCAACGTGGACCGCGTGATCATGGGCAAGGCTGCTCTGCGCGCCTTCATCAACGACGAGAAGGTGCAGAAGCTCCTTGACAACCGCCGCATCAACATCGGCGGCTACGACCCCCGCGACCTGCCTAACGGCGTGAAGTATTACGGCCATCTGACCAGCCCGAACATCGACCTGTATACCTACGGCGAGGTGTATCTGGACGACTGGACCGACCCTGAGACCCCGGCTGTGAAGCCTCTGGTCCCGGAGAACGTGGTCATTCTGATCTCCGGCCAGTCGAACTTCATGCTGGCCTACGGCGCGTGCACCTACATCGAGGACAGCACGCAGCAGTGGGTGACGGCGGAGACCAGCCGCCTGCTGCGCAGCTATGTGGAGCATCACCCCGACCGCCGCATGGTGGAGCTGCAGGCCCATCCGCTGCCTATCCCCGACAAGGTGGATAGCTGGCTGGTGGCCGAAGTGTGCTGAGATGGCGCTGTTCGAGCTGAAACAGGACTATGGGAATGAGGCGGAGGGGCTGCCCCCTCCGCCTACGTTCAAGGACTGCGCGGCGGCGGACATCGACACCGTGTTCTTCAACGGCAACGAGCACGCCGACCGGCACATCATCGACGGCAAGGACGTTCTTGTGGTGATCGTGGAAGGCGGCACGCGGGAGCATAATTCACACTGGGAGGCGGGAGCCAAGCAGAACTTCGACACCGGGCTGTACAAGGCGCACACCATCCTGTACATCCGCACGGAAGACTACGGGCCGAAGCCGAAGGTGGGAAAGCCGCTGGTGATGGACGCCGGGACGGACCATAAGCGCACCTTCGACATTATGAAATGCGAGGAGGAGTGCGGGGTCTTCCGCATGACGCTACAGAGGACGAGACAATGAGCAACGTGCGATATAACGCGGGGACCATGACCATCGAGGTCGATGGCCTGGACGATGTGAGCGCGGTGCTGGGCGACCTGCGGAAGAAGACCCCGGCGGTGGCGAAGGTAGCCATCAACGCCACGGCCCGGCAGGCCCGCAAACTGATGATCGCGGAGGCGAAGGCCCGATACGCGGTGAACAGCGCGGGCAAGCGGCACCTGAGCGACCTGGTGCAACGCAAGAAGGCCAGCAACAGCAGCCTGAGCGCGGAGCTGCGTATCGCCAGCTACCGCAACGACCTGGGCTATTTCCAAACCAAGCCCAACCGCCCCTTCATGGGGCATGACGTGGCGCAGGCCCCGGAGTATTTCACGGCCCGCGTGCTGAAAACCTCCCCCATGAAGCCGCTGACCGGCAAGGGCCGGTTGAGCAAGGGCTTCCTGGTGGAGTTCAAGAGCGGGCACGTGGGCATGGTGCAGCGCATTGTGGGCACGGGAAGGTTCCACTACACCGTGCGCAGCGGCGCACCGAGCACCAGCGACAAGATGCAGACCATGGGAAGCCCCAGCGCGGCGGCGATGCACTCGACCATCTGGCCGGAAGTGGAGCCGGAGGTGGAGCTGTTCCTGGCGGCAAAGCTGACCGAGCGGGCCGAGCAGGTCTTGGCACGGGCAAAGAGAAAGGCGTGAGGACATGAAAGAAACGATGAAAGTGGGCATCGGCCAAACGCCGCAGCTCTGCCAGGACGCATTGATCGAGATGCTGCGCGAGCTGTTCGCCGGAAAGAAGTACAACGGCCAGGAGGGGCGGAAGCCGCTTGCAATCTTCAAGCAGGACCTTCCCATCCCGGAGGAGAACGATGTGGACGCCGACACAGACGTGGCGCACGCGCCATACATCGTGGTACGCATGACCGGCGGAGAGATCGCGGACGATAAAAGCCCGCAGACGGTGGAGTTCAGCCTGATCATCTGCGCCTATGACACCGGCATCGAGCGGGCGGGCTTTCAGGATGTCGCCAACATCAAGGAGGACATCGTGCAGAGAGCGTGCACCGCGCCGTACTTCGGCGGGGCCTTCACCATCCTAAAGCCCATCGCCTGGGCCTTGCAGCAGGACGACACGGCCCCGTACTACTACGGAGCTGTGACCATGAACTGTACGGCTCCGGCCATGACCCAAGACACCGAATTGGAGGGACTGCTATGAGCAAGAGAACCGAACCGCGCGCGGCGGATATGGCCGCGCCCATGAGCGAAGCCGCTGCGGCGGCGGAGGTCAAGACTGCCGTTCCCATGGAGCGGGAGGCCAAGACCGGCCCCGTCGTCTACTGCGGCCCCAGCGTGCGCGGCGTCGCCAGACAGTACACCGTGTACGCGGGCACCATTCCTGCCGCGCTGGCAGACTTCATTCAGGCCCACCCGGCGGCCAAAGGGCTGCTGGTGAGCGTGGGCCGTTTCGCCCAGGTAAGAAGCAACCTGGGCAGGAGCGGGACGGCGGAGGCCATCCTGTTCCAGAAAATCAAATCCGAATTGTAAGAAGGAGGAAAGAACGTATGTATCGACATGGCATTTACGTCAGCGAGCAGGAAACCAGCATGATCGCTCCGCTGAACGGAACAGCCGGTTTGCAGGTCGTGATCGGGACCGCCCCGGTGCATCTGCTGGCGGACCCGGCTGCGGCCATCAATAAGCCTCTGCTGGTGTACAGCAAGGCGGAAGCCATCGCTGCCGTTGGGTACAGCGACGACTTTGCGAGCTTCACCCTCTGCGAAGCAATCTCCGCATCGTTCGCGGTGGTGAACGTGGCTCCCCTGGTGCTGATCAATGTGCTGGACCCGGCCAAGCACTCCGCCGAGATGGAGGAGAAGACCGTGCAGATCAACAGCGGCGTGGCCGTGATGGAGGAGACGGGCGTGCTCCTGAACACTATGGTGGTGAAAAACGGCGAGGAGACGCTGACCGCCGAGGAGGACTACACCGCCGTTTATAACGCAGACGGCACCGTGAGCATCGTCCTGATCGAGGGCGGCAAGGCCGACGGCGCGACCACCCTGACCGTTTCCGGCAAGAAGGTGGACGCCAGTAAAGTAACCGCTGCCGACATCGTGGGCGGCGTGGACGCGGCCACCGGCGCGGAGACCGGTCTGGAAGTCGTGCGCCAGGTCTATCCAAAGCTGGGCATGACCCCCGGCATCCTGACGGCTCCCCGTTTCAGCGCCAACGCCACCGTGAGCGCGGCACTGCAGGCGAAGACGAAGGAGATCAACGGCGTATTCAAGTGCGTGTGCATCGCGGACGTGGACAGCGGCGCAGACGGCGCGCGCAAGTACGCGGACGTGAAGGAACAGAAGGAACGCCAGGCTTTGACCGACCCGAACGCCTACGGCGTGTGGGGCTACGGCAAGGTGGGCGACGTGATGTACAGCGGCTCCGCCCTGGCCTCTGCCCTGACCGCCTACACCGACGCGGCCAGCGACGACATCCCCAGCAACCCCGGCAACAAGACCATCGCCATCAGCGCCATGTGCCTTGCCGACGGCACCGAGGTCCTGCTGGACCAGGACCAGGCCAACGTGGTCAACAGCTACGGCGTGGCGACCTGGCTGAACATGAACGGCTTCCGCCTGTGGGGCAACCGCACCTGCGCCTACCCCGGCAACACGGACCCGAAGGACAGCTTTTTCTCCTGCCGCCGCTACATGAGCTGGCGCGCCAACAGCTTCATCCTGACGTACTTCCAGAAGGTGGACAGCCCTCTGAACAAGCGCCTGATCGAAGCCATCGTGGACAGCGAGAACGTGCGCGGCAACGGGTACGTCGCCATGGGCGTCGCCGCAAGGGACGAGATCGTGTACAACGAGGACGAGAACCCCGTCACCGACCTGATGAACGGCAAGATCACCTTCCACCAGTACATGACCCCGTACACCCCGGCGGAGGACATCGAGGACATCATCGAGTTCGACCCCGATGCGCTGGCAAGCGCACTGAGCTGATAAGGGAGGTAAGAAAACATGAGCATCAGCAACAACTACATCCCTGAGAAGATCAACGACTTCAACACCTATCTGGACGGCAATAAGATGATCGGCGTGGCCGCGTCTGTTACGCTGCCGGAGGTGAAGATGAAGACCAGCACCGTCTCCGGCGCTGGTATCAACGGCGAGATCGACAGCCCCACCATCGGCCAGTTCGAGGGCATGGAACAGGAGATCGACTTCAACGTGCTGTACAGCAGCGCCATGGATATGCTCTCTCCCCTGTCCGTGGTGAACCTGACGCTGCGCGCCGCCCAGCAGGTCTACGACAAGACCGGCGGCTACGCCTTCAAGGGCCTGCGTGTGGTGGAGATGGGCCGCGTGAAGACCTTCAACCCCGGCAAGGTGGAGAAGGGCGAAGGCATGGAGGCCAAGGTGACGCTGGAATTGACCTATCTGCTGGTGGAGAACGACGGCTCTCCGCTGCTGGAAGTGGACAAGCTGAACGGCGTCTACAAGGTCAACGGCGTGGATATGCTGGCGGGCATCTCCGAACTGACGTGATAAGGCCACAAAGTCAAAAGCGAAACGAGCAGGCTCTACTCTCTGCACCGGCGGAGGGTAGGGCCTGCGCCATATTCAAAAATCGAAAGGAGCAGCACTATGAACGAAGAAAAGAACATGATGGCGGAGGCCAACGAGGAAATCGCGCAGACCACGCAGAACGAGCGCGTGATCGACCTGGGCAAGCCCTACAAGTTCGAGGGCACGGAATACACTTCCATCGACCTGAGCGGACTGGATAAGCTGACGGTGAAGGACGCCATCGACGCCCAGCGCCAGCTTTTCAACGAGCGGGAGGTGGCCGCCGCTATGCTGTGCGAGACCACGACCGCGTTTGCAAGGGCCATCGCCGCGAAGGCGGCGGAGCTGCCCATCGAGTTTTTCAAGCTGATGCCGCGCGGGGCCAGCCGCAAGGTGGCCGGTGTCGTGCGCAACTACATGAACGTGGATGCCGCGACGGAGAACCACGTGATGCAGCTTGAGGAGCCGTATCACTTCAAGGGCCAGACCTACACAGAGGTGGACCTGAACGGCATCGCGGACCTGAACAGCATGAACGAGAGCGAGGCAGAGAACCGGCTGGCACGCGCTGGCTTTATGGTGACGGAGACCTCCTTCAACTACCTGTTCGCCTGCATCCTTGCGAGCATGGCGACGGGCCTGCCGGAGGAGTTCTTCACGGGCCTGCCGCTGCGCGAGGTGCTGAAACTGAAAAACGCGGTGAACGACAGCGGTTTTTTCGAGTAAAGGGCGGGGCGAAAGCCTTACGCCAAGCGGCCATCCGCCTGTCAGCGGTCACGAGAACGGGCGTGGACTTCTACCTGAAACTGCCCGTCGAGGAGTTTATCGCGCTGAATAACGAGGTGGCGGAGGAATGGCACAGAACAAAACATTAGAGTTAAGCATCAAGATCGCAGGTAAGGTAGATAAAAGCCTGACGACGGCGATCAACCAGACAAATACCCTGATGGGGAGCCTGACCACCACCATGAGCAAGGTGGGCACGGCGGGGCTTGCGGCCATGGGGGCGCTGGCAACGGCGACCGCAGTCGGACTTGCCAAGTGCACCTCCGAGGCCGCGAAGCTGGAAAACAATATGTCTGCGATGGTGCGATACGTGGACGGACTGACGGAAAGCGCGACCACCAGCACCGAGCAGGCGCAAAGCAACCTGAAAGCCATGAGGACCTATATCCAGGACCTCAGCACGCAGATACCCCGGACCACCGAACAAATCTCCAAGATGTCGGCGGCCCTGGGCCAGTCCGGCATCGGTGCGGACCGGCAAATGAGCACGGGCATCCTGCGTGATACCGCCGTCGCCGCGACCGCTATGGACCTTGAAGACGACACGGCGGGCAACTACATGGCGAAGTGGGAGGCTGCCTTCAACTTCAACCATGACCAAGTAATGACGCTGATGGACCAGATCAACTACCTGGGCGCGAACAACGCCACGACGGCGGCGGAGATCGCGCAGAGCGTGAACCAGGCGGCATCCATGGGCCAGATCGCGGGCGTTGACCCGTCGGCTACGGCGGCCATCGCCACGGCCATGCAGGCGACCGGCGTTGCGACGGACCGCGTGGGAACCAGCATTTCGCGTATCTACACGAACATCAGCAAAGGGTCCAACGCCACAAAGGCACAGAAAGCCATGTGGGAGGAGCTGGGCTTCACCGCTGAGGGCATCGCGAGGTCCATGCAGAGCGACGGCATCGGGACGCTGAAATCGGTGTTCCAGGCCATCAACAATATGCCGGACGAGCGCAAGGTGGCTGCCCTGAACACTCTGTTTGGCCAGTGGGCAATCGAAGGCGGCGCGAAGATCACGCACAACCTCGCGCTGCTTGAGAAGACGCTGGGTGAGGTCAACGACCCCGGCCTCTATACGGGCAGTATGGAGCGGGAGTTCCTGATCGAAGCGAGCACGCCGGAAGCGGTCGATATAATGCTGTCGAACGCGAAGGCGGCGCTGATGCAGGACATTGGCCAAGCGTTCCTTCCGGCAAAGAAGGAGTTCAGCCTGTCGATGATCGACTTCCTGAACAAGATCAGGAAGAATATGCCGGAGCTGACGACGCTGGCGAACTCGCTGGGAAAGATCGCAAGCGACGGCGTGGAGCGGCTGGGCGATGCCATGGAGCGGGCGCTGCCCTACATCCAGAAGGGGCTTGACTATCTGGCGAACAATGGGCCGCAGGTGGCCTCGACGCTGGGCAAGCTGGCGGCGGTGTTCGTGGGCATGAAGTTCGCGCCGGGCATCGAAAGCCTTTTGAGCGGCGCGGGGAGCCTGCTGCTGGGCAGCTCTGTCGGCGGCAGCGGAAAACGCACCGGCGGCCTGCTGGGCGGCATCAAGAGCCTGTTCCAGGGCGGACAGAAGGCGGCGGGCACGGCTGGCGGCTTCCTCTCCACCTTCGGCGGCGCGGCCAGCGGAAACGGCTTTTTCCAAACGCTGGGGAGCGTGGCATCCAGCCTGATCTCCGGCAACGGCATCAAGGGCACGGCGGGGCTGCTGGAAGCGGCGGCGGGAACGCCGGGCCTCTTATCCGGCTACCAGGGCGCGGGAAGCGCACTGAAAAACAGAATTGCAGGAAGCGGCATCGGGCAGTATTTCGGCAGCGTGTTCTCCTCCCTGGGGAGCTTTGGGAGCACACTGGGGAACACGAAGACCGGCGGCTTCCTTTCGGGCCTGCTGGGCAAGGCGGGCGGCGCGCTGGGCAACCTGACCATGCCGCTGCGCCAGGGCATCGCGGGCATCGGTGCTGCGACGACCATTCAAGGCAGCATCATCCAACAGAACCTATCCGGCCTGCTGGGTAAGGCGGGCGGCTTTGTGAGCGGCATCGCCAACTCCGGCACGGGAAAAGCCATCGGCGGCGTGCTGGGGAGCCTGGGCACCGTGGCGAAGTCGGGAGCCGGTGTGCTGGGGACCGTGTGGGGTCCAATCGCCTCCGGCTTCGGAAGCATCTTCGCGGGAGCCGCGCCGGTGATCGGCGTGATCTCCTCCATCATCGCCGTGGTGAGCATCCTGGGCGACCACCTGGAAGACATCCGGGGCATCATCCAGAACGTATTCGGCGATACCGGCGTGGCCGTGTTCGACAAGTTCATGGGCGTGCTGCAAAACGTGGGCAGCTTCATCACGGGACTGTTTGCGGACGGCGGCGTGGCAAATGCGCTGGCCCCGCTGCGGGAGACCATCACGAACCTGTTCGGAGAGGACGCGGGCGCGGCCTTCGACGGGCTGACGACCATCCTGCAATCGGTGATGGGCGTGGTCGGGCAGATCGTGAGCTTTGCACAGACGACCGTGAAGCCGATCATCCAGGACATTTTCAGTTTCCTGACGGGAACCGTGGTGCCCATCATCCTGCAAACCTTCACAGCGGCGGCTCCGTCTATCGCTGGCATCATCAGCGGCCTCGGCTCCGCCATTATGACGGCTATGCAGATCATCGGCTCGGCCATCCAGGCAGTCATGCCTATCGTGCAGAGCATCATCACCGTCATTATGAGCATCGCTTCCGTCGTGGTGCCCGCTGTGCTGGCGGGTATCTCGGCACTGGCGCAGGGCATCGGCCCCATCCTGGAAGGTATCAAGACCGTATTCGACGGGCTGATCGCTTTCATCACGGGCGTATTCACCGGGAACTGGTCCCAGGCATGGGAAGGCGTAAAGCAGATATTCGGCGGCGCGTTCGGCGCGCTGGTGGGACTGCTGAAAACGCCGGTGAACGCGGTGATCGCGCTGATCAACAAGGCCATCTCCGGCATCAACGGACTGGGCCTGGACATCCCGGACTGGGTGCCCATCATCGGCGGCAAGAGCTTCCACATCAGCATCCCGGAGATACCGATGCTGGCAAAGGGCGGCTTTACCGACGGCGCGAGCATCGCGGGCGAAGCCGGGCGCGAGGCTGTGATCAGCTTCCAGCGCGGCGTGCGGGCACAGAACATCGCCACCTGGGCACAGGCGGGCCGGATGCTGGGCGTGAGCGCCGAGCAGGCGTTGAGCGCAGCGGACGGCGCAGAGCTGAAACCCATCGACCCCGGCGAGGGCGGCGGAGGCGGAGGCAGCTTCACCTTCGCACCGAACATCGTCATTCAGGGCAACGCCGACGCGGACGTGCTTGAGGAAGCGCTGCGGCGGGCCAAGGAGGAGTTCGAGGCATGGTACGAGCAGATGATGCGCAAGCGTGCCCGGACGGCCTATTGATGGGAGGAAGCTATGTACACGACAAAGAGCGGCGACACCTGGGATGTGATCGCCAAGGAAGTCTATGGCAGCGAATACCACGCGGACGCGCTGATGGCGGCCAACCCGGAGCACATCGACACCTTCCGCTTTTCCGCCGGGGTCGTTTTGAAGACGCCGACGGTGGAGGACGCGCGAGCGGGCACGCTGCCGCCATGGAAATACGAGGCGCAGTATGAATAAGGCAAGAAGCATCGCCCTTGCGGTGCAGTACCGCAGTACCCCATATTCCGCACAGGTGCAGGCGAGCGCCCAGGTGGACGCGGCGGAGGGCGGCGGGAGCACTGCTTCCTCCGCCAGCTCCGGCTCCGGCGCGGCGGCGGGACAGGCGGTAACGCTGAACAACACGCCCCTCTACGTGAGCAGCGTGGCGAAGAACCCAGCGACCCACAAGACGGGCGTGTATTACTTCTACGACGGTATCTTGATACGCGGGCGCTACCGCATCACCAACACCCCGTCGAGAGTGGGCAAGACCCCGGTGGGCCAGAACGTGACCGGCTGGGCGGACGCGGCGGACTGCGGCGCGGTGAGCAGCGCCAAGGCCACGCCTAAGAAGGAGACCTCCGGCCAGGAGGACGCGACGCTGGGTGCGGGCACGGGAACGGACATCGGCCTTTCCATCGAGAGCCTGACCTATGTGGACAACGCGGCGGACGACAGCGACAGCATCGACATGACGCTGGACGCCCAGGACAGCAAGTGGCTGTGGGGCTGGATGCCGCAGAAGGGCGCGATGCTCTACCCCCGCCTGCTGGGCCACGACTGGGAACGGCCCGGCGACGAGCGGGCCATAGACTGCGGCCTTTTCGTAGTGGACGACGTGAACTACTCGGACACGCCGACCACCTTGCAGCTCGGCGGCGTGAGCAAACCGAGCGACAGCAATTTCAGCGAGACAGATCGGAAGGTGACGTGGAAGAACACCTCCATCAAGCGCATCGGCCAGACCATCGCGGCGCGCTACGGCCTGGGCTTCACCTATGACGCTGAGGACTACGACATCGAGTGCGACGAACAGGACGGAGCGGACAGCAGCTACTACAATACGCTGTGCCAGAACTACGGCCTGGTGCTCAAGGTGTACGCCCGGCGGCTGTGGGTCTACGACCGGGAGGCATACAAGGCCAAGCGGGCGGTGCGGACCTTCGACCGCACGGACATCATCCGTGGGAGCCTGAGCTGGACCACTACCCTTTCCGGGACCTACACCGGCGGGACCTTCGACTACACCGACGCGGACAAGGACTGCGACATCTCCTGCAAGGTGGGCGGTGGAACGCACATCAAGAGCGTGAACCGCAGGGCCACCAGCGTGCAGGATGCGGCGGTCCAGCTCTGCGCGGAGCTGAACCGGGCCAACCATGGCACGATCAAGCTGCGCTTCACCGTTCCGGGAGACTGGACCGTGAGTGCGGGCAACACGATCAACATTACCGGCTACGGCGGCGGCCCCTCCGGCGGAGAGGGCGGCATCAACGGCAAGTATTTCGTGGACAAGGTGACGCACAAATACACCAAGAGCGGCGGATTTACCACGGCCTTCGAGTGCAGCGGCGTCCGGGAGGGCTTCCATCCCTACGAGGTGGGCGGCTCCATCCAGTACAACACGGAAGGGTCCGACACCAGCGACACGAATTACAGCAGCTCCTACGAGACGAGCACGGCGGCCAGCGCCGCCAGCGCGGCGGCGGGAGCTGAGGCCGGGGCGGCGGTGACGCTGACCAACGCCCCCTTCTACTACACCAGCGTGGCCCCAAATCCGAGCTGCTATAAAAGCGGCGTGTTCTATTTCTACGACGGCATCCTGGTCAACGGGCGCTACCGCATCACCAACGCGGCTTCCCGCTGCGGGAAGCTGCCGGTGGGACAGAACGTGACGGGCTGGGTGCCCGCGAGCTACTGCGGCGTGGACACGAGCACCGGCGGCGGAGGCGGCGGCACGAAGGCGACCATGGAGGTGAAGTAGCGATGGCAGGCACGAACCGGGTCGGACGGGTCAGCTCCATCGACTATGAGAGCGGGACCTATGAGGTGACGTATGCGGACCAGGGCCGGAGGGTCACGGCCCGCATCAACGCCATGAGCAACGGCGAATACAAAATGCCGAGAGTGGGCCAGATCGTGAGCGTGACGCACACGAGCAACGGCACGGCGGCGGCCACCACCAGCGGCACCGTATGGAACCGGAGCAACCGACCAGCGGAGGGCTTCGCCGGGCTTTACCGCAAGGAATACGGCGAGAAGGCCGGGCAGGCTTTTGAGCGCTACGACGCAAACACCGGCATCTACACCCAGTACACCGACGTGCGGACCGGGCGCAACTGCAACGGCGACATCTTCGACGAGGCCAAGGGCACCATCAGCCTGATCGCGGAGAAGCTGGTGCAGATCACGAGCAAGATCAAAAGCGTGAGCATCCACGGCAAGGAAGGCGTGGGCATCGGCGCGGAGAAAAGCGTGACCATCGACGCCGGGGAGAACATCAATCTGGAAGCCGAGGGCGACCTGGACGAGGGCGCAGGCGGCGACCGGGCATTGACCGTGGGCGGCAAGAACACAGAGCTATACAAGGGCGAGGTGGAGCGGGAGTTTCAGGGGGGCATCCGCGACACCGTGACCGGCGAAGTGACGCTGACGATCAACGGCGTGACCATCACCATCAGCGAGGGCGGCGACGTCTCCATCCAGACCGCCGGGAAGATCAGCATGAAGGCACAGCAAATCGACCTGCAGGGCGGGTCCTCCCTGGTGCTGTAAAAAACGAACAGCGAGGAGGAAGCGGAAAATGGTGGGCAGCTACATGGGCCGGGTGTTCACGGTGAGCAGCCAGAGGATATTGACACCGAGCAATCTGAAAGGCAGCGCCGGGAGCGACTGGGCAAACCATGAGATCATCGGCAGGAAGGCGCGGAGCCAGTGGGTAGGCCCGAAGCTGAAAAGCTACACCATGGACCTCCTTCTGCGCTCACAGGACGGCGTAAGCCCCCGGTCCACGCTGGATTACTTCCAGCGAGCGGCGGAAAGCCAGATGGTCGATTGGTTCATCATCGGCGGGCGACCGATCTCTGACAACCCCTTCAAGCTGGTGAGCGTCAGCGACGAGTGGGACACGGTGCTCAACGGCGGCGCGCTGATCGAGTGCCGGGTGAGCCTGAACATCGAGGAATACACGTGAGGGAGGGCAAGCCGTGATCTACATTGAGGATACCATCGTTGAGATCGAGGCTGGGACCGTGGACGACCGAACGGCACAGGAAGTCTACCGAAATCTGCAGGTGCTCTACGGCACGGAGACGGGAGAACAGGCCCTTGACCGCGAGTTCGGCATCGACATCAACATTCTGGACAACCCGCAGGAGGCGGCGAAAGCGCTGCTGACGGCGGAGTTTGTACGAAAAACAAAACAGTATGAGCCACGGGTCCGGGTCATGCGTGTGGAATGGACCCAAAATCATGCCAGGGACGGCGGCATCGTCCCGAAGGTGGTGGTGAGCTTTGTCTAATATCAAAGAGCTGGCAAATGTGCCGGAGATCAGCTTCATCGAAAACATGAGCCTGCAGGAGACTGAGGAGCTTGTGCGGGCAAACTACACGCGCATCTTCAAGGAGCTTACCGGGCAGGACGCGGAGCTGGGCGAGGCGGACGCAAAGAACCTGATCATCAAATCGTTCAGCCTTGTGCTCTACCAGGTGATGCAGTATGTGGAGGCCAAGGGCCGGGCAGAGCTTTTGAAGACCTCGACCGGCGACGCGCTGGACGCACTGGCGGCCCTGTTCGGCATTACGCGGCAGGAGGCCAGGCGGGCCACGTGCATCGTGCGCTTCACGCTTTCCGGCCAGCGAAGCGAGCCGACGGTCATTCCGGCGGGCACACGGGTGAAGACCCAGGACGGGAAATACTTCAACACCGTGGACTACGCGGAAGTCACGGCGGGCGAGCTGACCGTGGACGTGGACGTGCAGGCGGAGGAAGCCGGGGCGGAGAGCAGCGGCATCGCCGCCGGAGAAATCGACACGCTGGTGGACCCTATCCCATACGTTGCGGGCGTGGAGAGCATCGAGGCAAGCACGGGCGGGCTGGACATCGAGGACGACGACGGCCTGACGGAACGGGTGTGGCTGGCCCCCAGCAAATACTCCTGCGCCGGACCGCGAGACGCCTACGCCTACTACGCGAAGGAATGGCGGACGGACGTGGACGACGTGCAGATCGTCAGCCCGGAGCCGTGCGTGGTGCACGTCTATGTGGTGCTGGACGGCGGCGTGCTGCCCACGGAGACGGAGCGGGAGGAACTGGCCGCCTATCTCAACGGCGACACCATCCGCCCGCTGACGGACATCGTGAGCTGCCCGGCGGCGGAGGAGGTCCCCTACGACATCGGCCTGACCTACTGGATCGCCAGCAGCGACCAAAAGAGCGCGGGCACCATTCAGGCCCAGGTGGAGGCGGCGGTGGACGCCTATGAGAGCTGGCAGCGCAAGATGGGCCGGGACATCAACCCGACTGAGCTTGTGTACCGGGTCCGCGCGGCGGGGGCCAAGCGCGTAAAGATGACGGCACCGGTGGACATCGTGATCGAAAAAACGCAGCTCCCGAAGCGGAACACACGCACCGTGACCTACGGAGGGCTTGAGGATGATTAAAAGTCTGCGTCAAGCCCGCATTACAGACGGCCTTCCGAGGGTGTTGGCGAGACAGAAATGGGTGATCGCCCTGTCCGAGGCCCTGGGGCTGGCCCTGGGGAAGACGCTGGACTACACCGACGAGAGCCAAATCTACACACGGCTGGACACCGCACCGGAGGCGGTGCTGGATGTGCTGGCCGTGGACTGGAAGATCGACTGGTACGACACCGAACTGACGGTGGAGCAGAAGCGCCGCATCGTGAAGACGGCGCTGACGGTCCGGCGGCTGATGGGTACAGCGGCGGCGGTGAAGCTGCAGGTGCACGCCATCTACCCGGAGGCCACCGTGACGGAGTGGTTCCAGTACGACGGGAGGCCGGGCTGCTTCCGGGTGAGCCTGCCGCTGCCGAAGGAAGGCATCACGGCGGCGGAGTACCGGCGGCTCAAGACCGGCATCCTGACTACAAAGAACGAGCGCAGCCACCTGGACGTGATCGACATTCAGCACGAGTGCGAGGCCGTTGTGATCACGGGCGGGTGCTGCTCCATGAGCCAGATCATCGAGGTATGGCCGGAACTTGTGAGCGAGCTGGAAGTGACCGGCGAGCGCTTGGCTGGCGGCGCGGCCAGCATGAGCCAAACGGCGGAGGTCTGGCCGGAGCTGACGGAGGCGCTGGAAATCCTGACATACCGGCACACCGGCGGAGCCGCGAGCACCGCGCAGGCCGTGGAGGTATGGCCGGAGCTGGCGGCGGTGGTGGAGATCACCGTGACGCGGGAGACCGGCGGCGCGGCGCACACGGACCAGGCGCTTGAGGTCTGGCCGGAGCTGACCGAGCAAATCGAAGCAACGACAGAACTGGACCGGGGCGGCGGGACCGCTGCGAGCCAGGTCGTTGAAATATACCCGGAAGGGGGAGGATGAAATGGACACTGAAAACGTAGTTGTCACCAAACAGGACCGAAAGTACAAGACCCTTGTGACCGACATCGGCAAAGAGAAAATGACCAACGCCGTTCTGAACGGCAAGAAGGTCAACGTCGTCATGGCGGCGGTGGGCGACGGCGGCGGAAGCTACTACCTGCCCACGGCGGATATGACCGCGCTGGTGCATGAGGTGTGGCGCGGGGCCATCGCCAGCAAAGAGATCAACAGCAAATCCTCTAACATGGTAGACGTGAAGTTCGTGCTGCCGGGGACCGTGGGAGGCTTCACCGCGCGTGAAGCTGCCCTGATCGACGACGAGGGCGACATGATCGCCGTGTGCAACCTGCCGGACACGGAGAAGGCAGCCATCGAGGACGGCATCGCCGCTGCGCTGACCATTCTCATGCACATCGTTATGACCAACAGCGACGCACTGACCTTTACGCTGGACCCGACCACCGACACGGCGAGCGCCGTGTGCGTGGCCTTTACCATCCCGCATGAGGCATGGCAGAGCGCGGGCGGCGCGGAGGACGACGAGGGCGGCGGCACCTACCCGTGCCGGGCTGATGTGGTGTGCGACGAGGCGACCGCCATGCACACGCCCATCGCAACGCTGGACAAGGCGTGCCTGGCGGCGGCCAAGGCGTGCGAGCTGTGCCCCACGGTGGAGACCGCGAGCGGCGTGCTGCGCTTTTGGGCGATGAAGGTGCCGGACGGCGAGCTGACCGGAAGCGTGTTGCTGGTCGGCCAGGGCGGCGGAGGCAAGAGCGGCGACGGGAGCTACACCCTGCCGACGGCAACCCCCTTCCGCCTGGGCGGCGTGAAGGTGGGCGACGGCCTGACCGTGGACAACGAGGGCAAGCTGTCGGTCGATGCGGCCAACACTGAGGAGACCACCGGCGCGCTGAACGAAGTGTTCGGCGCAGAGGACGGCAAATAAGCCGCCACACAATCCCATAGCACCGTCGCTTGAAGCGGCGGTATTTTTATCGACAATTCCGGGGGCATCCCCGAAATTGAATATTTTTTAAGGAGGACAAAAATATGTCCAAATTCGTAAATCTCGAACAGATCAAGGTGCTTGCCAACAAGGTCAAGTCCGAAGACGCCGCCCTGGGTACTAAGCTGGAAACGGTCACCACCAAGGTCGATAACCTGGTCGCCGCCGGCGGCGAGGCCAACATCCTCGAAGGCGTCAAGGTCAACGGCGCTGCCCTGGCTATCTCCGACAAGATGGTTGACATCCTGATCGCCTCCGGCGAGGAGAACGGCACCATCTCCGTCAACGGCGCTGCTGTTGCCATCAAGGGCCTGGCCGCTCTGGCCTACAAGTCCGAGATCACCGAGGACGAGCTGGGCGAGGCCCTGAAAGCCTCTATCGCCGCTAAGGCCACCAAGGCCGATCTGGACGCCCTGACCGTCCGTGTGGGCAACATCGAGAAGGCCGGTTATCAGACCGCCGAGCAGGTCCAGGCCGCTATCGCTGCCTCCGGCCACGCTCATTTCGAGGTCGCTGAGACCGACCCCACCGCTGAGAGCTTCAAGGCTCAGGCCAACGTCATGTACCTGTACATGAACAGCAAGACCAAGCACTATGACATCTACGCCAAGGTCGGCGAGAGCGTCGTCCTGCTGGATGATACCACCGTCGATCTGAGCGAGTATGCCAAGACCGCCGACGTGACCTCCGCCATCAGCACCGCCATCGCCGCGCTGAACATCGACCAGTACGCCACCGACGAGGACCTGACCGCCGCCGTTGCGCGTGTGACCGCCCTTGAGACCGCTGTTGCCAACGTCTACACCAAGAAGGAAGTGGACGACAAGCTGGCGGCCAAGATGGATAAGGCCAGCATGGACGCCTACGCCACCGACGAGGAGGCCAAGCAGGCCGCCGCCACCGCCGTTGCCGGTGCTCAGGCCAGCGACACCGAGTTCAACGCCGCCATGAATGAGGTCTGGACCCCCACCGAGGGCTAAGGCACCTCCTCGCGTCAGAAACAAATACCAGGGCCGGGGCGAAATGCCCCGGCCCGCTTATCAGGAGGTGAAACCCAGTTGGCTGACGAGAAGAACGTAACTCTGGAACAGTTCAAAGGCTTTATGACCAAGGCCGACGAGCGGCTGGACAAGTTGGAAGTCGGCAAGGAAAACAAGGTTTCGCCCGTCAGTATCACTATTCCGACGGAGGGGTGGGCCTCCGAGGAGATCGGGGAGACCGACGAGGAAGGAACCGAGGCATCCTATCCCTTCTACTACGACATCGCGGCGGCGGACGTGACCGCAAAGCACCGGGCGGACGTGACGATCAGCCGCGAAAGCCTGGATGCGGCGACGGTGTGCGGCCTGTGCCCGACCAGCGAGACGACAGAGGGGAAAATCAGGCTGCGCGCTATGAAGGCACCGACGGAGGCCATTACGGCGGAATACTGGCTGCGCAGCGGGAAGGAGTAATACATGGCATTAGGACAAGTGAATGTTCCCGGCGCTGCCGGGATGGACGCCGTAGAGGCGAAGCAGGCCGCTCAGGCGGCCAAGGAAGCGGCTGAGGCCGCCCAGCGCACCGCAGAGAGCGCCGGGAAAACGGCGGACGCCGCCATGCAGAAGGCTGCTGACGCCGAGACGGCGGCGGGCAACGCGGGCAGCAAGGCGGACGAGGCCCTGAATGCGGCCAACACCGCCGCCAGTGCCGCGACGGCTGCCGCCAGCGCCGCCAGTGCCGCCGAGGAGAGCGCGAACAGCGCCAACACGGCGGCCAACGAGGCCAAGACTGCGGCGAACAACGCGCAGAAGGCGGCGAACGACGCGCTGGAAGCCGTGACCAAGCTGACCAGCGTGATCAACAGCGTACCCACCCAGGCGGGCATCTTGACGTACACGGGCGCGGCACAGTCCCCCTCGTGGAACGGGTACGACACGGAGAAGCTGACCATCGGCGGAACGACCAGCGGCACCAACGCAGGCAACTACGTTGCGACCTTCACGCCCAAGGAGGGCTACGAGTGGGCCGACGGCACCAAGACCGCCAAGAGCGTGACCTGGACGATCAGCAAGGCCAGCCTGTCCGTACCCGCGCAGAGCGGGACGCTGACCTACACGGGAAACGCACAGTCTCCCCAGTGGAGCAACTACGACAGCAATAAGCTGACCATCGGCGGGACGAGCACCGCCACCAACGCGGGAAGCTATGCCGCGACCTTCACGCCGAAGGCCAACTACCAGTGGTCCGACGGCAGCACCAGCGCCAAGAGCGTGACCTGGGCCATCGGCAAGGCGGCGGGCAGTCTGACGCTGGCAAAGAGCAGCGTGACGCTGAACATCTCCTCGCTGACGGAGAGCGTGGCCGTGACCCGCGCGGGCGACGGCGTGATCAGCGCCACGTCCAGCAACACCGCCACGGCAAGGGTGGAGGTGAGCGGCACCAGCGTGAAGATCACCGGCCTCAAGGCGGGCACCGCCAAGATCACCGTGAAGGTGGCGGCGGGCACCAACCACACCGCGCCCAGCGACAAGACCATCAACGTGACGGTCAGCCTGCCCGACACGAGCCTGGCGAACAACACGCCGGACATCATCGCGGCGGCGGCCAAGTCCGGCCAGGCGGCGAACTATTGGAGCGTGGGCGACAAGGTGGGCATCGCGGTCAACGGCTCTTTCGGAGGACTGAGCTATAACAATACCGTGTACGCCTTCATCCTGGGCTTCAACCACAACAGCAGCGTGGAGGGCGGAAACAGCATCCACTTCCAGTTCGGCAAGACGGCGGCTGGTGTGGACATCGCGTTCGTGAACAGCTACGGCTCGACCGGCACGGGCTTCTGCATGAACACCAGCAACACCAACTCCGGCGGATGGAACAACAGCTATATGCGCAAGACCATCTGCCCGGCGTTCCTGGCGGCCCTGCCGACGGCCTGGCGGAACATCATCGCGGCCTGCACGAAGTACAGCGACAACACGGGCGGCGGCTCCAACACCGCGAGCTACGTGACCGCGACCTCGGACAAAATCTGGCTGCTGAGTGAGATGGAGGTCCAGGGTACGAGAAGCTACGCCAACAGCGCCGAGGCGAACTACCAGAAGCAGTACGACTATTACAAGAACGGTAACAGCAAGGTCAAGTACCAGCACACGGCGACGACGAACGCCTGCTACTGGTGGCTCCGCTCCGGGCCTGCGAGCAACATGAACAACTTCTGCGGTGTGAACGCGGACGGGTCTGCGAGCAGCGACGACGCCTACTATTCGGATGGCTTCGCGCCGGGCTTTAAGGTGGCCTAATCCCAAATCAGGCATCGAAAGTGGAGCGGTGGGGGCGCAAGCCCCTACCAGCGAAACGCCAAGCACCGAGTACCCAAATCAGCACAGGCCCCATCCGGCGGGAGCGGCAACGCTCCTGCCGGTGACGGGGGCACCAAACCGGAAGGGAGAACACCGAAATGGCAGTATACAAATCGCGGCGCAAGGACGCGGCGGCGCAATTCGTGGCAGACGCACGAGAACTGCGGAAGGCCACGGTGCGCATCGCACGGAAGTTTCCGGCCAGCTACAAGTACGTGACCACGGGGCCGCTGCTGCAACTGGCGAGCGAGGTCTACATGAACGCGCTCAAGGGAAACAGCATCTACGTCCACAAGGACATGAGCGAGCGGGACTACGAGCTGCGGCACCGCTATCTGGCGGCGGCCACGGCCAGCGCCGACGCGCTGCTGGGCGAGATCACCTTCTGCTATGAGCTGGTGGACGACGGCAACAACTTCTTCCGCAACAAGGAGGAGTACGAGCGGACGTTCCAGACCTGGACGACACTGGCAAACAATGCGCTGTCGCGCCTGCGGGGTGTGATGGACAGCGACAAGCGCCGGTGGAATGGGTACATGAGAGACCGGAAAGCAAAAACACCATAAATCCCCGTAGGGCAAGTTCTGACGGCCACGCCTGCAACTGGTGGCTCCGCTCCGTGAATGCGAGCAACACGAACAACTTCTGCAATGTGAACACGGACGGGTCTGCGAACAACAACAACGCCTACAATTCGAATGGCTTCGCGCCGGGATTTAAGAACAACCTGGGGCCTGAACAAGTAGCGAACTGCGAAGCTGTGCCCCAAACCTTAAAGGAGAACTTGACCCTTGGAGACTGGCCCGCCATGCGCGGGCTTCATTCCTTAAATCACCACTCGATACGGAGGCCCGGACGCTTCTTGCATGGCCGGGGATTTACGGCGGCGTTGCCCCGGCTCCATGAGCAACCGTTATGCAGCTACTTCAAACCGCTGCGGCAGACGACGCAGGTGCGGGAGGTCATGCGACCTGCAAACCGCGCGCCAGACCGAACGCTGTACGGGTGGGATACTGCATTGGAGGCAACATGATTGAATAGCCAAGAGAGGCACGAGGCCAGATACCAGCGGCGAAAGGCCCGGCGCGAGCAGAGGGCGCGGGAGGCCGGTGGAGCGAGCTTCGAGGAGGTCATGTCATTCGGGAACATCTGCAAGGCCGGAAAGAGCTGCTGCGACGGAGCGCGGTGGAAGACCTCCACCATCAACTTCGAGACGAACCTGCTGGGCGAAGCACAGGCGACCTATGACACGCTGCACTACGGAAAGCGCGTGTTCAAGGGCTTCCACAGCTTTGCGACGGTGGAGCACGGGAAGGTGCGGAACATCGACGCGCTGCCCATCCAGGAGCGGGCCATCCAAAAATGCCTGTGCAAGAACCTTCTGACGGAGGTTTATTCCAGGAGCTTCATCTACGACAACAGCGCGAGCCTGAAAGACCGGGGCATGGACTTCCAGCTCCGGCGGCTCAGGAAGCACCTGCAGGACCATTACCGGCGGTATGGGACTGAGGGCGGTATCTACCAGTTCGACTTCAAGAATTATTTCGGGAGCCTGCCGCACGAGGAGATCAAGCGGCGGGCGCGGAAGAAGATCATGGACGACCGGTTATACACATTGTTCTGCGACTTTGTGGATGATTTCCGGCTGATGAAGACCGCCGACAAGGAAGCACACCGGGGCGTGGGCCTGGGCAGCGAGGTATCGCAGATCATCGCCCTTGACTACGCCAGCCCCATCGACCATTACGTGAAGGACGTGCGCGGCATCCACGGGTACGGGCGGTATATGGACGACGGGTATGTGATCAGCAATTCCTTGGAGGAACTGGAAGACATCAAGCGCAACCTGTACCGCCTGGCTGAGGAGCTGGGCATCGCCATGAGCGACAAGAAGAACATCATCACGCCGTTCCGGCACCACAGCTTCACCTTCCTGAAAATGCGGGTGACGCTGACGGAGACGGGCAAGGTGGTGATGAAGCTCAGTCGCAAGAGCATCCGCGCCATGCGGCGGAAGATGGATATTTTCCGGCGGTGGATGGACGAGGGCCGAATGGGACCGGAGGACGTGTTCCAGTCCTATCAATCGTGGAGAGCGCACGCGAAGCGGTGCAACAGCTACGACACGCTGCGCGCCATGGACGAGCGCTTCACGCGGATGTTCGCTGAGGAACTGGCCGGGCGGCGGAAGCCGTTCCCGTGCACGATGAAAGCCACACGGACCGGGTGCGGCTGGATATACCGGCGGCACGGAGCCGTCATTGAGGAGGAAATGTGCGCATGAAGTACATCACACACAACAGGTTCAAGAAGCTGGCCGCCTGCGGCGAGGCCGTGAACATCCCGTATGGCACGGAGATGGAGACGGCGGGCGACTTCATCATCACCACGGAGGGAAAGCCGATCTGCTACGCGACCAGCGAGGCCGCGAAGATGCACTTCGCCCGCAACGACGACGGGCAAGGGCTGGAACGCGGGAGGCTGACCTGGGCCATCGCGTACTCCCAGCGGGTGCGGACCGGACAGAACGGACGGCAGCAGCGCTTCACCGAGGAGGAGATCGAGCTGCTGGAACGGAAGTGGGCACATTTCCTGCGGCAGGATGTGGAGGTCATTCTGTTCAACGAAGACTTTTTCGCGGCGGCGGTGCCGGAGCTGAAAGAGCTTGCGGACGCGCTGCACATCAAAGTGAGGAGGTAACGACCCATGTATGCAATTATCAGCAAAGGCGAGCTGCTGGCCCTGTGCGAGCGTCCCCGCTATGTGAAGCGGAACGAGGAGACCGGGGCCTATGTGGAGGCGGCGGAGGCTGAGGCCATCGGCATCGCCGTGGGCGGCGAGGTGTACAACCTGCCCGGCGGCACCGCCATCCCCGACGCGCCGGAGGCACTGGCACAGGAGGGCGAGGCTGAGGAGTATGTGTTCCGCAACCACGCCCGCATCATCGAGAACGAGGAAGCGACCAACGCCGCCTTCGTCGCCATGGAGGAAGCCATGTGCGATATGGACAGCTCCTCGGAGGAGCGGCTGACGGCGGTGGAAGAAGCTCTTTGCGAGCTGGACAGCGCTGCAAACGGAGGAGGTGAAAACTGATGAACGCTATTTGGGCTAATCGACTGGTGGCCGGTACGCGCAAGTGGGCCGAGGTGCCTGCTTCCCGCAAGGCTGGCGTCAAGGCGGAGCTGGCGAGCCGCGTGGAGAACGGCAAAATCAGCGCCGAGCAGTACGAGGAGATCACCGGCGAGGTCTATGCCGGTGAGTAATCTCCAAATCATCGAGGAGCTGTGCGGCATCTGTACCGACCTTGCGAAGATCGTCACGGAGCAGCAGAAGCTCCTCGCGCAGCACGACGCCATTGCGCTGGCAGAGGACATCGACCGGGTGAAGGTGCGGTATACCGCGCTGATCGGAAGCGGAGAATGGCCGGACGAGGCGCTGGGCGAAGAACTATGATCGGCGGGGGCCGGGTGGGATAGCTGCCCGGCCCTCCCCTGTATCGTCAACAACCAGGAAAGGAGGGTGCCGTTATGGACGACCCCTATATCTCACGGGCAGAGCACGAGGAGTTCAGCCGCCGTCTGGCGGAGGAGAACAAGAGGCAGGACAAGCGTATCGAAATGCTTGAGGAGAACGTGCGCGAAATGCGGGCGCTGACGAACTCGGTGGAGCGGTTGGCGACCAGCGTGGAGGACATGGTCAAGGAGCAGGAGAAGCAGGGCAAGCGCCTGGAAGTGCTGGAAGGACGGGACGGTGAAATGTGGCGCAAGGTCGTGGGATACATCATCACCGCCGTTATCGGCATCGTGATCGGCTTCGTGTTCCATCAAATCGGTATGTGAGGAGGGCAGGCCATGAAGTACGTGTGGGTAGTCATGGCCGCCTTTTTCTTTGGCCTGGGAGCGGGCCTTCTCCTCTGCAACAGCACGATCAGCCATCTGCGCCGCAGGCTGCGCGCCCTCCGGCTGAATGGCAATCAGGGGAAGAAGACCGAGACCATGAAAAAGGTGGTCTGGATATGCCTGGGAAACGGGTTTGCGTGGATATGGTGCAGCTATGTCCTCGCCTACCTGGGACGGGAGCAGATCGCGGAAACGCTGTCGTCGGTGGCCGTGAAGGAGATCATCGGCGTGGTGCTGGCATACGCCATCAAATCCGTCCTGGAAAACCTGAGCAAGAACAATCACTGGCCGGATAAGCCGGACCCCATCGCCCCGGCGGCGGAGGAGGAAACGGCGGACCAGCCAAGCAACGACCTGTAAGGAGGGCAAAAACGGAATGACTGAAAACCAGTTACGCCAGAAGGTCGTCAAAATCGCGGTGAGCTATCTCGGCTGCAAGGAAGCGGACGGGAGCCACCGGAAGATCATCGACCTGTACAACAGCCACAAGCCCCTTGCCAGAGGCTACGCCGTGAAGTATACGGACGCATGGTGCAGTACATTTGCTTCCGCCGTCGCCATCGCCGCCGGGCTGACCGACATCATCCCGACGGAGTGCGGGTGCGAGAAGCACATCGCCCTGTTCAAGAAGCTGGGCGCGTGGGTGGAGAACGACGCCTATGTGCCGAAGCCGGGCGACTACATCTTCTACGACTGGCAGGACGGCACGAACTACGCCACGACGGACAACACCGGCGCGGCGGACCACGTGGGCATCGTGACCGAGGTAAACGGCAGCACCATCACCGTGATCGAGGGCAACATGAGCGACGCCGTGGGGTATCGCCATATCGCCGTCAATGGCCGGTATATCCGGGGCTATGGCGTGCCGAAGTACGCCAGCAAGGCCACGGGGACCGACGCCGGGACGACCGGCGGAGAGACCGGCGGGACCGGAAACACCGGTGCGGGCACCTGTAAGGCGGGCGACATCGTGAACTTCACCGGCGGGAAGCACTACACCAACGCAAACGCAGCCACCGGCACGGCCTGTAAGCCGGGCAAGGCCAAGGTCACGCAGGTGTACCAGCCGGGCAAGGCGAAGCATCCGTATCACCTTGTCGCTGTGAGCGGCGGCGGAAGCACCGTGTACGGCTGGGTGGACGCGGCGGACATCGGCGGCTCTGCCTCCGGCGGGACGCGCACGCACACCGTCGTTCGCGGGGATACGCTGTGGGCGCTGGCAAGTACCTATCTTGGAAGCGGGAGCCGCTACAAGGAGATCATGCGCCTGAACGGCCTGACTTCTGAGATCATCCATGTCGGGCAGGTGTTGAAGATGCCTGCCAAATAAGAGAGGAAGACGTTTATGGAACTGACGCTCAATATTTCGGCCATCGTCGCCATCATCGGCGCGCTGACCGTACTGACCAACATCATCGTGGAGGTCCTGAAACGGGCCACGTGGGAGAAAATGCCCACGAACCTGCTGGCGATCATCGTCGCCATGGTGCTGACGCTGGTGGCCTTCTTCGGGTATATGGCCTTCATGGGCTACGCCGTCATGTGGTATTACGTTGCCGCCGCCGTTGTGGTGGGCTTCGCGGTGGCCTACGCTGCCATGTTCGGCTTCGACAAGCTGAAAGAAGCGCTCGGTCAGATCAAGAGAAATAACGAATAAGTGAGAAATCCCCCGGCGGAGGTCCAGAGAACGGACATCTGCCGGGGGATTTTTTGTTTAGGCGCGCCTGCTCAGGTACAGCACGTGCGAGATATAATATTCCAGAGTGAAATCGCTGTCCGCTGCGACGTTCTGCTCCATGGCTTCACGCATCGCGGCGGCGGTGCTGCCGTCGAAGTCGTCCATGGTGAACAGGTCCACAATGCCGGGGCACACGATCTGCTCCTGGCACACCTCTTTGAAGCGGAAGGCAAGCTCCGTGCGCTCCTGCTCCCCTCGCATCAGTCCGGCAATCAGGCAGGCCCGGAGGGTACGGCGGAAGTTTTCGGAGTTGCACAGCTCACGCATGGGGTAGCCCGCGAGAAAGTCGAGGCGGCGGAATGGAACATCATAGCTTGCGAAGATGGTGTGGGTCTTGCCGGAGGGGTGAACATAGCCCCACCGACTGTCATAGTCACGGTATGCGGCGACGGCTCCGGGGTAGTCCGGCTCCTTCAAAGCCAGCGTGGCCCGGCGGATAGCCTCGGACAGGTTGACGCCGTGGGCCGCGATCAGCGCGGAACCGGAGGCGGTCAACTCCAACAGTCTGCGGCTGGGGCTGATACGGAAGCCGTCGGCCAGAAGCCGGGCGGCCTGCTGCTCCTTGGTGCCGCTGACCGAAAGGCCGCGCTTGCGCAGAAGCTCCTTCATGGCGTCCTTCGTGTAGAGCACGGAAAGCGTCTGACCTGCGTCCGCGTTCTGCACGAAGCCACGTCGGACCAGAACGCGCCGGACCTCTGCCTTACTGCCGAAGTCTGAGGCGTCCAGCACATCCGGCGTGAATGGGCGTGAGCGCTGTGGGTCCATGAAGCGGATGGTGTAGAAAACCGCCCTGGGGTCGCGGTGCTCGCCTGCCGCGATCTCTGAAAAGGCCGGAAGCACGGCGGGATACAGCAGATCGGCGGTGTGTGGGACGCTGCCGGAGCTGTTGACACGCGCCGGGGGCTTACGAAATGAGAATAGGCCCATGTTCTCCCCTCCACATTTTTTATATTTTTGCGTATTTATGGGATATTACCATAAGAATATCAGAGAATATGGTAAAGTCAAATAAAATATGGGAATATCACATAGCAAGGAGAGGCGAACACTTGAAGATCATCAATCTGGACGGACGGCGAAATGTATCTGGCGAGCGGGTCCGGCAAATGAGAACGAAGAAGCGTATGACACAGGCGGACTTGGCGGCGAAGGTGCAGACCACGGGCGTTATCCTGGAACAGGACGCCATAAGCCGCATCGAAAGTGGGAGCCGCATGGTGCAGGACTACGAGCTGCGCGCCCTGGCGGAGGTGCTGGGCGTCACCTCGGACTGGTTGATGGACGAGGAAGAAAAAAAATTATGCCGTAGGCTTAAAGCCTACGGCATTTCTTTTTGCGGCGCTCTGAGCGCTTGACATTCTGCGCTTTTATGGGTTATTATCCCCGAAAAAAGAAGGGAGTGCCCACAATGAGCAGCGAAAAAGGACGGAGATTTTCCCATCTGCGGTGGAAGGACCGGCTGAAAATTGAAAGAATGTTGAAGGAAGGCCACAAGGTAAAGGAGATCGCGGCGGCGCTGCACGTGGACAGCACCACCATCTACCGGGAGATCAAGCGCGGAAAGACGGTCCAGCGCACGACGGAGCTGATCGACCGGGAAATCTACTGCCCGGACGTGGCGGAGAACAAGTACCGGGCCAACCTCGCGGCCAAGGGTCCGGCGCTGAAACTGGGCAACGACTACAAGCTGGCGGCATACATCGAGCAGAAGATCGTGGAGGAACGGTATTCGCCGGAGGCGGTCCTGTTGAAGATCAAGGAGGAGCGGCTGACCTTCTCCGTGACGCTCTCCAAGTGGACGCTGTATTCCTACATCACCAAGGGCGTGTTCCTGGGCGTGACGAACAAGAGCCTGCCGCGCAAGGGGAAGAAGAAAAACAAGGGGTATCGGAAGGTCCGGGCCGCGCACCTTCCACAGGGCGACAGCATCGAAGACCGCCCGGAGGAGATCGCGGAACGAGCGATGCCAGGAGACTGGGAGATGGACACGGTGGTATCCTGCAAGAAGGATGCGACCCGGCTCCTGGTGCTGACGGAGCGGATGTTCCGCCAGGAGATCATCATAAAAATGCCGGACGGCACTACTCAGAGCGTCGTCCGGTCGCTGGACAGGCTGGAAAGGAAGCTGGGGTCGCGGATGTTCCGCCGGATATTCCGCACGATCACCGTGGACAATGGCAGCGAGTTCGCAGACTGCGAGGGCATGGAGCGGTCATGCCTGACAAAGCGGGCGCGGACGCACATATACTATTGTCATCCGTACAGCGCCTTCGAGCGCGGCAGCAACGAGAACGCGAACAGCCTTATCCGGCGGTGGCTCCCGAAGGGGACGAAGCTCTCTGAGGTATCACAGGCGGAGATCAAGCAAATCCAAATCTGGATGAACAACTACCCAAGGATGGTTTTAGGCGGGCGCTGTGCGAACACGGCGCTGGCCGAGTGGATGGCGGCGGAGGGCGTGCTGCTCCCGTTCGTTCATATTTAAGAGAAAAACGCACGCATAACACACGAAAATAACACGGAAATAACACGATAAAGCATAGGCTACCGGCGGGACTTTGGCGGTTGGCCTTTTCGTGCTGCCCAAAATGCACAAAATAACGCAGAATAGTTTGTTGAAAAAGCACGGCATTTTTTGCTTGACTTTTTCTTCCGCCGTTTTTTGGGAAATACTGCTTGCAATCCACCGAAACCTGTGGTATACTACCAGGGCATTATGCCTGGGAGTGCTGATTTTCCGCCCGGTGCTGGGGCAGAACCGCTCCGGTTGGCGGGGAATATGACGCGCCCAGAAAGATCAAACTGAATTTTAGGAGGAAACAAAACATGGCAGTCGTATCTATGAAGCAGCTGCTGGAGGCCGGTGTGCACTTCGGCCACCAGACCCGTCGTTGGAACCCCAAGATGGCGCCCTACATCTACACCGAGCGCAACGGGATCTATATCATCGACCTGCAGAAGACCGTG
>ERZ836939.427-NODE-427-length-57697-cov-52.811405_pt1 | contig 57697 bp, 41 predicted proteins | sample MGYA00519912_ERZ836939 | MGnify/ENA primary metagenome ERZ836939 (study PRJEB31850, sample SAMEA3708810) | human gut metagenome | biome: human gut; feature: human-associated habitat; material: faeces | place: China | collected 2014 ...
GATGCCGGTTACCCGCGACAAGACGGAAAGACCCCATGGAGCTTTACTGTAGCCTAATATTGGGTTTCGATGTTGCATGCACAGGATAGATGGGACTCTGGGAAACCAAGGCTTTGGCTTTGGCGGAGAGGCCGTTGGGATACCATCCTTGCGATATTGGAATTCTAACCTGCGGCTCTGAATCGAGTCGGGGGACATTGTTAGGTGGGCAGTTTGACTGGGGCGGTCGCCTCCTAAAGAGTAACGGAGGCGTTCAAAGGTTCGCTCAGCTTGAACGGAAATCAAGCAAAAGAGTGCAAACGCAGAAGCGAGCCTAACTGCGAGACTGACGGGTCGAGCAGTAACGAAAGTTGGAGTTAGTGATCCGGTGGTATGTGAGTGGAAATGCCATCGCTCAACGGATAAAAGTTACCCTGGGGATAACAGGCTGATCTCCCCCAAGAGTCCACATCGACGGGGAGGTTTGGCACCTCGATGTCGGCTCATCGCATCCTGGGGCTGTATTCGGTCCCAAGGGTTTGGCTGTTCGCCAATTAAAGCGGTACGCGAGCTGGGTTCAGAACGTCGTGAGACAGTTCGGTCCCTATCTGTCGTGGGCGCAGGATATTTGATGGGAGCTGTCCCTAGTACGAGAGGACCGGGACGGACGTACCTCTGGCGCACCAGTTGTTCCGCCAGGAGCATAGCTGGGCAACTACGTACGGATCGGATAAACGCTGAAAGCATCTAAGCGTGAAGCCGACCCAAAGATAAGATATCCCACTGATTCAATCAGGTAAGATCCCTTGTAGACTACGAGGTTGATAGGCACGATGTGTAAGTGGAGCGATCCATTCAGCAAGTGTGTACTAATAGATCGAGGGCTTGACCACAATTCGCTTGAATTCTCAAGTCAATGACAAAATGTGAGCAGTGATTATTCAGTTTTGAAGGCACGTCCTTCAAGAAACACTGGACAAAGTAAAACAGAAATGTTATACTGAACCAGTCATATTGGTCGGTGACGATGACGGTGAGGTTCCACCTGTTCCCATTCCGAACACAGAAGTTAAGCTCACTCGTGCCCAAGATAGTTCGCTGGAAACGGCGCGTGAAAATAGGTAGTCGCCGACTCAAACAAAACCCCTGAGGAAGAAATTCCTTGGGGGTTTGTTGTTTTTGTGCGGCATTTTCTTTCACTAGCAAAGAAATTGCCAAAGGTTTCTATTTCTGCCTGATTTTTTCGTACGGTGTGCTATCATAAGGCTGGAAACGCTTTTGGGAGAAACGCGTTCCCATGCAAAAAACAGTTGACAAAGGATCGGCCTGCTGTTTGACCACCACTTTTCAATCATGTGAGCATGAACTGGAAAGGAGCAGAAGAAAAATGACAAACAAGAAATTCAAGTTGGCAGCAATGTCGCTGGCCACTGCGGTTGCAGTGAGCGCAGTTGGCCCCAGTGCTTCTGCGGTGACGTATCAACTGGAAAAAGGTGATGTGACTGTTGGTCAAGATGGTACTGGTGCGTACAGTTATCAGAACCAGACTGATGGTAAAACGGATAATGTCTATGTGGATCAGGATACCCAAAACAATGGCCAAATCATCATCACGCAGGCAGAAGGTACAAAAACGGATAATACCGTCACTGTGGAAGAAGATGTCACGAACGAGAAGGGCAAACGTGATGTGGATATCATTCTTGACGGTGTGAATGTGGATACCAGCACCCAGACTGAAGCACTCCCAGATACCGGGAGCACAGGGGATAAAACCATCATCAAGGTGGGCGAGGGTGCAGATGTTGACCTGACAGTCAAGGATTCCAACCTGACCACCGGCGGCCATGGCATTGATATTGGTGTGAATCTGGAAGATAAAGATGAAAACAAGGGAGCCGATGTTGACCTGACGCTGGATAATACCAAAGTCAACCTGACACAAAACGGAAAGGTGGGTATCAACGTACAGGACAATTCTAATGTGGATCTTACCCTGAAGGGCGAGAATGCCATTGATGGCTCCAAGGCAATTGAAAACGAGGACCTTAAAAAGAATGTCAATGTCGAGGGTATCCGTGTGGGCGGTGGCGGCGCAGGTGACGGTTCGGGTGCCAGCGAGGGTGCAAAAACGCACCTGACTATCAGCGGCGGTGTAGAAAAGACCGAAACTGCGGAAGCAGACACAGAAGAAACGGAAAGCCCCGCTGGCGGCTCACTGACCATCAGTAAGACCACAGGCGGTCTGGTAATGGCAGATGGCTCGGACGTGGAAATCACGGACGGCGCTGATGTGACCATTGAGGATACTAAGACCTCCAGTTCCACTCAGGCAGGCCGCGCTGTTACCCAGCACGGTGATCTGACCCTCTCCGGCGGCTCTTCCCTAACGATAGACGGTGGGAAGGACAATAAAGCGCCGCATACCGGTATTGGTATTGCCAGCTGGGATGATATCACAGTCGAGGATGGCAGTACACTGGATATCAGTGGTGCTGCGACCGGTATTTACGGCCATCAGGGTGCCAGCCTGACCACCGAGGACAGCACCCTCAACATCACCAACAGCGATGCCGGCATCCGCTACGAAGGCAGCGGTACGGCTAAGGATGGCTCCAAGCTGGAAGCCGCCGGTGACATCACCTTCAAGGATTCGGACGTTACCATCGAGGGCAAGAGCTTAGGCATTGAGACCGGCAACAACAGCAATACGACCGTCACGTTTGATCATACCACTGCCGCCGTTTCGGCAGAACTGACCAAGGAGGAGAACGTCGGAAGATATGCCATTTACTGCGAGGATTCGGGTGAAAACGGTAGCCTGATCGTCAAAAATGGCAGCAAGCTCAAACTACAGGCGAACTACGGCATCGTTGCCGGTTACCGGAATGTACTCATTTCGGGCAACAGCACGGTCGATTCCACCACGCGGGATATGGCCATCCAGCTCCGCAAGAGCAAGGGAACCAAGCTGCATATCACGGATGGCAGCGTCTACAACATGACCGATGGTTCTCACGATAACTATAACCTTCTTGCTTATTATGCCTACCACGATATTCTGGTGGACAAGGGCGGCGTTCTGTCCATGGACCTGCACAATTCGTATTCCGGCATCAGTCTGGGCATGCGTTGCACCCTGACTGTGGATGACGGCACCGTCCTTGTAAAGGGCGATTATAACCACAGCGGCATCTACATCGACGGCCCCTACTCCAAGATTTCTATCAAGAATAACGCCCATGTGGAAGCTCCCACCATTGTAGGGAACACGTACTACCCCGGTCAGAAGCTCGTCGTTACCGGCGGCACGCTGACCTATGACTACAAGGCCGACAACACCCTGTGGCCAGTGAACAAGCAGGGCGACAAGCTGACCAATTTCCTGCTGACCAAGGATGATGCCCACGCAAACTTCGATGCCCTTTCCTATAAAGGCCAGACCTATACCTACCTCTCTGACCTGAACAAGGAGACCGGGAAACAGTATCTCTCCGTGTGGGTGCCCGCCGCCGCACTGAACTATATGCTGGATGTGGACGGTTCCCATGATCCGGAGATCATCGGCAAGGCACTGGAAGAGCTGAAGCAGGCCGGATACAATTTCGACACTGCCTACCAGACCACTGAGAATGGCGATCAGGTCGTTATTCTGCGGGATATGGTGGTGAACGGTAAGAGCCTGAACTTCACCAAGACCACCGATGCAGAGGGCAACACCAAGCTCATCTGGGGCAACTACGAAAAGCAGGCAGAGGGTGCGCCCAGCGCTTATGATATGGTCTATGGCACCGAGTACGAGTATGAGGGCAAGACCTATACCATCGTCTGGGGCTATGAGAGCCAGAACAACCCCAACACCACCGCAGCAGCGGGTGTACTGGATGCCTTTGGCCCGGATTCCAACGTGAAGGTCACCGGCGACATCGACGGCACCGACTCCGCACAGTACACCGTGACCATTTACGGCGCTCTGCGGGAAGTGACCGACCCTGTGATCCCCACGAACCCGGCTCCGGAAACGCCCAAGGACTCCGATCCTACTCCTCCGGCTTCCACTACGCCGACTACCCCGGCTGTGCAAAATACACGGCCCACCACTCCCACCGTGGAGCAGGCAGTCGCTAAGACCACGCCCGCCCCGGAGAGCGGCAAGCTGATCCAGACTGGTACCACCAACTGGATGGCAGATGTTCTGGTGCGTGCAGGCGGTGTCCTGCTGGCTGCCGGTTATCTGCTGGAGCGTAAGCGCAAGGGCATGTTCCATAAGGCACAGCATTGAACACGTTCCTGTAAATGACGTAAAAAGGTAAAATATTAAACTGGCTTGGGGCCGCTGCACAAATTTTTGTGGGGCGGCCCCACTTTTTGCAGAAAAAGGCGCTCTCGTCCCGTATTAGGGGATGAAAGCGCTTTTGATTTTGCAAAAAGGGATGAGAACGAGAATGAAAGATTCACCGCGCCGCCGGAAGCACCGGCGCAAAGCCTTCCGGCGGCTGTTCTGGCTGCTGGTGCTGGCGACCCTGCTTCTGCTGCTGTGGCCCCGGCGGCTCACGCTGGATGGGCTGAACAGTCCCCATGCCATTTTACTGCGGGCCGACAGCGGAGAGGTGCTGGCCGAAAAGGATGCCGACAGCACGATCTATCCGGCTTCCATGACCAAGATGATGACGGCGTTGCTGGCCATAGAAGCAAACCCGGACCTCGACACGCCTGTGACCCTGCCCGAGGAGATCTTTCCGGCTCTGCAGGCCCAGAATGCCTCGCTGGCGGGGTTTCAGGCCGGGGAAACGGCCACGGTGCGGGATCTGCTGTACGGTGCCATGCTGCCCTCGGGGGCCGAGTGCTGCGAAGCGCTGGCCCGGGAGGTGAGCGGCAGCGAGGAAGCCTTTGTGGCCCGGATGAACCAGAAAGCGGCAGAGCTGGGGATGACCGCCACGCATTTCTGCAACCCCACGGGCCTGCACGACCCGGAACATGTTTCCACCGTGCGGGATATGGCCCGGCTGACAGAAGCAGCCCTGCAGAACGAGACCTTCCACAAGCTGTTTACCACGGAGCGGTATACCGTTCCGGCCACCAACTGCCACCCGCAGGGGTTCACGATGCACAGCACCCTGCTGAGCCAGCTGGACGGCACAGAGCTGCACCGTGGCCGGATTCTGGGCGGTAAGACCGGCTACACCGGGGAAGCAGGGCTCTGCCTTGCCAGTCTGGCCGAGGTGAAGGGCAGGGAATACATTCTGGTCACGGCCGGGGCGGGGGGAAACCACAGCACCGCGCCCTACCACATCGAGGATGCCGTAACGGTCTACCGCCGTGTGAGCCGGGGGTCCTGAACAGGGGAGCGGATGCGCTCCCTTTTTCTGTGTCCGGCTTTGTGGTACAATGGAACAAAACCATTCACAGAACAGGAGAACCATCATGCTCAAGGATTCACAGGTCGATCTCTGCGGCCGCACCGATTTTACCCGCACCGCGCCCCTGCTTGCCCGGGACGAGGCGTTTTCGTTTGCCTGCGCGGGCTGCGGCGGCTGCTGCCGGGGGCGGGAGGATATCGTGCTGTCGGGCTTTGACCTGTGGCGCATCGCGGCCCGCCTGCGCCTGCCGCCCCGCACCGTGGCCCGGGCGTTCTGCCGGGGAAGCATCGGGCGGGTCAGCCGCCTGCCGGTGCTGCGGCTGGCCCCGCTGAAGGAGGAGCGCGGCAACTGCCCCTTCCTCACCGGGAACCACTGCGCCATCCACGATGCCGAGCCGCTGGTCTGCGCCCTTTACCCGCTGGCGCAGGAGATCACGAAGGACGGGCAGGTATCCTACTTTTTGCAGCCCACCCAGTGCGGCGGGCAGGTCATTGCGGCAAGGGTGGGGGATTATCTGGCCCGGTACGATGTGCCCGCCCGGGAGGCCACCGATGTGCGCTGGGCGCAGGTGTGCATGAAACTGGAAGATACCGTGGAGCGGCTGGACGCTCTGTTTGAGCCGGTGTTTGCCCGGCGGATGCAGGAAAAGCTGTGGCAGGCGCTGTATTACCGGTACGACTTTGCAAAAGAGTACCGCCCCCAGCTGGAAGAAAATCTGCTCTGGCTGGACGGTGAGCTGAAAAAGCTCGAAGGGATGCAGATGCGGCACAGAGCCATCGAAAAAAGTGATAGATAAAATTACTTTGATTGATAATTCGGGCTGTTCCCCGGTTGTTTTAGAGCGGAAAGTGTGATATACTTCACGAGTGTAAAGCGGCAGCGCGATGCGACAGGCCGCTTGAATACTGACTTTCATGCGGTGTCCTGCTGCCGCGAAAGTAGAATTGAGGGAGTAATATCATGCGTAAAATTTCTCGTCGTTCGTTCCTGTCTGCCGCCGCTGTCTGCGGCGCAGCTGCTGCCCTGACTGCCTGCGGCGGTTCCTCCAGCTCCACGGCTGCTTCTTCCACCGCTTCCTCTGCTGCGGCTTCTTCCGCAGTGGCTGACGGCCAGAAGTATACCGTTGGCATCTGCCAGCTGGTGGAGCACGCCGCTCTGGACGCTGCCACCCAGGGCTTTGAGGATGCTCTGACCGCACAGTTCGGCGAGAATGTCACCTTTGACTTCCAGAACGCCCAGAACGATTCCGCAACCTGCGCCACCATCGCCAACGGCTTTGTTTCCGCAGGCGTTGACCTGATCATGGCAAACGCTACCCCCGCCCTGCAGGCCGCACAGGCTGCCACCGACAGCATCCCCATTCTGGGCACCTCCGTCACCGAGTACGGTGTTGCTCTGGGCCTGACCGATTTCGATGGCATCGTGGGCGGCAATGTCTCCGGCACCTCCGATCTGGCTCCGCTGGATCAGCAGGCGGATATGATCACCGAGTGGATGCCCGAGGCCACCAAGGTGGGCCTGCTCTATTGCTCTGCCGAGGCAAACAGCCAGTATCAGGTAGACGAGGTCCAGAAGTACCTGGAGGCCAAGGGCGTTACCGCTACCCAGTACGCTTTCTCTGATTCCAACGATCTGGCTTCTGTCTGCCAGAAGGCTGCCGACGAGAACGACGCGGTGTATGTCCCCACCGATAACACCTGCGCCGCCAACACCGGCATCATCGATGGCATCTGCCGCCCGGCCAAGAAGCCCGTGTTCGCCGGTGAGGAGGGCATCTGCTCCGGCTGCGGTGTGGCGACCCTGTCCATCAGCTACTATGATCTGGGCTACACCACCGGTGAGATGGCTGCCAAGGTCCTGACCGGTGAGGCCGATATCTCCACCATGCCCGTTGAGTACACCAACGTGACCAAGAAGTACAACAAGACCATCTGCGATGATCTGGGCATGACCGTTCCCGAGGGTTACGAGGCCATTGAGGAATAACAAGCACTCTGTCTGTTTTGCAGAAAGCTCCCCTGATAGGGGCGCTGGGTCCGCGCTGCGGTGACGGAGAGGCTTTACAATAAAATCAGCGGAGAAGAGCGAATTTTGGTTCTTCTCCGCTTTCCCGTATCAGAAAAAAGTGTAGTTACAGGAGGAAAACATTTTGGATATTCTTGCAAGACTTGCCAACCTGCCCGGTGCCTTGCCCGGTGCCTGTGCGCAGGGCCTCATCTGGGGCATCATGGCCATTGGTGTGTACCTGACCTACCGCATCCTGGATGTGGCTGACCTGACCGTGGACGGTTCCTTTGGCACCGGCGGCGCGGTCTGCGTTATGTGCCTGCTCTCCGGCATGAACGTCTGGGCAGCGCTTTTCATCGCCCTGCTGGCCGGTCTGGCCACTGGCCTTGTCACCGGCCTGCTCCACACCTTTATGGGCATCCCGGCCATTCTGGCTGGTATTCTGACCCAGCTGGCCCTCTACTCCATCAACCTGAAGATCATGGGCAAGGCCAACCAGTCCATCAACGTGGACAAGTACGACCTGCTGATCTCTCTGCGCTGGGTCAAGGAGCTTGCCCTGCATAACCCCATCATCATGGTCATTCTGGTCAGCGCCGTGGTCATCGGTGTGCTGTATTGGTTCTTTGGCACCGAGCTGGGCTGCGGCATCCGCGCCACCGGTTCCAACCCCGCCATGAGCCGCGCCCAGGGCATCAACACCAGCTTCAATGTGGTGCTGGGTTTGGCTGTCTCCAACGGTCTGGTGGCCCTGTCCGGCGCACTGCTGAGCCAGTATCAGGGCTTTGCTGATGTCAGCATGGGCCGTGGTGCCATCGTCATCGGTCTGGCCGCTGTCATCATCGGCGAGGCCCTGTTCAGCCGTATCTTCCACAACTTTGCCCTCAAGCTGGTGTCCGTTTCGCTGGGTGCCATCATCTACTACATCGTCATCCAGCTGGTGCTGACCCTCGGCTTTGACGCAAACCTGCTCAAGCTGCTGAGCGCCTCCGTGGTGGCGGTGTTCCTGGCCGTGCCCTATTGGAAGAGCAAGTACTTCGCAAAGCCCGCGGCAAAGAAGGCACAGAAGGAGGATGCAAAAAATGCTTGAGATCCAGAATGTTTCCAAGACCTTCAACGCCGGTACCGTCAACGAGAAAACGGCCCTGAACGGTCTGAACCTGAAATTGAACGAAGGTGATTTTGTTACCGTCATCGGCGGCAACGGTGCGGGCAAATCCACCATGCTGAACGCTGTGGCCGGTGTGTGGCCTGTGGACAGCGGCAAGATCATCATTGACGGCACCGACGTGACCAAACTGGGGGAGCACCAGCGCGCCGCCTACATCGGCCGCGTGTTCCAGGACCCCATGACCGGCACCGCCGCCACCATGCAGATCGAGGAGAACCTTGCCCTGGCCGCCCGGCGCGGCAAGCGGCGCGGCCTGAGGATCGGTATCACCAAGGCCGAACGGGAGCACTACCGTGAACTGCTCAAGAGCCTGGACCTGGGCTTGGAGGATCGCCTGACCGCCCGCGTGGGCCTGCTGTCCGGCGGTCAGCGTCAGGCACTGACCCTGCTCATGGCTACCATGAACAAGCCCAAGCTCCTGCTGCTGGATGAGCACACCGCCGCTCTGGACCCCAAGACGGCGCTCAAGGTGCTGACCCTCTCGGCCAAGATCGTGGAGGAGAACCACCTGACCACCATGATGATCACCCACAACATGAAGGATGCCATCAAGTACGGCAACCGCCTGATCATGATGCACGAGGGCCGCATCATCTATGATGTCTCCGGGGAAGAGAAGAAGAACCTGCATGTCTCCGACCTGCTGGCCAAGTTCCAGATCGCGTCCGGCGGCGAGTTCGCCAACGACCGCATGATCCTTTCCTGATGCATTTCTGATAGGAAAAATCCCCTCCGGTGTGCGCGTACCGGAGGGGATCTTTGCATCTTGTGCACCTTTGCAGGGTGTGCTACACTGAGAGAAAGAGGAGGTGTCTCTCGTGCGAAAAATCATCCGGCAGGCAGCTGCTGTGCTGTTGTCTGCGGCTCTGCTGCTGACGGGAACGGCTTCGGCAGCAGCCCAGATTGACCCGGTAGAGGAACGGCTTGCTGCCATGTCTCTGCGGGAAAAGGTGGGGCAGCTGTTCGTGGTGCGGGTCGAGGCATTGGACCCCAGTGGACAGTCTGATAGCACAAGGCTGACCTGGGCAGAACGGCAGGGGCTGAAAAAGTATCCGGTGGGTGGCATTGTGGTGTTTCGGCAGAATGTGAAAAGCCCGGAGCAGTTGAAAAAGCTTCTGGCAGATTTTCAGGCAGCATCCGGGACCGGTCTGTTGACCGCCGTGGACGAGGAGGGCGGCAGCGTGGCCCGGTTGGCCAATGCTTCCGGCTTTGATCTGCCCCAATACCAGAGTGCCCAGGCAGTAGGTACAACAGGGGACCCGGCCAATGCCCGTGCCATGGGGCAGATCGTCGGAGGCTACCTCAAAACCTATGGCCTGAATCTTGACTTTGCTCCAGTGGCAGATGTGAACACCAATCCGGCCAATACCGTGATCGGGAACCGAGCATTTTCGTCGGACCCGGCAGTGGCGGCACAGATGGTGGCCTCCGCTGTACAAGGGTTTCACGATGCGGGCATACTCTGCACACTCAAGCATTTCCCGGGCCACGGAGATACCGCAGAGGACAGCCACTACGGCACGGCCAGCAGCACCAAGACTTGGACAGAGATGCGGGAGACGGAGCTGAAGCCTTTTGCGGCTGGAATCGCAGCTGGGGCCGACGTAGTAATGACCGCCCACATCACCACCCCCAATGCAACGCAGGACGGCCTGCCTGCGTCGCTCTCCTACATTATGCTGACCGAGCGTCTGCGGGGGGAGCTGGGCTTTACTGGGGTCATCTGCACCGATTCGCTGTCCATGCAAGCCATTCGTGACCACTATTCTGCAGCAGAAGCGGCTGTAGCGGCGCTGAACGCCGGGGCAGATCTTCTGCTGATGCCGCCCGACCTGCCGGAAGCCTATGACGGTGTACTGGAGGCTGTGCAGAATGGAACCATCAGTGAGGAACGCCTCAACGAGAGCGTCCGCCGCATCCTGATGCTGAAACAGAAAGCCGGGTTGGAGCTTGACACCCGCACCCCGCTGGAAAAGATGCTGGATGTGTTTCTGTAAGATTGAAGCATAATAAGAAGATCCCCTCCGGTGTGCGCGTACCGGAGGGGATCTTTGCGTATAAAGGAATGTTACCGCTTGATGTCGTAATTCATGTTCATCAGGTTGCGGATGGAGCTGACATCATCGGTGATGTTGGCATCGCCGTGGATGGTGTGCTTGATGGCGCTGCTTGCCACGGCAAAGTTGATCATGTCCATAGCCTTATAGTTGTGCAGCATGGCGTAGATCAAGCCGCTGGCAAAGGCATCGCCGCCGCCCACGCGGTCCAGAATATTAAAGGTGTAGAGCTTGCTCTCAAAGGTGTGGCCGTCGTACCACATAAAGGCCTTGAGGCTGTTCTCGCTGCCGCTGTGGGCATAGCGCACATGGCGGGCAATGCACTTGAGGTTGGGGTAGCGGGCAATGAAGTGCTGGAAGATCTCGTCCTGCTGCTCATAGCTGGGCTGCAGGGGCACGCCGTCCTTCCAGTCGCCCTTGCTGTGATCATTGTCGTCCTTCCACAGGTGGTAGGGCTCAATGCCCAGCAAAACGTCAACGTAAGGCAGGCACTCGGTGCAGAAATCGCGGGCTTCCTCCCAGCTCCACAGGGTAGAGCGGAAGTTGCCGTCAAAGCTGACGGTCAGGCCCTTCTTTTTGGCCACCTTGAGCATATCGATGATGAGGCCGCGGCAGTTGGGGCCCAGTGCCGGGGTAATGCCGCTCAGGTGCAACCAGTCGTAGCCGTCCAGCAGAGCGTCCAGATCGACCTGGGAGAAGTCATACTCGGTAATGGCACTGTGCTTGCGGTCGTAGATGACCTTGGAGGCGCGGATGCCGTAGCCGGTCTCCAGATAATAAGTACCCAGCCGGTTGGAGGGGGTCTCGTTGGGCTCGGTCAGGATCATGGGGGTGCAATGCACATCGTTGGAGCGCAGCCAGCGCACCGCGCTCTTGCCCAGGCTGTTGTTGGGCACTACGCTGAAGAAGGTGCTGTCCACACCCAGGTTGGCCAAGGCCAGTGCAATGTTGGCCTCGCTGCCGCCGTAGCTGGCTTCAAAGCTGGATGCCATGCGGATCTTTTCGTAGTTCGGCGGGGTCAGACGGAGCATGATCTCGCCGCAGGTGATAAATTTCTGGCCGTTGGGCTCGCTGCCGAGGATGGGATTGTAGTGTTCCATAACGCTCCTCCTAAAAAGTCGTTTCCGGGATCCATTTCATGTGAGAACACATTGTTGTATCCATTATACCGCACAGCGCACCGGATAGCAAGCAAATGCTGTTTCGGCCGAGAGAAAAAGAAAAAGAAATTTTGGTTGTTTTGACGAAAGAACCCCGCAGGGATGACGGTGGGGTTCACACCCCCGTCAGGTCAAAGCTGGGCGTATACTCTTCCTTTGCACTGCTCTTCTGCTGCATATAGCCAGAACTGAGGCCTAGATCCATGGCGTAGTTGACCACCCGGCGGTATTCGTAGGTGGTGATGCGCCGCCCGATGCCGTGATCTGCCGCCTGATAGAAGGGGGTGTACTGGCTCATCACGCTGGGCAGGAAGCACCCGGGGTCGGCCTTGTTCCAAGCCGCCATCTGATCGAGCACGGCAAAGCTGTCGTCCACATGGCCGGGCAGGGCAAGGTGGCGCAGGATCACGCCCCGCTGCAGGATGCCCTCGCTGTCAAAAACAGGGTGCCCGGCCTGAGCCATCATGGCTTCAATGGCGGGCCTGGCCTGTGCAAAATAGTCCGGCGCGGCGGAAAGCTCTGCCGAAAGGGCAGGGGAAACATATTTCAGGTCGGCCAGCCAGATGTCGATGAAGCCGCGCCAGGCGTGCACGCTCTCCACGGTCTCGTAGCCGCCGGTGTTGCAGACGATGGGCAGATGCAGCCCCTGCGCCCGGGCCAGGTCGAGGGCAGCGATGATCCAGGGCCGCCACTGCCCAGGCGTGACAAGGTTGATGTTGTGGGCTCCCTGCGCCTGCAGGTCCAGAAAGATCTCGGCCAGGCGCTCCACGGTGATCTCCTTGCCCAGTCCCTCGGCGCTGATGGGGTAGTTCTGGCAGAAGCAGCACTTGAGGGTGCAGCCGGAGAAAAACACCGTGCCGCTGCCCCGGGTGCCGCTGATGCAGGGCTCCTCCCAGAAGTGCAGGGCCGCGCGGGCCGCTTTCAGGGTGCGGCCCGCCCCGCAGAAGCCCGTCTGCCCGGCGGCCCGGTCGGCTTTGCACTGCCTGGGGCAGAGAGTACAGGCTTCCGGCACGGCAACAGAAATGGTTTTGGGCATAATATCCAAGTCCTTTGCAAAAGATTTGACAGAATTACTTCCGTTTATTATACCATTTATGACATGGAATGTGGTATACTATGATAGAATATTATATATCATGCAAAAATACTACATATCAGACGGAGGATGTCATGCGCACCGAAAACGAGGAGATCCGGGATCATTTGAAATATCTCTCCCTGCTGGCACGGGATTATCCCTCGCAGGCGGCCGCCGCCAGTGAGATCATCAGCACCCAGGCTCTGCTCAAGCTGCCCAAGGGCACCGAACATTTTATGAGCGACCTGCACGGTGAAAACGAGGCCTTTGTCCACATCCTGAACTCGGCTTCGGGTGTCATCCGGGAAAAGGTGGACATCGTGCTGGGGGAGAGCGTGCCGGAACAGACCCGTGCAGAGCTGGCAACGCTCATCTATTACCCCAACGAGAAGCTGCCCCGGCTCAAAGCCGAGTGCACGGATGAGGAAGCGCTTGACCACTGGTATACGGAGACCCTGCTTCAGCTCATTGATATCTGCCGGTTGGTGTCCTCCAAGCATACCCGGCAGCATGTGCGCTCCTGCCTGCCGTCCAGCTGCGGGTATATTCTGGATGAGCTGCTCCATGCCCACTTTGAGGACCACGACAAGGACCTCTATTATGGGCAGATCGTGGGCAGCATCATCGAAAATGGCCGCGCCGACCGGTTCATTGTCCGGCTGTGTGAGCTCATCAAGCGGCTGGCTGTGGACAAGCTGCACATCGTGGGGGACCTGTTTGACCGCGGCCCCCGGCCTGATATCATACTGGACCAGCTCATGCGCCACCACCATGTGGATATCCAGTGGGGCAACCATGACGTGGTCTGGATGGGTGCCGCCGCCGGAAGTCCCATCTGCGTCTGCACTGTGCTTAAAACGACATTGGCCTACCACAACCATGCCATGCTTGAGGACTGCTACGGCATCAACCTGCGGCACCTGCAGCGGATGGCCGAGCAGTTCTACGGAAATGACGACCTGACCCTCTGGATGCCCCACACCGACGCGGCGCGCGGCCCTTACACCGAGGGAATGCTCCACCGCTGTGCCGTGATGCACAAGGCCGTGACCATTCTGATGCTCAAGATGGAGTGCAAGGTCATCGACCGCAACCCGGATTTCAAGATGCAGGGTCGGGATTTCCTGCGGCACATCGATTGGAAAAAGGGAACAGTGACCCTGAACGGGCAGGCATACCCCCTGCGGGACACCAGCTTCCCCACCGTGGACCCGGCAGACCCCGCCGCCCTGAATGATGATGAGCGGCTGGTGCTCCGCAAGCTGGTGGAATCCTTCCGGCAGAGCGAGCGTTTGCAGCAGCATGTGGAATTTTTGTATGCCAAGGGCAGCGTTTACCACATCGAGAACGGCAACCTGCTCTACCACGGTGTGGTGCCCATGACCAAAAACGGCAGCTTTGCCGTGGAGCGGTTCGAGGGGCACAACTACTCGGGCCGCGGCTTGATGGACTACTGTGACGAGCGGGCACGCTGCGGCTACTTTGCCCCCGAGGGCAGCGCGGCCCGGCGGAGCGGTCAGGACTTTTTGTGGTATCTGTGGTGCGGCAAGCTGTCGCCGTTGTTCGGCCGCAGCGCCATGACCACCTTTGAGCGGCTGTATATTGCCGACCCCGCCACCCATGAGGAAGTCAAGGACCCCTATTATACATGGTACAATGAAGAGGCCGCCTGCCGCCGCATCCTGGCGGAATTCGGCCTGCCCGGCACCAGCCACATCGTCAACGGCCATGTGCCGGTGCGGGAGAAGAGCGGCGAGAGCCCCATCAAGGGCGGGGGCCGTCTGGTCGTCATTGACGGCGGGTTCTGCCGCGCCTACCATGAAAAGACCGGCATTGCAGGGTATACGCTGGTGTACTCCAGCCGCACCATGTCCCTGCGGACCCATCAGCCCTTTGTCAGTGCCGAAAAGGCCGTGAACGAAAACATCGACATCGTGTCGCAGAAGAACATTCTGGAAACGGAGAACCACCGCATTCTGGTGGAAGAGACGGACGAGGGAGAGATCCTTCGGGAGCGGGTGCACGACCTGAAACAGCTGGTCAAGGCCTATCAGCTGGGCTGGATCAAGGAGACCTGCAGCGAGGATTGCGTCTGGTAAGGGGCGCTGATTGTAAAATTTTTGAAATAAGAAACAAAAATATCGAATATTTCCGCAGATTCTGGGCAAAACAGAAAATAATCCGGCAGGGGAAAAGGGGGCTTTGCTTTTTGCCCGAAGTTGTGTATAATAAGATAGTTGTATCGTGAGGGTGTGTACCCAGCGGTGCGCGGAGAGATCAAGTAAGAACCCTGAGTGGCCCTGCCGCTGGCGGGCCTGCGACAAGGAGATTATAAAATTGGAAAAGTTTGTTATTACGGGCGGCAAGCCCCTGCATGGCGAAGTCACCATTTCCGGTGCAAAAAATGCGGCTGTGGGCATTCTGCCTGCCACCATTCTGGCGGCAGATGTCTGTGTGATCGAAAACCTGCCGGACATCAGTGATGTGGCAGTCAGCCTGAAGATCCTGAGCACCCTGGGTGCCGGCATCAAGATGCTGAACCGCAATACCTACGAGATCGACACCACCCACCTGAACAGCACCAACGTCCCGGACGATCTGTCCCGCCAGATGCGTGCCAGCTACTACTTCCTGGGTGCACTGCTCTCCCGCTTTGGCAAGGCACAGGTGGCCATGCCCGGCGGCTGCAATCTGGGCCCCCGCCCCATCGACCAGCACCTCAAGGTGTTCAGCGCGCTGGGTGCAGAGGACAGCGTGGACTACGGCATGATCACCGTGCGTGCCAAGGAACTGAACGGTGCCCATATCTTCTTTGATAAGGTCAGCGTGGGCGCTACCATGAACGGCATGCTCTCCGCTGTGATGGCACAGGGCCAGACCATTCTGGAAAACTGCGCCAAGGAGCCCCATGTCGTTGATCTGGCAAACTTCCTGAATATGTGCGGCGCGGATGTGCGCGGTGCCGGCACCGATGTGATCAAGGTGCGCGGCGTGGAAAAGATGCACGGCTGCACTTACAGCATCATCCCTGACCAGATCGAGGCGGGCAGCTACATGGTTGCCGCTGCTGCCACCGGCGGCGACGTTCTGATCAAAAATGTCACCCCCAAGCATCTGGAACCCATTACGGCAAAGCTCCGCCGTGCCGGTGTGGATGTGGAGGAATTCGATGATTCCGTCCGCGTCTCCCGCAAAGGCGATATCCTGCCGCTGAAGATCAACACCATGCCCCACCCGGGCTTCCCCACCGATATGCAGCCCCTGATGGGTGTGCTGCTCAGCGTGGCAAAGGGGACCTCCACCATCACCGAGAGCGTGTGGGATAACCGCTTCCGCTATGTGGACGAGCTGCGCAAGATGGGCGCAATGGTGCAGGTGGACGGTCAGGTGGCCGTGTTTGAGGGTGTGGACAAGCTGAACCCCGCCCCCCTGCGTGCTTCTGACCTGCGTGCCGGTGCGGCCATGGTCGTTGCTGCCCTGATGGCAGACGGCACCAGCGAGATCGAGGAGATCGGCCACATTGAGCGCGGCTACGAGAACATCGTGGAAAAGCTGCGCGGCCTGGGCGCTGAGATCAGCAAGGTGGATCGGATGCCTGCCGCACTGGAATCAGCAATGTGATCATTCAGAACCTCTCAGTCTGTTTTGCAGAAGTTTTCCTGACAGGGAGCTTTTGTGAAGCCATGACGGAGAGGTTCGTTTCTTGAGGTTTGAAATGTCTGAATTCATCTCGTTATACTCTGGTTCCTCCGGCAACTGCAGCGTGGTGCGCACGGGGGAAAAGTACATCATCATCGATATGGGAAAGGGCGTGCGCACCACCTCGGCGGCACTCAAGGAGCTGGGCCTGAACATCAGCGATTGTGCGGGCATTCTGGTCACCCATGAGCACTCTGACCACGTCAAGGGGCTGGCTACCTTCCTCAAAAAGAATCCGCTGCCGGTATACGGCGCAGACGATACGCTGGATTTCCTGGATGCAAACGGTATCGTGCCCGCCAGCTGTGAGTTGCGCACCCTGTCCGGCGGGGAAGAGGATGTGGGAGATTTCGGCGTGACGATGTTCCCCACCAGCCACGACGTGCCCTGCGTGGGCTACCGCATCCACACCCCGGACAACAAGACCATGACCATTGCCACCGACCTGGGAGTCCTGACCCCGCCGGTGCATCAGGCCCTGAGCGGCTGTGACCTGGTGGCGCTGGAAAGCAACTACGACCTCCACATGCTCCGCAGCGGGCGGTATCCCTACTACCTGCGCTCCCGCATCGAGTCCAACCGGGGCCACCTTTCCAACGATGAGTGCTCGGCAAAGCTGCTGGAGCTGATCCAGGAGGGATGCAAGAAGTTTGCCCTCTGCCATCTCTCGCAGGAGAACAACACCCCGGCGCTTGCTTTGCAGACCATGTTCAACACCCTGGGTGCGGCGGGTGTCGTGCCGGAAAAGGACTGTATCGTGCAGGCCCAGCGCCGCAATGAGGTCAGCCCGGCATTGGAATTTTGATGGGGAATCCGGAAAAAAGCCCGGCATCCTTACGAGGAAGGGATGATAGACCTTGACAAGGTCTGTGAGAGTCTGGTATAGTAAATAAAAAAGAAGTCGTTCTCTTCGGAACACAGCCACAGGGACCCCCCTGCAAACGGGGTGCATCCTGAGGATGGTGTTTCCGGAGAGATTTTTTTTTTTTCAGACCGCATTTGCGGAGAAGGAGAAGGCAATGGAACGCATGGATCTGAATCGGGACTGGCAATTCTGGAAGCTGCCGGGCTGCAGCATAGATAATCTGTCGGCTGTCGAAGCTGGTGGAGCGGCAGAAAGAGTGAACCTGCCCCACACATGGTATGATGAAAATGCCGTGGAACCCTACCGTGGAACGACCCTTTACCGGAAACAGATCACCCTTGCACCGGAGTGGCGCAGGAAAGCATTGTATCTGGACATTCCGGGAGCCGATAATCATGCGAAGATCGTACTGAACGGAATACTTGCCGGGGAGCACAAGGGAGGATACAGCCGTTTTTGTGTGCCGGTGCCGACCGATATGCTGAATGGAGAAACGCTGGATATTCAAATTTATCTCTCCAATGCAGCCTGCGATGATATCTCACCCCTTGCCGGTGATTTTACGGTCTTTGGCGGCCTGTACCGGGGCGTAAGTCTGCTGGTAAAGGAGCCGGAGCATTTCGATGTCTGCTATTATGGTACGGACGGAGTTGTGGCCCGGACGGCTGTTGAGCAGAATGGCTGCGGCAGAGTGTATCTGAACTCTCATGTGGTGGCAGAAAAAACATCGGAGGTCCGGTATACTCTTGCATCCCCGGAGGGAACCTCGGTGATCTCGCAGACAACACAGGCCGGAAGCTCCTGTACACTGACGGTGGAACGACCGGAATTATGGAACGGAAAAGTAGACCCGGCGCTTTACAGTCTGACGGCGGAGCTGGTCTGTGATGGGGTGGTAACAGATACCGTGACAAAGAAAATCGGCTTTCGCAGCATCCGCATGGACCCGGAAAAGGGCTTTTTCCTGAATGGAGAACACTGCCGGATCCGGGGCGTGGCAAAGCATCAGGACTTTGCAGGGTGCTTCAATGCTGTGACCGGGAAGGAAATCGACCGGGATTTTGCTCTGATCCGGGAGATCGGTGCAAATGCGATCCGGTTGTCCCACTATCAGCACCCACAGGAGACCTATGATCGCTGCGATCGGGAGGGCTATGTGGTCTGGGCAGAGGTCCCCATGCTCAAGATGACCCGGGAACCGGCCCTGATGGAAAATATTCGTTTGCAGCTGACAGAGCTGGTGCTGCAGAACCAGCATCATCCCTCGATCTGCTTCTGGGGCATCCAGAATGAGATCGGAATGTTCCGGGATACGCCGGATCAGTATGAAAATCTGGCGGAAATGCGAAAGCTGGTCAATACATTGGATCCGGGACGGCTGGTCACAGCAGCTAATATGTATACCGTCAAATTCAAGAGCGGGCTGAATCATGGTACGGATATGATCGGCTACAACATCTATTTCGGCTGGTATTACGGCCAGATGGAGGGCTACGATGGTTTTCTGGACCGCTACCATGCTGCAAACCCTGAAATGCCGCTTGGCATCAGCGAATATGGTGTGGACGCAAATCCGGCTCTGCACAGCGCAGAACCTCGGGTGCAGGACTATACGGAAGAATATCAGGCACTCTTCCACGAGACCGTCTATCCCATTTTTGAAAGCAAACCCTATCTGTGGGGCAGCTTTGTCTGGAATATGTTTGATTTTTCCAGCGCTCTTCGGAAGGATGGCGGTCTGCGGAACCTGAACGCCAAGGGTCTTGTGACCTATGACCGTCAGACCCGGAAGGATGCATTCTATTATTACAAAGCAAAGTGGTCCGAAGAACCGTTCGTCCATCTGTGCGGAAAGCGATTTGCCAAACGAACAGAAGGGGCCGTTGAAGTGAAGGCCTATACAAACCAGCCGGAGGTGACCCTGTCGGTGAATGGCTGCGTTCTGAAAACACTGCCCAGGGATGGGAACGGCACCGTCCGATTTGAAGAAGTTCCCCTGAAAAAGGGCGAAAACCATATCTGTGTAACGGCAGGAAGCTGCTCCGATGCGATGGACCTCACTCGACAGGACCATCCCGAACCTTCCTACTGCCTGCCGGACAGCAGCGCAGGCGGGCCGGTGAAGAACTGGTTCCTGACCTCTGATTCTCTGGTACGGGAGGGCTACTGCTCGCTGGAAAGCACAGCAGGGGAGCTGCTGAATAACCCGGAGGCGGCGGCTTTGTTGAAAGAGAAGCTGCCGCAGCCGCTTTACCGTGTGTTGACAGAGCAGGATGTGATCCCACTGGGAATCGAGCTGAAGAGCATTCTGGGTCGTGAAAAGCTTCCGGCGGAGGAGCTGAAGGCTCTGAACGATGCCCTGAACCAAATCCCGGCGGAGGAATAAATCTGTGCGCCGGAATGCCGGTTGACCAAAAGATAAAGCAAAAGCAGCGGTTGGGTGGCAGCCGCTGCTTTTGCTTTATCTTGAATACAGATTTGGCTGCTTACGCCAGATCCGGCAGGATATCGGGCCAGAGGGCCTGCTCCTGCCGCAGGTCGGTGAAAACGCAGTCCAGATAGATCTTGTTTACAGCCGAGATGATGGTGCTGCGCAGGAGCTTGCGTGCATCATCAACATCCGGCTCCAGCTCGGAAAAGCTCTTGGTCAGGCCGAACACATAGGGCAGGTAATTCTCCAGCTCATCGCAAAAGGTATCATACGCCTGCGCGGAGGTATAATGCGCCCGCTGCATTTTGAACAGACTGTCGATGTTTTCCATGGACAGGACATTTTTAGAAACTATGATGTAGATCAGGCAGGCCAGCTGATCCCGGGTATACTTCTTTTTGATGGGGTGGCTGATGATCCCTTTCTTAACGTAGTTGCTCACCATGGAAGCGGTGAGCTCCACCCCCTGAAATGTGCGGAAACACCCGTTGACAAACTGTACACTCTGATCCAGATAAAGCCCTACGGTGGGGAGTTCTGCATACCGGGGCAGGGCAAACCCTGCGGCGCAGGCCGCAACGCGGCGGTTTGATTCTAATTTCATGCGGACAGTATACCATGTTTTGGAAATGCGGTCAACAGGAAATTGAAAACTTTTGAAATAATTCAATAAAACAGTTGACAGGGTTTTGAAAAGCTGATATAGTGATTCAGACAACAGGAAAAGCTGCGGCATCCTCTGCCGCCGGAATGGAGATAAATGCTTATGAACACCAAGATCGTTGTGGATTCCTCCGCCAGCCTGTACACCTTGCAGGGCGTGGATTTTGAATGCGTTCCCCTGAAGATCATCACCGACGATGCCGAATATCTGGACAACGGCACGATGGATGCCGTGGGCATGGCCCAGACCCTGCGTACCTATAAGGGCAAGACCTCGACCTCCTGCCCCAACGTCAGCGACTGGCTGGCCGCCTACGAGGGAGCCGACGAGGTGTATGCCATCACCATCACGGGCACTCTGTCCGGCAGCTACAATGCCGCCCAGCTGGCCGCCGAGGAATACCAGCAGGAGAACCCCGGCAAGCGGGTGTTCGTGCTGGACAGCCTTTCCACCGGCCCGGAGCAGCGCCTGCTGGCCGAGCATCTGCGGGATCTGCTGGCTGAGGGCAAGGAGTTTGACGAGGTCTGTGAAGAGATGCTCCGCTACCACAAGCACACCCATCTGCTCTTCTCGCTGGAATCGTTGGCCAATCTGGCCCGCAATGGCCGCGTGAAGCCTGCCGTTGCTGCTGTGGCGCGGATGCTGGGCATCCGGGTCATCGGACAGGCAAGTGAGGCCGGAGAGCTGGATGTTCTCTGCAAGACCCGTGGCGAGCATGGTGCGCTGGAGCGCATCGTGCTGGAACTCAAGGAGCACGGCTACACCAACGGCAGGCTCCATATCTCTCACTGCGGCAATCCCGCCGCCGCCGAGCGCCTGAAGCACATGGTAAAGGCTGTGTTTGATGGAGCAAAGGTGGACATCAGCGAATGCGGCGGTCTGTGCAGCTATTATGCAGAGCTGGGCGGTCTGCTGGTTGGTTATGAGGACGCGGAAGCATAAGCGAACGGCCCTCGGAAAAATTCTGCCCACGATTGAATAGGCGCTCATAGCGGGGAAAGCCGTTGTGGGCGCTTTTTTGTTTGCAAAATCTTCCGCTCTGCGCTATACTAACAGCATCAAAAATCGCCGTGGGCGGCAGGGGAGGGATACCACATGTTCAGATTGCCCATCGTCAAGTTTTTCAACCGCATCTTCAACCGTGTCACGATCACAGTGGTGCTGGTGGCTCTACAGGTGCTCTGGCTGCTCTGGGCGTTCTGGTCCTTCACGGCGGGGCGGGTCTGGCTGAACGGTGCCCTGAAGGCGCTGAGCATCATGATCGTGCTGTATCTGGTGCGCAAGGATGAAAACAGTGCTTATAAGATCGGCTGGATCGTTCTGATCGGTCTTCTGCCCCTGCTGGGCGGCGCGCTTTATCTGGCTTTTGGCAACAAGGCCCCCGCCAAGTATCTGCGGGAGCGGATGCAGAAGGTGGAACAGGCCCATCAGACCGAGCTTGCCCAGCCCGAGGGCCAGACCGATGCGCTGGATATCTCCAGCCGGAACCTGAGCCGCTACGTGGCAAAGTTCGGGCCGTATCCGGCCTGGAGGGATACCGCTGCCCACTATTTTTCCTGTGGGGAGGAGATGTATCCCCAGCTGCTGGCAGATCTGGACAAGGCAGAGAAGTTCATTTTTCTGGAATTCTTTATTCTCCGTTCCGGCAAAATGTGGGACGGCGTGGAGCAGATCCTCCGCCGCAAGGCCGCCCAGGGCGTGGATGTGCGGCTGATCTACGATGATTTTGGCAGCCTGCTGGGTTTGCCCAGTGATTTTGTCATCCGCATGGAGAAGGCGCACATCCGCTGCATCCCTTTCAACCCGGTGGTGCCGCTGGTCTCGCTGGTGATGAATCACCGCGACCACCGCAAGATCGTGGTGGTTGACGGCAATGTGGCCTACACCGGCGGTGTGAATCTGGCGGATGAGTATATCAATGCCGAGCAGCGCTTTGGCTACTGGAAGGATGCGGCCATCCGTCTGGAGGGTGCCGCTGTCTGGAACTTTACCGTGATGTTCCTCAATGTATGGAATGCCTTCCGCCCGCAGGAGACCGATTACACCGCCTTTGCGCCCACCCGCCTGCCCGCAGTGCAGGATGGCGTGGTGCAGCCCTACGCGGACAGCCCGCTGGATGAGGAATCGCTGGCCGAGACGGTCTATCTGGACATCCTCTCTCAGGCCCAGAGATATGTTTATATCTACACGCCCTACCTGGCCGTGGGCGAGGAGATGCTGGATGCTCTGAAAAATGCGGCCAAGCGCGGGGTGGACGTGCGGCTCATCCTGCCCGGGATCCCGGATAAGAAGCTGGTGTTCCGGCTCAGTCGCTCTTACTATCTGCCCCTGCTCAGGGCGGGCGTGCGCATTTATGAATTCACGCCCGGTTTCCTCCACGCCAAGTGCTATGTCAGCGATGACCGTGTCGCCGCGGTGGGCAGCATCAATATGGATTACCGGAGCCTGTTTCTCCATTTTGAGTGCGGAACACTGCTCTTCCATAACAGCCAGATCGCCGCACTGCGGAAGGATGTGGAGCGCACCCTGCCGCAGTGCCGGGAGATCATGCGCTCCGACTGCCGCACCAATCTGCCGGGCACAGCACTGGACAGCGTGCTGCGGCTGCTGAGTCCGTTGATGTAAGCGGCTGCGCGCAGCACTCGGGGAGCTTTTCCACGCAAGTGAAACGGGCCATTCCATCGCCCGCCCTATTGCCTGCGGCAACAGGGTCCCACCCCAGCGGACACTTGCTTTGGAAAACTCCCGTCGGCTGCGTAATCTTACGCTCTTCTGGACATACTATGGGGCAAAGGCCCAACGGGCCGTGTGGAAAGGGAGCGTATCTATGAATCAGAACCATCGGGCTCTTTGGAGCTGTGCCATGGCGGCGGCGCTGCTGCTGACCGCCTGCGGCAAAACGAACGCCGGGTCGGGCAGCTCCGGCAGCATGAGCGGAAGCAGCGGCACATCCTCCGCACAGACCCAGACAGCGGCATGGAAAACCGGTCTGGGTGTGGTGACAGAGGCCACCGATCAGGACAGGGCAGGGAAAATTGAACTGGCAGCGGCCGCTGTCCTGCTGGATGGCGAGGGCAAACTGGAGAGTGTTCTGCTGGACGAGCTGGAAGTGTCTGTTTCGGCGGACAGCACCGGCCATGTGACCCTGCCCACCGACTGGCGCACCAAGCGGCAGAAGGGGGACGATTACCCGCTGGCCGAGGTCTCTTCCCTGAAAAAGGGCTGGGCGGAACAGGCGGATGCCTTTGCCAATTACCTGATCGGCATGACCCCGGAACAGGTCTCCATGCTCAAAGTGGATAAGGATGGCAAGCCCACGGATGCCGACCTGCTGAGCGGTTGCACCATTGCAGTGGACCGTTACCGGGATGCCGTGACCCGGGCCTGCGCCAATGCCAGGGCACTGGGTGCCGCCAAGGGCGACAGGGCCGCGCTGGGCATCGAAGCGGTGAACGGGACTTCGGACATCACCGCCACCGATGACAAGGATGTGAATGCGCAGGTGGATGTGAGCATCGTGGCACTGACCACCGATGCGGATCACCGCGTGACCAGTGCCATTGCGGATATGGCCGAGCCGGCCCTGACGGTGGTGTCGGACGGCGGTGTGACAGCCCCGGACCTCGTCAAGACCAAGCTGGAGCTGGGCGAGGACTACGGGATGCGCGGCGCATCGGCGCTGGGCAAGGAGTGGTACGAGCACAGCGAGGGCTTCTGTGATGCCCTCAAGGGCAAGACCCGCACCGAGATCGCTGGGCTTTCCGGCGGCGATGCCGACCTGAAGGCTCTGTGTACCATTGACATCACCGATCTGCAAAAGGCGGCGCTGGATGCCCTGAGCTGAGGAGGAAGCCCATTCAGTCCTGCAATCGCGCACCGGCTCTCCCGGATAGGGGGGCGGTGGCATTCCGCTGCGTTTTCAGAGAAAAACATCTCGCCGCGTTTGGCAGCTGCCGACGCGGCGTTTTTGTTTTGTCAAAATGACCGCTTTGCCGTGGTAAAGCGGTAAAGATTTGAGCAAACTGCGAAAAATCAGTTTTCCCCCTTGCCAAACGGCTGAAAACGCGCTATTCTATAACCACAGTTTAGCGATTTAGCATGGTAAAGCAATAAAACAAGGCTGCTTGCCACTGAGGGAGGATCCGTATATGAAACGTCTTGTATCTGCATTCCTGGCCGGTGCCATGGCACTGAGCCTTGCCGCCTGCGGCGGTGCCGCTTCCACTTCCACTGCCGCATCTGCTTCGGCCTCTGCTTCCGGCAGTGCTGCCGTTTCCCAGACCGCAGGCAGCGACCTGGATTACATCAAGGGCAAGGGAAAGCTGGTCATCGGCTACACCGTTTACGAGCCCATGAACTACACCGATGCGGATGGCAACTTCACGGGTTTTGATACCGAGCTGGCCACTGCTGTCTGCGAAAAGCTGGGCGTGGAGCCGGAGTTTGTGGAGATCAACTGGGATACCAAGGTCGTGGAGCTGGATGCCAAGAGCATCGACTGCATCTGGAACGGTATGACTCTGACCGATGACATCATGCAGAACACCGCTACCACCAAGGCCTATGCCAAGAACGCACAGGTGGTCGTAGTGAAGGATGGCACCGATTATACTTCTACCGCTGACCTGGTGGGTAAGACCGTGGTCGCCGAGGCTGGTTCCGCCGGTGAGGCCGCCATTGAGGGGGACGAGAACCTGGCACAGGCTGATTACGTTTCCAAGAGCGTTCAGACCGACTGCCTGATGGAAGTTGCCGCAGGCACTGCCGATGCCGCTGTACTTGACCTGACCCTGGCCAACGCCATGATCGGTGAGGGCACTGACTATGCCGACCTGAAGATCGTGGACGAGCTGAACGCTGAGGAGTACGGTGTGGCGTTCCGCAAGGGCAGTGATGCTGCCGCCGCTGTGGACGAGGCCTTTGATGCACTGAAGGCCGATGGTACCATGCAGGCACTGGCCGACAAGTACGATCTGGCACTGGCTGACTGAATTTGTTGAACAACTCCTTCCGTCATCGCTATGCGATGCAACCTCCCTCGGTGAGGGAGGCTTTTTGTTGCCGATGTGTGAAAGGCTCCCCAGCAGGGGGAACTTTCACCGGCTGTGATGGAAGGGGAATATGGATTCTGAATAAAAAAGGTGTGTTTTTGTGTCTGTGATTCTTATGCGCCTGTCCGGCGCGTTCCTGCTCAACTGTGAGCTTTTTGCCCTGACACTGCTGTTTGCACTGCCGCTGGGGCTGGTGGTCTCGTTTGGCTCCATGAGCCGCTGCAAGCCGCTGGCCGGGCTGGTCAAGACCTTTGTCTGGATCATCCGCGGCACCCCGCTGATGCTGCAGATCATCGTGATCTATCTGGGCCCCGGCTTGCTGGGCATGAACAACCCCTGGCCCTCCGGCTCCGGCGGACGGATGGTGGCGGCGGTGGTGGCTTTTGCCATCAACTATGCCTGCTATTTTTCTGAGATCTACCGCGGCGGCATTGAAGCGGTGCCCAAGGGGCAGACCGAAGCCGGGCAGGTGCTTGGCATGACCAAAACGCAGATCTTTTTCAAGGTGACCTTGCTTCAGGTCGTCAAGCGCATCCTGCCCCCCATGGGCAACGAGATCATCACGCTGGTCAAGGATACCTCGCTGGCAAACACCATTGCCAACAAGGAAATCATTATGATGGCCAAGGAGTACAGCGCAAAGGGGCTGATCTGGCCGCTGTTCTCCACCGCGCTCTTCTTCCTGATGTTTGTGGGCGCACTGACCATCCTGTTCAACTGGGCTGAAAAAAAGCTCGATTATTTCCGCTGCTAAGGAGGCAGATAGATTATGGCGTTGCTCGAAGCTTCCGGTATCGGGAAAAATTTTGGCGAGACCCATGTGTTGAAGGACATCTCCCTGGATCTGGAGCAGGGTGAAGCGCTGGCGATCATCGGCTCGTCCGGTTCCGGCAAAACGACGCTGCTGCGCTGCCTGAACTTTCTGGAACGGCCTGACACGGGTGTGATCAAGGTGAACGGCGAGACCATGTGGGATGCCGCCGACCCTGCCACCCAGAAGGAAAGCGAGATCCGTAAAAAGCGGCTCCATTTCGGTCTGGTGTTCCAGAACTTCAACCTGTTCCCGCAGTACACGGCCTTACAGAACGTGATGCTGGCAGGAGAACTGCTGGCAAAGGAACGTCCGGAATATCAGGCAAACAAAAAGGCCATCCACGCGGAGCTGGAACAGCAGGCGAGAGAACTGCTGGCGCAGATGGGCCTTTCGGAGCGGGCCGGCCACTACCCGCATCAGCTCTCCGGCGGCCAGCAGCAGCGTGTAGCCATTGCCCGCGCGCTGGCGCTTCACCCGGATATCCTCTGCTTTGATGAGCCCACCAGCGCCCTTGACCCGGAGCTGACCGGCGAGGTGCTGAAGGTCCTGCGTGATCTTGCTGACCGCAAGACCACGATGATCATTGTTACCCATGAGATGCACTTTGCCCGCGATGTGGCCGATCGCATCCTGTTCATGGATGGCGGCGTGGTCGTGGAGGAGGGCCCTGCCAAACAGCTCATCGACCACCCCCGGGAAGAGCGTACCAGACAGTTCCTCGCACACTATTCAGAATGACCCGCCGCTGAGCATTCCGGATGAGGAGACCCCGCCTTCGGGCAATGCCGGAACGGGATTCTGGAGCATTCTGTTCCAGCTGCTGAAGCATCTGGCCGGGAAGCACTGAAAAATTTGAAAAAACCTCTTGAAAATTCATCGCAACCTGATATAATACCCACATGAACAAAAACGTCCTGCCCATTGCGCGGCAGGGCGTTTTTGTCGGAAAAAATTCGTGTGATAAGGTCTGTGATGCTTTCCCAAGGAGGAACGTGTGTATGACGAAAGATATGACGCAGGGCAGCCCGCTCAAGCTGATCCTTGCCTTTGCGGTGCCGCTGATGCTGGGCAGCCTGTTCCAGCAGTTCTATAATCTGGCAGATACCATCATCGTGGGTCGCTTTGTGGGTGTGGAAGCCCTGGCGGCGGTCGGCAGTGTGGGCGGTCTGAACTATCTGGTGCTGGGCTTTGTCAACGGCATTGCCTGCGGCTTCTCCATCCCCATCTCGTGGACATTCGGTGCAAAAGACTATGCGGAGATGCGCCGCTACACCGCCAATGCCGTCTGGCTGAGCGTCTTTTTTGCCACAGTGCTTACCGTGGTCACAGTGGCCATGACCCGTTCCATTCTGGTCTGGACCAATACCCCGGACAACATCATTGATCTGGCAGACATCTACATCCGCACCATCTTTATCGGCATCCCGTTCACTCTGCTGTATAACATGACCAGCGCCCTGATGCGCGCTCTGGGTGACAGCAAGCGGCCTCTGTATTTCCTGCTGATGGCAAGCTTTCTGAACATCGGGCTGGACCTGCTCTGCATCATCACCTTCAAGATGGGCGTGTTCGGTGCGGCGTTCGCCACCGTGTTCAGCCAGGCAGTGGCCGGTCTGGGCAGCCTGTGGTATATCCTCAAGCATTATAATGAGCTGCGCTGGAACAAAGAAGAAAGCCGCCTGAGCAGACAGCACTGTGTCAAGCTGTGCGGCATGGGCATCCCCATGGGCCTGCAGTGCAGCATCACGGCCATCGGTTCCGTTGTGCTGCAGGGTGCGGTCAATGGCCTGGGCAGCGACATCGTGGCAGCGCAGACTGCAGGCGGCAAGGCGGCACAGTTCCTGTCCGTCCCGCTGGAGAGCATTGGCACGGCCATGACCACCTACGCCAGCCAGAACATGGGTGCCAACGACCTGAACCGTGTGAACAAGGGCGTGAACACTGCCCTGGGCATCGGCTGTGTGTACAGTGTGGCATCCTTCCTGATCCTGCGCGTGCTGGATAAGGCTTTGATCGGCCTGTTCCTTGAGAACAGCCAGACCGAGATCATGGCCAACGCCCAGAGCTTCATCTTCTGGAACAGCGTGTTCTACATCCCGCTGGCGGTCCTTATCATTTACCGCTACACCATTCAGGGTCTGGGTTATTCCAGCCTGGCCATGTTTGCTGGTGTGGCGGAGATGATCGCCCGTGCTCTGGTGGGTTTCCTGTTCGTGCCGCTGTGGGGCTATTTTGCCGCCTGTATTGCAAACCCGGTGGCATGGTTCTTTGCCTGCTTCTTCCTGATCCCGGCGTATATCGTTGTGTTCCGGAAGCTGAAACAGGAAAAAGCAAGACCGCACGCAAATTTATAAAGATCGAGCCGTTCTTTTGCGAAACCGCAGAAGAGCGGCTCTTTTGTTGCCTAGTAGGGGAGGCCTTGGCAAAGAGGGAAAGCCTCACGCAACGCCAAAGCTGAGAGGTTGTATAGAGCAGGGCCTGCCCGATTCCTTTACAAATCACACCAAAACGATTATACTATAAATAATTATGTCACAAGGGGGTGAGGAGCATGGAGCTGGAACAGATCGAGGGCACGGTGGAGGATATCATCTACGAAAACCCGGACAACGGCTACACGGTGTTTGAAATTTCCGGCGGCGGCGCGGTGACCGTGGTGTGCGGGATCGTGGGCGAGCTCCATGCGGGCGAGAGTGTGGTCTGCCGCGGTAAATATGAGAACCACGCCACCTATGGCCGCCAGTTCCACGCCCAGGAATGCGAGACCGATATGCCGAAGGATCTGGAAGCGGTATACGCCTTTCTTGCCAGCGGTTCTCTGCCTTACATCGGGGCGCGCACGGCCAATAAGATCATCGACAAATTCGGCGCGGCGGCGCTGGAAGTGATCGCCAACGATCCCGCCCAGCTCACCCTGATCCCCGGCATCTCGGCAGACAAAGCTGACCGCATCCAGCAGGAGTTCAAGCGGATGTTCGGAATGCGGGAACTGATCGCCTATCTGGCGCAGTTCGAGATCAGCCCCCGCCGCGCCATGGAGGTGTTCCGCGTCTTTGGCCCCAGTGCCATGCAGGCCATCTCCCAGAACCCTTATCTGCTCTGTGGGGAACCCCTGCAGCTGGATTTCCGCCATGCCGACAGCATTGCACAGTATTACCACATGGAAGGGGACTGCACCCAGCGGCTGGAAGCAGCGCTTCTCCGTACCCTGCGCCACAACGCGGGCAACGGCCACACCTGCCTGCCCCGTGCGCAGCTGCTGGACACAGCATCCCACTTCATCCAGCAGCCGCCTGAAAAGCTGGCCCGTGCGCTGGACCACTGCATTGAGACCGGGCAGCTTGGCGTAAAGATGCTGGAGGCGGTGCCGTATATCTATCTGCCTGACCTGCTGGAAGCAGAACAGGCCATTGCCGACCGGCTGGCCCTGCTGGCGAAGCGAGAGAAGCAGACGGTGCGGGACCTTGATAAAAACATCCAGGTGCTGGAGCTGACTCAGGGCTTTGCCTATGCGCCCCTGCAGCGGGAAGCCATCCGCAAGGCCATGACCGAAAACTGCCTTGTGCTGACCGGCGGCCCCGGCACCGGTAAGACCACCACGGTCAATGCCATCCTGCAGCTGCTGGAGCATCAGGCGGATCGGGTGGCGCTTTGTGCCCCCACGGGCCGTGCGGCCAAACGGCTGAGTGAACTGACCGGCCGCAAGGCCTCTACCATCCACCGCCTGCTGGAGGTGGACTACTCCGGCGGCGTGGTCAGCTTCATCCACAATGACAAGAACCTGCTCAAATGCGATGTGGTCATTCTGGATGAGATGAGTATGGTGGATGTGAAGCTGTTTCAGGCGCTCATTGCAGCCCTGCGGTACAGCTGCCGCATTATTATGGTGGGCGATGCCGACCAGCTGCCCAGCGTGGGGCCCGGCAACATTCTGGGCGAGGTCATCCGCTCCGGGCTGGTGCCCACCGTCTGCCTGAACGAGATCTTCCGGCAGGCCAGACGCAGCCTTATTGTGGAGAACGCTCACCATATCATCAGCAGTGAGCCGCTGCAGAAGGGCGGTAAGACAGACGATTTCTTCTTTCTGGAATCGGACGGCGATGCGGCGCAGAAACTGGTGTGCGATCTTGTCACCACCCGTCTGCCCCGGAGCTATGGGTTTGACCCTGTCCGGGATATTCAGGTGCTCTGCCCCACCAAGCTGGGACCCACCGGCACCCAGGCGCTGAATGTGGAATTGCAGAACCTGCTTAACCCGGAGCAAAAGGGCAAACCCCAGCTCCAAAGCACCTCCCGGGTGTTCCGGGTGGGCGATAAGGTGATGCAGGTGCGGAACAACTACGAGATCGTCTGGAACCGCATTGGCGGGGAACAGGGCGTGGGAGCCTATAACGGCGATATCGGCATTGTGGAATCCATCAACATGCGTGACCGCTCCATGGTGGTGCGGATGGATGACCGCCGCCTGCTTTACCCGGCGGAAAACCTGAACGAGCTGGAGATCGCCTACGCCATCACGGTGCACAAGAGCCAGGGCAGTGAGTTCCCGGCGGTGGTGCTGCCGGTGGCGCAGGTGCCGCCAAGACTCTGCTACCGCAACCTCTTCTACACCGGCGTGACCCGCGCCCGCAAATTGTGCATCGTGGCCGGGCGGCGGGATGTGGTGAACCGGATGATGTCCAATGTCCGGCAGAACCTGCGGTACAGCGGCCTGTGCGAATTGCTGAAAGAGAATCTGCCGCCGGAACAGATGGCGGCAGAATAACCTCTCAGGCGCTTTGCGCCAGCTCCCCTAATAGGGGAGCCAGGCTGCGGACTTGCCTCTCCTATTAGGAGAGGTTTGGTCTATACTTTTTTACTGGCTTATGCTACAATATAAATTGATTTGATTTCCCGCCCGAACGGGCATTTACGATAGAAAACAGGGGAGCAGAGAAAGGAACGTTTCATTATGGCACAGAATGACATCGGCATCGATCTGGGCACAACGACCATTATCATTGCACAGGCAGGGCAGGGGGTCGTGCTCAACCAGCCCAGCGTGGTGGCAATGGATACCCGCAAGAACTCCGTGCTGGAGGTGGGCGACAAGGCCCTGGCCATGGTAGGCCGCACCCCCAACTATATTTCCGCCATTTTCCCGCTGAAGGACGGTGTCATCAGCGACCACACCATGACCCGGGAGCTGATCTGTCGGTTTGTGAATCAGGTGTACAGCTCCCACATGGTCAAGCCCCGGGTGGCTGTCTGCGTGCCCGCTGCCATCACCGGCATTGAGAGTGATGCCGTGGTGGAGGCCGTGATGGCCGCCGGTGCCCGTCAGGTCTACCTGATCGATGAGCCCATTGCCGCTGCACTGGGTTCCGGCATCGACATCACCCAGCCCGATGGCCGGATGATCATTGATATCGGCGGCGGCACCACCGATATCGCTGTCCTGTCTCTGGGCGGCAAGGTCAAGGCCACCAGTGTCCGTGTGGCGGGCAACCACTATGATGACGAGATCCTGAAGCATGTCCGCAACAAGTTCAGCATTGCCATCGGTCAGCGTACCGCAGAGCAGCTGAAAAAGAACGTCGCCTGCTGCCCCCAGAAGGCTGATTTTGACGAGACGATGGAGGTCAAGGGCCGCAGCCTGCTGACCGGCCTGCCCATCAAGGTGAATGTTTCCACCAGCGACCTCTACGAGCCTGTGATGATGCTGAGTGAGCAGATCGGCACTGCCGCCCATCAGGTGCTGGAAAAGACCCCGCCCGAGCTGGCAGGCGATATCTTCCGCAATGGTGTGGTGCTGACCGGCGGCGGCGCACAGCTGCACGGCCTGCCCGAATACCTGAGCCAGGAACTCAAGGTGGATGTGACCGTCTCGCCCGATCCCGTGAACTGCGTGGCGTTGGGCACCGCCATGAGCCTGGGCCTGAACGATAAGCTGGAGACCGGCTTCCTGGATGCGACCCCCCGCATGGGCCGCCGTTAACCAGGGCCTTGACCCGGCTTGTTAAGAAATTGGAAAAGTTGCAACAAAATTTTGTTCATACTTGTTGAATCAGGTCGGGAAATATTGTATAATATTTTCAAATCGCTTTTTGCGCGCCGGGGCTTGCTCCGGAGTGCGGAGTAAATTATTATTAGGAGGAAGACCATGAATCTGGGTTCTGATGTGGTTATCACCATTACCGGTATCGTGCTGGTGTTTGCCATCCTCGTCCTGCTGATGCTCATCATCATGCTGGAAGGCAAGATCTTCGACGGTATGGCCGCCAAGAAGAAGGCAGCCAAGGAGCCTGCTGCTCCCAAGGCTGCCGCAAAGCCCGCTGCCCCCGTACAGCAGGCTGCTCCTGCCCCTGTGGTGGAGGAAGGCATTCCCGGCGATGTGGTTGCCGCAATTATGGCTGCCATCCATGCCATGGGCAATGGCAAGTACACCCTGAAGGCCGTGCGCCGTGCTGCAAATGGCTGGAGCAAGGCTGGTGTCAACGACACCACCGCACCTTTTTAACACAGGAGGAAAAACATGACACAGTTTATCGATACTCTGGTCGGTATTTTCCAGAGTTCCGGCTTTGCACGGTTCGGTGAGCCGGGCGGCTATCTCTACGCGATCATGATCTGCGTGGGCTGCTTCCTGCTGTACCTGGCCATCGTGAAGGAATTTGAGCCCCTGATCCTGCTGCCCATGGCATTCGGCATGATCCTTGCCAACCTGCCCGGCAGCGGCATCATCCACATGCAGTACTTCGTTGGTGATGGTCTTGAGCACCCGATGTGGATCGAGATCCTGAACAACGGCGGTCTGGCCGATATGCTTTACATGGGTGTTAAGTTGGGCATTTACCCCCCGCTGATCTTCCTGGGCATCGGCACCATGACCGACTTTGCCCCCCTGATCTCCAACCCCAAGAGCCTGCTGCTGGGCGCTGCCGCTCAGTTCGGTATCTTTGGCACTTACATGGGCGCTCGTCTGCTGGCTGCTACCGGCATTGTGGACTTCACCCAGAAGCAGTCCGCTGCAATCTCCATCATCGGCGGTGCAGACGGCCCTACTGCCATCTTTGTTACCTCCCGTCTGGCACCTGAGCTGCTGGGCAGCATCGCTGTTGCGGCGTACAGCTACATGGCTCTGGTGCCCGTGATCCAGCCGCCCATTATGAAGGCGCTCACCACCAAGAAAGAGCGCACAGTCGTGATGAAGCAGCTGCGCACCGTGTCCAAGACCGAGAGGATCATCTTCCCCATCATGGTCACCATCATTGTTTCTCTGATCGTTCCTGATGCTGCCGTTCTGGTCGGTATGCTGATGCTGGGCAACCTGATGAAAGAGTCCGGTGTTGTGGATCGTATCCAGAAGACTGCCGGCAATGAACTGATGAACATCATCACCATTTTCCTGGCTCTGTCTGTTGGCTGCACCACCTCTGCAAACACCTTCCTGAACAGCCGCACCCTGTTCATCATCGTGCTGGGTCTGATCGCCTTCTCCTTTGGTACCGCTGCAGGCGTTCTGTGCGGCAAGGTGATGTACGCCCTGACCGGCGGTCAGGTCAACCCCCTGATCGGCTCCGCTGGTGTTTCCGCTGTTCCCATGGCCGCCCGTGTTTCTCAGAAGGTCGGCCAGAGCGAGAACCCCTCCAACTTCCTGCTGATGCACGCCATGGGCCCCAACGTCGCTGGCGTTATCGGCTCCGCTGTTGCTGCCGGTATCCTGATCAACATCTTCGGCTAAGCTTTATCTGAACACTGCCGCCCCTCCTGTGCTGTACAGGAAGGGCGGTTTTTTATGTACAACCCTCTTGAATTGTGATATACTTATAAAGTAAGTGATTTTATAGAAGAACAGGTGAAACAATGGCAGCAAGTCTCCAACAGGAATTCTGCGCTCTGCGCGATACCTATATTGAAAAGCAGTTTGGCCGCCTGAACGATATGCAGCGGCAGGCGGTGTTTACCACCGACGGCCCGCTGCTCATTCTGGCCGGTGCAGGCAGCGGCAAGACCACTGTTCTGGTCAACCGCATTGCAAACCTGATCCGGTTTGGCTCGGCCCACGGTTCCAGCTGGACCCCCCGTGAGGTGACAGAGGAGGATGTCAAGGCCCTGAAAACGGCAATTATGACCGGCACCGACGCGCCCGCCTGGCTGGACGGGATGCTGCGGCAGAACGCTGTCCGCAGTTGGAACGTGATGGCTATCACCTTTACCAACAAGGCGGCAGGGGAGCTGAAAGAGCGCCTGCGCAATATGCTGGGCGGCGAAGAGGGGGACGAGGTGTTTGCCTCCACCTTCCACTCGGCCTGTGTGCGCATCCTGCGCCGCTGGGCAGAATCCATCGGCTACCCCCGCAGCTTTACCATCTATGATACCGATGACTCCCAGCGCGTGATGAAGGCAGTCTATAAGGAACTGAGCATCGACGACAAGTTCTTCCCGATCAAGAGCGCCATCAACCAGATGAGCCGCTGGAAGGATCAGCTGGTCAGCCCGGAGGAGGCGCTGCGCACCCCGGCCCGGGACACCAAGGGAGCCATTGCCGCCAAAGTCTATGCCGCCTACGAGAAAAAACTCAGGGAGGCAGGAGCCTTCGACTTCGACGACCTGATCTACCAGACCGTGCAGCTGCTGGCGGAGCACAAGGATGTGCGGGAGTTCTACCAGAACAAGTACCGCTACCTGCTGGTGGACGAGTATCAGGATACCAGCGTGGCCCAGTTCCGGCTGGTCAGCCTGCTCACCGGCCCGGAAAAGAATATCTGCGTTGTCGGTGACGATGACCAGAGCATCTACCGTTTCCGCGGTGCCACCATTGAGAACATTCTGAACTTTGAGCGCATCTTCCCCGGCACCAAGACCATCCGTCTGGAGCAGAATTACCGCTCCACCTCCAACATCCTGAATGCTGCCAACTGCGTCATCCAGCACAACACCGAGCGCAAGGGCAAGACCCTGTGGACCCGGAACGACGAGGGCGACAAGGTGCAGGTCTACACTGCCGAGAATGAGCAGGACGAAGCCATGCACATTGCGGATGTCATCGGTGAGCACCTGAAAGAGGGCGGGCATCTGGCGGACCATGCGGTGCTCTACCGCATGAATGCCCAGTCGGCCCCCATCGAAAGCTACTTTACCCGCGCGGGCATTCCCCATAAGATCGTGGGCGGCCAGCGCTTCAATGACCGCAAAGAGGTCAAGGACATCCACTCCTATATGTCCATCGTGGCGAACGCCCGGGATGATGTGCGCCTGCGCCGCATCATCAACGAGCCTGCCCGGAAGATCGGCAATACCACTGTTGACGTGATTGCTGACCTTGCCGCCCAGCAGGGAATCAGTATGCTGGAAGTCATCTCCCACGCGGATGCATACGCCAAACTCAGCCGTGCCATCATGCCGCTGCTGAAATTCTGGCAGATCTACGAAAAACTGCAGGAATCGCTGGAAACCAGGACACTGGACGAATTTGCCCAGGATGTCATTGAGGTGACCGGCTACAAGGCCATGCTGGAAGCCGATGCGGCCAAGGGCCACGAGGATGCGGCAGACCGCCTGCAGAACCTGGGCCAGCTGGTCAACAACGTCAAAAACTACTGCGACCAGCACGGCGAGGAGGCCTCACTGGAAGGCTACCTGGAGGATATCGCCCTCATCAGCGACATTGACAGCTACAACGAGAGCGCTGACCAGGTGGTTCTGATGACCATCCACTCTGCAAAGGGTCTGGAATTCCCCTATGTGTTCCTCATTGGCATGGAGGAGGGGGTGTTCCCCAGCGAGATGAGCAAATACTCCGAGGCAGATCTGGAGGAAGAGCGCCGTCTGGCCTATGTCGGCATCACCCGCGCCAAGAAGGAGCTGTATATCTCCAACAGCATCTCCCGGATGCTCTACGGCCGCACCCAGCGCAACGAACCCAGCCGCTTCCTGCGCGAGATCGAGCCTGAGTATATAGAAGAGACCCGCAGCCCGGCGTTGGAACGCCGTTCTTCCATGGGCTGGGGTTCCAGTTACAGTGATACCGTTCCCGGCGGGGCCTCGGGCTACTCCGGCGCGTCCGGCTGGGGCCGCAATTCCAGCAGCTTCGGCGGCCGCACCGGCGGCAGCTACCTCAACCGTGAATACAATGTCTCTGAGCGCGGTGGTTTCGGCTCCGGTTATGCAGGCCGTGGCAGCAGTGCTTCCGGGTTTGGCAGCGGAAGCAGCGCCCCGCGCGCGTCCGGCTCCTCCGGTTTTGGCGCGGGCTATGGCCGCTCCGCGGCCCCCAAGGCAGCGTCCAAACCCGTGAGCTTTCCGGGGAGCCCGGCAGCTTCCCGCCCGGCATCCACCGGCCCAAAGCATTACGAGGTGGGCGACATTGTGGAGCACAAGGTCTTTGGCCGGGGCAGGGTGCTGGCTGTCAAGGCCGCTGCCGGAGACCAGATCGTGGAGATCAACTTTGAAAAGGTCGGCGTGAAGAAAACCATGGCAAATTTTGCGCCGCTGACGAAAATTACGGAGGAATGAGAAAACTATGATGACCGTTCGATTGATCGCACATACCCCGGAACCGGAAAAGGTGGTGGCGGCAGCGGCCAAGCTCTGCTACTCCGATGCCCATATCACCGACCTGCTGGACGGCCTGACCGAAGAGAAAACGGCCAAGTTCCTGACCATGCTCAGCGACCTGGGCCATGCCAGCCCCATTGAACATGCCAGCTTCACCTTTGGCATTGAGGGTGTGAGCCGCACCCTGCTGGCCCAGATCACCCGGCACCGTATCGCATCCTTCAGTGTCCAGAGCCAGCGGTATGTCCGGCTGGACGACTTCCACTATGTCATCCCGCCGGAGATCGAGGCCATCCCTGAGGCAAAGGCAGCCTTTTTTGAGAGCATGGATGAGGATGCGAAGCGCTACCTGGACCTTGCAAAAAAGCTGGAGGACGGCCACACTGCCCGCCTGATGGCGGAGGGGATGCCCGAAAAGCAGGCCCGCGCCAAGGCCTCCAAACAGGCCAATGAGGATGCCCGCTTCGTGCTGCCCAACGCCTGCGAGACGAAGATGGTCGTGACCATGAACGCCCGCAGCCTGCAGAATTTCTTCCATCTGCGCTGCTGCTCCCGTGCTCAGTGGGAGATCCGTCAGCTGGCTGAGGAAATGTTCCGGCTGGTCTACCCGGTGGCACCCCATATCTTTGCCAAGGCCGGCCCGGCCTGTGTCAGCGGCCCCTGCCCCGAGGGCAAGATGTGCTGCGGCAGAACTGCCGAAGTCCGCGCAAAGTATGAGGCCATCAAGCAGGAGGCTGGTGTATGAGCAAAGGCAAGTTGATCGTTCTGGAAGGGCTGGACGGCAGCGGCAAGGGCACGCAGGCCAAGCTGCTGGCAAAGCACCTGACGGTGACGGATCATCTGGTAAGAGAGATCACCTTCCCGGATTATGACAGTGATTCCAGTGCGCTGGTCAGGATGTATCTGGCCGGGCAGTTTGGCGACAAGCCTGACGATGTCAACGCCTACGCGGCATCCAGCTTTTATGCTGTGGACCGCTATGCGGGGTATAAGTCGGATTGGGGCAAGTTCTACGAGGAAGGCGGCATCCTGATCGCTGACCGCTACACCACCTCCAATGCTGTGCATCAGTGCTCGAAGCTTCCGCCGGAGCAGTGGGACACATTCCTGCAGTGGCTCTTTGACTATGAATACCACCTGCTGGGCCTGCCTGCGCCGGATAAGGTGATCTATCTGCAGGTTGACCCGGCGGTGAGCCAGCGGCTGATGACTGCCCGCTACCATGGCGATGAGACCAGGAAGGATGTCCATGAAAAGGACACCGAATATCTGGCCCGCAGCCGCCGGGCGGCAGAATACTGTGCCGCTCACCTCGGCTGGGATACCGTCCACTGCACGGCAGGGGAGAAGATGCGGAGCATTGAGGATATTCAGGAAGAGGTCAGAACTCTTGCTCTCGCTGTTATTTGAAACAAAAGGAGGCATCCTATATCATGTACCGTTTGATGCAGCCGTCCGATTGGGCGGAGGTGCTGGCCCTGTGGCAGGCCCAGCGCGGCGACACGGAGGAGTTTGTCCGTGGCGCTGTGGAGCGCTTTGCCGGGGTGCAGAATGTCTACGTCGCGGAGGAAAACGACCACATTGAGGCTGTGGCACTGGCTGTGCCGGTGACCCTGCAGGGTCGCCCGGGCAGCTATCTGTTCGGTCTGTGCGGGCAGGGCAGCCTGCTCCTTGCGGGCCTGGTGGATACCCTGTGTGCCCAGCAGAAACTGCGGGGCGCAGGCTTTGTGGTGGCAGTGCCCGCCAGCCCGGAACAATCAACGCTGCTGCAGGATAAAGGCTTCCAGAAAGCCTTTGCCCTGCGCTGCCTGCCCCGGGAGGTGGAGCGCAACCTGTGGAGCCAGGCGGAATTCGATTCCGTGACGGCGAAAAAACTCTGCGAGCTGCGGGCAAAATACTGGCCCGACACCGTTCAGCTGCCGCCGGAGCAGATGGGGGAAGTTCTGCGGGACCTGTATTCCCGTGGCGCGACCATCGTATCCAGTGAGCAGGGCTACGGCATCTATTTCCGCAGGGAGGATACCCTTTACTTTGTGGAGATGATGGCGGAAAATGACCGTGCTGCCGAGGTGCTGATGGAAGCAGCCCGGGAGAAAGAGGTCATTGTGGAAAAGGCTGTCATCACGGTGGGAGCTGCCCAGAATCTGTTCCTGGGCGAGGGAACCCGGCAGGAGTATGGCCTCATCCGCTTTGAAGGAGAACCTTTTGATGTTTCGGAGAGCTACATGCGCCTGATGATGGACTGAAAGGAACGTGGATATGGCAGAAAAACACCAGAAAAAGAAAAAAGGCAGTGCGCTGAAGATCCTGTTGGTCGTGCTTTTGCTGCTGGTACTGACAGTCGGTGCGGCAGGTGTGTTTGCGTATAACGAGATCAACGGCAATGGAGGAAAGCCCGGTGCAGAGGTGACCGTCAGCATTCCCCAGGGCAGCGGCGTTGCTGCCATCGCAAAGGAGCTGAAGGAGGCTGGAGTGATCCGTTCGGCCTATCTGTTCCGCTGGTATGTGGGGCACAAGGGTGCCGCCGGAAAACTGCAGTACGGTGATTTTACGCTGCAAACCGGCGGATATTCCTACGATGGCCTGATCGCAGAGCTGTCCACGTATGCCAAGGCGGATTCGGTGCGGCTGACCTTCCCGGAGGGTACCACCGCCATTGCCATTGCCCGGAAAATGGAGGAAGCCGGTCTGTGTACTGCCGAGGAGTTTCTGGAAGAAGCCAACACCGGAGATTTCAGTGAGTACACCTTCTGGCAGTATGTCCCGGACGATGCCGATGCCCCCAATCGCTTTATGAAGTGTGAGGGCTACCTCTTTCCGGACACCTATGAGTTTTTGACGGACGATACCGTGCATCATTATGTTGCAACGTTCTATGCACACTTCGATAAACAGTTCACAGCTGAGATGTACAGGGAACTGGAAAAGCAGGAGCTGACCCTGCCCGAGGTCATCACACTGGCCTCTTTTGTGCAGGAGGAAGCGGGCAACGATCAGGATTCCAATGTGGCGCAGGTGTTCCGCAACCGGCTGGCCGAGGGATCGCCTTACCCCAAGCTCCAGAGCAACACCTCCAGCTATGTCCAGAGCGATGAGGACAACAACTACCTCTGGAACTGGGTGGCTCCGTATTATGGCGGCTGGGAGAATATCCCCGAGAACATCCGGAATGCCTACGATACCTACACCTGCACCGGCCTGCCCGCCGGGCCCATCTCGAACCCGGGCCTTGCCGCGATCCAGGCTGCTCTGGCACCTCAGTGTGATGAGGAAGTCAGGGACTGCTATTTCTTTGTTACGGACCTTTCCGGTCACTACTATTACGCCAAGACCTATGCTGAACATCAGGCCAACTGCCGGAAAGCGGCTGAAGTCAATCAGAGTTTGAAGAAGTAAGTCTCTCTCAGTCCGCTATGCTGAAAGTTCTCCCAAGGGGAGTGCCAATTGCGGCTCCGGAGTCAGGTTTGCAGAAACCGATCCGGTGAGGCGGCATCGCATCAGCGATGACAGAGAGGGTGCTAAAAAGAGAGGACGATTTTATGTTACAGATCCCGGAACTGCTGGCCCCGGCAGGCGACTTGGAGCGCCTGCGTTATGCCATCAACTATGGAGCAGACGCTGTTTATTGCAGCCTGCCGGAGTTCGGTATGCGGTCGGCTCCTGCCAATTTTACGCCGGAGCAGCTGGCCGAGGGTGTGATCTATGCCCATGCCCGCGGCCGCAAGGTCTATCTGACCATGAACACGCTGCCCACCAATGAGGAAGCTGACCGCCTGCCCGAAGCCATCAAGGCCGCGGCTGCCGCCGGTGTGGATGCCTTTATCGTGGCCGATCTGGGCGTGCTGGAAGCCTGTAAGCAGTTCGCCCCGGAGATCGATGTCCACATGTCCACCCAGACCGGCATCACCAACTGGGCCGCTGCGCGTGCCGCTTACAACATGGGTGCAAAGCGTGTGGTGCTTGCTCGTGAGATGAGCCTGCAGGATATCGCCACCCTGCGCGATAAGACCCCGCCGGAGCTGGAGATCGAGGCGTTTGTCCACGGAGCCATGTGCATGAGCATTTCGGGCCGGTGCCTGCTCTCCAATTACATGGCAGGCCGGGATGCAAACCGGGGCCAGTGCGCCCAGCCCTGCCGCTGGAAGTATTACCTCAGCGAGGAGACCCGCCCGGGCCAGCTGTATGAGATCGGTGAAAATGAGAACGGCAGCTATATCCTCAATGCAAACGATCTGTGCACCGCTCCCTTCATCGACCTCATCTGCAAGGCAGGTGTGGACAGCCTGAAGATCGAGGGCCGCGCCAAGACGTTCTACTATGTCGCCAGCGTCACCGCCGCCTACCGCAAGGCTCTGGATCAGTATCTGGCCGACCCGCTCAACGATAACTTTGAGCTGAGCGATGACGTTCTGGCCGAGCTGACCCGTACCAGCCACCGGCACTACTCCCCGGGCTTCTACTTTGGCCGCGAGCAGGCCCGCCAGGCAACCGACAGCGCTACTTATATCCGTGAGTGGGAGTTTGTGGGCACTGTGGAAAGCTGGGAGAATGGTGTTGCCTCCTGCCAGCAGCGCGGCAAATGGAGCCTTGGGGATACGTTGGAGGTGCTCTGCCCGGATGGGCGCAGCATCCCGCTGCACCCGGAGTGGATCAAAAACGAGGCAGGGGAGAGCGTGGAATCCACCCCCCACGCCATGGAAAAGTACACCATCACTACCCCGGAACTGCCCCCCATGAGTCTGCTTCGCCGGAAGGTAGAAACTCTTGACAAATGATTCCAGAAGCAGTAAAATAATAAAGTCAAAATGAACGATGTCCTCTGGCTCTAGTGGTCAGAGGACAGTTGAGGGCTCGTAGCTCAGTTGGGATGAGCGTTCGGTTCGCATCCGAAAGGTCGAGGGTTCGACTCCCTTCGAGTCCATACAGCAGAAAACCGCTCTGTCGCAGCAATACGGCAGGGCGGTTTTCTTGTTCGCAGTTCCATGAGACGGTGAAGATTATTCTGGCAGATCTGGAGCCGGTTCAAAGGTGAAAAATTACTGCTCTTCAAACCTTGAAAGTGCTAGAAATCAAGGTTTTATGCGGGTTAATGCCGTGATACACTCGCAATGGCTTGAGGGTTGCGTTTGTTACATCGTTTTGGTATAACAACTCACAACCTCAACGGTTGATTGCGATTCCAAGGGAAATTCTCGAATCTCTTTTCCATTGTAGGGAACAGGGAAGGCGAATACAATGTTCCGAATCCAGTTGCCATCCGGCTGTTTTTTCGGGAAAATATCAATGCGCTCGATGAAGGCACGCATGAATTCCTTTTGCTCCACCTCAGTGGCGGCATTGTAGACTTCATCGAAGGCCAGAAGCAGGTGATAGATGTTGTCCGCTGTGATCTTCTCCTGATGAATGTCATCAATCTGACCTTGGATTTCAGCGAGCTGGGATTCCATGTCCCCAATCAGTTCATATTGCTCATCGTAACGCCGCTGTAAATCCAAAGACTTACGGTCATAATAGGGATCATTAAAGTCCAGTGTGTCCATCTGGTGCTCCAGACGGGACTTTGTATTGAGTCGCTGGCGGAGCTGCGCCTTGATTGTATCAGCCTGATGCTCTAACTCGCTGGTATCGACTGCAGAACTGATTTTTTCTTTGATGGCATCTACGAAGCGTGGGTTGTGAACCATAGCGGATACGATGGATGCGACCATCTGATTGATTTCGTTCTGTTCAATGTTCAACCGGAAAGAACATTCGTGTCCAGTCTGCCCTTTGATGCTTTTGCAGAAGTAGTAGTAACGAGTTTTGTTATCCTTGCTGTGAGCCTTAGAGACATTTCCGTACAGGTTCCGTCCACAGCAGGGGCATTTCAGAATGCCGGAAAGAATATGTGCGTGGTCTGGGTCACGGACCTTTTCACGCCGCCCTGTGGTACGCTGACGCTTGGTCTGTGCAAGATTCCAGTCGTCCTCAGAAACGATGGCTTCATGTTGACCGATATAGACGGGAAACTCAGATTGCTTCACAACGTGCATTTCATTTCGAGTGCCGAGTTTCTTTTCAACCTTGCGGCGACCAAATGCAATCTTACCGCAGTAAATGGGATTGTCCAGAATACCTCTAACAAATACAGCAGAAAACTTTGGGATAGTTCCATTCTGACGGAGCTTTTTCACATAGCCATGGGTGTTCAGATACCGGGCAATGCCTGCTACACCATCGTTGGTATGGATAAAGCGGTCAAAAATAACACGGACAACTTCCACTTCATCGTCTGCAATCGAAAGCTCGCCATTTTCCAGCCTATAGCCATAGGGTGCAAAGCCGCCGTTCCATTTGCCCTCACGGGCTTTCTGTTCACGGCCGGCCATCGTTTGAGCACGGATATTCTCACGTTCGATTTCAGCAACAGCAGAAAGAACAGAAATCATTAACTTACCGGAATCTTTGGAACTGTCAATGCCATCCTCTACGCAAATCAAGTTGACACCAAAATCCTGCATGAGCTGCAAGGAGTTCAAAACATCGGCGGCATTGCGTCCAAAACGGGAGAGCTTGAATACCAGAACATAAGAAACGCCGTCTTTACAGTCTTGCACATCTCGCAGCATCTGTTGAAATTCGTGCCGTCCTTGAATGTTTTTACCGGAAAATCCTTCGTCAGAATATTCTCCGGCAATGACCATATCCTCGTAGTCGGCATATTTGCGCAGCTTTTCACGCTGGGCATCCAGACTGTAACCGTCCACCTGCATGGCCGTGGATACGCGCGTATAAATGTAACACTTGGTGCGTGCTTTTTTCATAAGGCCCCCTCACTTTCGGCGGTTGGTTGTTGTGCGAGACTTTCATGCTGGATGTAATACTCCAGCAACCGGAGTACATACTCCGGCGCATGGCGGTGGCCGAGTTCCCATTCTGTTACAGTGCGGTAGGGGATTTGGAAGAAGGTGCAAAACTCCCGGCGGTTCATCCCGGTCGATTCGCGCAGTTCGAGGATTTTGTCTTTGCAGTCCATAAAGTTGTCCTCATATATGTAAAACACGCTACGCAATTATTTTAACATAAAAATAAAAATTACGCAACGTGTAAATCTGCTTATGCAGCTTTACTGTTGGTCGCGCAAAGCAGAGACTCCTTTTGCTCCAGTACAGTTGAGCCATATTTTTGAATCAGCTTTGCCATAACATCGATACAGCGTACAAAGGATGCGTTGTCAGTTTTGGCGTCATAGTATTTTTTCAATAGGCAACTCCATTTCCTTGTAGCAGAACTTTGACTGTCCTGCGAATTTTAGAAACATCCCTTGATTCATCCGATTAAAAGTTTCAGTCGCTCCAGCTTTTCCAGCGCTGTTTCTTTGCGGAAACTCACGCCGATGCAGGAGATGGGAACGCACATCTCTAGCAGGCGGTCATAGATACGGGCATGGGCGGTATCCTGCGGATGCCGGATTTCGTCCAGCGTCAGATTCGTGGTAACGATTAAAGGCTTCCGGCTGCGGTAACGGCTGTCTACAATGCTGTAAATTTGTTCCAGAGCATACTCCGTACCACGCTCCATGCCAAAATCATCAATGATGAGAAGAGGATAGCGGCATAGCCTGCCCACCACCTCATTCCGCCCGGAGAAGCTGTTGTTCAGTTCGTTCAGGATGCGGGCAAAGTTCGTCATGCGCACAGGCACTTCCTGAACCATCAGAGCATTCGCAATACACCCGGCAAGGAAACTTTTTCCTGTGCCGACACCGCCCCAGAGGAGCAGCCCGATGTTCTCTGAGCGCATGGTCCGCCACTGCTCCACATAGCGGTGTGCATGGTGCATCTGTGGGCTGCGCCCATTGTCGTTTGCAAATGTCCAGTCCAGCATAGCTGAATCAGAAAAGCCGTCTGCTTTCAGCCGCCGCACAAGGTCGAGATGCTTCCGTTCATTAATCGCTGCTTCCTGCTGTTCCCGCTCGGCTTTATGGCAGGCACATTCTACCGGATGAATGTTCTTTCCCATCAAGACAAGACCATTGGCAAAGAAGGTTTCTTTTGGAGTGCGGCACTTGCCGCAGTAGAGCAGGCCATCTGCATCATAATAATCGGTGGCATTTTGGGGAATGCTGGAAACAGACTGTTCTAAAATCTTCTCAAGCGTCTTTATAGGCTTTCTCCTTCCGCAAAGGTGTAGTCCGGGATACCCGGTGCTGTCTTTTTCTCCGCATTCTGCCGCTTCGCCCAGATACTCAGCGTTGCGGCATGGTCGGCATACTTCTTTCCAGTAGATTGGATATAAGCGGATAACTGCTCGATCAGGCCATCCAACCCTGCAAAGTCAGCCTTGAGCCGTTTGTACTCCTTTTCCGTCAGAAAAACATTCTGGTATTCTCCCAATGAAAGACGAGAGCTGTTTGTTCTTATCAGGTGGTTATCATTCAGGTTGTTCTTATTACGTTGGTTAGATGTGCATTTTTGCATGATCATGCTGGTCATTTCTGCACAGTCGGACTGCGCACTGGTGCATACTGTGACTGCGCAATTCTGCGCAGTATGGGGAATCCTGAGCAGAATGTGGCTGGGCTTGGAAAAGCCACTGCGTACTCGCTCGGCAAGTTCCGCTTTTTCCAGTTCAGCAAAAGAGCGTGTCACACTGGAGATGCAGCAGTCTAAATCTTTCGCCAGATGGGAAAGCGGATAGATCACATAAATGCGTCCATGCTCGTCCACCCAGTTGTTTTTCTGCGAGAGAGTGGCACGGTCGAGCAGGAGCGTGTAGAGCAATTTTGCAGTGTTGCTTAAATCGGTATTCAGAAGGAACCGGGCGTAGGGCAGATACTGCGGCAATGGCATATTGGGTTTCAAATAGTCTGAAATAATCTTCACCTCCAATTTTTACGTCCTATCATGGTGCTTTAGGGGTTCGAGAATTACAAGCGCAAGATTCGCCCGTGTCGCCTCAAAACTCACTTTCGTGATTTTGGCCGACGGCGACCTTGCTGGAGGTTTCGCTCCCCAGTCCCTCGATGAAATCTGAAAATCTGCAATTTTCAGATTTGGCTCCCCATAAAAATGGTGAGCAGCCGAGATGCAGGGCATCATCGGGAATGTGTGGGACTGCATCCCACACCCTGCACCGAACAACCATTCAACAGAGATTGGCGAATCTCTGCTGTTTGCTTGTCCGGCTTTTTGCTGTCGGTCTCTCCGCAAGCTGTTCCTGCCCGATTCAATCCGGCGTTCTGGCTTTCCTTGGTGCGCTCCTGTCATGGCGGCACTTCCCCGGAAAGTCATAGTGGCTTGCAGCTGACTATTCGGTTGTCAAGGAACACGGGTTTTCAATCATAGAATTGGAGAAAGCCCGTTTCGCAAGGTACTTTCAAAATTTTTACAGATTTTTTGCTTTCTCACAAATAGGAATCCGCAAGGGCGGTTTCATATACAATTTTTTGAAATTTTCAAAAATTCACATAGACCCACGAGGCAGAGCATCGTGGCTGGGAGATGAATTTCATCGAGCCAATCAGCAGAAACAGACGGTTCTGCATGAGGGTATGGGGAGCAGAATCCCCATCAAGATGCCCGGCACGAAAAGCCCAAATGGAATTTCGAGTTACTCCGGGCGAATCTTGCCCTGATAAATGTGCAGGCAGTGATCTTCGGAGAATCCAGCGTTAGCATTGAGATTGCTGGTTTCCATCACTGTACAAGCGTTTTTTTACGTTCTGAAGATACCGGCTGGCACGGTCAATGAAAATCAGCAGCTTCTCATTGTTCTTCGGTTCGGTAAGAATATCGGGGTATTCACGAAAACACATTTCCCACCGCCGGACAAAATCCTCCTGCGCTCCCTGAATCTCACACATCATGGCTTCGCCATCTGCCAAACGGCGAGGTGAATAAATGCTCTTGACAGTATCCTTGAGATTCTGTTTTTCTTCCTTGTTGAGTCCTTTCTTATGTCCCTGAATGTCTTGCTTGAAGGTTGTTATAAACTCATTGTCCTTTGAATAAGAATCCGTGATACTGGAATCCCGTTCGGCTTTAGGCTTACGCAACTCTGCCACAACTTCGGGACGCTTTTCCTTTGGAACCTTTGCAATCGAGGAAATTTCACGGTCGGTTGCCCGGATCTTTCCACTCAGGATTTCTTCCTGCACTCCGGGTACTGCTTCCTCCGCTGCTTCCACACCTTTTGCAAATTGCTCTGCACGGTAAACATAGCTTTCGGATGTTCCATGTTCCGCAGCAACCTTCGACCGTGAGCCGTGCTTTGGGTGGTCTGGTTCATTTTGAACCAGACCACTTTCAGATGCCAAAGTATGCTGATTGCCGTGAAACGATTTGATTTGCTTTTCCGCTTCTGCCTGCTTTCCGATCAGGAACTTTTTCTGTTCTGGGGTCAGGTTTCGCCGCCCCAGTTGATTTTTACAGATCCATGCAAGAACTTCATAACGATTGGCAAAGTCTTTTTCAATCACTTCAAATTGGATGAACTGGTGCTTTTTCAGAATCCGATAACGAGTGTGACCGTCAACAATATAACCATTCCATGTGATGATGGGGTTCAGCAAACGCCGTTCCTCGAGAATGTTTTGTTCCAACTGCTGCTCATCAGAAGATGGGGGATTGATCTGTCCCTGAAACTCCGGGTCGATTTTAAGTTGGCTCAGTTTTGTCATAGGCAAACCATCCTTTCTGAAATCGAGTTTGTTTTCTTATGCCGTTCTCTCTGCATGGATTTCCTGCCCGCTTCCAGCGGCGTTTTCCGCTCTCCTTCTGGTCATCGCCGGGTATCCCATGCAGACGGTCATGCGGTTTTCAAGGTTCGATGAGGAGCTGTAGAAAGCATATCACAATGAAGCAGAAATTTTTAGGAAGCATTCCTTCCGGTTTTCAGTGTATTTTAGGAGAAACCCAAGGAAAAACCGGAAGGAATGCTTCCGCTTCTTGGAAAATGTTCTGGATAGAGCATACCATAAAGTCACTCGATTTTTTAGGACCTATTAGTTCCGCTTTTTACTTTCAAAACCGGAAGTAATAGGTCCGGTTTGATGTAATATTGGATGAATCAACGCTGATTCTTCTGAAACAATTTTTTCTCCAAGAAAATTTGCTTATTCAGCGACCGTTAAGGTGCGGAACTAGCGCATTCTTGTGCTAATACCTGCTTGCTGTGGATGCAAACGAAAAAACCTCCTGAGCAAAAAAATAACCGTCCGCTTCAAGTTAAACTTGAAAACGGACGGTCTGGCTTGCAAAATAATTTTCAAAATTGGAGGGCAAGTTGAGAGGCTTCATAGTACCAGCAAGCAGTGTCTTCGTATATACAAAGACCATTTTTGCTTTGCAAAATACTTGTTGGGAACACCCAAACCCGTGAACTGCATCCGTTGGATGCAGGCTTGGCGTCTCCAAATGAGAAAGTTTATGGCTCTAACACATTGTCAGCCATTGGTAAACAACTTTTTCCAGTCAAAAAAGAAAATAGCGATGATTAAAGATGAACATTGCAGAAAAATGTGATACAATAGAAAATGAAAATCCAAACAACAGGAGGAATCCCCTCGTGGCCAACAACGTGAACGTCAAAAAACTGGAAGCTGACCTGTGGGAGTCGGCAGATCTGCTGCGTGCAGGCTCTAAACTCACCTCGAACCAATACTGTATGCCGGTGTTGGGACTGATTTTTCTGCGGTATGCGTACAGCCGCTTCAAACTGGTAGAGCAGGAGATCCTGAAAGACCGTCCCGTGCGCGGTGGCCGGGTGCTGCCGGTGGAGCAAAGCGACTTTGCCGAAAAGAGTGCACTGTTTCTGCCCAAGGAGGCGCAGTACAATTACTTGGTCAATTTGCCCGCCAACATCCCGGAGCAGGGGCTGACCGGCATCGAGGGTAACCCGCTGAACAGTCTGGGCGAAGTGGTGAACAACGCCATGGAACTGGTGGAGCAGCAGAGCGAGCAGCTGCAGGGCGTTCTGCCGAAGGACTACACCATCTTCTCGGATGAACTGCTGGGGGAACTGCTGCGCATCTTCAACAATGATGCGTTGGTCGATGTGGGCGGCGATGTGATCGGCCGTATCTACGAGTACTTTTTGAATAAGTTTGCCAAGAATGTGGCACAGGACGACGGCGTGTTCTTTACGCCGAAATCGCTGGTGAAAATGATCGTCAATGTGTTGGAGCCTGCCCACGGCGTTCTGCTGGACCCGGCTTGCGGCAGCGGCGGTATGTTTGTGCAGACCGGCGACTTTGTAAACCATGCGGGCATGATCGCCAACAACACTATGACCTTCTACGGACAGGAAAAGGTGGAGTACAACGCCAAGCTCTGCCTGATGAATATGGCCGTGCATGGTCTGACCGGCGTGATCAAGTCCGGCGATGAAGCCAATACCTTCTATCACGATGCCCACAACCTGAACGGCTGCTGCGACTATGTGATGGCAAATCCGCCGTTTAACGTGGACAAGGTTAAGTCGGAGTCGGCGCAGAGTGCCGGGCGGTTGCCCTTTGGCCTGCCCGGTGTGAACAAGGCCAAGGAGATCGGCAACGCAAACTATCTGTGGGTGTCCTATTTCTACTCTTACCTGAACGAGCATGGCCGTGCGGGTTTTGTGATGGCGTCCTCGGCTACCGACAGTCAGGGCAAAGACAAGGACATCCGTGAAAAGCTCATTCAGACCGGCCATGTGGACGTGATGATGAGCGTGGGCAACAATTTCTTCTACACCAAAAGCCTGCCCTGTTCGCTGTGGTTTCTGGATAAGGGTAAACCGGAACATCTGCTGGACACCGTACTGTTCATCGACGCCCGCAACTATTATACCGTGGTGGACCGCACCCAGAACGAGTGGAGCGACTGGCAGCTGAAGAATCTCAACGCCATTGTCTGGCTCTATCGCGGTGAAGAGGACAAGTACAAGGTGCTTCTGGCGGAGTATCACGCAGAACTGGCGGACGACCGCCCCTTTGCAGAGATTCAGGCCGCACTGGAACAAAACGTGCAGGCCAAGCGGGAAGAAGCCAAAGCCGCTGTGGAGGCAGCACCCCGCAAAGAGCGCAAGACCACGCAGGAAAAGTTCGACAAGGAGCTGGAAGCCCTCAGCGAGAAGCTGACCGTTGCCAAGGATGCCGTCTGGCTCATCGAAAAGTTTGGCGAGGGCGTTTATCAGGATATCCCCGGCCTGTGCAAGGTGGCCAGCCGCGACACCATCCTCAACGAAAAAGGCGCATCCTTGACGCCCGGTGCCTATGTGGGCGTTGCACCCGTGGAGGATGACGGCGTGGATTTTGCCCAGCGGATGAAAGAAATCCACAAGGAACTGCTGGAATTGCAGGCAGAGTCCAACCACCTGATGGAAACCATCTCGAAGAATCTGGAGGAGATGGGGGTATGAAGTCGAATAAAATAAGGTTAGGTGAACAGTGTGTTGTTACTTCGAGCAAAAGATTTCATTTGTCGGAAAGAATTACTCAAGGTGTCCCGTTCTACTGTTCGAAGGAAATTATTAAGAAGTTCAACGGCGAAGATGTAACAGAGTGTGATTATATTAGCGAAGACCTTTATAAAAAAGTGTCAAATGAATTTGGGGTACCAAAAGAAAATGATTTACTTATTACAACGAGAGGAACAATTGGAATTCCATACTTATATAAAAGAACGGATAGGTTTTATTTTGCGGATGGAAATTTAACGTGGATTAAAGATTTTGACTCAAATTTATATTCGAAATTTTTGTACTATTGGTTTCAGTCCTATGAGGGTCGGAAAAAATTTGAAGCACTGGCAAAAGGAACTGCACAAAAAGCTGTTCCGATTTCAGGAATAAAAACACTGGAGATTGAACTTCCATCACTAAAAAGCCAAAAACGAATTGCAGATATTCTCTCTGCTTATGATGACCTGATTGAAAACAACCAGAAACAAATCAAATTGCTGGAAGAAGCAGCCCAGCGGCTTTATAAAGAGTGGTTTGTAGATTTGCGCTTTCCGGGGCATGAAAACACGGAAATTGTGGATGGTGTGCCGGAGGGGTGGATTAAAGAGGAAATAGGCAAAATCATTAAAAAAGTTCACAGAACGAAGCAGATTGTAGCATCAGAGTATAAGGACGAGGGAAGTATTCCAATAGTTGACCAGAGTAGAGCATTTGTTGCAGGCTATACAAATGATTTGGAAGCCCGTGTGGACTTTGGTATACCAATAATTGTTTTTGGCGACCATACCAGAATAGTTAAATTGATACAGTTTCCGTTTGCGAAAGGAGCAGATGGGACACAGCTGATAATTTCTGATTGCTTGGAAATGCCGCAACGACTTTTATACTGCAGTATCATGAACGTCGATTTATCAAATTACCATTATGCAAGACATTTTAAATACCTCAAAGAAGAAAAAATAATGATTCCAACAGTAAAAGTTGCAAATGAATTTGAGAACAATGTGACTGGAATTTTTTCAAAGATTCAAAATTGTAGAGACGAAATTATTCGATGCCAAAAGACAAGAGATTTACTGCTGCCAAAGTTGATGAGCGGGGAAGTGGAGGTGTGACATTATGGACATGCCAAAAGAATTTTATGATATGGTGTGTGCTGACATTAAAAGACTAGACAATGTTCGAAATTTAAGTGCAGGAGAGTTATTTGAACTACATCGTCAGATTGATGCAAGGTATCAAGCTTGCATCAACAAGTGGTGTGATGGTTTGTGGTGCTCTACAAATGATGGAACACATATCGCTTATGGACATTTGGCCCAGAATCCTCAAAAGTATGTGTTATCTAATTTGAAGATGATGAAGGCAAAATTGGAAACATATAAGTACCAGATGAATGCGGTACAGTTGCCCAAACCGGAAGTTTCTAATTCGCAGGTCGTCAATGTGACCAACAGCGTGAATGTGAATGTTACGTTTGAGCAGGTACGCAAAGAAGTAGAAGAAATGACTTCACTCACAAATGAACAGACACAGGAAGTGCTGGATAAAATCTCTGAGATTGAAGAAGTGGTAAAGTCCAAAGACAGCAAAAAGTCAAAGTGGGAAAAAGTAAAGCCTGTTTTGACGTGGCTGGCAGATAAGAGCTGTGATGTGGGGATTGCGTTATTGCCGTTGCTGTTAAAAATAGGACAGTAATAAAATTAATTTCATGAGCTTTGATGAAAGGGGTGTTCATAATATGTCAAATCCGCTTAATAAATATTGTTCCGAAGCAAATGATCTTAAGGACGTAAAAGATGCGATGAATAAAATTCAAAAACTTCGTGCTCAAATGAAGAATCCGACCAGAGATGGAATGATCGAAGCGTTGCGAGATGCAAAAATGAGTGCGCTGATGGAAATTTCGGCCTTGGAAATGGCGCAGGGTGCGACAAGTTGGGCACCTTTTTCAGCAGCATCAGATAGCCAGCTATACGCACTCCTAGGACAGTATGAACAAGGATTAAAATTGCATTGTATTACTAAAATAGGCGAAAAAGCGTTTGATGAGCAAATGAATGAAATACAAGAGAAAACGGGAAAGAGAGATTCTTTTAGTATATGAAAGCGGCTAACGAAACTGTCGAATGAAAAATGGAGGGTATGATCTATGACAGAGTGGATAACATGGGTATTTGATGGAATCGGTTCGACAATTTTTTCTATAGCTGTAAGTGCTTTGATTGGCGGAGCGATTGGATATAAGATAGGCATACATAAAAACGTTAAACAGAAACAGATTGGTGGAAACAGTGCCAAGCAGCGACAGGAGTTTACACTGGAAAACGAAGATGTTTCTAAAGCTGGTGGGAAAATAAAAAACAATTTCCAGCAGAGTCAAAAAGCTGGCGATAATGCAGAACAGGTACAGATTGGAGGGATAAAACGTGGACATTAACAAGCATACACAGCAAGCGGGCGATAATAGTCAGCAGATGCAGGCAAATAACATTACGATTATAAACAACAATGGCTTGACAGAAGAACAAGTTAATGAGCGGGTAAAAAAGGTAGTCAATGAATTGATACCTGTTGCGATAAAAGAGTACACTGAAGAAGCAAGGGAAACAGCAAATGAAAGAATTGCAAAATTGGAAAATTTCATTCTTCCCCGAATCAGCCAGGTTGATGGAATGATGGAATCGTTTGCTGATCCTGCATTTCAAAGACTATTGGTAAAAGCAGAACAAGAAGCAGCTGTAAGCGAAAGAGATGCAGATTATGAACTTCTGACGGAACTGTTGGTTTGTCATGTTCAAAAGGGAGATGATAGAAAGAACCGGGCAGGAATTATCAAGGCAACAGAAATAGTAGATATGGTAGATAATGATGCTTTGTGTGGATTGACCATAATAAATACGTTGGAGTCAATAAAACCTGCGTGGGGAAATGTTTCGGAGGGACTAGCTGTTCTAAATCGACTTTATAAAAAACTGGAGTATATGGATTTGCCCATGGGGATAGAATGGCTAGAACATTTGGATGCTTTAGGAGCAATAAGGCTGTCGAGTGGAATAACTACTTTGAAAAAATTTTCAGAGTATTACCCCGGAGTGTTAACCGGGTATGCATGTGTTGGAATAAAGAAAGGGTCAGAGGAACATAAAAAGGCGGTCGAATTGCTTTCTACTGTAAATATTGGTCGGAGTGGGTTGGTAGATAACTATTTTTTGGATGGATATGTCCGTCTAGAAATTGTGAATAAAAATCATATTGATAGCTTGAAAATTGCAGATTCGGAGGGGGTGCATAATATTCGACCAGATGAAAAGAAAATATTTGATGATATTTGGAATATGTATGAGAAAAACAGTGCATTACAAAATAAAGTGTCGAGGGCTTTTATAGATGAATGGGATTCGTTTGAATCACTAAAGAAAATACATCAGTGGTGGGATAAAATCCCTACTGTGTTCTCTATTACGCAGATTGGAAGAATATTGGCGCACACAAATGCAAAACGTTGTGATCCATCTTTGCCGGATTTACTGTAAGGAGGAATAGAAAATGAGCCGCGAATACTCCGAAAATGTCCTTGTCCAGAACAGCGCAGGCAACCTGCTGCAAAATGTTCTGGGCTGGGAGGTCGTGCTGGCTTACAACTCCGAAAAGCTGGGGCCGGACGGGACGTTGGGCCGCACCAGCTATGGGGAAGTGTTGCTGACCCGGTATTTTCGGCAGGCGCTTTTGCGCTTGAACCCGTGGCTCACCCCGAACCAGCTGGACGAGGTGCAGAAGAAATTCACGGCGCACGTTTCCACTGCATCCCTGATGCAGATCAACGAGGAAAAGTATTTTCTGCTGCGGGATGGCATCCCGGTGACGGTCAAGCGGCCGGATGGCCGCACCGAAATCCGAAGCGCGGCGGTGATCGACTTCAAAAACCCGGAAAACAATCATTTCCTCGCCGTAAAAGAAATGAAGATCCACTCGCAGTTGTACCGCCGTAGAACGGACATTGTGGGCTTTGTCAATGGCATCCCGCTGCTGTTTATCGAGCTGAAAAAGCCCACCGTGGATGTGCAGAACGCCTACATAGACAACTATCGGGATTATCTCGATACCATTCCGCAGTTGTTCTACTATAATGCCTTTCTCATGCTGTCCAATGGATTGGAAGCCAAGGTGGGTACGCTTGGCAGCAAGTACGAGTTTTTCCACGAGTGGAAGCGTCTGAAGGAAAGCGATGCAGGCAGCGTGGAGCTGGAAACCATGCTGCGGGGCATCTGCGAGAAAAAGACCTTCCTCGATCTGCTGGAAAACTTCATCCTTTACGACCATTCCGGTGGGCGCACCACCAAGATTCTGGCCCGCAACCACCAGTATCTCGGCGTCAACGAGGCTGTCAGTGCTTACGAGAACCGCAAGTTAAAAGACGGCAGGCTGGGTGTGTTCTGGCACACGCAGGGGTCTGGCAAGAGTTATTCGATGGTTTTTCTGGCGCAGAAGATACGGCGCAAGTTTGCAGGCTCGCCCACCATTGTGGTACTGACCGACCGTGACGAGCTGAACCGGCAGATCAGCGATACCTTTGAAAACTGCGGTCTGCTGGGCAAGACAAAGGCTTCGCAGTTCATTGCATCCAGCGGTACAGACCTTGTAAAAAAGCTGCAGGGCAACCCAAGCTTTGTGTTTACCCTGATCCAGAAGTTCAACCTACCCAAGGAACCGCCCATCTACCCGGATCACGACATTCTGATTTTGTCGGATGAAGCCCACCGCAGCCAGTACGGCGTTTTTGCAGACAACATGATGCACCTGCTGCCCACGGCATCCCGCATCGGCTTTACCGGTACGCCGCTGCTGGCGGATGACCATATCACCGAGCGCACCTTTGGCGGGTATCTGTCGGTGTATGATTTCAAGCGGGCGGTGGAGGACGGCGCAACGGTGCCGCTGTATTATGAGAACCGTGCGGATAAGATCGCCCAGTTGGACAAGCCGGAGATCACCGGGCGGATCCTGGATGCCATTGAAGCTGCCGACCTTGATCCTTCGCAGGAGGAAAAGCTGGAACGCGAGTTTGCAAAGGAGATCCATATTCTCACCGCAGATGAACGGCTGCGCTCCATTGCAAAGGATTTTGTGGAGCATTACTCTGACCTTTGGACCAGCGGCAAGGCGATGTTTGTCTGCCTGAATAAGGTCACCTGTGTGCGGATGTATAACTATGTGCAGGAATGCTGGCGGGCAAAGATCAGGGAACTGGAAGCCCGACAGGGCACAGCGACCCAGCAGGAAGCACAGGAGCTTGCCCGCAAACTGGCATGGATGAGAGAAACCGAAATGGCAGTGGTGATTAGTCAGGAGCAGAACGAGGTGCAGACCTTCAAAAAGTGGGGGCTGGATATTCTGCCGCACCGTGCCAAAATGGAAAAGCGGGAGCTGGATAAAGAATTCAAGGACAGCAAGAATCCGTTCAGGGTGGTGTTCGTCTGTGCCATGTGGCTGACGGGCTTTGATGTAAAGTGTCTGTCCTGTCTGTATCTGGACAAGCCGTTGAAAGCCCATACCCTGATGCAGACTATTGCTCGTGCAAACCGTGTTTCGGAGGGCAAGAGCAACGGCCTGATTGTGGACTATATTGGTATCGTAAAGGCGCTGCGCAAGGCTCTGGCAGATTATACGGTCAGCAAGAACAGCCCGGCGGGCATTGACCCAACGGTGGACAAAACGGAGCTGATTCAGCGTATTTGCACGGTCATCGGAAAAACGGACGGCTTTCTGGCAGAACACGGGTTCCGGCTGCAGGAATTGGTGAACGCACAGGACTTTGAAAAGATGAGCCTTGTACAGGATGCGGTCAACGCAATGTGCGAGACATTGGAAACCAAGAAAACCTTTCAGACCTATGCGTCTGAGCTGGCGCGGCTGTTCCGCTACGCAGACCGTGACGATGTGGACGATACTGTGCGCGCCCGGAAAAACGCAATTCTCGCCATCTGCGAGGGCTTGCAGCAGAAGCGGAAACACGCAGATAACACGGACCTGATGGTGCAGATCAACGGCATCGTCAACGAGTACATCCATGTGGAAAAGCCGGATCAGGAGGCTGTACCTTCCAGGCAGTTTGACATCAGCAAAATTGATTTTGACCTGCTGAGCCGGGAGTTTGCCCACACCCGGCGGAAGAATCTCTTGCTGCGCGATCTGGATGAACTGGTGAATCAGCAGTTGTCGAAGATGCTGTTTGCAAACCCGCAGCGCATTGATTATTATGACCGCTATCAGGAGATTATCGATGCCTACAATGCAGAGCAGAACCGGGCAACCATTGAGAAAACCTTCATGGATCTGATGGAGCTTGCAAGTTCACTGGACACGGAGCAGCAGCGCTATGTGCGTGAGGGCTTTTCCAGTGACGAGGAACTTTCAGTGTACGATTTGCTGTTTTCGGAAAACCTCACGAAGCAGGAAATTGAAACGATCAAGAAGGTGTCCGTGGACTTGCTGACAAAAATCAAACAGCAGATCGCCAAACTCGACCATTGGACGGACAAGCAGGAAACTAAGGCAATTGTGGATAACCTGATTCGTAATACCCTTTGGCAAGAACTTCCCAATAGCTATGATGTAAGCGATATCCAGACCTACCAGAAGAAAATCTACGAGTATGTATATATGCGCTACCCGGAAGTAGCATAACGCAAAAATCACCCCAGAGAGAACGCACAAGAGGCTATTCTCTCTGGGGTGATTGCGTATCAAATCATCTGAAAATGCTTTAATGCTTCCACAATTGCATCCTCTTTCTCCTTCGGACACTTGGGCTGCTTCGCATTTTCATTTTTCGCTTTATGGTGATTCTCACGCTCGATGATGCCGTACTTCTGCTTCACCTGCGCAATGTAGAGGTTGGATACCTTCAACTGATGGTGTTCCCATACATAATCCCGAATCTCGTTGTAAGTCGCCTTGCTTTCTGCAGCAGTCACATCCAGCTCATCCATGCTGACGTCCACTTCGATGTGCCGGACGACATTGAGTTTGGTCAAAAGGAGAACCGCTTCAACAGTTGTTTCAGTTTCCAAGGGAAGTTCTTTCACTTCCTCACCATCAACAGGCACAGGAAAATTGAATACGATCTTCTTTATCCAACTACCGTCTTTTCTCTTTTCCGGGAACATCTCAATTCGCTCAATAAAGGCTTTCATAAACTCTTTCTGCTCCGCTTCTGTTGCGGAATGGTAGACTTCATCAAATGCCAGTAAGAGCCGATAAATGTTATCGCCAGAGATTTTCTCCTGCTGGATGCTGCGTATCTGTCCTTGCAGTTCGGCAATCTGAACTTCAATTTCCTCTATGATATCATACTGCTCATCATAGCGGCGCTGCAAGTCCAAAATCTTTCTGTCATAGTG
>ERZ836939.454-NODE-454-length-56179-cov-8.247737_pt1 | contig 56179 bp, 55 predicted proteins | sample MGYA00519912_ERZ836939 | MGnify/ENA primary metagenome ERZ836939 (study PRJEB31850, sample SAMEA3708810) | human gut metagenome | biome: human gut; feature: human-associated habitat; material: faeces | place: China | collected 2014 ...
GATTGGCAGTCCATTATTAAGTTTTTTATTATGTTCCCTTTGTACACCGTTGCAAAGTATATTTATTGACAAAACATAACATCTAAAACGTGCAAAATAACGGTGGAGTTATGCAAAATCACAATTGTATGGGCAAAATAAAAAAATAAATAGATATAATAAAAAGACAATGCAAATTGCTATAAAACTTTGTGACAAATTACCAATACAAGAAAGGCGGCAGCTAAAAATATAAGACTTGAAAAAATCATAAGAATTATATATTATATATAGTGTGTAGATAATGATAAAAATACGAAAATTGTAACCCCTTCCATCAGGGGATATTAACGGTATGTATTTTTTGAAGAAAATTATATCGGCCACACAGGAGGATGAACATTTATGATGGACTTGTATGGAAATGGATTATTACTTGGAGAAAAAACCCTGGACAGCTTATGGATGAGACAGAACCTGACTATGAACAACATTGCAAATGTTGATACGCCAGGTTTTAAGTCACAATATATGACCTTTGAGAATGAACTGGCACAGAAGATCCGGTCTGCTCTTACTGTGAAGAAGACTTCTATGAAAAATGTGGCAAGAGGGATTGAAAATATGAGACCGTCTGTCCATACAACCTTAAATGAATCAACCAGACTGGATGAGAATAATGTGGATATGGATCAGGAACAGGTTGAATTGGCAAGAACAGCTTATGAATACCAGTTTATGATCAGTTCTGTAAGTAGCGACCTTTCACGTCTGCGCAGCGCAGCTAAAAACTTTTAAATCATACAAATTATACAGTTAAGGAGAAAATATAAAATGATTGAACAGGTGAATGGGTTTATTACCCCTATGAAAGGGTGGGATGCTGTTGAAAAGAATGATAAAAAAATAACAGGAACAGAAAATGGCACAAAATCTGTGTTCCAGTCAGTGCTTGAAGATACAGTGCAAAATGTTTACGACACACAGAAGGATGTAGAACAGAAACAGTATCTTCTGGCAACGGGGCAGTTAGAAGATGCCCACAGTCTTCCAATCGCCCAGGCAAAAGCAGAACTGAGCCTGGAAGTTATGATCTCTCTTAGAAATAAAGCAATGGAAGCGTATAACGAAATTTTAAAGATGAGTGTTTAATACTGCTGGCCATGGAATGGAACAGTAGATTTTTAATATTTGCTATATATGGAAATGCAAAGGATGAATGGAACAGTGCAGAATCTAAAAGAAGCATGGCAGAAGATGCCAGGGAAAACAAAAAAAATGATCGCAGTCATTGCAGCGGGGACGATTATCCTGGCGGCAGCCGGACTTCTGGTCCTGAATATGGGCACGAAAAAAGGATACAGTACCTTGTTTACAGGAATGAGCTCGGATGATGCCCAGGCAGTTGTAAGTCTTCTTCAGGATGAAGGTGTTGATTACAGATACAATGACAAAAACGGCTCTGTCCAGGTAATGTCAGATACAGTAGATAAGACCAGGGCTGAATTGCTAAGCAAAGGATATCCTAAAAGCGGCTTTACTTATGATATGTACCGTAATAATGCGGGAATCATGAGCACTGAAAAGGATAAGGAAAAATATACATTGTATGAACTTCAGGATCGTCTTGGTGCCCAGATCGGATTATTTGAAGGGGTACGTGATGCAAAAGTGACCATAGCAGAAGGCGGAACCCAGAAATATGCACTGGATGATACACAGCAGACAGATGCATCAGCCTCTGTTGTGGTGACAATGGATCCCGGACAGGATCTGACAGATACAAAGGCAGCTGCTATCAAAAACCTGATCGCAAGAGCTGTAAAGGGAATGAATTTTACCAATGTTTCTGTATTTGATGCTGCTACCATGATGGAAGTCGGCGGTGAAGATGAGGCAGGTAATACTGCCGGTACAGGAAAAGATGTAGCGGAGCTTACCAGTCAGGTAGAAAAAAGTATAGCAGGAAATGTGCGCCGTGTCCTGGAATTAATGTATGGTCAGGGAAAAGTTGCAGTTTCTGTAAAAGGCACACTGAATATGCAGAAGCTGATCCAGGAAACAGTCCAGTATACCACTCCGGATAAGGTTGACCAGAATGATAAAACAGGACTGCTGGAAAAAGAAGAAACAGCAGGGGAGAATACAGGAAGTACGTCTTCGGGAAATGGAGGCGCAGCAGGCGCAGATGCTAATGCAGATACACCTCGTTATACGGGCCAGACAGGCACACAGGCAGGTTCAGATACATATTCCAACAACAGCGCAATAAGAGAGTGGCTGTATAATTCCACAAAAGAACAGCGCCAGATCGATCCTGGTGTTCTGGAAAATACAACAGTAGGCGTTACTATTGATACAGATGATACATCTATTGCAGACGCAGATCTGGTCAGTCTTGTAGCTAATTCAGCAGGTATTACCCAGGAGGACGCTCCTTCAAAGATCACGGTTATAAGAGCCCTTTCAGCAGCCAGTAAAAACACAGATGCAGTGCCGGTAACAGCACCGGCACAGAAAGCAAAGCTTCCATTGCCTCTTTTGATCGCCATAGGGGCAGGTGGGCTGCTTCTGGTATTGCTGATTGCTTTGCTGATACTCAGCAGGCAGCATTTGAAAGCGTCAGAAGAAGAAAGACAGGCACTGTTGGAACAGATACCGGATGGAGGTGCGATTACTGAAGATTCTCAAAATGCCATTGCCGCCGACAATAAAACTAAAAATGATGGGAATATATCCTTGTTAACTGAAGAGGAACAGTCGGCGCTTCAGGGACAGGACGATGAATTTAAGAAAAATGAAGAAATTTTAAATCTGAAAATGCAGCACAGTCTGAAATTAAAACAGGAGATCGGTTCCTTTGTGGATGAAAATCCGCAGATCGCAGCAAAACTGATCCAGAATTGGCTGCTTACTGGTGGAGGAAACGATGGCAGAAATAGAGGGAAGTAAGATAACAGATATTACCGGGGGATCCGAACTGGATAAAATGGATGCGCGGGCGAAAGCAGCAGTGGTAGTTGTGTCTTTGGGAGCAGACCGCGCTTCCCAGATTTATAAATATCTCAGTGAACAGGAAATCGAAGACCTGACTTATGAGGTAGCAAAGCTTGGAAAAACAAATAATGCCCAGGTGGAGAATGCATTAGATGAGTTTTATAAAATGTGCCTTACCCACAAGATGATGACAGATGGAGGTCTGGATTATGCCAGAAGTGTACTGGAAAAAGCTTTTGGAGAAACCACAGCCAGAAATCTTCTGGAAAAAGTATCCAAGACTCTCCAGTCCAAGCCATTTAACTTTTTTACAAAGGGAGATCCCAAATCCCTTCTTGCCCTGCTCCAGCATGAGCGGCCCCAGGTGATCGCTCTGATCATGGCTTATATGGATCCTCAGCAGGCGGCCCAGATACTGGAACAGCTTCCAAATGAAAAAAGGATACCGGTACTGGAAGGCATGGCAAATATGAGCCGTGTATCTCCTGAGGCAATAGCTATTGTGGAAGAGGAAATGAAGAGGAAATTCGCTACGATCATTACCAGTGAGGATAATATGAACCTGGGCGGTATTGATTATGTGGCAGATGTGATGAACCATGTTGACCGAGGAAACGAGAAACAGATCTTTGATGAAATGGATAAAGATAATCCGGAACTGTCAAAAAGCATCAGGGACAAGATGTTCATGTTCGAGAATATCATCGATATGGATCCAAGATCTGTACAGCGTTTTATCAGGGATTGCGATTCCAAGGATATTGTATATGCATTAAAGACTGCATCAGAGGATATGAAGAACGTATTCTTTGCAAATATGTCCAAGCGTATGGCAGAAACAGTCAAGAGCGATCTGGAGATCACTACCAATGTAAGACTGAAGGAAGTGGAAGAGGCACAGCAGCGTATTGTTAATCTGATCCGTAAACTGGAAGATGCAGGAGAAGTAATAATCAATAAGGGAGGAGATGACGATAACATTGTTGTCTGATCAGGATACAGGCTTTGAAAATAAAGCCAGAGTCCGGAAGCTTCCCTTACAGGTATTTACGGCACCGGATGCACAGAAACCAGAAACAGAAAAGCAGAATAAAAAAGAAACGGAAGCTTCTTTAAATGCGGACAATGATACATACAATGGTCTGGAATGCAGTCAGGAACAAATAGAGCTGGTGCTCAGGGAAAAAGAAAAAATATTAGAAGAAGCCCGGAAAGAAGCGGCAGCCATTGAACAGGAAGCAAAGGAAAAGGCAGAACAGATCTCTGAGGAAGCCCAGATGAAAGGATTTGAAGAAGGCAGACAAAAAGGCTATGAAGAGGGACTGATTAGGGCAGAAAAGGAAAATGAGGCGAAACATCGTGAAAATCAGCGGTTTTTTAAAGAAAGCCTGGAAAAAGCCTTAATAGAGATCAACAAAGAAAAAGAAAAATGCCTCAGAGAATATCTGGAAGAATTAAAAGATATTGCTGTGGCAGTGGCTGAAAAAGTGATCCATATCAGCCTGAGATCCAGCGGTTCTGTTATAAGCAGGATGATAGAAGCTGAAACAGAAAAACTGCAGAAAATGGACTGGGTCAAGATCTATATGGAAAAAGAAGACTATGAGACCATGGTTCAGGCAGATGGACATCTGGCAGAGAAACTGTCACGGCTCTCTGACAACGTCAAATTTATAGTAATGGAGGACGGAAAATGCGGAAGCTGTATCATCGAAATGCCGGACGGGATTATAGATATGAGTGTAGATACCCAGCTTGAAAATATACACAGACTTGTGGGCAACGCCAATACATAAAGATTTTATGGATACATAAAGTACACAGAGGTGAAAACCATGTATGAAAATCTCCTGAAGTTAATACAGCAGGCAGAAACAGCAGACCGCATTGGAAAAATTGAAAATGTAGTGGGAATGTCAATGGAAGCTTCCGGAGGCAGATCCGGTATTGGTGATATTGTTATGATCTACAATGAAGCTGAGAACTGTCAGGTTCCTGCGGAAGTGGTAGGATTCAAAAATGGCAAAATACAGCTGATGACCTATGAAAATATCAGCGGGATCACAGCGGGAAGTTTTGTCCGCAATACCGGATGCCGTTTGCAGATACCGGTGGGAGACTTCCTGAAAGGCCGTATCATCAACGCGCTGGGGCATCCCATTGACGAAAAAGGAGAGTTTCCCCCAGGGAAGCTTTATACAGTAGACAGTGCCTATATCAACCCTCTTAACCGTCCTCCTATCAGGGAACATCTGGAATTTGGGATTAAGGCCATTGATGGTTTAAATACCATTGGAAAAGGTCAGAGAATGGGGATTTTTGCAGGCTCCGGTGTTGGAAAAAGTACATTGATGGGAATGATCGCCCGGAATGTAAAAACAGATATCAATGTGATCGCCCTGGTAGGAGAGCGAGGCAGGGAGGTTCTGGAATTTGTTAAAAAGGATCTGGGAGAAGAGGGCATGAAACGTTCTGTCCTTATTGTAGCCACATCAGACCAGCCGGCAATGCTGCGTATGAAATGTCCCTTGGTTGCAACAACGATCGCTGAATATTTCAGGGATCAGGGAGCAGATGTGCTGCTGATGATGGATTCTCTTACCAGATATGCCATGGCACAGAGGGAGATCGGTCTTGCTATTGGAGAACCGCCTATAGCCAGAGGTTATACACCTTCTATTTATGCAGAATTTCCAAGGCTTCTGGAAAGAAGCGGGAATTTTGCAAAAGGTTCCATTACCGGGATTTATACGGTACTGGTGGAGGGAGACGATACCAATGAGCCGGTGGCTGATACAGTCAGAGGTATTTTGGATGGTCATATTGTTTTAAGCAGGCAGCTGGCTAATGCAAACCATTTTCCGGCTATTGATATCAGTGCGAGTATTTCACGTCTTATGAATGATATAGCCGGGGAAGAACACAGGAAAGCAGCTTCAAGGTTCAGGAACATGTTAAGTCTTTATCAGAAAAATGCAGACCTGATCTCCATTGGCGCTTACAAAAAAGGTGCAAACAGTGCTCTGGATGAAGCAGTTGACCGCATAGGTGATATGAATAAATTTCTGGAACAGGAAACAAATGAAAATATCCCTTATGAGGAAAGCATAAGGAGAATGGAAAAAATCGTGGGTTAGCAGTTATAGGAGATGATACTTAAGATGAAGAGATTTAAATACAGTCTTGAAAATGTACTTCATTATAAGGAACAGATTCTGGACAGCATTAAGGCAGAACATGGTACACTTCTGGCACAGATCCGGAAAAAAGAAGCAGAGATACAGGAACTGGAGAACAAGCTGGTATCTGCCCAGAATAAGATGGATGATTTGAAAAAACAGGATGTACAGATAAAAGATATTTGTCTTTATGGTATGTATATCAGTGAAATGGAAGATCAGATCCGGAAAAAACAGGAACAGTTAAAGCTTTTACAGCAGCAAGAAGAAAAGAAAAAAGTACAGGTGATCGCTGCAAAGATAGATACGTCCCGTTATGAAAAGTTAAAGGACAGGCGGCAGAGTGAGTATGAAAAAGCTGCTAAAAAGGCACAGGAGCTGTTTATAGAAGAATTTGCTTCAAGAACAGCCAGATATTCTCAAAACAGGGAGGTAATCTAGGTTGAGCAGGATTGAAAATACCGGTCAGATAAAAACAGGATATTCTGTGAAGTCAGGTACGAACCCAGAAGAAAAAGTGGAGAATGGGTCAGATTTTGCATCGATGCTGACAAAATACAAGAAAAAAGCAGCCCAGGATGACGAAACAAAAAAAGCAGAAACAGGGGAAACAAAAAATAAAGAAACACAGCCAGAAGAAACCAAAAACAGGGGAAATGAAAAACAGGTTAATGGCAGGCAGTCCGGAGAAAACGAAAAAACAGCAGAAATAAAAGTAACGGACATACAGGACGAAAAGAACAGCCAGGATGGAGAAAAAGAGCAGGAGCAGGAACTGGCAGCTGCCTATGCTTCTGAAGCCTGTTACAGGACCTTTGTACAGATAACAGCAGAAAATAGTAAAACGCCTGCTGTTTACAACAATGAAATAAATGGAATACAAGATCTGGCTGTACAGACAACGGTGGAAACAGGAATGGAGGACCAGACGGCAGCGGTCAGTACCATACAGCAGACAGAATCCCCCCACACAGAATCCCCCCACACAGAAACAGCTGTCCATGCAGATGACTTAAAGCTCCGGAACAGATCGGACCAGACTGGAGAGAAAGAAAAATCAGGAGAGGCAGAAGAAGCCGGGCAGTCAAAGCAAACTGCCAAAATGAACCGGGAAGAAGAAATACCAGACCAGAAGGAACATATTTCCGGAAAGGAAATGACAGCCCTGGCATCGCCCGGTTATACAGGAACTGTTGAAAGTTCAGCTGGCACAGCAGCAAAACCAGTTGCTGTTGATACAGGACCGGCAGACCGGCTGCCAACAGCCCAGGATACATTGACAGAGGATCTGGGAAACTACCTGGATACAAAGATCAGTGAAAAAAAAGGAAAGCTGGAGCTTTCCCTGGAGCCGGAAAGGCTTGGAAAGCTGACTATCCGGCTGGAGTATGAAAAAGGAAAAACAGAGGTCACTATTTTTTCAACCAGTGCAAAAACACTGGAGATATTAAGCAAAGAAGCAGGGCATCTGGCACAGATCCTGGAAGAAAAAACAGGAACTCCTACTGTTATTTACACACCGGAACAGACTGAAAACAGGCAAAACATGGATCAGGATACCGGTCATGGCAGAAACGGCAGGCAGGATCAAAAAGAGCAGCGCCAGAAGCAGGATGACAGCTTTGCCCAACAGCTAAGGCTGGGACTGACCTAGAAGGAGGATTAAAGTGATATGGCAGATCAAATAACAGTCAGCAGCACTGCAAACCCGTATCAGGCAGGTGTTTACAGTGCCGGATCCAACAGCAAGAACACGATGGATGTAAACAGCTTTATCAAGCTGTTAGCAGCACAGCTTTCCAATCAGGATATGACAAGCCCTATGGATAACAGCGAAATGATGTCCCAGATGACAAATATGGCAATGGTCCAGTCACTTACTGCCATGACAGAGTCATTAAATACATCAGCTGCTGTTACAACCCAGACATATGCAGGCAGCCTGATCGGTCAGGAGGTAACTGTGGCGGTTACGGATCCTGATACCGGGGCAGCAAATGGCGTGAAATATGGGAAGGTAATTTCTGTTGATTTTACCCAGGGAGATCCGGTGGTACGTCTGGAAGGTGATGATACCAGCTATAAGATGTCCAGTGTCCTGGGAGTAGGAAAGCTTCCAGAGAAAGCAGGTGAAAAAGATCCTGACAGAGGATCTGAAAAAACAGATAAGATCACAGAACAGTTAGCAAATGCAGATCTGAAAGACACAGGATCTGAAGATACAGAAACAGAAGAAATGTAAAAAGGAGCAAAAGAATATGTTAAGAGCAATGGATTCAGCAGTATCAGGTCTTAGGGCGCATCAGAACAAACTGGACGTCATCGGCAACAATATTGCAAACGTAAATACATTTGGTTTTAAGTCCCAGAGTTACAGCTTTAAAGAGGCAATGTACCAGACTTCCACCACTTCCACAAAGGGAAGCGATAATGCCGGTGGTGTAAATGCAGCCCAGTATGGATATGGTTCCATGATGGGTTCCATCAGTACGGATATGAGTGCCTCTACACCAACCTATGTAGGTGGTCTTAATGCAAGTGTAGACGGAGAAGGCTTCTTTATTACATTCCCAAAGAGCACAGAAACGGTTACAGTAGCGGATATGAAGAAAACGGACTTTGATTATACCAGAGTTGGTCAGTTCAATATTGACGGAAACGGATATCTTACAGATGCCAACGGAAATTTTGTTTATGGTTTCCGTCCGGATGAGGTAGATAAGCCAACGAGATTTGATGGAGATCTTGTAGCCATCAAGGTTCCTAGTGATGTAACAGGCAATGATTTTGGTGATGCTCCGCTGCAGCTGACAAATGTAAAGATCAACAGTCTGGGAGAGATTTCAGGTACAGTAAAGTCAACGGATCCGGATAAGGATGGAAAAACCGTCAGCATCGGTAAGGTTGCCATTGCCACCTTCCAGAATCCGGAGGGCTTAAGCAAAAAGGGTTCTTTTTACTATGGGGCAGCAGAAAGCGATAACAGTGGTAATGCTTCCGCTACGATCCCAGGAGGAAGCACCTCTTCTTTAATGACCGGATATCTGGAGGCTTCCAATGTGGATCTTGCAAAGGAATTTTCTGATATGATCACAACACAGAGAGGCTTTCAGGCCAATTCAAAGATCATTACAGTCAGTGATGAGATCCTGTCTGACCTGATCAACATGAAGCGGTAAGGAATATGATCTGTGTAGAACGACTTAACGGAGAAATTTTATATCTGAACTGGCTTCAGGTTGAATTGATCGAACAGATCCCGGAAACAAAGATCCGTATGATGAATGGAGATTACTATCTGGTAAAAGACAGTGTAGAAAATATCAAAGATCAGGTGGCCGGGTTCTTTCAAAGATGTGTCAGCATAAAAAAAGAGATGCAGATTTAGGAGGAAAAGCAGGTGGATCCTACAACATTACTAGGTATAATCCTGGGTTTTGCTTTAATTGTAAACGGAATCGGTTTTGCTAAGATTGGTAACTTTATTAATATCCCCAGTATGGTCATTGTAATTGGTGGGGCTCTGTCAGCAACTTTGTCCAGCTATCCATTAGGGATATTAAAGGATATCCCAAAGCATTTTGCAGTACTTATAAGGGGAAACCGCTATAATATCCCCAAATTGATCGAACAGCTTGTAGATCTGGGAACCATAGCAAGGCAGAGCGGCCTTCTGGCGTTGGAGGATAAAGCGGCGGAGATCAAGGATCCTTTCTTTAGGCAGAGTGTCCTGATGATCGTAGATGCAAACGATCCGGACAAAGTAAGGCTGGTTCTGGAAAGAGAACTGGATAATATGATGGTCCGTCACGACCAGGCGGCAGGTCTTTATGAAAAAGCTGCATCTTATGCACCGTCCTTTGGTATGATAGGTACCCTGATCGGTTTGATCAACATGCTGAAGGGAATGAATATGGATGCAGGCGGTTCATCTACTATCGGCAGTGACATGTCAATAGCATTGATCACAACCTTTTACGGCTGTATTCTTGCAAATGTTATTTTCAATCCGATCGCAAAGAAACTGAGGATCCGGCAGGATGAGGAAGAACTGTATTGTTCTACTATCATTGAAGGGATCATTGCCATACAGGCAGGAGAAAATCCAAAATACCTGAGGGAACATCTTCTTGCATCGATTAAACAGTCACAGCAGCAGAAGATCCTTGCAAAAACAGAAGGTGGAGATTCTCAGGGGAAGGAACAGGAAGATAAATGAGTAAGAAAAATCGCCCCACAGACAGCGGCGGCAACTGGATGGATACTTATGGAGACATGGTAACATTGCTGCTTACATTTTTTATCATGCTGTATTCCATGTCTAACCTGGACGCACAGAAATGGACTATTTTTGTGAAAAGCATCCCAAGCATACAGAACCAGGGATCAGAGAATATTACCATTAATTCCCAGATGTCAGATACCCCAGAGGTGGATAGCAAAGGCCAGGAGATCGGCCAGGAGATTGCCCAGGAAGCTCTTCAGGCAGAAGATGTAAATAAGCTGTATCTTACGATCGCTGAAAGCCTGAATCAGGCGGGTGTAAAGGAGGCTACGGTCATCAGGGGAGATGATTATACTTATGTTTCTTTTGCAAATAATGTGTTTTTCGGTGCAAACAGCTCCGTGCTTACACGGGAAGGACAGGCAGTCCTCTATACATTTGCAAAAGCCATAGCTCCTGCAGCAGGTGGGATTGAACAGGTTAATATCATGTCCCACACTGCGAAAGTAACAGATAATTCACAGATCAATCCACAGATTATACGAAAAGACCGTATCCTTTCGGCGATGAGATCTGCAGAAGTATGTATTTATCTTCAGCAGCAGAATGTAATAAAGCCGGAGAAGCTGGTGGATATAAGTTATGGTGAATATCGCCCTATAGCAGATAATTCCACAGAAGAAGGAAGGATAAAAAACCGCAGGATTGAATTTTTGCTTTTAGATAATGGGGCAAAAGAAAGAGACCTGAATGAGTATTATAAAGAGTTTAAGAGCGGTGAATATGCGAATACTACAGTAGTAACAGTAGGAGAGTCACAAAGCTCTTCCCAGGGTGGTGAAACCGTACCGGCAGATACAGAGGCACCGGTAGATACCGGTGCAGCAGATGCAGGTGCAGAAGATGCAGGTGCAGAAGATGCAGGTGCAGAAGATGCAGGGTCTGTGGAGAAAATGCAAAATACCAGTGAATAAGAGAGGTCAGGAAGAATGGCAGATGTTTTATCACAAAGCCAGATAGATGCACTTTTAAAATCCATGAGTGCGGATGCACCAGCACAGGAAAAGAAAACAGAATCTGTACAGCCTCTGTCACCAGAAGAAAAGAACTATATTAAATACGACTTTTTCAGCCCGAGGAAATTCACAAAAGAAAAAATGAAGATCCTCAGGAGTGTATTTGAGAATTATGCACGTATTCTTACTTCCCAGATCAACGGTATTTTCCGCGTGATGACGGACATAACGGTGCTGGATGTACAGGAAAGAAGGTATTACGAATACGTAAATGCCCTTCACGAAAACGACTGCATGACAATGATAGACGCATCAATAGCAGGAGAAGAAAAAATGAGTGTTCCACTGATGCTGTTTGTAACTCCGGGTATGGTGATTACACTGATCAACCATATGCTGGGGGGCGAAGATGTTGTAGCAGTAGAGGATGATTACCGGTATTCCGACGTGGAACGTGCTTTGTACAAGCGGATTGTAGAATATATGACAGGTGCTTTAAAGGATGGATTTTCAAATTATGTGAGCATTGCTTTTTCCGTAGAACATGTAGAAGAAAATCCAACCATGGTCCAGGATGTAGGTCTGGATGAAACAGTAGCCATTATCATTTTAAATGTGGACATATCTGGACAGGCACAGGAAAAAGTAAAGATCTGCCTTCCGGGCAATCTTCTTACGGTGATCTTTCACAGTATTGACAACCGCAAGCACCTGGCAAGAGGATTTTCTTATCAGGATAATAAAGAGAAGATCATGGATAATATCCGTTACTCCAAACTGCCTATTACAGGACAGCTTGGCACGGTACAGCTGGATCTGAAAGGACTTTATCAGATCCAGGTAGGAGATGTGATCGATCTTGGAAAGCCAAAAGACAGTCCGGTCAGACTTTTTGTAGGACGTCAGCCTTGGTTTACAGGACAAATGGGATGTTATAAGAAAAATGTGGCTGTGAAGATTGAAAAATGCATTGCGTCACAAATAGAAGAAAAGAAAACGGATATAATGCCGCAGAAGGAAGAAGATCCTGATAACAGTGACGGATCTGTAAAAGAACAAGGATAAATACGCTCCGGAATACGGGAGTATAAATAAGAATGAAGGAAGAAGAGGAATAAGAAATGGCTAAGATAATGCTGGTAGACGATGCTGCTTTTATGAGGATGATGATCAAGAAAGCTCTCAGTTCAAGTGGATATAACGATTTTATCGAGGCACAGGATGGGGCAGAAGCAGTAAAAAAATACAGTGAGGAAAAACCGGACATGGTAATTATGGATATCACCATGCCAAATATGGACGGGCTTCAGGCTTTGAAAAAAATTCGTGAAGGTGATCCAAATGCCAAAGTTGTTATGTGTACAGCAATGGGACAGGAAAGCATGGTTGTAGATGCGATCAAATCAGGTGCCCGTGATTTTGTGGTGAAGCCTTTTGATGCACAGAGAATTGTAAAAACTGTAAATGACATTTTAGGAAAATGATCCATAAGGAGGGAACTGTTATGGCATTTTTAGGTTCATTCGATATAAGCGCTTCTGGAATGAGCGCACAGCGTGTCAGGATGGATATTGCGGCAGAAAACATAGCAAATATGGACACAACGCGGACAGAGTCAGGTGGTCCATACCGAAGGAAAAATGTACTTCTTGAAAGCTATTCAGATACGTCTTTTGCCCAGGCAATGGAAAATGCAGCACGGGGAAAAGGAATAACCAGCCGTCATGCAGGAGTAAGAGTTTCTGGCATTGTGGAAGATGACAGAGAAGCTAAGAAAGTTTACAATCCGGATCATCCGGATGCGGATGCAGACGGCTATGTGACTATGCCAAATGTGGATGTGCTGAAAGAAACGGTAGACAGTATGTCAGCGACCCGGTCTTATGAAGCAAATGTAACAGCATTAAACGCAATTAAGCTGATGGCTCAGAAAGCACTGGAAATCGGTAAGTAGAAAACAGGAGGAAAATAAGAATGGGTGCACTCAGCTTTAATGAGATGGAAATAGATGCTCTTGGGGAGATGATGAATATCAGCCTCGGAGCATCAGCGACAGCAATGTCTACCCTTTTGGGATCTACCGTTCACATCACGACTCCAAAGGTAAAGATCCTTACAAGGGATCAGTTTGAGTTTAAAAAGCTGGAACCGGCAGTAGGAGTAGAAATCGCTTATGTAGAGGGCCTGGAAGGAAGCAATATTATGATGTTCAGCAGAAATGACGTGCGCATCATAGTAGGAACCCTTCTGGGCGAAGAGGTACCAGATGATAAATTTGAACTGGATGAGATCAACAGAAGTGCTATTTGTGAGGTAATGAACCAGATGATGGGTGCTTCAGCAACGGCACTTTCAGAATTTTTGAAATTTACAGTTAATATATCCACACCAGTTTCTTTTGAGATCACAGACGCAGAAAGCTTTAAAAACAAGTATTTTCCGGAAACAATTCCTATGGTGGTCATTTCCTTTACCCTTGAGATCGAAGGAAAGCTGAAAAGTGAGTTTTTAAATATTATGCCGGAAAAGCTTGCCAAAAGGCTTTTGGAACCATTTGAGATATCCCTGGAAGAAGCAGCAGAGGTTCAGACAGAAAATAAGGAGTCAGGATCAAAGGCAGCAGAAGAAACTGCAGAGAAGGTAATAGAAGAGGCAGCAGAGAAAGAAAAAACGCAGCCTGATCCAGAACCAGCACCAACACCGCAGCCAGAACCGGCCCCACAGCCAGAACCGGCCCCACAGCCAGCACCGGCCCCGCAGCCAGCACCGGTCCCACAGCCAGCATCTACACCGCAGCCAGTACCTACACCGCAGCCAGCACCTACATCGCAGCCGGTATATTCCCAGATTCCAGCTGGTATTTCTGCAGATATGAATCCGGCTATTTTACAGCTTTTGAATCAGATGCAGCAGTCACAGGTGCAGATGATGCAGCTGATGCAGGATATGGAAAAACGGGAACAGGAAGGGAAAAAGGAATCCAGGGAACCTGCCCTGATCCGGCCGGCCAATGCGCCTGGTCTTGAATCTTCTGGAAGTGAAAATGGAGAAGAAAGCGCCAACCAGGAAATGCTCATGAAGGTGCCGTTGGAGATATCAGTGGAAATAGGACGCACTAAGAAATTGGTAAAGGATATTCTGGAGTTTACCCAGGGATCTCTTGTAGTCCTGGACAAAATGGCAGGAGAACAGGCAGACCTGTATGTAAATGGACAGTGTGTTGCCAGGGGAGATATTGTAGTAGTAGAGGATAATTTTGGTATCCGTATTACCGATATTGTAACCAGGGATATCAATCCGGAGAGCCCTTAATATGATAACAGATATTGTTTCTACAACAGGTATGCTGCTTGCTTTTGTAGTCATTTTGTTTTTGGCATGGCAGGCAAGCCGGTACCTGGGGAAGAACGCCCCTTATGGAAATAAAGGGGGAAAGATGCGGATACTGGAACAACTAAAAGTAGGAAATGATCAGTACATTATTCTTCTTAAACTGGATGAAAACCAATATCTGCTTGGGACTAGTCAGACGGGGATCCAGGTTCTGGAACGGTTTAAGGAGGAGAAAACGAATGAATGAGCTGATTACAGGCTTAAATGGAGGAAATGTTCCTGCGCTGGATATTATCATGCTGCTTACCTTTGCAGCATTGCTTCCTTCCATTGTGGTTATGATGAGTTCCTTTATGCGTATTATAATCATACTTTCTTTTACGAGAAATGCAATGGGAGTCCAGCAGACACCGCCTAATATGGTATTAACAGGCATGGCACTTTTTTTGTCGCTGTATATTATGAGTCCGGTTATAGGTCAGATCAATACGGTTGCCTACGAGCCCTATAAAAATGGGGAGATCACACAGCAGGAGGCAGTAAGCCGCATGGCAGATCCACTGAAGCAATTCATGCTTCGCAATACAGAGAAGGATACGCTGGATCATTTTGTACAGATGTCAAAACAGGAAGTTAAGAAAGATGTGAAAGAATATCCTCTTACTGTTGTTGTACCAGCTTTTATGACCAGCGAATTAAAAAAAGGGTTTCTTGCAGGATTTCTGATTTATCTTCCATTTCTGCTTATAGATATAGTGGTGTCTACCACCCTTATGTCCATGGGTATGGTAATGCTTCCGCCAACTATGGTCTCTCTTCCCTTTAAGTTACTTTTATTTATTACAGTAAATGGCTGGGAACTTTTATTTTCCAGTCTGGTACAAAGCTTCCGCTAGGAAAGAGGTGGGAATATGACAGAAGTGCAGATCCTGGATATCATGTATGAAGCATTCCAGCTGGCAATGAAGCTGTCGCTGCCATTTCTGTTGATCAGTATGATCGTAGGTGTGGTCATTGCTGTTTTTCAGGCAGCCACACAGATCAATGAACAGACAATGACATTTGTCCCCAAGCTGCTGGCTATTATGGTGCTTTTAGGTTTTTTAGGAAGTTCTATGCTGGTCATGCTTCAGGAATTTTTTCAATACATAGTGGAATTGATCGCAAAGGGGTAAAGAAGATCTATGTTTATCACATTTTCAATGGCAGTGATGCGTATGAGCGGAGCCATCGGATTCAATCCCCTTTTTGGAAAAAGTAATTTTCCTGTAAAAATAAGGGCATATTTTATTTTTGCCCTGTCACTGCTCCTGTATCTGTCTGCAGACCAGACCCAGATGGCATATCCGGGATCAATGGCAGAATACATCCTAATGCTTGCGGGAGAGCTTTTTCTTGGGGCAGTGTTAGCCTTTGCAATGGAACTGGCATTCCTTACGATCCGGTTTGCTTCTTCCATTATGGATTATTCAATGGGACTTAGCATGGCTCAGGTTTATGATCCCCAGTATGGAACCCAGTCAACGGTCAGTTCCGGTATTTATTATGCATTTATGGTACTGATCTTTTTTGCCAGCAACAGTCATTTGCGGCTGTTAGAATTGTTTTACCAGTCGGTACAGCTGATCCCTTTTGGAAAAGTGACATTTAATCCCATGCTGGTCCATGTGATCACAGCTGGATTCTGCCAGGGGATCCTTACTGGTATGCAGTTTGCATTTCCAATGATAGCAATTGAGCTTGTATCAGAACTGGCAATGGGGATTCTGATGCGTATCATTCCCCAGATCAATGTTTTTACGGTAAATTTCCAGGTAAAGATCATAATGGGGCTTTTGATGATGCTGTTGCTGTTTTCGCCAATGGCAGATTATATAGATACCATCTTTACATATATGTATCAGATGATGTGGAAGCTTTTAAGCAATATGAAACCAGTCTAAAGGAGTGTCATAGAAGATGGGACAGAGTGGCCAGGAGAAAACCGAACAGCCTACCGCCAAAAAGCGGCGGGATGCCAGAAAAGAAGGAAATATCTTCCAAAGCAGGGATGTAGCTACCGTAGTGATCCTGGCTGGCATATTTTTCGGGATCCGCATATGGCTTCCTTTTATATATGGACAGATGAAAAATTATATGACCTGGGTCATAGATGGAGCAGCCCGGTCCTCAGAAGATATGCTTTCAGCCAGCCTTGTTTTTGTTACACTGTCTGTGTTTTTAAAATGTGCGCTTCCTCTGTTGCTTTTAGCCCTTTTACTTGGAATTGTGGCGCATGGAGTACAAACACGTTTTAATGTATCCTTTAAATCCATCCGGCCAAAATGGAACAGGCTTAATCCTCTTTCAGGTATAAAACGTCTGTTTTCCATGAAAAATGCAGTAGAGTTGGTGAAAAACTCCATCAAGATAACACTGCTGCTGGTATTGCTTTACAACATACTGAAGCAGGATCTGCAGCCCATGGCATCAATGATCGATATGAGTCCTGCAGCATCTGCGGCTTATATGATGAAAATGATCTTTGATCTGCTGATACGTGTATGTATTGCCTTTATGGTCATTGCCTTTGGCGATTATCTATATCAGCGCTGGGAATACGAAAAAGAGCTTCGCATGACAAAGCAGGAAGTAAAAGATGAGTATAAACAGACAGAAGGTAATCCTGAGATTAAAAACAGGATCAAAAGCCTGCAGCGTCAGATGGCATCCAGCAGGATGATGCAGAAGGTTCCCCAGGCAGATGTGATCATACGAAATCCTACCCATGTGGCCATTGCTTTAAAATATGATCCTGATCATGACAATGCTCCGGTAGTACTTGCCAAGGGATTAGATGAACTGGCGTTAAGAATCGTAAAGGTGGGGGAAGAAAACAATGTTTATACCATTGAAAATAAACCACTTGCACGGGCTATGTACAATTCCTGTGAACTGGACAGGCCGATCCCCTCAGAATTTTATACGGCAGTAGCAGAAATCCTGGTATATCTGTATAAACAGGATAACGGGAAAAATAAAGATAAAAAATAATAGTTGGAGATTAATGGACGAATGAAACGGTTATTGAGTTACTCAGTGGTTATGTTTGTGATCACGATCATATTGCTTTTGATCATTCCCCTTCCGGCGGGACTGGTGGATGTGGCGATCATATTGAATATGTCCCTTTCCATGATGATCCTGGTAATAACCATGACCATTCGGGAGCCATTGGAATTCTCCATATTCCCCTCTCTTTTGCTTATTACCACGCTGTTCCGTCTGGGTATCAATGTTTCAACCACGAGAAATATCCTTTCTCAGGGAGGTTCATCAGGCCGTGTCATTGCTGCCTTTGGTGATTTCGTTTTAAGAGGAAACGTAGTAGTAGGCCTGATCATCTTCCTGATCATCGTGTTGATGCAGTTTATTGTTATCACAAAAGGTGCAGAACGAGTGGCAGAGGTGGCAGCCAGATTTAATCTGGATGCCATGCCGGGAAAACAGATGGCTATTGATGCAGACCTTAGTTCTGGCCTGATCAATGAAACACAGGCAAAGGAACGGCGTGCCAAGGTTCAGAGAGAAGCAGATTTTTATGGTGCAATGGATGGTGCGACTAAGATCGTAAAGGGTGATGCAGTTATGTCACTTATCACAACTGCCATCAATCTGATCGGCGGCAGCATCATCGGTATTGTACAGTCCGGCAGCAGCATCTCAGCCGTGCTGAGTACCTATTCCATTGCGACAGTAGGTGATGGTCTGGTATCCCAGATACCGGCTCTTCTTATTTCTACTGCAACAGGAATGATCGTTACAAGAGCTGTTTCAGAAGGCAGCTTAAATGAAGATGTATCAAAGCAGTTTCTGGCCCAGCCTCATGCTATGATCGTTAGTGGTGCAGCAGTGGCGGTTATGGCTGTGATACCTGGAATGCCGGCAGTAAGGACTCTGGTTGTGGCTGCATGTCTTATGGGAAGCGGATTTTATCTTTCCGGAAAGATAAAAAAAGAGCCACAGGCATTGTCACAAATGGCAATGGCTCCTTCTACCCAGCTTCAGGATTCCCCACAGGCTCAGGCGGCTGCTGCAAAAGAGGAAGTAAGTGAGGAAGAATATTTTAAAGATGTAAATAATGTATACAGCCTTCTTACACTGGAGCCAGTGGAGATCGAGTTTGGTTATAGTCTGATCCCTCTGGCAGATGAGTCAGTAGGCGGAAGGCTGATCAGCAGGATCGTTATATTCCGCCGCCAATATGCCCAGGATATGGGATTTGTGATCCCATCCATCCGGCTCCGGGACAGTTCTTCCCTGGGACCAAGTCAGTATAGTATCCGCATAAAAGGAGAAGAAGTTGCAGGAGGAGAGATCCTGATTGATTATTTCCTTGCTCTGGAACCAGAGGAGGTGGAAGAAGAAATTGACGGTATTGAGGCCATTGAACCGGCATACGGTATACCCAGCAGGTGGATCAAGCCTGAAAACAGAGATCGGGCTGAATTATATGGTTATACGGTCATTGATCCTCTGTCTGTATTGCTCATGCATCTTTCAGAAGTCATCCGGCAGCATTCATACGAACTGCTTACAAGACAGGAAGTGGTAAGGCTTACGGAAAATTTGAAAAAAACAGCTCCTGAACTGGTGGAAGAGGCAATACCACAGATGATCAGCTACAGTTATTTCCAGAGAGTTCTTACAAACCTTCTAAAAGAAGGAATCCCGATCCGCGACCTGGAGACCATTGTAGAGAATCTGATGCAGACAGCCTCAGAAACAGGTCTTCCTCCAAGAGAGCTGGACCAGACAGTAGAAAAGATCAGGACAGCTCTTAAACGTACCATTACCCGCATGTACTGTACAGATGGATGCATGAAAGTGATCACACTGGATGCCCAGCTGGAACGGGAAATGGTCGCATCCTTGTCAAAAGGGGAAAATGGCTTATATCTGGCATTAAACCCGGAAATGCTCCAGCATGTGATCCGGCAGCTGGCAGAGCAGATAAAAAAGTTCAGTGGTTTATCACAGAATCCGGTGATCCTGACTTCACAGGTTATGAGGATCCATTTTTACCATCTGGTAGAACCCTTTTATCCTAATATCAGGGTGCTTTCATTTAATGAGATCGCAAATAATGTGCAGATCCAGTCAATTGGAAATATAAGTACAATGAAAAAAGGATCATAAGTGTACGGTCAAATGATATAAACAGCAGATAACAGGAGTGAGTAAAGTTATGGAAGATAAGCAGGAAAAGGCAGAGAAGGAGTTATTTGCGCTTTATAAAAAAACGAAAGATCCGGAAATAAAGAAAGAGATCACAATGCAGTATCTGTACATAGCCAGAACCACGGCAACGAAACTATATGATCTTTATTCTACCACCATGCAGATGGAAGATGCAGTGAATGAAGGTGTGGTGGCGATCATAAAAGGGATCGATATGTATGATCCGGATAAAAACATTAAGTTTTCCACTTACATTACAACGCGGGTAAGAGGAGCAATGCTGGATTATGTAAGAAAACAGGAGTGGATGCCCCGGGGATTTTACAAGCAGTTGGGGATTATAGAATCTGCATGCGAGGACATGAAGCGTGAATTAGGAAGAACACCAACAGTTGATGAACTGGCAAAGCATCTTGGAATAGAAAAAAAACGCTGCCAGAGGATCATTTCCATGAAAAACAGGAGAAATATCCAGTCTCTTGATTTTTTACTGGAAAACCAGAATACATCCAATGGACTCCAGATCACAAACAACGATACCCAGGTACAGCCTGAGGAGGCATGCTTGTGGGAAGAGGATATGCGGGTGCTGGCAGAAGGCATAGCCCAGCTAAATGAAAAAGAGCAAAAAACACTGGCACTGCATTATATGGAAGGGTTGAAAATGGAACAGGTGGGCCGGGTCATAGGTGTCAGCCAGCCCAGAGCATCCCAGATCCACACGATCGCCTTGCGTAAGCTGCGCCATTTTATAGAAACAAAAAATGGAAAGGGGATAAAGTCAGATGTATCAGGGATTTTATAATCTGGCGTCAGGCATGCTGACCCAGAGCAGAAACTTAAATACCATCAGCAATAATATGGTGAATATCCAGACTCCTGGATATAAAAACGAAACAATGGTAAGCAGTACTTTCAAAGAAGAAATGCTTTATCGTACAGGACAGTATAGCAAAGAAAATCCAACCCAGCTGGCAACTGTTTCAAAAATAAAGACAGCAAAGCAGGTTTATACCAATTATGACCAGGGCGGTCTGGAACAGACAGATGGGATCTATGACTTTGCCTTAAATGGAAATGGCTTTTTCTGCATCCAGACATCACAGGGCATCCGGTATACAAGGAATGGTTCATTTTCAGTAGATAAAGATGGATATCTGGTTTTAAATCAGGCAGGAAGAGTCTTAAACAAAGAAGGACAGCCTGTCCAGATCAAAAATGAGAACTTTACAGTTGATTCCAAAGGACACATTACTGCTGCTATTACAAATCAGTCTGATAGTGAAGAAAGCGGCAGCCAGGAAGTTACCATAGAGGATTATGGAACTTTGAAAGTAGTGGATTTTCCAGATCAGGGGCAGCTTCATGCAGAGGATAATGGACTTTTCTCTACTGCACAGGCAGAAACAACGCCTGCAGATACAACTGTTCAATGGAAAATGCTGGAAAAATCCAATGTAGACATGGTGGAGCAGATGACAGCTATGATGTCATCCCAGAGAGCGCTTCAAAGCGCAGCCCAGTCACTGAAAATGTATGATCAGATCATGAGTAAGTCTGTGTCAGATGTCGGTAAGCTGTAAGGAGGATAAAGAAATGAATATGTCATTTTATACAGGAGCAGCAGGAGCCGGACAGTTTACAAAAAAACTGTCAGTTGTATCCAATAACCTGGCCAATATCAACAATACAGGCTTTAAACCTAAAACAGCGGCTTTTTCTGAACTGATCCACTATAATCTTAATGATTCTGAAAATGCCCAGACAGAGCTGCAGACAGGTTCAGGAGCCAGAGTGGAGCGTACCTGGACGGATTTTAGTACAGCCGGTGCTACTCAGACCGGAAAAGAATATGATTATGCAATTATGGAGCCTAATGCATTTTTTATGATACAGGATCCTGCGTCAGGTGAGATCACCTATACAAGAAACGGTCATTTTCACAGGGGAGAACGTGAAGATGGATTTTATCTTACAACAGAAGATGGAAAGCTGGTGCTGGACCAGAACCGGCAGCCTCTTAAGCTGGAAGTAACAGATGTAGAAAAGCTGCAGGAGGAATCAGAGTCAGAAGACGATGACTACGATACAGATGATACAGACAGCACAGAGGATGATACTGACCTTCCTAAGGTAAGTGTATACACATTTTCAAATCCCAGCCGTCTCTTAAGCGTAGGAGATAATGAATATAAAGCACAGGATGGAATGGAAGCTTCTTTAAAATCAGATGCGGTCCTGCAAAAAGGGGCACTGGAGAATTCAGGCACCGATATGGCAAAAGAAATGGTCCATGTGATCGAATGTCAGAGAGCCTTTTCTTATGCTGTAAAAATGATCACTACATCAGATGATATAGAAGGAACGATCAATTCACTGAGAGGATAAGGTAAAAAATGGAAATAAAGCGATATGAAGATATGGACCTGCAGGCTCTGGATGTAATGCGGGAGATCGGCAGTATCGGTACCAGTCATGCAGCAACTGCTCTTTCCAAGCTTCTGCAGAAAGAAGTCCGGATCTCGATCCCATCTGTGAATATCCTTGGATACAATGATGCCATGAACCGGATCGGTGATGCGGAGGAGCTTGTTGCAGCAGCCCTTGTAAAAATGTCAGGTGATATTGAGGGGTTGATGCTGTTCCTTTTCGACCTGGATTTTGCAAATGAGGTATTGGAAAAACTGCTTGGAAGCCGTTATAAGTCCTTTCTGGATATGGACGAAATGGCCAGATCAGCACTGGTAGAAGTAGGAAACATCATTATCTGTTCTTATATAAATGCTTTTTCACAACTTGTAAATGTAGAGGTGGAACTGTCTGTTCCAAGTGCTACCATCAACATGCTGGGTGGGATCTTAATGGTACCTATTGCTGAGTATGGATATGAAACAGATAAACTGATGTATTGCAATGCAGATTTTGTGATCGGCGGAAAAGCACTTTCTGACTGGCTGCTCATGCTGCCGGACATTCGTTCTCTAAACGATATTTTAGAGAGGTTGGGAGTTTCATAATGATCGGAGGCACAGAATTAAAAGTAGGAATCGGTGATATGAAGTTTTCACGAGGGGAAGGAAGGATCATAACCTATGCTTTGGGTTCCTGTATCGGGATAACCTTTTATGATCCGGTTACCCGTCTGGGAGCACTTCTGCACATCATGCTTCCGGCACAGTTTGAAGGAAAGGATTCCAATCCATTTAAATTTGCAGACAGCGGCATCAGGGAAACCCTCAGAAAGCTGAAAATATTCGGTATGGTAAAAAGCCGGATGGTAGTTAAGATCGCAGGGGGAGCCAAGATGTTTGAGATCAGCGGAAACAGCAGCTTTGGAAATATCGGGCAGAGAAATGCAGAAAGTGTAAAAAAAGTCATGGCCCAGGAAGGAATCTGTATCGCAGCAGAGGATACAGGAGGAAATTATGCCCGTACCATGCTTTTAGATCTTGCAACAGGCGATGTGATCGTGCGTACAGTGGGACGACCGGAACGCCATCTATAGCCAGGGCTTTCATTTATGGTGGTGTCACCATCTGTGACATGCCTGTTTACAGAAAAAAGGAGAGAAGATCATGGTCAAAAATGAAAAAGAAGGGATTCTTTTAGAATCAGGAACAAACGAGATTGAAGTAATGAAATTCACAGTTCTGGGTGAATTTTATGGCATTAATGTGGCAAAAGTCCAGGAGATCATCATGAGTGAAAAGGTAAAACCGATGCCTCATGCAAACCCGGCAGTAGAAGGCATCTTTAAACCAAGGGATGAGCTGATCACAGTGATCAACCTGGCAAAATATCTTACAGGAGATGACCGGGAAAATGGGCCAAGAGATCTGTTTATCGTAACAAATTTTAATAAAATGACGGTCGCTTTCCGGGTAGACAGTATCGAAGGTATCAGCAGGATTTCATGGAAAGATATACAGAAGCCAGATAAGACCATTGCAAATGGAGATGACAGTGTTGCTACCGGTATTGCCCAGTGCGGAAAAGAGCTGGTGATCATCCTGGATTTTGAAAAGATCGTGGCAGAGATCGCACCGGAAACAACTATACAGGTGACAGATGTAGATAAGATGGGAGACCGCCCTATCTGCAACAGTCCTATTGTGATCGCGGAAGATTCCATTCTTTTAAGTAAAATGATCGATGATTCCCTGGAAAGGGCCGGATTTACCAATGTAAAGAATTTTTCCAATGGCCAGGAGGCATGGGATTACCTTTCACAAATACATAATGATTCTGATCTGTATGATAAGGTCAATCTGGTCATTACAGATATCGAAATGCCGGAAATGGATGGCCACAGGCTTACAAAGCTGATCAAGGATGACGAACATTTAAAGAAGATCCCGGTTATCATCTTCTCTTCCCTGATCAATGAGCAGATGAGGCAGAAGGGGAAAGAATTAGGTGCAGACGAACAGCTTTCCAAGCCGGAGATCGGGCATCTGATCACAGTAATGGATGAACTGCTTGCCCGTTTTAAAAAACAGTACAGTCAGCAGTAAGGAGGACTCTAAGGATGGAAAAATATGTATTAACACAGGATCTTGTAACAGGAAATGAACTGATCGACAGTGAGCACAGGAAGATTTTTGACGAAGTCAATACCCTTCTGGATGCATGCTCAAAAGGAAAGGGAAGAGAAAATCTCTCAAGTCTGGGAGAATTTCTTGTTGAATATGTAACGAAACACTTTTCAGATGAGGAGGATCTCCAGAAGCAGTCAAAATATCCGGAATATACAGAACATCATAAATTTCATGAATGGTATAAACAGAAACTGGGGGATGCCATTATAAAACTGGAGCAGGAAGGTCCGACGATCAATTCCCTGGGCGAGATCAACTATATGGTAAGCGTGCTGGTTAAGCATATCCGGGAAACAGACCGCAAGCTGGCCCAGTGGATCCAGAATGGAGCCAAAAATGAAGTTACAGCTTCTAAAGTGGCAACAGGATCAGCTGTATCAGGGAAAACTTCCTATATGGATACCGTTACAAAAGATGAAAGTACAGAAAATCTGGATATCCGTCAGATCCTGGATATAAAAGAACTTCAGCGGATCCAGGATCTGTTTTTAACGGTCACAGGCATGACAGCAGCAGTAGTGGATATGAAAGGAAAATACATTACGAGAGGAAACTCCTTTACCAGCTTTTACAGCAGGTATACCAATGGAAAACATAATGAGCTGCGAGAGTTTACCCAGGATCTTACAGTAGGAGGATTCCGTGCAGGTACAGTGATCGGCGGTATCGTCCTTGGAGATTACCCGGATGATTCAGCCCCAAGCCAGGAAGTAGTAAGTGCCGGTGGACAGCTTTTAGCTGAGATGCTGAATCTGTGGGCTAATGCCCTTTATTACCGGAAGAGCAATGCGGACAGCGTAGAAGCATTTGCAAAAGAGGAAAAGAAAGTACGGGATGCAGTAGGACAGATCAAGTATAAGGCAAAGGGACTGGAGCAGACAGCCACGATGGAAAAAATGCTTTCCCTGAATGCAGCCATTGAAGCAGGCCGTGCCGGAAAAGCAGGTGTAGGCTTTGGTGTTGTAGCAGATGAGATCGGACGTATGGCAAATGAGTCAGCAGCTGTATATCAGGAGATCCAGGAACTGGTAAAACAGGTAGAGGAATCCATGGAACGCCTTGGAGAATAATACAGGGAGATCTTTCAGAAAATATTGTATGCAGAAGAGAGGATAAAAGGAGATACATAAATGGTCATTACGGTTTCAAATCAAAAAGGCGGTGTGGGAAAGACCACAACATCAGCAGCGCTGGCTGCAGGATTTTCGATGGCAGGTAAAAAGGTTCTGTGTATAGACCTGGATCCCCAGGGAAATCTTGGATTCTGCCTTGGTCTGGATACCGAAGGAGGATCTACTATACTGGATGTATTAAAAGGAGATATATCCATACAAAAGGCTATCAGCCGCACAGAAGGGATCGATATCCTTCCTTCTGATATTACATTAAGCAGCAGTGGTCTGGAGTATAATCCGGGAGAAGAAAAAGAATCTATTTTAAAAAATGTTTTAAAGCCGGTAATGGATTTTTATGACTATATTGTGATCGATACACCCCCTGCCTTAAATCTTCTCACAGTTAACGCATATGCAGTTTCTGATTATCTTATTATACCAATGGCATCGGATATCCTCAGTCTGGTTGGACTGTCACAGTTAAAGGAAACAGTAGAATCTGTCCGCATACAGATCAATCCCGGCCTTAAGATCATGGGTATCCTGCTAAACCGCTTTAATCCAAGAACATGTCTTTGCAGGGATGTATTGGAAATGGCCGGGCAGCTGGCCGCGCAGCTGGAAACCCGGGTATTTGACACAAAAATAAGGTCCGGAGTGGCGATTGCAGAAGCACCGGCCCATGGAGAAAGTATTTTTGAGTACAGTCCGAGAGCATCAGCTGTAAAGGATTATGGAAAGTTTTTAGATGAGGTAGAAAAGATCATAGGTTTCAGGGAGAAATAATATGGCAAAAAAAACAAATAAAACCTCACATGTGCTGAACCTTATCACAGGTTCACAGCCGCCAGTTGCGTCTTCTGGCGAAACACAGCCGTCTTCTTCAGCTTCCGGTGAAACACAGCAGGAAGGATCAGCTGCTGAAGAACCGGTAAGAGTGCCTTCCGCTAATGTGACTGTAGTTGATCCAAGAGAAGAAGGAAAGCTGGCAGAAGAGATCCAGAAGAATCTGATCCAGGAGCTGGAAAAAGAACAGACAGAAGAGCAGGCAGAACAGCCCGGGGAGCAGGAAGAACAGTCGGAAGAACAGTCGGAAGAACAGTCGGAAGAACAGTCAGAAGAACAGACAGAAGAACAGTCGGAAGAACAGTCAGAAGAACAGACAGAAGAACAGACAGAGCAGCCCAAAACAAACGCAGGGACACCTGTACAGAAAGAACCGGAACAACAGGAAGAGCAGAAGCAGGAAGATGGTCCAAGTTACCGGGTCGTAAATATCATGGAGGAGATTCTTACTCCGGAACTGATCCTTGACGCACTGAAAAGCAATGATACCTGTACCTGCAGCCGCTGTCAGGCAGATGTGAAGGCGCTGATGCTTACCAGGCTGCCGCCCAAATATATTGTAGCAGATAATACGACAGTCCCGATGCTGTTAACCTTTTACCGCAATAAATTCCGTGTGGCTGTTTTAAGTCAGTCCATGAGAGCCTGTATGGAAGTAAAAGAACATCCACGCCATATCTTATAAATTTTCATGCTGCGCCGAAATATTTATATAGAATCTATAGAATCACAGGGATAAAGTATACAGAAGCGGCGCATTTTATGTACTCCGCGACATCACATGACTGAAAGGAGCAGCAGATATGTCAAGTGTATCAAGAACAAGCAGCAGTCTTGGAAATACAGCTTTAAGAGGATTTGGTGGTTTAGCTTCCGGTATTGACAGGGATGCACTGATCGAACAGATGACAGCAAGAACAACATCCAAGATCACATCCAAGAAACAGGCTATGACCAAACTGGAATGGAAGCGGGATGCATATCGTTCTATCAGCAATAAGATCATAGATCTTCAGGACAATTACCTTAGCTATTCAGCAACAAAGAGCTTAAAAAACAGTGATTTCTTTGCAAAAAACCAGGTCAGTGTACAGGGAAATCCTGACTATACAAAATATATATCAGCGACAGGAAACGCAGACACTGCATCCAGAGTGTCAGTTCTGGGAGTAAACAAATTAGCAACATCTGCCACATTGATCTCCGGCGAAAAGAAAACAGATTCAGCTATTACCTTAGGCGGCATCAGCGAGTCTGATTTTAGCAATAAAGAAATAAAGACCTCCAATCTTTCCGGAACGAAGCTGACATTTGGAACCTACAGTATTACAGATAAGCAGTTTACAACGGAAGCAACCTTTACGTTCCCCACCAGTTATGAAAAAAAGCTGGACGATGGAAAAACAGAGACAGTTACCATTGATTATACAGCTAGTTCTAAAGATATAGTAAACCAGCTGAATGAAGCCCTTGATTCCCAGGGATTTCTCGGAAAAGATGGAAAGAGCGGCATTAAATTTACACTGAATGGTGATCAGATCCAGATCAGTCAGACAGACAGTATTACCGATAAAGGAAAAAGCTGTGTGATCAGGGAAACATCATCTGCTTTAAAGAGTCTTGGCTTTAATTCCGGCGACATGAATCAGGATGGCATTACACTTGATGAATTTAACCACAATACATCTTCATTCGAGGCTGCAGCTATAACAAAGCAGCCCCTTTCCGCCTATCTTAAGGGAAAATCAATTTCTGTTTCTTATGGCGGACAGACAAAGAATATTGAACTGATCGGCGATAAGGAAGAGATAAAGGATTTTGAAGCTTTTAAGGATAGCTTACAGAAAAAGCTGGATAAAGCCTTCGGTTCAGAAAAGGTTACTGTAGGAACGGTTACTGTAGGAGAGGGTAAGGATTCAAAGGAGATCCTGACGTTTACTGCAAAAGACAACAAACAGACATTACAGATATCCGCAGACTCAAAGGAACTCCAGAATGCCCTGGGTATCACATCTACCCAGTCAAACAAGATCAGTACAGGAAGCAGCCTGTGGGAGAACAGGGAGAAGCTGGGACTGGGAAAATACAATACAAAAGAGGAATTAAACGACGCATTAAAAAACTTTACAGTCAATGGTGCAAAAATAGATAATATTACTGCAGATACCACAGTAGACGGACTGCTTACTGCGATCAATAATAATAAAGATGCAGGAGTAACTGCCACCTATCTGGGCCGTGAAAATAAATTTGTTCTTTCTTCCAATGAAAAAGGTAAGGGCCGTGAAATCAGCCTTGGTGCAAATCCAAAAGATACTACTGATGCAGCAAATCTCATTTTCGGCGGGGTTAGCACAGATGGTACAGATGGTGAGATGAGTATTCTCTATAATGGTGTACAGACCACCATTACCAGCAGCAGCAATACCTTCTCCATTGACGGTCTGGATATTAGAGCCACGAATACATTTAATACAGGCTCTGCAACAGCAGAAGGCGGTGTCAGCTTTACTGCATCAGCAGATACAGAAAAGGTGACAGAGACTGTAAAGAAATTCATTGAAGCTTATAATGCCATGATCGATGAGGTCCGCACCCAGGCAACAACCAGGCCGGACAGTAATTATAAGCCTCTGACAGAAGACCAGAAAAATGAAATGAATGAAAATTCCATTAAAAACTGGGAGAATAAGGCAAAAGAGGGTATTCTGTTCAACAGCAGCGCTTTAAAAGACCTGGACAATGCTACCCAGGGCATTTTCTCTTCAATGATGATGAACGGTGTTTCTTATGACGATCTTGAAAAGATCGGAATTTCCTTCTCAGATGATTACACAGCAGGTGGAAAGATCGTATTTGATGAAGAAAAGTTTAAAACTGCCATGGACAGTGATCCGGAAAAGGTATCAGACCTGTTCACAGGCACGCATGGTATTGTAAACACCATAGACAGTACTCTTTCTACTTATGCCACTAGATATGCAAGTAAGAATGGAAATTCCTATGGTGTGCTTATTGAAGAGGCAGGATCTGAAAAACTAAGCCTGACCCTGACTAACAACAGTATTTATAAAGAATTAAAGGATATGCAGGAAACCATCACAAACCTGCAGTCCCAGCTGTCAACTGAGCAGGACCGTTATATCAGTCAGTTTACGCAGATGGAAAGGCTGATCAATCAGATGAATTCACAGTCCAGCTACCTGTCACAGTTAGGTGGCTGATGGGGGTAAGAAAGCATGTATGAAAAGTTTAAGCAGTACAAGGAAAGTACGATCTATTCTATGAGCAATCTGGAGTTGTTGCTTTTATTGTATGATGAAGCAGTGAAACGTCTGAAAATGGCACAGATCGCACTTGAGGATAAAAAATATGAGACTTTTGAAGAATGTCTCGAAAAAACAGGACGGATCGTCCGGTATTTAATACAGATACTGGATATGCAGTATCCCATCAGCAAGGATCTGAAACGTATCTATGAGTACCTGATCTATGATATCAGCCGTGTTAAAGCAGGAAGGGAACGCAGGGCAGAAGAGATTCCAAGGATCAGCCACATACTTTCTGAATTAAGAGATGCATTTAACCAGGCAGGAAAGATTTCCGGCGATCAGCATATTGTGAGAGAACGAAGTGTTTTCGGTTAAAGGAGAATATATGAGCGCAGACTTGGAAACAATTTTGATATATCTTCAAAGGAGATATAATATATTAAGAGAAGTTTGTAGTCTGACGGAAGAACTGGCGGAGGCAGTGGAGCGCGGCGACACAGTCTCCGCTTCTCTTCTTTTAGATATGAGGGGAGAACAGCTGCAGCGCCATGCAGACTGTGAAGAACAGATCATCCTGCAGACTGCGGGAAACAGCCTTCGGGACCGGTATCTACGAGATCTGGCTAAAGGTCCATTAATGAATGTAAAAAGCTGTTTTAAAGGAAAGACAGAGCGCGAAAAAATGCTGGAGAAGCGTATTGAGGATCTGCGTTGCCGCACAGAAAAGCTTTTAGATAAGATACGCAGGATCGATGGGGGACTTAACAGAAGAATATCAAAAAACAGGTGAAGTTAAATGGAAAATCAAAACTTTTATGAAGGCCGCATACTGGTAAATATGGCTGCATCTGTTATGCGCCAGGATGATTTAAAGCCGCTTCATGGAAATCTGGACTGGGAAAGGCTGTTCCGGGTTGCAGATTATAACAAAATTTCAAACCTGATCTATCTTGCAATCCTTGGAAATAATGAAAAAATGCCGGAACGGTGGAAAACACGCTTTTATGAGCGCTACAGCGATATTCTGAAATTCAACGAAAGCTGCACAGAAGGAGAACGGGAGATACTGGTCCTTCTGGAATTAAAAAAAATCCCGGTACTCGTCCTTTCCTCCAGCAGCCGCAGACAGCTGTATCCAAGGGAGGAAATGGCAGGGGAAAGCTCTCTGAAGCTTTTTTTTCTTGACCCGGAAGATTATCTTTTTGCAAAAGGCTATCTGGTCAATATAGGCTACGAAACGGATACTCTCTATCCGGGAGTGGGTGAAAAGATGCGTATACCAGGTCGCTTTTCTGTGGAGATCTATCATACCTTTCCTTTTAAAACCCAGGTATACCAGAGGGGGATGGAAAAGCTGCTCCAGCGTGCTTTCCTGAAAGAAAATGGTGACTACATTTATGAATGGAATGCCATAGACCAGCTAGTCTATCTGATGATCCAGTCTGCTTACCTATATGTAACAGGACATCTGCAGATACGCCATCTGGCAGACTTATATGTATTTTACAGAAAAGCAGCAGAAGAAGACCAGTTTCAGGAGCTTGAGAACCGGCTAAAGGAATTTAAAGTAAACATACTGGCGCAGAAGCTTCTGCATTTAAGCTATATGTGGTTTGGAACACGGGAAGAATGTGCCAGCATGGAGACAGAGGAAGAAGAACTCCAGGTATTTGATATACTGGAGAAAAATGTATTCTACGGCATGACAGGGAAATTTGGACCGGAAACAGATGAACAGGCGCTGGATCTTAGATCAGACATATTAAAAGAAGAAGAGCGGGAAAACCGCATGGAAAAAAGAGCATTATTTTACCGGCGTCTGAGAGAGTTTTTTTCTCTCGTACGCCGGCAGCTGAAAGAGCTATATGATATTTTGTATAGCAGATAAGAGTCATTTTATCAGTATTCACCCGTTTGCGGGTCATTAAGCTTATGGTCTATTTCTTCATATAAGAATTCAGTCCTTTTTCAATAGAGCGCAGTGAATCTGTATCAGATAATAAGGCATCCAGGTTGCTGCGTTCTGCTTCTGTTAATTCTTCCCGCAAAATAGAAATATGCTTCGGGGCATTTATAGCCAGGCTGACAGATCCATTGTCGCAGTCAAGTACAGTGATGCGTATGTCATTCCCGATCAGGATACTGTCATTTTTTTTACGTTTCAGTATCAGCATGGCTATTTATCTCCTTTTTTAGTGTCCTGTTCCTTTATCTCTTTACCAAGAAGAGAACGTAAGGTATGGCGGTAATCATAGTCAGCGTTGGATAAGATCACCTGGATTCCTTTGCGGGTATCCGGATTAATGGCAAGAGGACATTTCAAGTTGACGGTTCCATCCAGATAATCCTTCTTTACAGCACATATGACATAATAGGATAATTCATCACTGGAATTTACTTCCAGAAAGGATAATTCTTCTGGTAGAAGAACCGGTGAATAAGAAGGAAAGAGTGCTGCTGCATCGATGAGAAAAAAGGCTACATAAGGTTCGTCTACAGACTGCAATATCAGCAGGGAACTGTCATCTTCCTCCATAGAGAGGGGAAGATAGTCATGGTACTGGGAAAAACCAAATAAACCATCTGGAAATACAACCAGTTCATCTTTTGTATAATCAATTTCGCCGTAATATTTTGTATCAATCTTCATGATTGCATAAGCCTCCGGGGGTCAGTTTTTATATGGTAACATTAAGAGCAGGGGAATCCGGCTCTTTTTTTGGTGGAACATAATTGGGGGTGCCGGTATATACAAACTCTACTTTTGGATAAGAGGTTATGATGGTCATTTCCAGGGCTGGTACGTATTCCAGATTGCCAGATGCCACACGAAATTCAAATTCACCTCTCTGAAGGGTATACAGCCCATTATTGTCAGGGCTGCCAGAAAATGGATCACAAAAGCTGTTTCCTGATCCAGAGACGTTTGCTGTGCCATGTACTCTTTGGACAGTATCCCGGAGATTAAAAGCTTGTCTGATATCCTGGATACAGGTCATGCTTTCCGGAGAACTGATCCCGTAATTTTGAGCCTGACGTACTTTCAGGCGGTATTGGGAAATCGCCTGATGCTGTCTTGCTGCCAGCTGGTCCTTTGAAACCAGACTGGCATTTTGACGGAAACGGACAGATTCAAAAGGTTTAAAATTTGCTTCAATCACAGGTTTCATACATTTTCACCTTCTTCTGACCTGAAAATAGAAAGTTATTTTTTGCTTGTTTTTTGTAAACAATGTACCGGTATCATTTTATAAAATCAAAAAGAGATGACTGCATCAGGTTTGACCCCATTTTTAAAGCAGCAGAATAGGAGTACTGGTAAGAGAACATTTCTGTGATGGCCTCATAAGGATCAGCTCCGAGAATGTCTTTGTATTCCTCTGTCAGGTTGTCACTTAAAGTATCAAGACGGGTTTTTGTAGTTTCAACCAGGGAATATTTATTGCCAAGGTCGCTGTAAACGGTGCTGATGGTATGCTCTGTATTAGCTGCATCTTTAAGTACACTGCCCATAGTATCTGTAAATTGATCAACGGTCGTAGTATCATTGATATAATTATCACAGGCCATAACCGAACGGCTCAGAAGTGCCACAGGAGTGGTTTCCAGGGCAGCTTTGATCGCCTTCTTTGCATCATCATCAGACATGGCATTTAAAGAATCCGAGGTAAGCCCTGTAAGCATATTCAGTCCTCCGGTATAGGTGTCTAAGAGAGACTGACGGTTGGAAATATCGCCATAACCGATATCTACCCGGCCTTGTTCTCTCATGGCTGTCACAAGGTTGTTCAGGTCATCATCGCTTAAATGATAACTGTAAGTATTGTTATTTGTATCATAAGCCATGGTCATATTGACCGTCTTTGTGGTACCGTCTGAATACTTATGGGTATAAGTAAGGGTTTTTCCATCTCCGCTTAAAGAAAACGGAGCTGTTGTAATATCATTTCCTCCATAAACATAGAAATCCTGATACTGGCTGTTCAGATTGCTGACCATGCTCTGCACATCCTGAAGAAGAGCATCTCTTTTTGTCTGGACAGAAGTTTTTGAGCTGTTATGGGAGGAATCCAGCAGATACTGCATAGAAGTCTTACTGTTGCTTAAAGTCTTCTGGATATCCCTTGCGCCCTGCTCCTGCTGGTACAGACGGTTTTTAATATCACCTAAAATAGAACTTTTACTCTTTGCATCCTGATATAAATGATCCATTTTCTTTCCCTGATAATAAGCAAGAGGATTATCAGCAGCTGTTTCATAAGCAGCGCCGGTAGAAACCTTGTTCATGCTTTTGTTCAGATTGCTTTGAAGATCATTTAAAGAAGAAGTATACCTGCGGTAAACAGATGAACGTACAACTCTCATAATTTATTAATCCTCCTTATATTTATGCACCAGTATTACTGATCAGGGTATTCAACACTTCATCAAGGGCAGTCATCAGACGGGAAGCAGCATTATAGGCTGAAACGTAGGCCATCATATTGGTTGCTTCTTCATCCAGGCTGACACCGGAAAGAGAGTCTCTGGAGTCCTGGATACTGTTTAAAACAGTTGTGCCCGTCTTTAATGCAGTCTGGTTGGAGCTGGAATCAGATGCCAGCTGGGTGGAAAGGTTATTCATATAATCAGCAAATGTTTTCCCGTTCAATTTCTTGGTATCCTTCATAGCTGCGATCATATCAAGGATTGTATCTGTGCGGTTGGTGCCGTCTGTAGAAATATGGATCGTTCCACTGGTCCAGCCTTTGCTGATACCGATATTTCCGGCTGTTATACCAGTTGTTGAGTCATCGGTGGAATTAGATAAAAGATTCTGATCCGTGTGGTTTTTGCCATTGTTGATGTCATTCATGGATTTTGCGAAAGTGGAAGCTAACTGATCCAGTTTTCCTGAGTAATACTGGTATCCACGGACATCATCCACAGCAGTAGATCCATTTATCACATTGCCGGTACCTGTTTTCTGGAGCATATCCAGGCTTGCCTGAAGAGAGCCGCCTTCAAAATGGATCCCTTTTAACTCTGCGTATACATCTGCAGCTGCCTGTCCATTCCCTTTATAGCTGGGGGCTTTTTCAAACTTGATGGAAATGTTTGCAGGATCAGAAACAGAAGCAGCTGTCTGGTGATCGCCTTTTAACACACTTAACTGACCGTAGTTTTTTGTGAGACCGTCAGCACCAAGGTCAGATCCATTTACCAGGATCAGCTTCTGGCTCTTTCCCTGGGCATCAATATAATTCATGCTCACTTCCAGGTCATCAGGCCAGTCCTTTTTGCCGATCACAGCACCATTTGCATCATAGTCATAGGCGTTATTCCCGGAATGGGCGTCATCCTTGTAATATCTGGTTTCAACAGGAATATAACCGGAAAGCTCATCCAGAAGAAGATTTCGTTCATCCTGGAGTTCCAGAGAAGGATGGCCGGCAACCTGGTTACGTTTGATCTGCACGTTCAGGTCACCGATCTGGCGGAGAATGTCATTGATCTTCTGCACATCGCCCTGTTCACTGCTGCCTTCCCCTGTGAGCCTTTGAAATTCATTCTGTTCAGCCTGTGAGATCTGTCTGGATGCCTGGTTAAAAAGATTACATACAGACTGCATTTTAGTTCGCAGCTCACTTTCATAGATGGGATCGGATACCTTTGCAGGATCCTGCATGCTTGTAAGGGTAGACTGGATATCATCAAATGCCTGACGGATGCCGGAAATGGTTGTTTCGTCCAGTACCTTTGACAGGGAATTAAGGGCAGTCTGTAAACGATTGGTATAGCTGCAGTCAGCAGACTGGCTGCGGTATTGGATATCCAGATAAGGATCTCTGATCTGTGAGACCCGGTCCATGCTTACCCCAAAGCCTACTGCAGTTTCATTCCCATTAGAATAATGGGAAACAGGATTCGTATAATTAAGGCTGGATGCCTCTAACTGCTGCCTGGTATATCCGGCAGTATTCATATTTGACAAATTCTGTCCTGTAATATCCAGACGTTTCTGGTTGGCCTGGAGAGCGGACAGAGCGGTATTAAAACCGGAAAAAGTTGCTCTTACCATAAAGTATTATTACCTCCAAAATATAAGTATCCTGCAGTCCCCACAGTTTTATCAGACATATTTGTCATAAACATGAGGATCGCTCTGCTTCGCACCGGCAAGGCGCTGTTCTAACTGCTTCATGCGGATCCGGATCAGACGGTCTGTGCCACCTTTTACTTTTTTCAGCTTTTCTGCCTGGCTGGATAACCGTTCCAAGATCGGAGAGAGAAGTGCCACAGCCTCCTCGCTGTCCTCCTGCATCAAAATCTGGCGGAAAGTAAGACCATCAAGACCTGACCTGCGAAGAAGATCACTTCGTTTTTTATCTAATCCGCGCAGCTGCAGTAAAAGCATGTTTTCATCATTTAAAAGAGATTCCAGCTGGTCAGGATGATCAGCTGAAACAACGGTTAGTTTATCAGCCTCAACCCGGCATAGCTGTTCTAATACAGTACACAGCTGTTCTAATACCGGGATCAGGCTTTCAGGCGCCCTCATAGATTATACATGGCCCTTGCAATGGCCATGGGATCCGGTTCGTAGGTTCCTTCCTCAACCTGTTTTTTCAGTTGGGCAACCTTTTCAACGGAAACGCCTTTCTCGCGGCAGACATCTTCTGTAATGCTGTGAGCCAGAGAGCGTGCGAAAAGTGTTTCATCAGCCGAAATACCTTCGGTGTATTCAAAACTGGCTCGGTCAAGATCAGCCGGTTTTGCAGAAATATTATCAGACAAAGCAATATTGCTTTGTCTCATTGATACATGTTCCATGTGTATTTGCTCCTGGATAAAATTTTGAATTTTCATACAATTACTCCTCACCTTAAAATAAAACGGCAGGACCACAAAAGTATCCTGTGATTTTCACATGCTTACTGAATCTATATCTATGTAAATTATCGCCTTTTTTCTTGAAAATATAAGAAAAATAATAATTATAAAAAACGGGAAAACGCCGATTAAATATACATATGGAAGCATGCAGGGTAATTCGGTATCAGAGGGGTCAAAATCTTTTGACCCCAACATCATAATATATAGAATCAAAAAGAAAAGGGATAAAACATGTCTAATATATTACAGGTAACAGATCCTTCTACATATATAGATAATAGAAATGTCCATACAGGCCAGGAGCAGCAAAGCGCCCTGAACAGTTCCCAGATCCAGAATCCTTCTGACCCATCTCGTGTAGTGCGGGCAGATGGACAGAAAAGCGGTACCGCTGGTGACCAGGAAAATGAAAGTGGCTTCAGCGTTCGCAATTATAATGGAAATTATACTGACTTTCTTCAGAAGCTGGGGCAGGAAAATGAAATAAAGGATTCCCTGGGCCGGATCCTGTTCCGGGATGGAGCCTTTATCGCTAAAGGTGATGAAGGTCTGGGTAAAATGGTGCAGCAGCTGCTGGATTCTGCCAGTTTTGAAGATTCTGGCCAGCTGCTGGATTTTTTAAAAATGCAGGGACAGACTAAATTTTCCGGTACTTTCTTTGAAAACCTGAGAACTCTTTTGCAGCAGGAAGGAAACAGAGGCCTGCAGGAAACAGCCCTCAAATTCCTTCAGGTATTCAACAATTATTCCAGCGGTGAGCATCTTTTAGAACAGATGCAGGAACTGACAGATGAAATAAAAGGAATGCTTTACACCTCTGCAAGACAGGAATACGCATCAATTCTGGATCAGCTGGACTGGAAGGCAGAAAATGGGGAAACAAAGGAAAATTCCCAGGTTCTGTTTCAGAAGCTGGTCCCCTTTCTTTCAAGATATATTTCCCGTACTCATGATTATGGCAATGTAAGAAGCAGCGTGATCCAGCTGATCCTTTATGGGGCACGTTATGAAAACGGAAGCAGCACCCTTCTCAGAAGCCTTTTTGAACAAATGGCAGCTAATAGGGATTTTAAACATTTTTTTGAAACAGAGCCTGAAGAACTGTATGCTGTACTTACCGGTTCAAAAGGAAAAAAAGGAAATATTTATGGAGATATTTTTGGCTCACTTGTGGAAAGAGGGGCCAAAGGAGAAGCCGGGCTGGAACATGTACAGGATTTTTATCAGCTGATGCGAGGGATGCTGGTAAACGAAAGCGTATATATGTCTGTGAATCATTTTGTCCTTCCTTTTCAATATCAGGGAAAAGAGGCAGTATCTGAATTTTGGATCGATCCGGACGCGGAGAAAAAAGAAGAAGAAAAAGATGGAGGCAGGAAAATACGCCTTCTGGTGGACTTTGAGATCAGGGGATTGGGAGATTTCCAGCTTCTGGCAGATCTCCAGGATCATAAAATATCCATGGAGCTGGGAGTTCCTAAAAATCTTTCTGCCGGAGCCGGAGAGATACAGGCAAAGCTTCAGGAAATATGTACCAGAAACGGGATGCGCGTGAAAATGATGCAGGTGCAGGAACGGAAAGCTCATTACCGTCTGCTGGATGTTTTTCCAAAGATAAGAAAAAAGGAGAATGGTATTAATGTCAGCGTTTGAGCGGTTATTAGAGCAAAAGGCAGTTGCGCTTCAATATTCGCCGGAAAAGGACACTGCCCCGGTAATCGTTGCTTCCGGAATGGGATATATGGCAGAAAAGATCACGGAAGCAGCCAGAAAGTCAGGGGTTCCGGTTTATGAGGATGATTCTCTTGCGACTCTTTTAAGCAGATTACAGCTGGGAGCGGCTGTGCCGGAAGAATTATATCAGGCGATCATAGAGATCTATATTTACTTTTTAGGATATGTGCCATCACCGGAGGAAAAAGAAAATGAAGAAAAAGTCGAAAATACCTGACAGAAGATCCAGACACGGACGGGAAATGCTTCTGCTCCTTCTTTCGGGAGTCTTGCTGTTCCAATGGGGAAAGATAGATGCTTTTGCGGCGGCAAAAGAGATTAAAACAGTAAATATCCGTGTTACATCCAAGCTGGAAGTAGGCAGCAAGCTTCCGGATATAAAACTGGAAACGACCACGGTTTCAGATGGAGAAGTGGCAGTAGATACAAGTGGAGGTAAATACAGCGTTTCCGAGGCCGAATGGACGGATAAAAGCTCCAATGAACTGAAAGCTGCTGAAGAGCCTCAGATGAAAGTCACCCTGGAACCGGAAGATGTCAGTGAAGATTATTTTGTTTCCAGCTATAAAAAAGCGGATGTAAAGATCAGTGGGGGCACATTTGTGTCTGCCAGACGAGATGGAGATGAACTGGTAGTTACCCTGCGGGTAAAAGGGATCAAAGGAGACTATGCTGCCCCGGAAGATGCCTGGTGGAATGAAAAAAGCCTGGGACAGGCTAAATGGGAAAAGCCGGATAACACATCCGGTTATTACGAAGTGCAGCTTTACAGAGGAAAAACGAAAGTTTACAGCGTCTCCCAGACCAGTGCAACTCAGTATAATTTTTATCCATATATGACAAAAACAGGAGAATATACCTTTAAGGTACGCACAGTACCGGGAACGGATTCCAAAAAAAAATATGGTGGAAAAAGCGAATGGATAGAATCCGGGGAGCTTTCCATTACAGACCGGTATGTATCAGATGGTAAAGGACAGCAATCAAAAAATCCTTCCGCAAAGCGCGGAACCACAGATAAAGTAGGCTGGGTAAAAAAAGGCAATATATGGAATTACAGATTTCCGGATGGCTCTATATGCCGGGGTACATGGCAGTCGGTCAACGGATACTGGTATTATTTTGATGTCAATGGCACGATGCTCACCGGCTGGCAGAAGATGGCAAATGACCGGTATTACCTGTATGATACCGGGGAAATGGCAGCCGGATGGGCAAAGATCAATGGACAGTGGTATTATTTCTGGCCATTAACGGAAAATGGGCATACACAGGGAACCATGGCTTATGGAGGCTGGAAGATCATAGGGGCGGATTATTACTTTTTCAGGGAAGACGGCTCCTTATATACCGGCTGGCTGGAACAGAATGGTTCCTGGTATTACCTAAACACACTTGACAACAGCCTTCAGGGAACCATGTTTACCGGCTGGCTGATCCGGGAAGGGAAAACTTATTTCCTGGATGCTGACGGAGTTATGGCTACCGGCTGGTATCAGGTTGACGGGAATTGGTATTATTTTTGGCCGGATTCAGGTGAAATGGCAAAAAACCAGTATATCAATGGATTTTATGTTAATGAGGACGGGATCTGGTACAGGTAAAGATATGTGAGGAATGGAAATGAAAATGATCAGAAAAATACTCCTTTGTGCCGGAACAGGACTGCTGCTTAGCACAGGAAGCTTACAGTCTGTGTCAGGGGGAATCTTTCATATGGATACAGCTTATGGGGCAGAGAGCAGCATCATCGAGACCATGAGTATTAAATTTAACACCACTTTTGGAGATCCGGAGGAAATACCACAGCCCCAGATCACCATCAGCGGATCAGGGGTATCCATTGGGGATATTTATTACAAAACAGAATATGAAAACTGGAAACCTGGTAAAAAGGTACGGATGGAGATCACTGTGGATGCTGCACAGGGAAAGTATTTCCCTGTGTCCCTTGGACGATCCAAATGCCGTGTGACCGGGGCTGATTTTGTATCGGCGAAAGCCCTGGATAATACCACCATGCAGGTAAAAGTGAACTATACGCCGGTCACTGTTCTGGGTGACACAGCTTTAGCAGGCTGGAGCTCACATGACTCAGAAAAGGCAGTGTGGAAGAAGGTAGACTATGCTCCGGGCTATACCCTGACTTTATATGGAAATGATAAAGTGGTGAAACGGATGACAGTTACAAGTAACTCTGTCAGCTTAAAGGAGTACATGACAGATCCGGACAAGATCTACTATTATCAGGTAAAAGCGGTCCCGGTTACGGCAGAACAGAAAAAATACTTAAAAGAAGGGGAATTTGTTACATCACAGGAACAGGATATAGATGACAGTGCGGAAGAGGAGAAAGAAAAAGAACATGCAGCATGCGGTACTGGTCCAGGCGTAGCAGGTTCTCTAAAGGGAGACAACTTTGTTATGCCGGATGGGACTCTGGCAGTCAATACCTGGAAGCTGGTGGGAGGTATATGGTACTACTTTAATGCGGAAGGAAACCGAACCAGGGGCTGGTTCCAGTATGGTGGAAAATGGTATTATTTCGACGGAAATGGATATATGAAGACCGGATGGGTGAACACAGGAAACGGAACATGGTATTACTTAAACCCGGATGGGGATATGAAGACCGGCTGGCTGAACACAGGAAACGGAAAGTGGTATTACTTAAACCCTGATGGAAGTATGAAGACCGGCTGGGTGAACACAGGAAATGGAAAATGGTATTACTTAAACCCGGATGGGGATATGAAGACCGGCTGGCTGTATGATAAAAATATCTGGTATTATCTAAATAACGATGGATCTATGGCAGTAAACCGTTCTCAGGACGGCTGGTACCTTGGAGCAGACGGCGCAGGCCGAAAGGAGTAAGAAATATGAGTTTAGCACCGATAACAGGAGATGGGGGAAAGTTAGCTGCACAGGCAGCGGATCAGACACAGAAGACAACACCGGTCCAGGAATTTCAGGGGATACTGAAAAATGGGCTGAATGCCATAAAAGAAGATATGGATTCTATTTTCGAAGAAGCTTCTGCTTTATATCAGATCCCTTCTAAACTTCTCAGGGCGGTGGCAAAGGCAGAGTCAGGGTTTAATCCAAAGGCTGTATCCAAAGCAGGGGCTATGGGCGTGATGCAGCTGATGCCGGGAACAGCCCGTTCTCTTGGAGTAAGCGATCCTTACAATGCCAGACAAAATATCCTTGGAGGGGCAAAATACTTAAAACAAAATCTGGACCGGTTCGGAGGAGACGTAAGCCTTGCACTGGCAGCTTATAACGCAGGTCCGAACAGTGTGACCAAATACGGAGGCATCCCACCATATAAAGAAACCCAGAATTATGTAAAAAAGATCATGGCGGATTATACGGGAAACAATACGATCCTGGCAGGACGTACGGTGAGTACCGGAACATATGGGAAAACATCCGGCAGTACAGCAGTGAGCAGCCTTATCGGAAGTGGCCTTACAGGAAGCGGTCTGACAGCAGGCAGTCTTTTAGGCAGCTTTGCGGGAAATACAGGTCTGTCCGGCGCAGGCAGCCTTGGTACACTTCTGGCAGCAGGAAAGGGAGAGAACCTTTCCGGGGAAGACTGGTCTAATATGGTGCAGATCCTCCGTCTTCAGATGATGATGAATATGGGTAAGGATACGGGTACGCTGATCTGACAGACAGATACCGGATTGCCGCGCGCTTTGCACTCCCGCAATTCCGGCCTTTTGACCCTGGTATCAATAAAATAAGGCATTTTGCCGATAATAAAAACAAATGGTTATTTGATGATATTCATAGAAGATACAAAGGAAGGTGAAACATCATGCAGGTGCAGAATAACATAGCATCCATAAATGCTGCCAGAAATCAGGGGATCGAAACAGGAAAGCTGAAAAAGTCCCTTGAAAAGCTGTCTTCCGGCTTTCGGATCGTCCGTGCGGGAGATGATGCAGCTGGCCTGGCGATCTCGGAAGGTATGCGCAGCAGGATCAACAGCCTGAACCAGGCGATGAGAAACATTGATGACGGCATCGGACTTACCAATGTAGGAGATGGCGCTTTGACAGAGGTCCATTCCATGCTCCAGAGACTGAAGACTCTGGCTTTAAAATCTGCAAATGGAACTTACGATCAATCCAACAGGGAAACCTTGAACATGGAAAGAGACCATATCCTTGAGGAGATTGACAGGATTGGTTCTACCACTAAATTTGGAGAAATCTCCCTGTTTTCCAGGGCAGATGCCAATGCAATTACACCGGGCTGGCAGCCGCCAGAGCTGGACGATACGATCCCGCTCCAGATCGGCGGTTCTACTCAGGATGGAGAAGTTCTGGATGTAGAACGCTATTATATAGGAAGCAAGGAACTACAGCTGGATAAGACAAATTTTTCCACTGTAGAAAAGGGACAAAAATCTGTGGAATACATTGAAAACGCGATAGAGGCTGTTTCTAAAGTCAGGGCATCCTTTGGAGCTGCTTATATGCATCTGGATCACACCCACAATAATTTAAGCGTTACAAGTGAAAACATGCAGGCGGCAGAAAGTCAGATCCGTGATACCAATATGGCAGAGGAGATCACGAAATATACCAGCAGTAACATCGTCCTACAGTCCTCTAATATGATGCTTACAAATGCAAATAATCTCCCTCAGACCATACTTGAACTTTTAAAATAAAAATGAAAGAAATAATGAAAAACAGGCTTATGTTTTTTTAACATAAGACGATATATATATATGAAAAGAAAATTCTGCTGTTCCAGAAAGGGCCCTTGGGACAATAGAAGACAGAGGAAAGGAGTCCACTGCCATATTTTCTTTTATAAAAGGAGGAATTCATTATGGTAATTCAGCATAATATTGCAGCGATCAATTCTTACAGAAACTTAAGTACCAACCAGAGTGCACTGAGCAAAAACTTAGAGAAGCTGTCTTCCGGTTACAAGATCAACCGTGCAGGCGATGACGCAGCAGGTCTGGCTATTTCCGAGACCATGCGTTCCCAGATCAATGGTTTAAACCAGGCTGTAAACAACGCAAACGATGCGATCGGTCTGATCCAGACAGCAGAAGGTGCTATGACTGAGACTCACTCCATGCTTCAGCGTATGAAGACTCTGACTACCCAGGCAGCAAATGGTACTTATACCAAAACTGCAAGAACCAACATCAAGGCTGAGATTGATGCACTGAATAAAGAAATTACCCGTATCGCTACTACTACAGAGTTCAACGGTGAGAAACCTTTAAATCCTAAGGCTAAGAATACGAACCTGACTTTCTTCATCGGTGCTTCTGCAGCTACAGCCAACGCAATGACTGTTGCACAGCAGACTATGACAGCTACTGCATTAAAGATTGACCAAATTAACGTAGATACCACAACTAATGCATTCAAGGCAATGAAATCTATAGATAATGCAATTGATGTAGTATCTTCTTACCGTGCAACCCTTGGTGCTGCCCAGAACCGTCTGGAGCATACGGTAAACAACCTGAAGGTTACTTCTGAGAACATTACCTCTGCGGAGAGCCGTATCCGTGATACTGATATGGCAGATGAGATCACAGCTTATACAAAGAACAACATTCTTTTACAGGCTGCTCAGTCTATGCTTTCCCAGTCCAACGCTATGCCTCAGGGTGTCTTAAGCATGCTGCAGTAATCTTGAAATTGATTCTGCATCTGTTAGGGGATCTGCTTTATGCAGATTCCCCTTTTTTTAATATATTTTGGAACATAAAAAGAAGGTAACAGATGATGAAAAAAACCATCTCACAATGTATGATCGTAAAAAACGAAGAAAAAAATATCCGCCGTGCCCTTTCCTGGGGGAAGGATATCATGTGTGAACAGATCGTGGTAGATACAGGAAGCAGTGACCGTACTGTGGAGATTGCCAGGGAAATGGGGGCAAAGATATTTTCCTTTCCATGGATCAATGATTTTGCTGCTGCCAAAAATTTTGCCATTGACCAGGCAAAGGGAGACTGGATCGCCTTTCTTGACGCGGATGAAAGCTTTACACCGGAGGATGCAGCGAAGATTCCGGAGATATTGGAATATGTGGGAGACGATGTAGACGGCCTTCTTACAGGGATCGTAGATCTGGATGAAAATAACCACATTACAAGCGGCGGCACCATGATCCGATTCTTTGTAAACCGGCCGGATCTGCGCTATGTAGGAAAAATACATGAACACCTGGTCAGAAAAGGAGAATCCGGACTGCATCTGACAGATGCTACAAAGCAGCTGGCTTTCCTCCATACCGGTTACCAGGAACAGGAGAAGAAGGATAAGTCCAAATTTGAAAGGAATCTGAACATCATCCTGGAGATCCTGAAGCAGGAGCCTGAAAACTGTGATTATCTTGGATATCTGGGAGATACCTATTCTTCAGACGGAAAAAACGAAGAAGCAAGGGATGCATACAAAAAGGCGGTGGCAGCCATGCCGGAAAAACTGGGGGTATATGATCAGCGAAGTTCTTATACCTATACAAACCTGTTAAGGGTCTCCCAGTGCCTGAAGGCACCGGAAGCCGAGGTGGAAGCTATTTACAAAGAAGCAGTGGAAAAGCTTCCGAAAGAGCCTGATTTTGACTGTGTTATGGGGGACTGGTACTGGAGAAAGGGGCAATATGAAAAAGCGGTACAGATGTATGAACTGGCTATAGCAAAGCTGGAAACCTATGGGACAGTGAACAGGGGGATCATTACCACCTCTATGCTGATCCAGATGTATGAGTGTCTGGGAGAAGGCTGCAGAAAGCTGGGAGATTACCAGAAAGCGGTCCGCTATTGTGTGATCGTACTGAATACTGACCACAAAGATATGAATGCGCTGCTGACTCTGATCAACTGTTTTACAGAGAAAAATGTCAGTGCAGAAGAGGTAGTCCAGTTTTTAGGGAAGATTTATGATTATTCTGATATAAAAGACAAGGTGGTCCTTCTGCGGGTGGCTATGGCAATGGGCAGAAAGGATCTGGAGCGGATGTTCAGGGGAATCCTCCTTCCTCAGGAGAGGGAAGAGTTTGATGCAGCCATGGAAACGGCCCAGAGCGGGGCACCGCTGTCATAGACTTTTTTCAACTCTCCCATAAGAAGAGGAAGTTCCCATTCACAGGTGCTGTTAGCAAAGCTGTTAGGATCTGCGATAGAAACATTTCCGTCAGGAAGGAGCTTTGTGATCAGGACAAAGTGACCGTTTTGCGTCAGGCTTCCCTTACCCATAAGGGCGACCAGGATATGACCGGAAGAAAGAAGGGAAGCTGCATTCTGGGGAGAATGGTCTGTTACAGATTCCACCTGAAAGCCATATGCAGTAAGGACAGATGGGATCAGACTGTGATAGGAGCCGCTCTGGGGGGCATAATAGCCATTGGCAGAAGACCAGTCTGCGATAGTTACCGGGGTAATGGCTTCTCCGTCATTTGTGAAGCTGGAGATGAGCATGGCTGCAGCAGTAGGACCACATCCATACTGCTGCATGGGATCTGAACCGCCGTAGAGATAACTGCTCCAGCGGGTATCTCCCTGATTATAGTAGTACATCGGTCCCATACTGGTATCCAGGATGGCAGCATCATAAGAATTGCCATCTGATCCCGTCTGAGCCTCCATATGCAGGTTTTCTGCTTTTCCAAGGATCACAGGAGATGTATTTGCAGTCACAGAAGATGTATCTGGGATTCCCTGTGTCCTGGAAGTATCCTCTGAAAGCTCTGTTTGTCTTTGGATTTTTGGTTCTGGCTGGGTCTGCTTTTTAAGAAAGTCTTCCAGTTCATGAAATTTCTGGCCACTGGCAGTCTGTACAAAGGAAATAGCGGATCGTGCGTCTTTTATGACCTGGGAAGAAAAGCCTGGGCAAAAATAAAAGCTCAGGCTGGCAGTGATCACTGAAACTGTACCGGTAATGGAAAGCTGGATCAGCCTTTTCGCAAGTTGGAACTGTTTCAAGGTTTTATTTATCTGTTTTTTTTGATTCTTTAAAGTTCTATCTTTCATTTTTATCCATTTATTTCTTATCCGTTAACGAAGGGATACACGGGCCAGGACAGTCTGACCAATGGTATTTAAAGGACACTGCTGGCATACGGCGCCGATCTTATGTGCCTCCATAGGCATGCCGTATACAACACAGCTGTTCTTGTCCTGACCAATCGTATAGGCGCCGTTTTTGCGCATGCGCAAAAGACCGGCAGCTCCATCTGCTCCCATTCCTGTGAGAAGAACGCCGATGGCGTGTTCCCGCACATGTAATGCAACTGAGTCAAAAAGCACATCCACGGAAGGTCTGTGTCCGTTTACCTTTTCTCCTTCCTGTACACTGACTGCATAGGAGTTTCCAAGAGGTACCACACGCATCTGCAGACCTCCGGGAGCTAAAAGCATGAGACCTTTGCGGATCCGGTCCCCATTTTTCGCCTCCCGTACTTCCATTTTGCAGATCCTGTTTAAACGGTCTGCATACATGGCTGTAAAACCGGCAGGCATGTGCTGGGTGATCACAACTCCGGGAGTATCTGCAGGAAAATTCTTTACTACCTCGAGAATGGCTTCTGTACCTCCGGTAGATGCCCCGATAGCGATCACGGTTTCCTGGGAAGCTGCCGCAGAAGTCTTTGGTCTGTTAAGAAAAGGATTACCTGCCGCAGTTAAAGGAGAGACTATCCGTTTTTTTGCTGCCTGTGGACTGGCAGGAACGGATGGGAGATGTACATGGGAAGCAGCAGCCACCAGAAGCTTGGAACGGAGCATAGAAAGAAAGATCTCTTTAGACAGTCCATTGGCTTCATCCGGTTTCCGTACAAAATCCACAGCTCCGGCTTCCAGGGCATCAAAAACCCTCAGGTTCAGGGAAGATACCAGGATCACCGGGATAGGGTGGACGGGAAGCAGCTGCTTTAAAAAATCAATGCCGGACATTCCCGGCATTTCAATATCCAGGGTAAGCATATCCGGCTGCAGCAGCGGGATCTTTTCCTGGGCGTCAAGGGCATTTACTGCATATCCTACAACCTGGAAGCGGTCATCCTCAGAGAGAGAACGGATCAGCCAGGTGCGGAACAAGGGTGAATCATCCACTACCATTAATTTTAATTTATGATCCATGATCATAACGCCTCCTTAATAAGGTAAGTGTAACAACGTATGAGATAACCTACGGGATCAGATCTTTCGGTAAATAGCCGGTTCAATATAGGAAAACGGGCAGCTTTCCTTATCCAGGCTTTCAGAATGTCCGATAAATAAGTAGCCTCCCGGAGCGGTAGCATCATAAAAGCGCCTTACCAGTGCCGCCTTCGTAGGACGATCAAAATAGATCATCACGTTTCTGCAGAAGATCAGGTCAAACTTTTTGCGGAAATGGATGGGATCCATCAGGTTAAAGGAACGAAAGATCACATTTTTCCTTAAAGCATCTGAAACAGTATAGGTTTTATCTCCTATGGGAACAAAATAGCGTTCCTGCCAGGAAGGCGGAAGCTCTTTTAAGCTTTCAAGGGAATATCTGGGATCCATGGCAGAATCCAGAACACGCTGGGAAATGTCCGTAGCAAGGATACGGGTATCCCAGCTTCCGGGAATAGCGGAAAAATATTCTTTCAGATACATAGAAATGTTATAAGGTTCTTCACCGGAGGAGCAGCCGGCACTCCAGATCGCAATAGAACGGTCCCGGGAATGCTTGTTTGCAAGCTCAGGAAGAATCTGCTTCTGGAGAAAGTCAAAATGTTCTTTTTCCCGCATAAAATAGGTATAGTTGGTAGTCAGCTTGTTTAACATAACAGAAACCATCTCAGGATCTTTACCTGAGATGATCTCATCTATGTATTCTGTAAAACTATGAAACCCTTTCTGCTGCAGCATATTAGTAAGACGGCTGGTGATCAGCTGTTTTTTGTGGCTCAGATTGATACCATAGTGCTGTTGGATATAAGTGTAAAGACGGTTAAAATCCCCGTCACTTAATGTAAGCATTGTATGACCTCCTTAGGAATCGGATGTACTCTCGGAGTCTTTCCTGCACCTGCCTTTACGGCTGACAAAAAATCTTCTCGCAAAATCAAGTACAAAAAGATTCCGGGAGTACATTAAGAGCTGACCAGGGACTTGCAGTCAAAAGACATAAGCACAGTCCCATTTTCAAGTGTGATCATACCATCTAACAGCTTCTGTCTGCGTTTGATAGGGATCGGACGTACATCCTGAAGATCAATATCGATCACCTGCTGCACAGAATCCACAACGATGCATACAGGAAGATCGTCTACATTTAAAACGATAAAGCAGGTCTTACTGTTATATTCCAAAGCAGGCTTGCCCATATAGAGCCGTATATCTACTACCGGAAGGATCTGACCACGCAGATTGATGATTCCCTTAATATAATCAGGTACCAGTGGAAGATGAGTGATCGCACAGTCATTGATGATCTCCGTTACGTTATTGATACTTAAAAACAGAGTCATGTCTCCCGACTCAAAGGTAAGACAGCGTTCAACGGACTGGTTTTCAGCCGGTACGTCTGTCCGGATATTTGTTTCTGTTACTTCAGCCATTTTAAAACCTCCTGTTTACGCATTCTCTACAGCTATGGAATATAAGCTGAGGATATCCAGAATGATGCTGATATTGCCATCACCCATAATGGTACAGCCGGTGATGCCGTGGTCTTTCAGGTTAAATTCACTGAGAAAAGCAGGAAGCGGCTTTACTACCACCTGCTGCTCGCCGATCAGATCATCTACAAACAGGCAGTAAGAACGGTCGTTTGCTTCCACCCATAAAAGGATACCGTCTTCCATCTGGGTAACCTCAGTTGGAAGGTGATAGAAGGAATGGAGGCGGACGATAGGATAAAAATGGTCAACACGTTCTACCATTTCATTGCCATATTCATCTTTGATCACCTGATCTGCTTTTACCTTAAAGGACTGACGGATATTGGCGATCGGTATAGTAAAAATAGAATCACCTACCGTTACTTTCATTCCATCTACAATAGCCAGAGTCAGCGGGATCTTCATGGAAATCGTAGTTCCTTCACCGTAGGTACTGGATACAGAAACGATACCGCCTAAGGATTCTACATTTTTCTTTACAACATCCATTCCAACACCACGACCGGAATATTCAGTTACCTCTGTATTGGTGGAAAATCCGGGAAGCATGATCAGCCCCAGGATCTCCTTCTGGCTGTATTCAGAATCAGGCTTGGTCAGCATGTTCTTTGACCGGGCTTTTTCAAGAATCTTCTGGGGATCCATGCCATATCCGTCATCTTTAACGGAGATAACAACCTCACTGCTGGTATGGGAAGCGGAAAGTACGATCTCGCCCTGGGGATCCTTACCGGCAGCAATACGTTCCTGGGCTGTTTCTTCAATCCCATGATCCATGCTGTTACGCACGATATGCATGATAGGATCCTGTATATTGTCTACGATCGTCTTATCTACCTCTGTATCTTCACCTACAATGGTCAGACGGACGTCTTTTCCCAGGCTCTGCTTCATATCACGCACAATACGGTTCATTTTCTGGAACACGCCGGAAATCGGGACCATGCGTAAAGACATGGCAATATCCTGCAGATCATTGGTGAGTTTACGCAGCTGACGTGCAGATTTCATAAAATTATCCCTGTTGTCCCTTGGCAGCAGGTTTAATTCAGGGGAAGATGTGACCATGGATTCAGTGATCACGATCTCACCAACAATATCCATCAGGCTGTCCAGCTTCATCAGGTTGACGCTGATCAGATTCTGCTTGACCGGGGCATGGGAAAGCATAGGAGCTGCTTTCCCGGCAGCTGTATCTGTGGATGCAGGTGCTGGTGCCGTGGGTTTGGAAACAGATGCCTTTTTTCCCTCAGCTTTTGCAGGAGGAGCGGCTTTTGGGACATTTACAAGCTCATAAGATCGGATGTGGTTCTGGGTTTTTAAAATCCCTTCAGCCTTAGAAGCGTCTTCACTGGAGTCAAAAGCAAGGAAAAAGCCATTTTCTGCGATCTTCTGTGAAGTATCCGGATCTGTTTCCATATCACTGGGATAGAAACGAAAAGTCACTTCACATTCCCTTACTGCATTTACGATCATATAAGCCCGCAGATTCTCCATTCCCACGCCTTCTTCCAGAAAAACATGGAAAAAGCAGGCTGCATCCTTATCATCAGGGAGAGAAGCAGGAGCTGCAGCTCCAGAAGCTGCAGGTGCAGCCTGTGAAGCTTCCGGCTGTGCAGGTGCAGCGCCGCTGATCTTCTTCAAAAAAGAATTGATCTCATTGGAGAACGCATCAATATCAGTAGAAAGAGGTACTCCCTGTTCTACTTTCTCGATTTCGCTTCTTAAATAATCCTCTGAACGGAACATCAGGTTGAAAAGCTCTTTCTTATGTTCAGGATCCAGAGTTTCGATTCCTTTATCACGGATATAAAAAAATACATCTTCAATATGATGGGCGATCGTGGAGATCGAATTAAATTCCATCATTGCAGAAGAGCCTTTGATCGTATGCATGATACGGAAGATCTCATTTACGTCATCGGTGGAAAAATCACCGTTTTTCTCATCAGCAACCAGCATTTCGTCTAACTGGTCTAAAAGATTGTTTTCTTCATAAAGGTATGTATCCAGAATACTGCTGTCCATACCACTGCTCATATTGTACACCGCCTTTTTTCATAATAATCAGAATAGTATTTCTTTTAACTTTATCGGCGGTGGTTGAAAATGGATAAGGGGATTTCAAAAAAGAAACAGTAAGTTGATACAACAGTTATAAAAAAAAAGAAAACGCCGATAAAATTATCAGAGATAGGATATCTGATCATTTTTGGAGGAAACCGTAAAAATGGCGATCAAAAGAAAAGAAAAAAGAAGGCTTTTGCAGACAGCGGCCCTCTTAATGCGGGCAAATGAAAGAGTGTTCATGGGATTCGGCCAGAATACAGAAGAAATGATGATCGATGCTCTTTCACAATCTCAGGAAACAGCCCTTTTGTTGGGAACAGAGCTGGAAAATGTGGGAAAAGCAGATCTGGTCCCCCTTCTGGAAGTATATTGTGAAGATCTTTATGAGATGAGTCAGAATCTTCACAGTAAAAAACAGATTGCAAGGCTGTATAAAAAAATAAAGAAAGAATTGAAACTTTTATATGAACGTATGGAGAATGATATGGAAACAGACCGTCTCTGTTTTGTCTTTCTTCCATATAAAGTGTCTATGTGGGATTCTATGGAAACCGTCTGGAAAGCGGCAGATAAGGATCCGGATTGCGATGCCTATGTTGTACCGATCCCCTATTTTGAAAAAGACCAGGACGGGAATCTGGCAGTAGAACACTACGAGGGAGATCAGTATCCATCAGATGTTCCTATTACAGATTACCGCACATTCCGCCTGGAAGATAAGAAACCGGATGCGGTGTTTATCCACAATCCCTATGACCAGAACAATAGATTGACCAGCGTCCACCCGGATTTTTATAGCAGCAGGCTGAAAAAGTATGCAGACCAGCTGATCTATCTGCCTTATTATACTACAGCAAGTACTGGAAACGTAGAATCTGCGAAACGCCAGGCGGAAGGCACCGGTTTTATGATTGAACCGGGGGCTATTAATGCAGACTGTATTGTTACGGCAACAGAGCAGGAGAGGGAGCTTTTTATCAATATCCTGTGTTTCGGGATTAAAGGAGTTCAGGCAGAACAATGGGAAGTGAAGGTACAGAACTTTGGATCACCAAAGGTTGAACGTGCCCGTGATACGAAAAGACAAGATGGATCTCTTCCGGAAAAATGGCAGGAATGTCTTTACAGTCCTGACGGATCCAGGAAAAAGACAGTATTTTACAGTCTTTCCATTGGGGCACTTTTAAACCAGCCGGATATGATGAAAAAAATAGAAGAAGTCTTACTTTATTTTAAAACAAGAAAAGACCTTGCTTTGTGGCTTCGTCCTCATCCACTGTATGAACAGACACTGGAGGTGATGCGGCCCCAGTTTTTACGGAAATATAGAGAACTTCTGGCTTCTTATGAAGAAGAAGGCTGGGGAATCCTGGACAGCGGATACGATCTTGATCTTGCCATTGCTTCATGTGACTGCTATTACGGAGATTACAGCTCTGTAGCCCAGTTGTTCTGGGAAACAGGAAAACCGGTTTTATATCAGGATTCCCTGGTAAGAGAAAAGGAATGTAAGATACCATGCTGGCCGGGAGCTTTTTGGGAAGATGAAAAAGAAGTGTGGTTTGTTCACGGAAAAGTAAACCTGCTGTTTCATTATGATAAACAAATGGACAGACTTTCCTGCATAGGAAAGATTCCGGGAGAATTGGCATTTAAGGGAGATCTGTTCCGTTCTGTTGTACGGGTAGAAGACAGACTGTATCTTGTCCCATATTTTGCCAGAAACCTGGCCATTTACCATATAGATAAGGATCAGTTTGAGTCCGTACAGATCCGTGATGCAGAGCATTTTATAGAACAGCCGTTATTCCTGAAAGGCTTTCAGAGAGGTAATGTACTATATTGTATGCCTGCATGGTACAACAGCATCCTTTGCATAGATCTTACTTCCGGACATGTAACCTATACAATGGTGGATAAGAATAAAGTACGTGGTATTCCGGGGGTATTTGGCGGGGCTGTTTCTATAGGCAGAAACATTTTATGTCCGCAGACTTATAAAAAACGATGGCTGATCCTAAACACGGATACAGGAAAAGTATCCTGGTGCAGTTTTGCAGATCCGGAAAGGGAAATCACTTCGGTTACAGTTTGTGGTGATACTCTGGTATTTTTCGATGCCAGAACAGGATGCATCCTGAAAGAAACCAGAGAAGAGGGAAAAATAGAAGAGCTTTTATATATTGACAGCAACGAAATACAGCTATATGCAGTATCCGAAAATGAAGTGATCGCAGATGATCTGGGATCAGGAACCTATTTAAAGTTTTGTCTGGATGGAACAGTGGTTTGGAGAAAGGAACGGAAAGAAGAAAAGACCGTATTAGGCAGCAGATTTAGGAAAGTTACAGAAGGAGAAAAAAACTGTGATATCCGTTTTACAGAGCAGGAATATCAGGAATGGAATTCTCCGTCAGCAGCAATTTATAAGGATATCCTTCCCACAGATCTGTATTATGTAGAGGAGGAAAATGAAGTCCTCACGCTGGACAAATGGCTTTCTCTCTGTGACCGGATCCAGATGCCAGTACCAGATGATAGACACAGCGGAGAAATGATCAAGGACTATGTAAAAAGCAAGCTTGCAAATGGATGAAAAGAGAAAAATGAAAAACCAAACATCCCTTATGATTTTTCGGTACTTGCCGAATAATAAATATAGGGATTAGATTCCACAATATTCCACGAAAGAAATAACAAAGAGAGGGAAGGAACATGAAGAACCGTAATATGAAGCAAAAAATCACGATTGCTTTTGGAGCAGTGGTCATCTGTTTTTTTGTAACAGTTGGTGCACTTTTTTATGGAATGGTTAATATCAGTACAAGATATACCCAGTTCTATAAAAATAGCCACGAAGCGATCGTACGTGTAGACAAGGTAAAAATCTATATGCTGGCAACAATCCAGAATCTGGTGGAGGCTATGATTACTGATGACCCCACCGCCACAAAAACATATCTTTCAAACGTTGATTCGTATAGAGACGGCCTTCAGGAGAACGCAGGCTGGTTCCTGGAGAGTTATAATGGAGATATGACACTGGTAAACCAGTTTCATACACAGCTTCAGGTAACTTCTGAGGTCACAAACAAGATCTTAGAGTATCTGTCCACTGGTTCTGACCGTGCGAAAGAGCAGGCAAGGCTCACGTTTATCGATGAGTTTGACCCGGAAGTGTCCAAGCTGGAAGGAATTCTGGATCAGTTTAGCGATCAGGTGACAGACCTTGTTGATAATAGTTACAATTCTTCCATGGAGACCAGAAACATCCTGTTTATTGTAGGGATCATAATTGTTATCGTTGCACTGATCCTTACCATTATTATGGCAACGATCCTGATACGTTCCGTAGTAGAGCCGGTAAAACAGTTGCAGGAAGCTATGGAAAAAATGAGACGCGGCGATATGGATATTGATATCGAGTACAAGGCAGAAGATGAGCTTGGAAAGCTTTCCGATGATTTGCGGTCTGTAGCAGCGTTCCTGAACGCGGTAGTGGCAGATGAGACAAATATCCTTACAGAGATGAGCCGCGGAAACTTTAATGTTTATTCTTCTATGTCAAAGGATTATGTAGGAAGCTTTGTTGCGATCTATAACTCTATGGTTCTTCTGAGAGATAATTTAAGCAGTACGCTTTCGAGTGTTACCCAGTCAGCTGATCAGGTGGCAGCAGGCTCCGATCAGGTATCCTCCGGAGCACAGGCATTATCCCAGGGTGCTACCGAGCAGGCTTCTTCCGTGGAAGAACTGGCAGCTACCATTAATGAGATTTCCAATAATGTTGAAAAAAATGCTGAAAATGCAAAGGCAGCCAGTGACATGGCTGATAATGTAAGAGAACAGGCAGGAGAAAGCAGACAGCGTATGCAGGAGATGCTTTCTGCCATGACGGACATCAGCAACAGCTCCAGTGAGATTGGAAAGATCATCAAGACGATTGAGGATATTGCATTCCAGACTAATATTCTTGCTTTGAACGCAGCCGTAGAAGCAGCCCGTGCAGGAGCAGCAGGAAAAGGATTTGCAGTAGTAGCAGACGAGGTTCGTAATCTTGCAGGAAAATCAGCAGAAGCTTCAAAGAATACTTCTGCTCTCATTGAAGGTTCTCTTCACGCAGTTGACCGTGGTACAAAGATTGCAAATGACACGGCCAAGGCATTGCAGCAGCTGACCGAAGGCGTTCAGGGAGTAGCACAGACCATTGAGGAGATCTCTTCTGCCAGCGAGTCACAGGCAGTTTCAGTAAAACAGGTAAATGAAGGCATCAGCCAGATCTCCAGCGTTGTACAGAGCAATTCTGCAACTGCAGAAGAAAGCGCTGCAGCCAGTGAGGAACTTTCCAGCCAGGCACAGATCTTAAAGGATTTGGTAGAGAAATTCACATTGAAGGATGGTTCTGCGGATCCAGCACCACAGCCAGCACAGCCAGGCAAGAATAACATGGATGTATCTGAACCGTCATCTATGAATTCTTACGGAGATAATGATAAATACTAAGGCCGTGGTTTAAAAAGAATAAACAATGTATTGAGCCCGCAGCAGAAGATATTATCTGCTGCGGGCTTATTGTGAAATAGAGAAGAATAATGATAATAATTTTAAGGTTTTGACATTTTTAATAACAGCACATGGAGTACCTGAAAACATTAAATGAATATCAATTAATAACCACCTCACTGAAAAGAGATTAATTTGTGAAGCGGATATTTTATTTTTTTGAGCGGGGATAATTTTCGTTGCGATTGGTCTGGCGAATCGGGCACTTCTGATCATCAAACAGAATAAATGCAGAAGACATGTCATCTGGCTGGAAACGGATATCGACCTTTGCGGAGATGAATTGCATGGGAACATCATAGCAGACGCCATCAATCGTAACTGTGGAGTCCTTACGGACTTTTCTGGTAATCCGGTTATAAAAACAGTCATCTAGCCATTGTCTGGACTCTGGCTTGCCTTTGCTAGCCCCATCACGGACACGGGTATGCAACAAAAGGATTCCAAGGAATACGCAGGACAGGTCTCCAATTCCGGGCGGAACTGAGCCATAAAGGTGTCAAAGAGAAATT
>ERZ836939.457-NODE-457-length-56034-cov-14.111595_pt1 | contig 56034 bp, 48 predicted proteins | sample MGYA00519912_ERZ836939 | MGnify/ENA primary metagenome ERZ836939 (study PRJEB31850, sample SAMEA3708810) | human gut metagenome | biome: human gut; feature: human-associated habitat; material: faeces | place: China | collected 2014 ...
TCCATTTTCACAATCCTGAAGATAAATTCGGATCTCTGCTTCTGGATCTTCCTGCAAATTCTGGCATTTCACCTGGATTCCATCCAGTGTCTCCTCCTCACAGACAAATTCCTGCGATATCTGATCCTGCGACACATCCATCATGACATACTGGTCATTTTCTATCATCCGGTCATAAATCGCATGCGTCTTATGAACATGTCCATAAACAAATGCAAGCAGAATCAGCACAATAACTGTTGCCAACTTTTCTACTTTTCTCATTTTTCCCTCTTATTCTGCTTCCTGATATTCTCTGCACAACTCATCTGCATCCCCGATACTGCGAACTCTTCCATGTTCCAGCCATACAATCCGGCTGCACAGATTTCTCACCTGCTCCATATTATGCGAAACAAACAAAATCGTAGCTCCATTCTCCTTCATCCGGTTAATTCTTGCTTCACATTTCTGCTGAAAATGGAAATCGCCTACCGATAATACTTCATCCACGATCAGAATATCCGGCTGTCCGATTGTTGCTACCGCAAACGCGAGACGCGAAAACATTCCCGATGAAAAATTTTTCACCGGTACATCCATAAACTGGTCCAGTTCTGAAAACTCTACAATCTCTTCATAGCGCTCCTCCAGATATTCCCTGGTATATCCAAGCAGCGTCCCGTTCAGAAATACGTTCTCCTTCGCAGTCAGGTCAAAATCAAACCCTGCTCCCAGTTCGATCAGCGGCGCGATCACACCGGAAGTCTTAACGCTGCCACAGGTTGGTTTCATGACACCGGCAATGATTTTCAACATCGTACTTTTTCCACTTCCGTTTACACCGATCAGTCCCAGTGTTTCTCCTTTATAGACTTCAAACGACACATCCTGCAGTGCCCAGAAATCCTGATAGGTAATTTTTTTCTTTACTCTCTGTATAAAATATTCTTTAAATCCGTCAAATTTCTCTGATGCCAGACAGAATTTGATTGAAACATTCTCTACTTTTACGATTACTTCATTCTCCATTGTTACTCCTACAAATCAAAGATGAATCCGTCCTGATGCTTATAAAAAACCCAGCTTCCCACTCCAAGACACAGTACAGCTTCTGCTGCTGTCACCAGAAGCATCACCAGACCTGGAAGTCTGCCATAGATCACAACATTCCGGAACATGATCAGAATACTGGTCAGAGGGTTTATCATTACCAGATGGTATAACCATTCCGGCAGAATCGACATTGGATAGATAACCGGTGTCAGATACATCAGCACTGCCATCAGCACCGAATACAAGTGCAGAACATCCCTGTATTTCACCGCAATCGTCGCCAGAATCAGTCCAATCCCCAGAGCCAGAACCACCAACAAAAAAAGTGGCACAACTGAAAGAAGCATTGTCCAGTGAAGTTCCGCATGCATACCGATCATAATCAGAAATAACGCTGCACAGGATGACATCAGATTGATCAGACTGGAACACACCCTTGACATCACGAATACATATTTCGGTACATACACCTTCTTTATCAGAGATGCACTCCCGATAATTGCTGACATTGCATTTGTCGTAGCGTCATTGAAAAAGTTAAAAATAACCTGCCCACATAACAAATACAACGGAAAATTCTCTATATCAAATTTAAACAGATTTGAGAAAACGATGGATAAAACCGTCATCATAAGAAGTGGATTCAGCAGTGTCCATAAAACCCCCAGTATGGAACGCCGGTATTTCACCTTCACGTCTCTTGAAACCAGTTCTTTTAAAAACGGCTTAAATTTGACAAAATTTTGAATATAAACTGACATATTTTCTTCCCCTTTAAATTATAATTATATTATTTTTTCAGTCTTTATTCAATCAAATCGCTTACACTTATTATTGATTTTCTCTATTTCTTTTATTGTTTTACTGAATAAGTAAAGGAGTCTGCATAAAGCAGACTCCCTAACGGATATCCTTATATATTTTTGCAATCTCTTCTGCCGGAACACCATCCCGATACATGGCTCTCAGCCGGTTCATAAGCCACATTACTTTCAGCTTTTCGATTGTATTTCCGACGAATCTTCTGTCTGAAGTATAGAGCCTGTGTCTTGTCATCCCAAGCGGAATCCCTCTTTCTTTGAGTGTCAGTGAAAACTGATAATCCTCCAGAATCGGCATCTCCGGAAATTTTCCCACTTCAAAGAACAACTTCCGGTCAATGAAAATCCCCTGGTCTCCAAACATTACTTTTCTGTCTTTAATCCTGTGATTGGAGATCACCCTGCAGGTGAACATAAAAAAGTTATATGAATGAAATGCAATTCCAAAACACCCTGCCCGGTATTTTTTCATTACAGTCTCAATCTCTTCTAATGCTGTAGGTGGAACTTCACTGTCGCAGTGCAGGAAAAAAAGTACATCTCCACTGCTTTCTTCCGCTCCCATGTTCATCTGCTTTGCCCTTCCTTTCGGGGACTGAATCACCGGATACCGGTCCTTCAAAAGTGCCAGTGTTCCATCCGTGCTTCCCCCGTCTACAAACAGAATCTCACATCTTTCATTCAGCGGCTCCAGTGTCTCCATCAGCCTTTCAATTGTCGATTCTTCATTGTATGTTGGTATAATAATTGATATTTTCATCTCTACTTCACGGTTTCATTTTCTACGTTCATCCAGGTATCATACAGATTTCTCCGGAACTCGTCCGCATCTCTGATCACCGGGATCTTGAGGGTGCAGTTCTTTTTCGCTTCATCCTCTGCCAGAATCATTCTTCCCTTTGTAAGCTTTTCTGTTGACAGCTGCATGTCCACTATCTGTGTCTCAAAAAGTTCCGGATGCATCATGTAAGCCGCAGCGATCGCATCCCAGTTATAATATCCGGGAATTCCATATTCATCCCAGTTATTGTCAAACCAGTAATCCGTCTCATTCTTGATCAGCCTTACAACTCCCTTACTCAGATCCGAAAGTTCTCTTTCATACTCTTCTCTTGTAAAAAGTACCTTCAGGCAATTATTACCCGTAATAACCGCAACATCCGTTCCACTGGTAAGTGTCGCATAAGTTGCCAGCGGATCACAGGAGAAATTAAGTTCATCCATTTCCCGCTTTGCAAAGATCAGCGGTTCTGTTGTTCCTCCCATCAATACGATACTCTTCACCTGATGAAAAAACTCAGGATTGTGTTTCCAGGCTCCATAAAGATTTGTCACGGAACCCGTCACCAGAATTTCCAGCTCCCCGGCATATTTTTCTGCCATCTCGGCAAGATAATGTGCCGCTTCACTTTCGGTTTCTCCAGGTGTTGCTCCACCTTTGTAAACGCGCAACTCGTCATGCCCGATTTTCTTTACAAACTTCTTTGTATTTTCGTAAACCTTCTCCAGCGTATTGTTCCCATAAGTTGTCGTCACTCCCAGGACCTCTGCTTCCGGATCCCCCAGAAGATACAGCAGTGCCAGTCCATCATCTACATCACACCCGTTAATTCCAAACGTACAGTCACAATCATGAATTATTTTTCGCATACCATTCTCCTTTTATCACTTCTGAAACAAAATCCCCTGTCTTTCATCAATTTTGATGCCAACCAGTTCTCCTGTTTTTACCCCCAGTTTCATCCAGTCACGGTGAAGCATCCATACTGTCAGCTTTCCATCTGCATACTTCAACAGGATTTCTGCTGTTTCCCCCTCAAACATAACTTCTTCAATCTGATACATTCTTTCCGTCTCATCTACGGTCAGCGTGATCGCCGATGGTCTGACCATCAGTTCATACTCTCCTTCCGCTTTCTGCGTCTCAAATGAAACTGCCCGGCTTACGAATCTGCCATTCTCCACTTTCCCAAAAATATAATTTGTCTGTCCCATATAATCTGCCACCACTCTGGACTCTGGATGGTAGAACATCCTCTCCGGCTTATCATACTGAAGCACTTCTCCAGCTTTCATCAGAGCGATCCGGTCAGACACCTTCATCGCTTCTTCTTTATCATGCGTGACCATAACGACCGTAAGCCCCATCTCATGATGCAGCTTTCTTACCAGATCTGCCATCTCGCACCGCAGATTCTCATCCAGGCTTGAAAATGGTTCATCAAGAAGAAGAAGTTTCGGATCTGCCGCAAGCGCTCTTGCCAGCGCGACCCTCTGACGCTGTCCACCGGACATTTCCCGGATCTTACGCTTCTCAAATCCTTCCAGCTGGACAGCTTTTAACAGTTCTCCTACCCGCGCCTGCTTATCTTTTTTCGGGATTTTTTTCAGCTCCATCGAAAAGCTAATATTCTGTTCTACCGTCATATGCGGAAACAGTCTGAGATCCTGAAAAACAATCACGGTTCCTCTTTTTTCCGGTGCAAGATTTGTAATCGATGTGTCATCGATCCGGATATCCCCTTCCTGCGTTTCAAGAAGACCTGCAATACTTTTTAACAGTGTTGTTTTTCCGCAGCCTGAGGCGCCAAGAAGCGAAACAAATTCTCCCGTTCTAATCTCCAGATTTATATTCTTCAGTATTCTTATCTTTTGTAAATCTACACAAAGTTCTTTAATTGTAAGACTCATGTGCTCCTCCTGCCTAATAATATTCTACTTCCTGTGCCTTTGTAAAACGTCCCACGATCCATTCCAGTATTCCAAACACCAGAAGCATGATCACCAGGAATATCACACTGTAAATGCTGGCAAAATTACGTTCTCCGCTTCCGAGATATGGAACCATGACGATCGCAAATGTTTTGACATTTCCCCCGCCGATCATCAACGTCAGGAAATACTGACTGAACGAAACAACAAATGCCATCGAAAACGCAGAAAGCATGACCGGAAACAGATTCGGAAGTGTCACTTTAAAAAATGCCTGAAGCGCACCAGCCCCCAGAACTCTTGCCTGTTCCTCCAGCTTTACCCCTATCGCTCTTGTGCCATCCTGCATCAGTGTCACTGCATATGGAAGGGAGCAGATCAGATGGACAATAATAACCCCCAGAACAGTTCCGCTAAGTCCACATTTGATAAAGGTAATCTGAACCCCCATCGCAAACACGGTTCCCGGAACAAGAAACGGAAGCATCGACATAAATGAAAACAGCCGCTTTCCAAAAAAATCATAGCATTCCAGCGCCCTCGCCGTCATTGTTCCAATCACAACCGACAGGAACGCGACCGAAGCCGATATGAAAAGACTGGACATACAAAGTCGCACAAGCTGCTGCCTGTTTCTCAGTATTCCATTCACCGCTCTCATAGAAAATTTCTGTGGTATGAGCGACGGCCACGCCCATCTCTCAGTTCCCACCCAGACAAGGATTGTAAGGATCGGTACGATAACCAGGAAAATAAAATTGCCTATGATCAGGCCTTCCCAGATGTTCTTTTTTCTTTTCATCTTCCTGTTCCTCCTAACCTGCCAGCTTCTTCGTGCTCCGGCGAAGTAATATGTAATATAAAACTGCTGCAATCAGAGCAATCACGATCAGGATTCCATTGATCGCCATCGCATACGGTCGCGCCCGCAGATCCGGCTTGGTATATTCCAGATAAGCCAGAACCGGCAGCGCCTTTGGTGTCGTTGCTCCAAGTATGAACGGCAGCTCATATGCTCCAAGTGCAAATACAAAGATGATCAGGAAACCACTGAGCACTGTATTCATACATAAAGGAAGCGTTACTTTCATGAAGGTCTGAAGTTTATTCGCTCCAAGATTGGTCGCTGCTTCTCCAAGACTGCCATTGATATTCGCCATCAGAGCAATCACAAAATAGATTATGAATGGGATTTCCTTCCACAGATAGGCAAGAATTACACCAAGTCCATATCTGTCATAGATCAGCATCGGAAACTGCTGCTGATCCGTAATCAGTCCTGCATTTGCAAGGATTCTCGCAAGGATTCCATTTTGCGAAAGAATGTTTACAATAAAGAGTGCCACAACAACATGGGGAACAATGATCGGAATCTGAACAATCCGCATAATGATTCCGCGCACTTTTCCGGCACTCACCAGAACTGCACACAGAAATGTTCCTGTTACTGTGGCAAGAAAAGCCGACATAAATGCAATGTACAGACTATATTTTAATGACTGCAAAAGATCCGGCCTTGTCAGTACCTCCTTATAATATTTCAGCGTCGGTTCCGTTAACCCAAAAGCTGGAATCACCCCTAAACTTTGGATGATTCCAGTTCCCAGACCAATAATAAAAACTACGCCTAATATAAGTTGCGGCACCAACAGTATATAAGGTGTCATTTTTTTCTTCATTTTATTTTCCTACTACTTCCTCTGCCCAGATCTCTTCGATGATCGGTACAAGTGCGGAAGGCATTTCCGGAAGACGTTTTGATAAAAGTTCATCCTGAGAGATTGCTCCCTTACCGATTTCAACTTTATCAAATGCTTCTTTCTGTGTATCGTTTAATTTGTTGTAATCTACAACCGGAATGGTACGGATCTCTGTGAAACGATCTGCCTGTACTTCCGGATCCATCATCTCGTTGATTGCTACCTGGGCTCCTGCTACGTTTCCTGAATTTGCTGCAATTGCAATGTAATTTGTATTTCCAATTGTTCCTTTATCGAACTGGAAGGATTGAGATGTTTCTGTGTAAGTACCATTTTCAATATTGGTAGCTGTTGAATATGCACTGTAAGAGATATCCATTACAACTTCTCCGTCAGAGTACATATTGGTCAGTGCCGTAGAATCCTTCGGGAAAGTCTTTCCTTCATTCCACAGGTATGGATTCAGTTCACGCAGATATTCAAGAGCTGGCTCAATTGCTGCTTTTACAGTCTCTTTATCAGCTTCCATATCCATGAACTGTTCATATCCGCAGATATCGTAAATCACATTACGAACAAATGCACTTCCTGTAAAGTCAGGTAATGCAGGATAAGTTACTTTTCCTTTGTTCGCTTTGCAGAACTCCATGAACTCATCTGTGTTTGTCGGAAGATCCGGTGTTACTGCTGTATCTGCGATCATAACAAGCTGTGCTTTTCCGTATGGAGCTTCATATCCCTCAATCGGAAAGCAGAAGTCTGCATTTGTCTCTTCATCATCTGTATCAATATAAGACTGGAAGTTCGGAAGTTCTTCTGCAAACGGTCCGTAAAGCATGTTGTTTTCTTTACAGGTCTTGAAGTTTTCTCCATTAATCCAGATCATATCGATATCGCCATCTTTTTTATCTGTTGAAATTTCACCGGAAAGCTGACTTAAAATCGCATCAATATCCATCGGTACACGTTCCAGTGTGATGTCATATTTTTCTTTCAGACGCGGTGCATAGTAGTTATCAAGCCAGTCATTTAAGCTATCATCTCCGCCCCATCCGTAAAATGTAACGGTTGTACCCTTGGCTGCATCCACCATTTCATCGAAGCTCATATCCTCTACGGCTTCGGTTGTCTGCTTGGTTTCTTTGTTGTCTGCTTTTTCTGTCTTTGCGCTGTTTCCACATGCTGTTAAGGAAAACGCCATCACAGTACTTAAAAGCAGCGCTGCAATTCTCTTTTTCATTAAAATTTTCCTCCTTCATTTTCTCCGTCCTTCATTATAACAAATTATTAACAAAAAGCACGCTGTTTTTCATTCCTGCTTTGTTGTTGCCCCTCAACACTTCGTTTAGCTATTGTATTTTTCTATATACTTATAGAATTTTTCTACCGATGATTCCATTGCTCTGTCCTTCAGCGTAAGAAGACCGATTTCCCAGATCATATCATCTTCTGCGAAAGGAATCATGACCAGCCCCTCTGTATTCATATCTTCATGGACAAAGTCAATCGTCACAGAAATCCCTCTCTTCAGCCGGCACATTTTATAGCAGAGATCAAATCCATTTGTCTCAAATACAATATCCGGTTCAAATCCCCGGTTCCAGCATCTACTCTGAATAAACTCATTGAGTTTAAAACTGCTGTTTTCAAGATAAAGAGGCTCGCCTTCCAGATCCAGAATAGTTGCTTCTCTTTTTTTCGCCAGAGAATGTCCTTCATAGACCAGAAGCCCCAGACTGCATTTTTTTAAACTTTTCATATCAAAACAATCTCCTGCAAATGGTCCGATCGACAATGCCACATTCCCTTCTTTGTCAAGCAGCATTTTCTCTACGATCCGATCCGGATATTCCATATAAGAAAATGTCACATTCGGATATTTCTTCTGAAATTCCAGAATACAGTCTGGCGTCAGGTAACGCAGGATATCATAGGCAACCAGAAGTTCTACTGTCCCTTCCTCACTCGCACGTATCATATCAATTTCTTTTTTCAATTTGTCATATTCGCTAAGAACCGTATTCGCATAATCATACAGCCTCTGTCCACTCTCTGTCAGTTCTATCCCGGAGGCAACCCTGTCAAGCAACGTACATTCCAGTTCATTTTCCAGATTTTTCAGTACACGGCTGAGTCCCTGTGGTGACATAAAAAGCTCTTTTGAAGCCCTCGCAAGACTTCCTCTTTGACAAATCATCCGAAATTCCTCTAATTCTTTAATCGTCATTCTTTTCCCACGACTCCCCTATTTAAATTTACATTTTGCCCGATTCAAAATAGGTGTTTTCCCAAGAGGTACCTTTTCATCGATTCCCATAATAAGCGGTAGCAAATGCTTTGCATCTTCATATCCTCTCCTTCTGAAACTACAGATGCACGAAGCGCAATATGTATAAAGTTCCGGCTCCCTCGATGCTTTTACACGGTCTGTCAGTGCCTGTGCCACATCCGCTTCTTTTCCAGCTGCGCATCCACCAAGCCCGCAACACTGTACATCTCTGAATGCATCTTCTACCTTTCCGACAAGGAATGGCTTCATATCATATTCAAACTTTCTGTCTTTCCGGTCCGGACATGGATAATACATTGGAATCCTTTCTTTTTGATAAATATTTCCAATTTTAAGCTCTGCCATTTTTTCGTAAACACTGATAATCTCCGCATCCAGTCGTCCTTTTAAAAAATAATAGCAGTTCGGACATGCCATGATCACCTGTTCTACTCCTGACTCTTTTAATTTCCAGTTGATTCGCTCAATGATCCCCGCTGCCTCTGAAACAAGTCCCAGTTCTTCAATCGGTTTCCCACAACAGTCATATACAACTCCCACATCATATTTTGCGAATTCTTCCACCAACTTATCTGTCGTTTTCGGAAAAAAAGACGGAAAATTACATCCCGTAAAAAAAACTGCTTTCTTTTTTGAATGGCGGTAATTTGCAAATTTATACGGATTCTTTTCTAAGAGCAGTCCGTCATATGAATTATCAAGAAGCTTCCCACCTCCGTCTTCAACCAATTTTCTCCGACTGTCAAGTGCAATCTCTTTTCCATCAATTCCTTTTGGACAGACACACCCGCAGGTTCCACACAAGAAACAATGATATGCCAGCTCCGGTTTTTCTTTTAATACCGGCAGATCAATTCCGTATTTTTCCAGAAACAGACAACTTCTGGTACATTTTCCACAATGGATACATGCATCCAAATCCCACTTATTCATAATTTTTATCCAGCTTTCCTTTCAGTCCCAGTTCCAGATAATCAATCGTAATTGGACAGTTACAAATTGCTCCCTTTTCAATATCCTCATACAGGTGGTACAAATCTCCCTTATCATCCACATCATAATACATCTGACCTACCGCCGTAGAGAGTTTCTCATTTCTCATGTGCTGTAAGGTATCATAAATAACTGTATTCGTTCCGTATCGTTCAATTTTCCATATAGAATCATATTCTTTTTTCATTCCGATCAGATAGTACCCTCCATCAAATGTAGGATGAATCACAATATCTTTTCCCCCAAGATTATCAAATGCATTTTTCAGTGTTTCCGGATGAATCTGCGGAATATCTGTCCCGATCAGAATTACTTTCTCATACCCCATTCTCAGTACGATTCCAATCGCATTCTTCATCCTTTCACCAAGATCATCACCAAATTGTGGAAGACATACTGTCTCATTATCAAGAACTTGCTGTAGCAGCTTCTTTTCATCCTTTGGTGTAAAAAACACGAAAATATCCGCATCCACCTGCTTTGCTTTTTCATATATATCCTTTACAAAGCAGGCATGTAGACGCGCGCACTCTTCCCCAGTTAGAAAAGGCATCAGCCTGGTCTTTGTCTGTCCTGGTATCGGCACCCTCGTAAATAAAATAAGTGCATCTTTCATCTATAATATTTCCTCCAACATTTCAATCACACTTTCCACTACTTTAGGACAAAAATCCAGCATTCTGCCACTCGAAAGTGCTTCTTCAAGCTGTTCCGGAAGCGATACATCATAGCCTAATAACTCTTTGCAACTGTTTGTTGCAAACTTTTCCAGAAACAATGCTCTAAATTCTGCATATTTGTTCATCATTTCTTCTTTTTGCCGAAGCAGAGTATTCACATCCCAGTGTCCATATTTTAATCCAACAGCCATGATTGCTCCGGTAAATGCACCGCATGTATCCCCATGCATCATTCCACCTCCAAAACAAGCCGAGACTTTATTCGCCATCTCTTCCGTAATCCCAAGTCTCTCTGCGAAATAAGACAGAACGACCTGAGAGCAATCATATCCTTTTATAAATTTTTCCCGAATCATACTTTCTTCTATCATTTTTCTCTCTCCTTTGTCATCTTACATCACTTTTTCATTCTAACATCAAACCAGTCCTATTTCTATAGATTGTCTTATCGTATTTAACTATAATTTGCTTGTCTTATTTATAAATCAAATAATTCGTGCCTTTTACAAAAAAATCCCTCATCTGCGGTTTCCCGCAAATGAAGGATTTCTTTTACTTTATTCAATTCTTACAGTAATCCACCGATTGATAAGAATAACGGTGCAAATACAAGTGAAACAATTGTCATAAGTTTGATCAGGATGTTGATAGACGGTCCTGATGTATCCTTGAACGGATCACCTACTGTATCACCAACAACTGCTGCTTTGTGAGCTTCGCTTCCTTTTCCGCCATGATGTCCTGTTTCGATGTATTTCTTAGCATTATCCCATGCTCCACCAGCGTTGGACATGAAGATTGCCATAAGTACACCTGTAACAAGTGCTCCGGAAAGTAATCCACCGAGGGATTCCACACCAAGAACGATACCAACGATCAGCGGTACTACGACTGCCATCACACCCGGAAGCAGCATTTCGTGAAGAGCTGCTGTGGTAGAGATTGCAACGCATGATGTATAATCCGGTTTTTCTTCACCTTTCATAATGCCCGGTTTTTCACGGAACTGGCGTCTTACTTCTTCGATCATCTTGTATGCAGCCTTTGATACAGACTCCATAGTAAATGCGGAGAAGAGGAATGTAAGCATACCACCGATAAAGATACCGATGATTACTCTGTAGTCAAGAAGGTTGATCGCTTCAAGACCAACTGCCTGTGCATAAGATACGAAAAGTGCAAGTGCTGTAAGGGCTGCTGATCCGATTGCGAATCCCTTACCCATAGCTGCAGTTGTATTTCCTACTGAGTCAAGCTTATCTGTGATTTCACGAACAGATTCATCCAGTCCTGACATTTCTGCGATACCACCTGCATTATCTGCGATCGGTCCGTATGCATCAACGGCAACTGTGATACCTGTTGTAGAAAGCATACCTACTGCTGCAAGTGCGATTCCGTAAAGTCCTGCAACTGAGTAAGATACAAAGATACCTACACAGATCAGGAGAAGCGGGATTGCTGTAGATTTCATTCCTACTGCAAGACCACTGATGATTGTAGTAGCTGCACCAGTCTCTGACTGTTCTCCGATTCCCTGAACCGGTTTGTAGTCTGCTGATGTGTAGTACTCTGTGATGTTACCGATGATCACACCAACAACCAGACCTGCGATAACAGCAATAGCTGCACTCATCTTTCCGAAGAGTACATTACTCAGTACAAGTGCTACAACAATAACTACGATAGAAGCTGCATAGCTTCCCTTTGTAAGAGCTTTCTGCGGATTCGAATTCTCATCACCTTTTACAAAGAAGGTTCCGATGATAGAAGCGATCAGACCACATCCTGCGATCGCAAGCGGATAAAGTACTCCGGATACAGCTCCTGCTGCTACTCCAAGAGTCAGTGCTGATACAAGTGAACCAACATAAGATTCAAAAAGGTCAGCTCCCATACCTGCAACGTCACCTACGTTATCACCTACATTGTCAGCGATAACAGCCGGGTTACGCGGATCATCTTCCGGGATACCTGCTTCTACTTTACCGACAAGATCTGCACCAACGTCTGCTGCTTTGGTGTAGATACCACCACCAACGCGGGCGAAAAGTGCGATTGAAGATGCACCAAGACTGAATCCTGAAAGCACATCTACGTTCTTTGTAACGATGTACACAAGGCTTACGCCAAGTGCTCCAAGACCTGCTACGCACATTCCCATAACGGCCCCGCCAGAAAAAGCAATTGATAATGCTTTATTCATTCCGCTTTCTTTTGCTGCGTTAGCAGTTCTTACGTTCGCTTTTGTAGCGACTGTCATACCACAGTATCCTGCAACTGTTGAGAAAAGTGCTCCAATTACAAAGCATACTGCTGTTACCCAGCTGATACCAAATCCGATCAGTACAAAAAGCACTACTACAAAAATGACCAGAATCTTGTATTCAGCCATGAGGAAAGCTCTTGCGCCCTCCGCGATTGCGCCTGCAATCTCTTTCATGCGGTCCGTACCTGCATCCTGTTTTCCTACTTTACCAGCAAGATATGCTGCAAATAATAAAGCAATAACAGCTGCAATCGGGACCAGATACATGTAATTATTCATTTCTTGTTCCTCCCTGAATTATTGTACCTCTAAAGACAATATCATAAAAAGAACAAGAATGCAAAACAATTTTTTGAATTTTCAATAAGTTTTATTTTGTTTATCTATAAATGTGGTCTTTCTCTATTTTTTTAATTTGTATCTCACCGTCCACATTCCACTGGGATTTACACAATATCAAGATATGTTTTTTCCCGAGGTGCCGGAAAAGCAGCATCTAATCTGGCATATTCCTCCACTGTCAGATGAACCTTTCCCGCCTCCAAGTTCTGCAGTACATGTTCTGCCTTTCCACTTCTTGGAATGGCAATCACATTTTCCTTATACAGAACAAATGCCAGAAGCACCTGCATTGGTGTAATTCCATGAATCCGCGCTACTTCCTTCACTGCACTGCTTTGCAGAAGATCTTTCTGCAGATCCCCTGCCTGCGCCAGCGGACAGTATGCCATAAGTGGCACATTGTGTTCTTTTAGCCACGGAAGAAGATCGAATTCTACTCCTCTGGAGCCCAGATGATACAGCACCTGATTCACCACGCAATGATTTCCATTCGGCACTGAAAACAATTCTTTCATATCGTCTGTATCAAAATTCGATACTCCCCAGCTACGGATCTTTCCTTCTTTCACAAGCTGTTCCATGCATTCTACCGTTTCCTCAAGTGGAATCCCTCCTCTCCAGTGTAAAAGATACAAATCCAGATAATCTGTCTGTAGATTTTTCAGTGTCTGCTGCAGACTTTTGAAAATTTTTCTTCTTCCGGCATTATGCGGATATACCTTCGATACAAGAAATAACCTGCTGCGGTCATACCCTTGGATTGCTCGTCCGATCAACTGCTCTGATCTTCCATCTCCATACATTTCCGCTGTATCGATCAATCGTATTCCCGCATCAATTCCTGCTCTGAGTGCCGCTGTCTCTTCCGCGTCTTTGCTCCTATTTTCTCCAAGAAACCAGGTTCCCATTCCAAGTCTTGGCATTTCCATTCCATTACTCAGTTTTATCTCTTTTTTATTCATGATTTCCACTCCTTGCATTTTGTTTTTCTGTTCCTTACTGTCTGTTTTTACTATCTTATGATATGAGTGTCAAAAATAAATTTTGCCACTCACTGATGTAACTGGATTGCTCCATTGCTATGCAATTCCCGCAATCCTCGAACACCTCATATTATAGGAAATATCCCACTTTTTGCAAATGTTATAAGGGACATATTTTTATGTTTATTTATTCTTTTTATTATTTCTTATAACATTCTTTTTTTCTTCAATCCATGATACACTGGATTTATCATAAAATAAATTCAGTGATAAGGAGATTAGAAATTATGAAAGTTGTAGTTGCAATTGATTCATTTAAAGGAAGTCTCACTTCGATTGAAGCCGGAATGGCTGCAAAGGAAGGGATCTTAAAAGCACACCCGGATGCGAATGTTGTCGTAAAACCACTTGCAGATGGTGGTGAAGGCACCACAGATGCCCTGATTGCAGGACTTGGTGGTGAGCGTATTGATCTTACAGTGACTGGTCCTCTTGGTACTCCGGTAAATGCACATTACGGATATCTGGCAGAAAAAAATACTGCCATCCTCGAAATGGCTGCCGCTGCCGGAATTATCCTGGTAAGAGAATCTGAAAAAAATCCACTTACTTCAACCACTTACGGTGTCGGTGAAATGATCGCAGATGCCATGGAACGCGGTATCCGCAATTTCATTATTGGAATTGGAGGAAGCGCAACAAATGATGGTGGAATTGGAATGCTTAAGGCACTTGGCTATCAATTTTCCGATGAAAATGGACAGGATGTCGGCGAAGGCGGACAGGCGCTTGAACGGGTATCTTCTATTATAATAGAAAAAGCTAACCCAATTCTCAAAGAATGCAATTTTCATATTGCCTGTGATGTAACTAATCCACTTTGCGGAAAGAACGGAGCTACCTATATTTATGGTCCGCAAAAAGGTGTCACACCGGAAATAGCAGAAGAACTGGATCAGGCAATGAATCATTATGCTTCTGTTACCTCCAAATTTCTTCATAATGATTATGCATCTGCAGAAGGTGCTGGTGCTGCAGGGGGTCTTGGCTTTGCATTTCTCAGTTATTTAAATGCTACGCTGACTCCTGGAATCGATCTGATTCTTAACGCTGTCGAACTGGAAAAAGAATTAGAAGATACAGATATCACTGTTACCGGCGAGGGACGCCTCGATCACCAGACCGCTATGGGAAAAGCTCCTGTCGGTGTGGCAAGACTTGCAAAAAAATACGGCTCCAAAGTCGTTGCTTTTGCCGGAAGCGTCACCCCGGAAGCAACAGCCTGCAATGCGGCCGGAATCGATGCATTCTTCCCGATCGTCCGTGGAATCACAACACTAGCCGAAGCAATGGATCCCAAAAATGCAAAATCAAATATGGCAGCAGCTGTGGAACAGGTATTCCGTCTGTTATAGTTTTAATATTATTTACAAATTTCAGAGAGTGTTTTTGTATAGTTTTTACAGAAATACTCTCTTTTCTTTATGATTTTCTTCTTTTCCTACACTGACCATCAACAACACAACGATCTACGACCTGACAGATCTTCATTTCATCTGTAACAATGATTCTTCATCAAATGAAGAGCTTTCACTTGTGAAGGCAGGTTCTTCTGTTACCATTTCTCTGGATGACTCTGCAAACCTCTCAGTGATCGCAAATATTGCAGATTAAGTTTTGCCGTAAACAATCCACCTATGTAGTTTTAAGCAATGACAAATATGCAGGCAACTTCCATAACGCAAATTGCCTACATATTATCCATAAAGGGGCACTTTCCAGTCTGTAATTGCAAGCGCCCATTCTTCTTTCTTTTTACCGATTGCCAGTCCCAGCATCATTCTAGTTGATTCGCTCATATTTGGTTACCTCTTTACTAATCTTTCCTCTACTCGTTCATTATGTCAGCGCGCTGTCATTTATCTGACAATGCTATTGTACGAAAAAAAAGACATAAATTCTATTGACGCTTTCATCAATACCTATGTACTTTTTTTATGTATTCTTTACAATTTTTCATATATAGTAATGAAGTTTTCAAAATCATTTCATTTTCATTTCAACATGATATTTTTCTGTCAATCTATACTTTTTCAGCAATTGTTTTATTTCTTATTTTGAAATCTTTCATTCATATATTGCATTTTTGTGAATCATATACATTTTCCAGTTCTTCTTTTATGCAATCTTCCCCTTGTACCTTTCCACCTTGTTCCTCTCTCCAAATAATGCTACAATTCTTAAATAAGTGGTAATGATACCGTTCTCTTTATCCTGTTAAATGCAGGATAAGCATCTGCATCATTCCCGCAACTTCTTTTCCAGAATCGGAGGATGTTTAAAATGAAGTTAGACAAATCACTTGCCTTTCAGGTAGTAAACACGATCAAAGACACCTGCGGACAGGATATCAATTTTATCGATAAGCAGGGAATGATTTTTGCGAGTACCAACACCGACCGGATTGGTACGTTTCATGCCATCGGTCACAAAGCCGCCCAGACAGAACAGACAATCGAAGTTTTTTCAGATGATGATTTTCCCGGAACACAAAAAGGGATCAATATGCCACTCTATTATCACGGCAGTTTTCTTGCAGTGATCGGAATTACCGGAGAACCGGACCAGGTCCGCCAGTACGTCCATCTTGCCGACCGGATTACCCATCTGCTGATCCGTGAAAAAGAGCTGAACCGACTGAGCCGCTCTCTGGAAGATAAAAAACACTTTGTTATCGATGCCCTGATCCGGAATGAGATTGCTGATCCGGATTATCTGGACACCTGCCTTTCGGATCTGCAGGTAAATCCAGGGACAAAGAAACGGCTTCTGATCATCCAGTCATCACCGGATGGACACAACAACTCTTCTTCCCTTGAACAGAAGATCATCGGACTTTTCGGCACGCTTGGTATTACTCTTTATACCTTTTATTATCCAAATGAATATCTTGCCGTGCTGGAAAACTCCGGCAAAGCCGCTCTCTATCAGATACTGGCTGATTTTACCGCAAACTGTGGAGCTTTGCTCTCCATTGCAGTCGGAAAGAAATGTCAGCTTTTCCAGCTGTCTCTTTCTTACCAATCTGCACTCACTGCGCTGAAATACTGCCGGAGTTCGGAAAACGGGATTGCTTTTTTCGATGATATGACACTGGAAATTCTGCTCTCTTCCATCTCGGAGCAGGAAAAAAATGCTTATCTGCAAAAAACGATCTCTGCACTTTCTGATGAAGAAAGAAATCTGCTTCAGACTTACTTTGAAGCAAATATGTCTCTTCTCGGAACCAGCCAGAAGCTGTTTCTTCACAAAAACACAGTGCAGTACAAGCTGAATCATATTTATCAGAAATGTGGGCTGAATCCGCGTGTTTTCAAGGATGCGGTGCTTTTATATCTTGCCTTGCAGTTGTGATATTTTTAAATTCCAGACACGGATTCCTGTGCACACATCTTCCATATCCGTGTACAGTTTTGCCTATATAAGAAAATATTCTTGACAGATAAGTTTACTTACAGATTTTCGTCAAAAAACAGGACAGCCTTTCCTTCACCCTCACAACGGGTATTAGAAAGTCTGTCCTATCTTTTTTTATTCTTTATTTCTCATCAGCTATTCATCATACTTTGCTTCCACGCCATATTTCTTCATCCTCCGCCAGAGCGTCGTCGTACTGATCCCCAGCTCTTTTGCCGCAAGGTTCCGGTTTCCGTGGCACCTTTCCAGAATTTCTGACAGCTCAATACTCACTGGCTGCCGATTATTTCAATTGTATTTAACAATATGCCTTTTTTGCTTCGTCCATTCTCTGGAAAAATTCACTGTAAAATTCTTCCGTCTGATACGGAGTAAGGTAAAATCTCTTCAGTACATCCATGCTGACCGCTTTTGCGCTCTCCGGGTGTGCTGCAATGAATTCCTGTAACTGAATCAGTAATCCATGCCATCTGGCAATATACGCTTCATACTTTTTCAGATTCGGTGTATCAAGCCATTTTTTGACCTTTACTTTCGCCCGGTTCTCTTTCTGACATTCATGTACCTGAAGAAAATAGCGGAAACCATTTTCCTCATAATATCTTCCAAGCGGGAAAAGCCTGCAGATTCCCGGACGAAATGGATGAATCCCACATCTTCCTTCCTCTGTCAGAAAACCACAGCCATCTTCCGCTCCTGCCATCTTCAGATTCGGCAAAATGATTCCGTCTACCACATTCAGTTCAATCTTTCCTGCAAGCAAAGTTTCAAAAGCCGCTCCTGTTCCCCTGCAAATCCGGACAATATCCAGCGGATCCAGCACAATCGAGCTTCCCATCCCCGTACAACAGGCGTGGCATCCCGCACAATCGCCACAGTCCGCTTTTACCAGATCATTGCTGGTATATAATTTTCCATCTGAAATTTCTTCCATTGTCACCTGTCTTTTCATATCAATCTCCTCCTATACTCCTTCCAGTGTAAACGGTGGAATAAAGCTCTCCTTTGCCGTATCCCCTTCCTGTATAAACGCCTGCATCACACCAAGCGAGATCGCATAGTCCACCAGTTTCTCATACGCATACTCCGGCACTTTTCGGTTCAGTTCCGGATATTTTGCCGCATCCAGACTCTCCAGTGGCGTATACTGGCTCATCAGGCTCATATAAATCCGGTTTTCATAAGTTTCATGCAAATATTTCACCACTCTTTTTCCATCCGCAAGACATCCCGGCAAAAGCAGATGACGCACGATCACGCCACGCTTCATCATTCCGCGCTCATCAAATACCGGCTTCCCTGCCTGTCTTACCATTTCAGCAAGAGCCGCCTTCGCAACCTCCGGATAATCCTCCGCCATCGAATATTTTTTCGCATGATCTGTATTTAAATATTTGAAATCCGGCAGGTAAATGTCCACCAGACCATCCAGCATTTTCAAAGTTTCCACCCTCTCGTAACCGCCCGTATTATAAACAACCGGCAAATACATCCCCTGCTTCTTTGCACTCTGAAGCGCCCGGATGATCTGCGGCACAAAATGCGTCGGCGTCACAAGATTGATATTATTCGCACCTTTCCCCTGCAGTTCCAGAAAAATCTCCGCCAGCCGCTTTTCTGAAATCACTTTGCCAACCTTGCTTCCCGCAATCTCATGATTCTGACAGAACACACATCTTAAAGTACATCCCGTAAAAAAGACCGTCCCTGATCCTTCCTTTCCGGAAATACAGGGTTCCTCCCACATATGAAGCGCCGCTCTCGCCGCCCGGATCTCCCCTGTCTCTCCGCAAAAACCTGTCTTTCCATTCTCCCTGTCCGCCCCACACATCCGCGGACATAATGTACAGCCACTCATCCTATCGCTTAACCTCTCATCTATCCCTGATTCATTCCTATCAGTATACCGCACTTTTTGAAAAATAGCCACCCAAGTTTTCCTCTTCCAGAGATTGAAAATTCTTTCCCCATCTGCTACAATAAAGTGCAGACAGGCATTTTGCCTCAAGTTTGGAGGAATATACAATGAGTAAAATTGATGAAGTAAGAAGCGCTATGGTCGCAGCCATGAAAGCAAAGGATAAGGACACAAAAGAGACATTATCTGCTCTTCTTGCAGCCCTTAAGAACAAAGCCATCGACAAACGTGCCGATCTTACCGAAGAAGAAGAAGTTCAGGTTATCTTAAAAGAGATCAAACAGACAAAAGAAACTCTGGAGATGACTCCTGCTGATCGTACAGACATTATTGAAGAATGTGAGAAACGTATCGCTGTTCTTGAACAGTATGCTCCGAAGATGATGGACGAAGCTGAGATCAAAGAAGTGATCGCAGGTGTCCTTTCCGGTCTTGGAATTGATGCTCCGACACCAAAGGATAAAGGACGTATCATGAAAGAACTGATGCCGAAAGTAAAAGGAAAAGCTGACGGAAAGCTTGTGAATGATATTCTCACAGGAATGATGGCTTAATAGCAGATATTATGAATGCAGGGTTCCGGATTGGTTCCCTGCATTTATATATAGTCGAATATACTCTGTATTGCGTCTGTTACATTAATTACATCTGCCATTTTTACACGATCTATTATTTTATACCCCCTGACTCTCAAGTCTAACATTTTCATTTGTTCACATTGGATATAACCTTTATTTTCATCCATTTCAACATAAATGTGAAGTGGGCTTTCTGTACTCTCTCCTAATATTGGACAGCCAATTATTTCTCCCGACTGATTAAAAAAATTTTTACTTGCAACAAATACAGGATCCTTAATTTTTTCCACTTTTAAAACATCCCCCTGCTGTATCTCCATTTTCTACCACACCTCTCTTCCTTCCGGCTTATCCCATTCATATTCTCCATCAAGATTTAACTTACCACCAAACTTTTCAGCTCTTTCTTCTAATTTTTGATGCCTGAAGGTCTTAACAAGCATAATCATACCATCCGATACTTTTACTTCCAGCATATCATTTATTTCTACATTGGCCTCTTGTAAAATATCTTTTGGAAGTCTGATTCCCTGACTATTTCCCCATGCTTTTACCTGTGTTTGCATAAAATTCACCTCCATATAATGTATATACTTAGTATATACATTATTCTGAAAATAATCAAATAATTTTCTCTCCTAATCACACTCTTCCTCAAAATATGTTATAATTCATAAGCATCAGTCTTTTACAAAATCACAATTACCAAAAGGGGATTTACTTACTATGAATAAAAAAGAAGTTACTGAAATCAAAAAACAGTTCACCCCATCCAACTGTGCGATCACCCGCATCTGCGGATGCTATGTAGATGGTGAAAAAGAGAAAAAAACGGAGATGAAAGATGCTTTCCTTTCTCTTCCGGAAGAGGAAATGTTCAAGTATTTTGACATTTTCAGAAAGTCCTTGTCCGGTACGATCGGAAAAAATCTTCTGAATATGGAATTTCCTCTGGAGACCGAATCGGAAGGTGGTACACAGGAATTTCTTCTCAAATTAAGAAACAGCCGGCTTACTGACGACGCTCTTCTGGAAGAATTCTATAATCGTGTCATCGATTCCTATGATTATGCAGAGAACTATCTGATCCTGCTGGTTCATGCAGCCTACGATATTCCGGGAAAATCAACGGACGGAAGTGAAATGTTCGATGCATCCGATGAAGTCTATGATTACATCATGTGTACCTTCTGTCCGGTCAAGCTTTCCAAGCCAGGACTCAGTTATCATGCAGAAGAAAACAGTTTCCATGAGCGTATCCGTGACTGGATCGTAGAGATGCCGGATGCCGGTTTCCTCTTCCCTGCTTTTAATGACCGCAGCACCGATATTCACAATCTACTTTATTATTCAAAAAATGCAGAGAATCTCGGAAACGGTCTGACCGATCTGCTTCTTGGATGTGTTCCGCCACTCACCGCCGGAAATCAGAAGGATACTTTCCGTACACTGATCGAAGAAACGCTCGGTGATGACTGCGACTACGATACAGTCAAAAATATCCACGAAAACTTAAATGAAATGATTGAACAGAATTCTGAAAATCCGGAACCACTTGCCCTTGACAAAGCAGAAGTTAAATACCTCCTTGCCAAAAGCGGTGTCGAAGAAGAAAAGTTGGAAACATTCGATGAGCAGTACGATTCCGCTGCCGGAGAGCACAGTACACTCCTTGCCTCCAATATTGCAAACCTCAAAAAATTCGAGATCAAAACTCCGGACATCACCATTCAGGTAAACCCGGAATGCGCAGATCTTGTAGAAACACGTATTATCGATGGTCAGAAATGCCTGGTCATTGTCGTTGACGACCGCGTTGAGATCAACGGAATCAGTGCAAAGACTGCCGTATCCGGAGGACTTCCAAAGGCTTCTACCCCTGATGCATCTGATGAATCCAAAAGCGATACATCCGAAAATGAAATGGATGTTCCATTCTAAATGCCTTACATATTATTACAAAAGACATTTTTATTGATTATCTTTCGTAATATTTCCTTATTTCTTTTCAATTTTACAATGTATACGAAAAATGCAGGTAATCCTCTCGACTACCTGCATTATTCTATACGCATTTTTTCATTCTCATTTACTACAATTCCCGTTTTTCATCTTTTCCTAAATCACAGTTCCTCCACCGGTCGTCACAAATCCAACTCTCAGAATTGCTTTCACAAAACTCCACATTCCATTGATTACTGCAGAATTCAGCAGACTGATCGGCACATCCAGAATTCCTGTTCCAAGTAACAGAAGCAGAATCCACATACTATACGGTCGGATCTTCCAGTAAAACTCTGCTACCCTCGGAAAGATCTCAGCAAGAATATTCGATCCGTCAAGAGGCGGAATCGGAATCAGATTGAACACACCAAGTCCAATATTCAGCACTGCTCCATAATAAGTAAGCACATAAAGATAATTCAGAATCAACCCACTCGATCCGTACTTATACAAAAGTCCGTGCAGAATCATACAGACAAACGCAAGCAGGAAATTCATGACTACTCCCGCTGCTGCCACAAGAATTGTATCTCTTTTTTTATTCTTATAATTCCTGGTATTGATCCTTACCGGCTTTGCCCATCCCACATGAAATACAAGCAGACATAACGTTCCCCACACATCCAGATGCTTAAATGGATTCAAGGTCAGTCTTCCGTCATATTTTGGTGTCATATCCCCGAGTTTATATGACACATATCCATGTGCAAATTCATGCAACGAAACAGCAAATAGTGTGGCAGGGGCAACGTAAATGAGTGTCTGAAAAAACTGATACATCGCCCTGGTCAGTCCTGTATTCTGAAACAGCATAATATCCTCCCGATTTTCTTAGTAACGTCTATTATAGTCCCAAGAGAAAACGGATTCAAGAAAGATTATGTAAATTTTTTCTAAAGATTGTACAGAAAAAGTCATTATCCAATCCATAGATAATGACTTTTTTATACCATTTATTTTGCTTTTTTATTCTGTCTGTCCATGTAGATCTTTCTCCCCATAAAAATCAGTGCCGACAGAGCAAACAGGATCAGCAGTCCTGTCACCAGAAGCTTCGCTCCTCCTGTCAGCATTCCTCCAACATAAGAATATACAATCGTTGCCGGAAGCTGTCCTACACCAGTTGCCACAAAAAAAGATATAAACGACATCGAAGTAAGTCCTGCTGCATAACTTACAATATCAAACGAAATAAACGGAAGCAAACGACAGATCAGAACTGTATTCTTTCCATATTTTTTAAAAAATGTATCTATCTGCTGCATTCCAGCTTTACTCGTAAGCTTTTCTGCCACATCACGTCCAAGTATTCTTGCAATGAAAAAACATACCGCTGCTCCTGCCATCGCACTGCTCCATGACAGAATAGCTCCCTGCCACCATCCAAAAAGATTCGCATTTGCAAATGTAATCAGAAATGCCGGAAGTGGCGCTGCAATCGACTGAAAAATCATAAGCAAAAATGAAATCAATGCCGCATATGCCCCATAAGATGCTACAAAGTCTCTGACCACTGCAAAGTCTCCACTAGCAAACATCTTAAATACCTGATTCATCACATGTTTTACGGACGGAAATACATAATAACTTCCGATTGATACAATAATCAAAACGATCACTACTATTTTCCCCACCCAAATATTTTTCTTTTTTTCCATACTTTTTACTCCTTATTCCTTATTTTCTTCCAGGTCATCTTTCAGGTAACGCTTTTTCAGGATCATCCCGATTATCGTGACTACAACTGCCAGCACTACTGCTATTCCAATATAAAGCAACCTATTCTCCTTATCCGCAAGACCTGCTGTACCAACCGTATACATCGCTGTACCAGGTAGCATAAATATCAACGAACCAATTGCATACGTACTAAAACGGATATCTGTAATACCATACGCAAAATTCTGCAGATTAAATGGAAATACCGGAACCAGACGTGTAATCATAAGAACAAATAATTCATTACAGCCAGTATCGTCAAACAACCATTTTTTCAAGATACGGTTTTTTGCAACCACTGGTCCAATACTGTCTTTCAAGAAAAAACGTCCTGCAATAAATGCAAGAACCGCCCCGATCGTTGTTGCCAGAGAACAACAAATCGTACCGATTACTGGTCCAAAGAGAAGTCCTGCCAGTATCGCAAACGTCACTCCCGGAAGCGCAAGCACCACACACCCAACAACTGTCAATACCATATACAATAGAATTGCCAGAGGAAGATTATTCTGCACTATCCGCTTCATAAATTCAAGATTTTCTGCAGTACTTATGTAAGAAGACCAGTCAAAAATATGATTCAGGATCACAATCAAAAGGATGATTCCCCCAAATATCCATAGCTTCTTGTTTTTCATCTCTTTTTCCTTTTCCCCTTTTTGAATTTTGCTATCTAATGTTATCACATTTTCCCTTCTATCTCAAATACATTTATACTATAATTGTATATCCTTATCGTGTTTTTCTATAGCAAAAAGCAGCCCTTGATGGACTGCCCTTTACGCTTTCTGAATAACTCAGATTATTTACCTTCTTTTTCGTATTCTGTAATTCTTGCCACCTTTGGCATAGAACGGGATTCCGGATCGAAAGTTACGCTTAAGTACTCTTTTACGAGGCATTTTGCGAGCTCAATTCCTGTAACCTGTGCACCAAGTGTGATAATGTTAGCATTGTTACTGAGCTGTGCTCTCTGAGCCTGATATACATTGTTAACCAGTGCTGCATAAGCTCCCGGAACTTTGTTGGCAGCAATGCTTACCCCGATACCTGTTCCGCAGATCAGGATTCCTCTTGCAATTTTCATTTTTTCTTTTTTATTTTCGATTATTCTTGTGTTTTATTTTCGTTTTCTTTCGTTTCTGCCGGTTTTCTCTTTATCTGCAACTGCAGGTTCACCCCAAACGGATTGACTGCAACGCCAAATGCTTCCGGTGAAAGAATTTCCGGAATCTTACTTCCTTCTACAACAGCGGTTTTCAATGTCACACCCTTGTTCAGGTTCTGGAATTTCTTAACTTCCTGCACATCCGTAAAGATTGGCTGATACACTTTTCCATCTTTCTGTTTCAGAATCGGAATTCCTTTGTCCTCCTGAACAGTCACAATATAACGCCCCTCCTGATAATGGGCAAGCATTTCTTCGTTCAGTTCTTTTAACTCATCCGTCATCTCCGGTTTATCCGGCTTTCTCATCTGTTGCATAAAATACGCTGCAGTCAGCACCAGTTCCGGATTCTCTACACGTATTTTTCCTTCTGGCAGTTCTTCATCCTTCGGTCTCGTGATCAATTCGTCAAGCTGCACAGTAATCTGTCCGTCCAACCCTTTGTCCACCAGAATACAGTTGACTCCCATCGGAAACAGCCCGGTAAAAAATGACAGGCGGGAATTTTCATCCACCTTGACAAGCTGCATTGGATTTCCCTCCTTCTGAAGCTTCATAGCCTCTTCTTTCGCTTCCGCTTCTGTGTAGTAAAGAAGGATCTCATCATCAAATGTCTCCGGGTCGCAGACCACATATGGCATTCTTGTACAGGATGACATCAGTACATAAATTGCCTCTGTAGTACGCAGTTTATTTAAAGTTTCGATTTTCTGATTTGTATTACTCATTCTAGTATATCCCTTTCCTCTTTCTCCATATAACAAGAATTATACCCGTCTGTCCGAAAGAAGTCAATTTATACTCCCTTATTCCACTTGATTATCTTCGTATTTTCCTATATCATATGTGTTTAGTGGCTGTTTTTACAATATTTTACTCTTTTATCAGAACAGAAAGGAATGAGAAAATGAATCAGGAAAATACATCTGCACCTGCAGAAAACAAAATGGGTACCATGCCCATCGGAAAACTATTATTTAATATGTCTCTGCCTATGATGATTTCTATGCTGGTACAGGCTTTGTACAACATCGTAGACAGTATTTTTGTCGCTAAATTATCGGAAAATGCACTGACAGCCGTTTCACTTGCCTTTCCACTCCAGACACTGCTTATTGCAGTTGGAACCGGAACCGGTGTCGGCATGAATGCACTCCTTTCCAAATCACTTGGAGAGAAAAATTTCAAAAAAGCAAATGCAACTGCAAGCAACGCTGCCGTTTTATATTTTTTCAGCTATCTCGTATTTTTCATTCTTGGCTTTACGATCGTCCGTCCTTTTTACGCAAGTCAGATTGGAAATGCTGACCAGGAGATCATGGAACTCGGAATTGAGTACTTAAGCACCGTCATGATTTTTTCTTTCGGGCTGCTTGCACAGGTCTTCTTTGAGCGTCTTCTTACTTCAACCGGAAGAACCATCTTCAGTATGACTTCCCAGCTGACAGGGGCAATCACTAACATCATTCTTGATCCAATCCTGATCTTCGGACTTCTCGGAGCTCCAAAAATGGGTGTGACCGGAGCTGCTGTTGCAACCGTGATCGGACAATGCGTTGCCGCACTTGTCGCCGGATTTTGTAACCACCGGTACAATCATGATGTGAAACTGAAGTTTCATGGATTCAGACTCGATTTCCATATTATCGGCACCATTTATGCAGTTGGAATTCCAACGATTATTATGCAGTCCATCGGATCGGTTATGACTTACTGCATGAACCGCATCCTGATCGAGTTTTCATCAACCGCAACTGCTGTATTCGGCGTTTACTTTAAGCTACAGAGTTTCTTCTTCATGCCGGTATTCGGTCTCAACAATGGGATTACTCCGATCATTGCCTACAATTATGGTGCCGGTCAGAGAAAACGTATGCTCAAGACGATCAAGCTCAGTATGCTGGTTGCCTTCTGCCTCACCTTCATCGGATTCCTCTGCTTTGAAGGAATCCCACAGATACTTTTAGGTATGTTCAATGCATCGGACGAGATGCTCACCATCGGAGTTCCTGCCCTGCGGATCATCGGAATCCACTATCTGATCGCATGGTTCTGTATTGTATCAGGAACAGTATTTCAGGCTCTTGGAAAAGCATTTTTCAGTATGATCGTCTCCATTATGCGTCAGTTATTTGTACTGATTCCTGCCGCATATATCCTTGCAAAGCTTGGCGGTCTTCATGTAGTGTGGTGGTCCTTCCCGATTGCGGAGGTCATTTCACTTATGGTATCCTCCTTCTTCCTGGTACGGATCAACCGGACGATCATTTCCAGGGTTCCAGAGGGAAAACTTTAGTAGAACTGTGCTCGGATAGTTCCTCTGATAGCGAAAAAGAAGATTTTCACGTGTCGATTCAGATCCGCGAAAATCTTCTTTTTATTTTAACTTTATCTTACATAAATCCCTGTATGGATTCGTCCTCGCAAGCCCAATCTCAGCCGCTTCACCTGTAAACGGTGCAAACTGGTTCTGCATCACAACAAATGCCTCCCGCATTTCCGCCTGGTTCAGTCTTTTTCCCAGTGTTGTATGCGGGAACCAGGAAAACGGCTGGTATCTGATCTGGATCCGTACCCCCTCCAGATATCTGATCTTTGAGAAAACAGACTCTGACAGCTTTTGCAGATATGCATTTAAAACCGGTGACAAATAAATTGTATGTGGCAGAAACATCCCTACCGAGCACCAGAAAATCTGTCCTTTTTCAAATTCCTGTTCCATTGCCGTAAAGCCGGCGATTGCTTTCTCTTCTTCTGCCATATCAAATGCCGACAAGGTAATATGTGGCGAAACCTTTCCGTCAATCATCGCCATATTGCCCGTTCTTTGTGCAATCTGTTCCATATATAACTGGATCTTCTTGTTTGTCCCTTCGTCAAAATAAAGTGATATCAGGTACATACTATCCTTTTAACCCAGCTGACTGCCGGATCATATCTTCCACTACGATATCGTAAATCTCGCCAATACTATTACAATATTCCAGAATCTTCCATGGCTCGTTTGTATGGAAATGAATTTTGATCAGATCTTCATCTCCTACCGCGATCAGACAGTTTCCTTCAAAATGTTCGGATATATATTCTGCAATCTCATCTTCATCCAGATCTTCATCTCTTCTGTCAATCAAAAGCTGCGTATCATAACGGTATGCAAACTGATCCTCTTCTACGTCTATACTGTGTACATTTCCCATCTGTTTGTTCCTCCTTACTCAAAGTTCAAGAACAGTATAGCATATTTTTATTTGTTATCAAATGTAATATTTCTGACCATATTCCGGTTGATCAGCTGTATTCCCTTTTTCCCTGCATCCACTTTGATCCACTGGGAATCAGCTTCCATAAGTGTTCCTTTAATTGCGCCTACTTCGTTAAAAAGACTTACTGTACAGCTTTTTCCCATATACTGATCTAACATTGAACCTTCCATAATCCGCTTTTCCTTTCCATTGCTTAAAATCGTAATTACATTCTGTCTCTGCTGCATGGCCTGCATCATTGTCATCATATTCAGATTATTGATTGCAACCATTGTTGCAATGTCCATACCGATCCTCCTCCTGCTTTTTGAATCTAATATACCGGTGAAATCTTTTTCTTTATTCTACTTCATATTTTGGAATCCGTAAAGGATTACCGGAAAATTGACGGACTTATACTTGAATGGATTACTTTTGTCGCAAATTTACGGCAGTGCACAATCTCACGAATATAGTTCGTTCGATTGACGGGCATACGCCTTGAATGATTTACTTTTGTCGCAAATTTACGGCAGTGCACAATCTCACGAACACAGTTCGTTCGATTGACGGGCATACGCCCTATAAATAACTCAAGCCGAGGTCAAATTCCTGCTAGCAGGATTTGACCTCGGCTTTCCTTATTTGCACTGCCTATTTTTGCACAATGTTTATGATCTTCTTCGGAACGTAGATTTCTTTTACGATATTTCCTGTAAGTTTATCTGCGATTGCTTCTTTTCCGGCAGCGATTGCTTCTTCTTTTGTAGCCTCTGCGGAAATCTTGATGACTGCTCTTGTTTTTCCATTGATCTGTACCGGAATTTCGATTTCATCATCTTTCATGGCTTCTGTATCGTATTTTGGCCATCCGGCACGGAATACGCTTTCTTTGTTGCCAAGTTCTTCCCAAATTTCTTCTGCCATATGTGGTGCAAATGGTGCCAGTAATACAGCAAGGGTATCCAGAGTATCTCTGTCTACTCCGCCTTCCTTCTTAGCGATCGCAACCAGTGTATTTGTATGCTCCATGAATGCAGAAATAACGGTATTCAGGCTGAAGCTTTCCAGACGGGTTGTGATATCATAAACCAGTTTATGACGTACTTTGATCATCTCTTTGGTTGGTTTGATATCTTTATCCTTGCTGTCCATAAGCAGGTTCCAGAGTTTCTTAAGGAAACGGTATACACCATCGATTCCTCTGTCATCCCACTCTGCATCCAGTTCCGGTGGTCCTACGAAGAGTTCATACATTCTTAAAGAATCGCATCCATAATCTCTTACAAGATCATCCGGAGACACGACATTTCCTTTTGACTTACTCATCTTGATACCATTCTTACCTGTGATCATTCCCTGGTTGAACAGTTTGACAAACGGCTCATCAAAATCGATCACACCGATATCGCAAAGGAATTTAGTATAGAATCTTGAATACAGAAGGTGAAGTACTGCATGTTCTACACCACCGATATACATATCTACCGGAAGCATTGCATCTGCTTTTTCTCTGGATACAAGTTCTTCGTTGTTGTGATTATCTACATAACGCAGGAAATACCATGAAGATCCAGCCCACTGCGGCATGGTATTTGTCTCACGTTTTGCCGGTTTTCCACAAACAGGACAGGTTGTATTTACCCATTCATCGATTCCCGCAAGTGGAGATTCTCCTGTTCCTGTCGGTTCATAAGATTCTACATCCGGCAGTCTCAGCGGAAGCTGATCCTCCGGTACCGGTACAGCGCCACATTCCGGACAATGTACAATCGGAATTGGTTCTCCCCAGTATCTCTGACGGGAGAATACCCAGTCACGCAGCTTGTAGTTTACAGTTGCACGTCCGATTCCTCTTTCTTCGATGATATGTGGAGCTTCTTTCTTAAGGACAGAGCTTTCCATGCCATTCCATTCTCCGGAATTGATCATCGTTCCGGAAGCCTCTGTGTAAGCTTCTGTCATATTTTCGATTTCTTTACCGTCTTTTGCAATAACCTGGATGATCGGGATGTTGAACTTGGTTGCAAATTCAAAGTCACGGTCGTCATGAGCCGGTACACACATGATGGCTCCTGTACCATAATCAGCCAGTACATAATCAGAAAGCCAGATCGGTACCTTTGCTCCGTTCAGAGGGTTGATCGCGTAAGTTCCTGTAAATACACCTGTTTTTTCTTTGTCCTGCAGACGGTCTACATTAGACTTCATAGAAGAATCGAAGATATATTTTTCTACTTCTTCTTTGTGTTCCGGTGTTGCAAGCTCTGCTGCAAGCTTATGTTCCGGTGCAAGTACCATGAAGGTTGCCCCATGAAGCGTATCTGGTCTTGTTGTGTATACAGTGATCTTATCTTCTCTTCCTTCAACCGGGAAATCTACTTCTGCACCGTAAGATTTACCGATCCAGTCTGTCTGCATCTTTTTAACTTTTTCCGGCCAGTCAAGCTTATCCAGGTCATTTAACAGACGGTCTGCATATTTTGTGATACGCAGCATCCACTGACGAAGGTTCTTCTTTGTAACTTCAGCGCCGCAGCGTTCGCATTTTCCGCCTACAACCTCTTCGTTTGCAAGACCTGTCTTACAAGACGGGCACCAGTTGATCGGGAATTCTTTTTCGTATGCAAGTCCTTCTTTGAACATCTTTACAAAGATCCACTGTGTCCATTTGTAGAAATCAGGATCTGTTGTATTGACTTCCATATCCCAGTCATAAAGCGCTGAGATCTCATTGATCTGACGTTTGATATTCGCGATGTTTGCTGCTGTCGATTTTGCAGGATGGGTTCCCATCTTGATCGCATAGTTTTCAGCCGGAAGACCGAATGCATCCCATCCCATCGGATGAATGATGTAATATCCCTGAAGCAGTTTGTAACGGCTCCACACATCGGAGATAACATAGCCTCTCCAGTGTCCTACATGAAGACCGTTTCCTGACGGATACGGGAACATGTCCAGACAATAATATTTCTTTTTCGGGTTGCCGTTTTCATCCACTTTCGGATTAACCGGATTCTCAGCCCATTTTTCTTTCCATTTCTTTTCGATTGCCTTATGATTGTAAGGTACTGCCATTTTTCTTTCCTCCTGGTATTGTTTCAGTATGAAAAAAAGTGTCTTAACCTTTTATTTAACAGGAAATTCCATCAGGATTTCCTGTTAAATAAAAATCTTTCGCCTCTTTTGATAAATTCAAAGAGACGAAAGATTAAATTCCGTGGTACCACTCTTCTTCGCCGCATCCCGGTAACATAACTTGCGGTGCAGCGCACTTGTGATTCTATAACGGGAATTCCCGCTTCTGCCTATCTGAAAACCGTTCAGCAGAAGAACTCAAAGGCGAGTTCAAAGATCTGATCTGCTGCCTTGCACCGCCCGGCAGTTCTCTGTACAGACTCTAATCTTTTACTGATCCTTATCCTTGTTTTTTTCATATACCTTGTTATTATAAAAATAAATACAAGTTCCGTCAAGAGATTCTTGATTGTTTTCTACGAATTCTTGATTATTTTTACCATTTAAAATTGATTTCCGTTATCTCTCAGCCATTTTCTATATTTTTTATAGTCCGGCATCCACGTCGCCACGACCTTCCAAAATGCAGCGGAATGATTCATTTCTCTACGATGTGCCAGCTCATGCACCACAACATAATCCAGAACTCCCGGAGGCATCAGCACCAGCTTCCAGTTGTAATTGAGATTCCCCACGCTGCTGCAGCTTCCCCACCTGGTCTTCTGCTCCCGGATGGAAATACGCCCATAGGTCACACCCATTTTCCGGGCATAGTATCCGGTCCTTGCACCTAATACTTCTCTTGCAAGATTCCGGTAATATTTCTTTTCTGCTTCCGGCATCTCTCTCTTTTCCTGCCGCTTCATTGCATTTTCCTTCTGAAGCTTTACCTTCTGTCGGATCCAGTTCTCTTTTTCCAGAAGAAACCGGTCAATCCGCTTTTTCTCACAGGAATAGGGTGCACGGACCGTCACCTTTCCTTCCCGGTCAACTTCGATTCCAATACTGCGCCTATTTGACCGGATCAGATGATATTCTATGTCCACGACCGGATCACCTCCAGAAAGCGCTCTCCATATTTTTCAAACTTGAACTCTCCCACACCGGAAACTTTCAGCATAGCATTCTTATTTGTCGGTTTTTCGATACACATCTGCACAAGAGTCTTATCGGAAAATACAATATAAGGCGGAACTTTTTCTTCTCTTGCTATCTCTGCACGCAGGGCGCGCAGGATTTCAAAAGACTCTTCCTGCTCTTTATTCAGAACCAGTCCGGCCGTTTTCTTCACTTTTTTCTTCGATGTTGTCTTCGCCTCTTTCTCCGGTTCTTTTGCCATCTTCATTGTAAATGTCTCCTGCCCTGCAATCAGTGCTTCCGACTTTTCAGTCAGCTTCACAATCATATAAGAATCCGGCGTGGTCTTCAGATATCCTTCTGCCAGAAGCTGGTTGAATATCTGCCTGAGCTTCCACGATGGCGTCTTAGAAAGTACCCCGTAAGCCGGACTGACACCCATGCCATACTGCCGGATCTTCGCATTATTTGCTCCATGCACCGTATCCAGAATCACATTAATTCCATAACGCTGATGACTTTCTTTTACACACATGGCAAGTATCCTTGCCTCTGCCGTCATATCCACGGTATCAAACTGCGTCTTACAGTTTGAACAGTTCCCACAGTAATTGCTTCCGTATTCCCCAAAATACCGCAGAATATAATCACGCAGACATTCCTTTGTAAAACAATAATAAGTCATCTTTTTCAAGCGCTCCTGATCCCGCTCCATCACGATCCGGCGCGTCAGTTCATCCAGTTCCTGATTGTCGCGGTTGTTCTCAATGAACATCTGGTTTGTGATCACATCCTGTCCACTATATAAAAGCAGGCACTCCCCCGGCTCACCGTCTCGGGCGCAGCGTCCCACTTCCTGATAATAGGACTCCAAATTCTTCGGCATATTGTAATGTACGACAAAGCGGACATTGGATTTATCAATTCCCATCCCGAATGCATTCGTCGCCACCATGATCTGCTTCCGGTCATAAATAAAATCATCCTGATTATCACGCCGCTCCCGGTCTGTCAGTCCCGCATGATACCTGGTCACGGAAAACCCATCCATTTCCAGGAGTGCGCAATTTTCCTCCACCTGCTTTCTGGTCAGGCAGTAGACGATCCCGCACTGATCCGGATGCTCCTCAATGAATGCTTTGAGTGCGGCATATTTATTCTTTGGAGACTGTACTGCAAGGAACAGATTCGGTCTGTCGTAACCTGTCATTACTACTTCCGGATCCTCCAGCATCAGAATATCGATCATATCCTCTCTTACTTCTTTCGTCGCAGTTGCAGTAAATGCACTCACAACCGGCCGCTTCGGAAGATGCTCTACAAACTCTGTGATCTTTAAATAACTTGGCCGGAAATCCTGTCCCCACTGGGAAACACAGTGCGCTTCATCGACTGCGATCATAGAAATATCCACGCTCATAGCAAAATCCATAAACTCTGCAGTTTCCAGCCGCTCCGGTGCCACATAGATAATCTTATATCTTCCTTCTTTTGCAAAAGCAAGTGCCTTCCGGTACTGCCCCATAGTCAGGGAACTGTTCAGATAGGCTGCATGAACCCCTGCCTGGTTGAGGGATGCCACCTGATCCTTCATAAGAGAAATAAGGGGAGATATCACAAGTGTAATACCTCCCATCATCAGCGCCGGAATCTGAAAACAGATGGACTTTCCGGCTCCCGTTGGCAGTATGCCGAGTACATCCCGACCGGACAGGATCGCATCGATCAGTTTCTCCTGTCCCGGTCGGAATCCGTCATAGCCAAAAAATTGCTTTAATACTTGAAATTTATCCAAGATATACTACCTCTTCTTCCGGTTTTTCTGCGGATTCCATCTCCAGCATATAAAGAACCGGCTGCTTTGGAACCATCGGACGGTATGCTTCGTACTCGAACTTGACGGTTACTTTTTTCCAGCTTCTCTGTGTAATCTGCGCTGCCCTTCCAAGATTACATGGATATCCATAGAAACGGATATCATCTGCGCAGCAGGTCATGATCTGTCTTCCCGGAATCAGCATATTTGCCGGCATTCCCTTCGGACGGAAAAGCTGTGCAAGAAAGGTGATCTTCTTGTGCTCGTAGCGCTCCGGATGCTCATATGCATCCACATACCAGGTACCAAAGTCCACATCATCAATGAAGATATGGTCTGCTTTCAGATCATATGGCAGATCCTCTTCTGTCTGCGGGATAATATTGCCATCCACGCCTTCAAAGATCAGCTGTGCCTGCGGGTTCTGGATCTTAAGGGCACGTCTGAACGCACTTCGGTCTGTATTTTCCCCACAACGGTTGATGATGATCAACTCAGATTCTGTAAGCTGGTTCATCAGCATATTCCGCATATTCTTCAGGTACATGTCCAGCGTCTCACCGCTAACCGTTGAGTACACACCCTGAATCTCCCAGTTGCGTGGGAAATCTTCATCCAGGATTTTCTGCAGATCCCAGGTTCCATTGTACTCAATGATCACCTGGACCGGATGATAGATCTTCTCACAGTTTTCAAAGAAAGTTTTATTTAACTTTTCTCTTTCTTCTATATTGAAGAGGAACAGTCCGTTCTCATCCAGATATTTTTCCGAGTACTCTTCCTCTCCCTCTTCACACTGCAAAAGCAATGTCGGACCTTCTTCGATCCATTCCTGCTTCATCAGTGTGTCCTTGATAAATGTTGTTTTTCCACTGTCCAGAAATCCTGTACAGATATATACCGGTGTTGTCATCGCCGCTTGCTCCTCCTAGATATGGAATAACTTAATCAGATCCTCTTCTTTGAGATCTGTTCCGATCACGCATACACGTCCTGTGTAATCAGCCTGTCCCTCACGGACTTCATATTCTTCCGGAACCATATCAAACTGCTTCCAGGAACCGTCTGCCATCTGGATAATTCCTTTGGAACGAAGTACGGTTCCGTAAGCATCTGTCTCAGATAATGCTTTCAGCAGGTAATCCAGTTCTTCTTCTGTATACTTATGAGCAGTCTCCTTGCCCCAGCTCGTAAATACTTCATCTGCATGATGATGTCCTTCGTGTCCGTGGTGATGGTCATGGCATCCGCAGGTGCAGTTCTCATCATGTTCATGATGATGCTCATGCTCTTCATGGTCGTGATCATGATGGTGTTCATGGTCATGATCGTGGCATCCGCAGGTGCAGTTCTCATCATGTTCGTGATGATGCTCATGCTCTTCGTGATCGTGATGATGGTCGTGATCATGATCATGACCGCAGCCACATTCGTCATCATGATGATGGTGATGTTCGTGGTCGTCATGCTCATGTGCATGTTCTTCCAAGATACCTTCGATCTCAGCGCCATGCTGCAGGGCATGCAAAACGGCATCTTTTCCAAGTTCTTCCCAAGATGTGGAAATAATGGTTGCCTCTGCATTTTTCTCACGCAGCATATGCACGCACTCTTCTACCTTTTCATCTGTCATCATCTGGGTACGGCTGATAACGATCGTAGATGCATGCTCTACCTGGTTATTGAAGAATTCTCCGAAGTTCTTGAGATAGATCTTTGCTTTCTTACCGTCAACAACTGTGATTCTTCCGTCAATCTCAATATCTGCCTCATCTTTGACACCCTCGATTGCTTTTACAACATCAGAAAGCTTTCCAACTCCTGAAGGTTCGATGATGACACGATCCGGTGTATAATCTGCAAGTACTTTCTGAAGTGCTTTGCTAAAATCCCCCACCAGTGTACAGCAGATACATCCTGAGTTCATCTCTGTGATCTCAACGCCGGCATCTTTTAAGAATCCTCCATCAATACCGATCTCCCCAAATTCGTTCTCGATCAGGACCAGTCTTTCTCCCGGAAATACATCCTCGATCAGTTTCTTGATGAATGTTGTCTTTCCTGCTCCCAGGAAACCAGAAATAATATCAACTTTCGTCATTTTTCGTTCCTCTTTTCTTATTATTATAATTTCATAAATTAGCCTTTTCTAACTGCAAATTGTTTCCGAGCTATATCGTATCACATTTCTTTAAAAGATGCAAATAAATAGCTTGTTAATGCATTGTGATTAGTGTATAATAGTTTTATAAAATCTCGTACTTTTTTAGTACAAATTCATAAACAAAGGAGACTTGATAATATGGTTAATTTATTGACAGGCCCAAAAGGAAGCGGAAAAACCCAGCAAATGATCGAACGTGCTAACGAAGCTGTAAAGACATGTGAAGGAAACGTATTCTTCATCAAGAAGAGCCACAGAGATACATACAGCTTATCTTTCAACATCAGAGCGATCTGCATGGATGACTATGATGTAATCACCAATACCGATGAATATCTTGGATTTATTTACGGTATGTTAAGCGCAGACCATGATATCAAAGCAATCTTTATCGACGGTATTTTAAAACACGCCGACATCACACTTGAGAACATTCCTTCTTTCATCGAAACACTGAAAAAGATCTCCAAAGAAAATGATGTAGATTTTTATGTCAGCATCAGTGCAACGAATGAACAGCTTGGTAATGTAGATTTTGAAAATTGTACACTCCTTAACTAAGATAGACATTATCCAAAAGGAGGGATGAAGATTTTCTGTAAATCTTCATCCCTCCTTTTATGGTTTTCCAAATGTGACAGAGCACATTCTTTTTATGCTATGATACCAGGGTCAAAAGGTCAGAAAGCCTCTTGCAAGAGGCTTTTTGCACTCTCGCAATCTGGTATCAAAGGGGGCAAAATATCTTTTGACCCCAACATCATGCTATTTCAAAGACAAAACCGTATTTGCCTTATCCCCTTTTGCATACTCCAGTTTTACATCATCTCCCACATTGTACTTGATGATCTCAATAAAATCGACTACCGATACATCAAAAATCTCATCTGATCCTTCCAGCATAATGTAGTAATGAGAATCTCCATCTATAACGCCCTGGGCGATTTTCGTGATCTTTCCTTCGATCGTGCCGGTATCCATCTTCACTTCTTCTTTTTCCTTGATTCCATTGGTAAGAAGCAGATTATTGTAGGATTCTTCACATACACTTACCGTATCCCCGATCGCAACAACCTGGTACTTCTGGACATTGACCATTGCATACTTTTTCACAAGTCCTGCATCATCCTTAAGTGCCATAAAGTAAGTCGGCTCCCCGGAAATGTTAAGCAACAGCGGGAAAGTCGCCCGATACTTCAGGTTCTGTACCTGTCCTTCTGCCGATGCCATCGCAGAATCCTCGATCGCACCTGCCACCGGATAATACTTTGTCTCCATAGTTCTCTGGTTCATCAGAACAAATCCCACATTGGACTGGTCACTGTTTACAGAAGTTACTCCCGTGTACACCCATACATCATCATCAATCGCCAGATAATTATATCCGTTTGTTGTCTTCAGACAATCTTTCTGGCTGAGTACACTGTTAAAATACCCATGCTTTAACGTGCCATAATAATCATAAAGCTGTACCAGAAGATCTGCCGAATAGGCTCGGTCGATCCATTCCGGGACTTCATCGATCCTGTAGTCCTGCATTTCGCCGGTGATCGCATTGCAGAGCACCACATGTCCTACCGTTTCTCCTCCGAAAAGACCGATATTATACTTTTTGACCGGTGCTACCCAGTATGGAACACCATTATCATCAATTTCAAAACTAAGGTCTCCGTAAATATAAGTCGGATGCGCAAAACGAAGATGACGGTAAATATTTCTTCCAAAATGCTCGCTGGTCGAATACTTCATTCCCTGCTCCAGCTTTACCATCTCCGTTGTCTGACTTGCCATATCGATCCGGATATATGCAGGAAGTCCATCTTTCCGATTGGTAAACCATTTGATCAGATTCGCATATTTCAAAGGTGACACACGGACCGGACGATCCTTGTAGTTGATCTGACTGTAGATATCGTCCACCTCAAACTGGGATACCATATCTGACATGCTTCCCATCTTCCGGTCTCCTAAAAGCTGCGCAGACTCCTTATCCAGAAGCGGGATCTGGTCAAAGGAAAGCTCCTCGATATCTTTTGTGAATTCGCCCTCTTCTACCTTCAGAAGCTGTTGGTATTTCTTCGCATTCACAATCGGTGAAGAAAGAATGGTTCCGGCCAGATAAATCACTAACAAAAGAATAAAAAGACGGACACACCATTTGAAACCTTTGGATTCTTTCATCTCCTTCAGATCAATCGCTCCGTATCGCAAGCCTTTTTTTCCTGCAAGCACAAGACCGACCGCAAGCACCAGAACAAGCACAAAATACCACACTCCGGAAGAATGGATATTAAAAGCCGGCAGTGATACATAATACCAGATTCCTGCTGCCACTAAAAGCAGCAGAAAACTGATCGCTATATTTTTCTTTTTCATAAATTCTCCTTTTCATCGTTTTGCCTTACCAAAGCTGTCTTAGAATTTTCTACTCCAAAGTGACGGCGAGAACAGCATCAGGAACGGGAAGATCTCCAGTCGTCCGATCAGCATATCCACGCAGAAAACAATCTTCGAAAAGTCTGAGAACTTCGCAAAATTTTCCACCGGTCCTACCAGATTCAGTCCCGGTCCTACATTATTAAGTGTAGTAAGCACTCCGGTAAATGAAGTAGTAAAATCAAAGTTATTGATCGAGATCAGAAGCACGGATACGATCAGGATTAGTATATACGCAATAAAGTATACATATACCCCCCGCATCGTCTCTTCTTTCACTTTTTTCCCATTTACTTTTACGATATTGACTGCTTTCGGATGGATCATAGTTTTCAGCTCCCGGCGGATGCTTTTTACCAGGATCAGAAGTCTTGATACTTTGATACCACCGCCTGTTGAACCGGCAGAAGCACCGATTACCATCACAAGAAGCAGAACACATTTGGAAAGCTCCGGCCACTTGTTGAAATCTGCCGTCACAAATCCAGTTGTCGTGATCACGGATGCCACCTGGAACGCCGCATAGCGGAATGCCTTTAAAAGAGAATGATAACCTCCGGCGATATTGCAGGTGATCACAACGGTTGCTCCTGCAATGATTCCCAGGTAAGCACGCAGCTCCTCATTCTTAAATACACTCTTAAATTCTTTCAAAAGCAGAAAGAAATACAGGTTAAAATTGATACCAAACAGGATCATAAATACGGTGATCACACCATCAATGTAGGCACTGTTGAAGTGTGCCACACTTGCATTGTAGCCGGAAAATCCTCCGGTACCGGCAGTACTGAATGCATGTGTCACTGCGTCAAACAGGTTCATCCCTCCTGCCAGAAGAAAAACTACCTCAATTGCAGTCAGTGCAAAATACATTCCATACAGGATCCTTGCGGTTCCTCTTGCCTTTGGAACCAGTTTATCTGCCTCTGGCCCCGGAACTTCCGCACGCATCAGATGCATGGAATTCTTCTCATCCAGAGAGGTAAGTACCATAACAAATACCAGCACTCCCATTCCACCAACCCAATGTGTCAGGGAACGCCAGAAAAGAATTCCTTTCGGAAGTCCTTCAATCTCAGTCAGGATCGTAGAACCTGTCGTCGTAAATCCGGATACTGTTTCAAAAAAAGCATCCACATAGCTTGGAATACTTTTGCTGAGTACAAATGGAAGTGCACCTGCAAGTGACCAGAAAATCCAGGCCGTTGCAACAATGATCAGACCTTCTTTGGCATAAATCGTCATGTTCTCCGGGCATTTTCTGCCAAACAGCAGATAAATTGCCGTCAGGATCGCAGCTGTAATCAGAAAATAAACCGATGTGTGCTCGCCATAAATAATTCCAACCATCATCGGAAGCAGCATCAGCAGTCCCTCTACTCCCATCATCTTACTGATGATATAGCGTATCATTTTCACATTCATTTCTTTTCACCCCTATTGCTCAGCCAGAATATCTGTGATATCCTTAACTTTCTTCTGGGTCGTAACGATTACAACACTGTCGCCCACCTGAATGGATTCATCCCCGTCCGGAATAATAATCTGCCGTTTTCTTCCGATACATGCGATCAGATTGTTCGGCTTCAGTTCCAGATCCTTAAACGGGATATCTGTATATTCTGTTTTTTCTTTGATAATAAATTCCAGTGCTTCTACTCTTCCGCCAACCAGCTGATACATAGATTCAACATTGACATTCTTGAAAGAATTCTGGCGTGCACGCACATAACTCATGATCGCATCTGCTGTTGCAGTCTTTGCTGATACAATCAGATCGATCCCAAGTTCCTCGACAAGCTGGGCACGTCCGTCTTCGTTGACCTTTGCCACGATCTTGTCCACACCTTTTGTCTTTGCAAAAAGTGCAAGGATAATATTCTCCTCATCCATACCGGTCAGACTGACCAGGGCATCTGCCTGTTCAATTCCTTCTTCAATCAAAAGGTCATGGTCTGCGGCATTCCCACAGATGATCGTCGCTTTCGGAAGCTGGTCGCAGAGATCTTCGCATTTCTTCCAGTCCTGCTCAATGATCTTAACCTGCATACCAAGTCCTAAAAGCTGTTTTGCCAGATAATATCCGACTTTTCCCCCACCACAAACCAGAATATTCTTCGGCTCTTTCCGCTTTCCGATCAGATGGAAAAATTCTTCAATATATTTGTGGGATGCAACAATATGAAGCCGGTCTCCATCATGGATGACAAAATCACCATTCGGGATGATCACTTCCGATCCACGTCTTACAGCACATACCAGAACTTTGATCTGGAACTTGCGGTAAAGTTCAGCAAGCGATACTCCGCCCAGATGGCTTCTTTCTTTGACAATGAATTCTACCATTTCGACTTTTCCCTTCATAAAAGTCTCTACCTTTGCAGTATCCGGAAGAAGGATCGATCTGGAAATCTCAAATGCAGCCATAAGTTCCGGGTTGACAGCCATACTCAGTCTTAAGTCCTCTTTCAAAAGATCGATCTGCTGATAATAGATCGGATTCCTTACACGGGCGATCGTGTGCTTTGCCCCCAGTCTCTTTGCGAGCAGGCAGCTCAGCATATTCAATTCGTCTGTCGATGCACATGCCACAACAAGATCAGCGCCCGGCACTCCTGCTTCTTTCTGCACTTTCGCATCTGCACCATCTCCGGTAATGCAGAGAATATCAAGCTGATTCAGTGCTTCTTTTAATTTTCCCTCATTCTGGTCAATCAAAACCACATCGTAATTTTCTTCGGATAACTGTATGGTCAGTTTATGACCAACCTTCCCGTCCCCAATAATTACAATTTTCATTTTTCTTTTCCTCTACTTTTGCTCTTAATACTAAGCCTTTAATACTAAAATTGTATAAAATACCAATGGGACAGCCGAAGCTGCCACCATCATAATATGTATACCACTTTTAGTACGAAAGTACAATAGAAAAAACCGGGATTTTCTCCCGGCTTTTCCTTATTCTTATTCTTCAGCTGCACGCTTTTCAATTTCTTTTTCCTGTACATCTGCCGGAGCCTGTTCATAACGGGCAAATTCATACGAATAGCTTCCTCGTCCACCTGTCATAGAACGAAGTGTTGTGCAATATCCAAACATGCCTGTCATCGGTACATCCGCTTCAATTACCTGATATCCGCCTGACTGTGGATTCATTCCAAGAACACGGCCACGTCTCTTGTTCAGATCTCCCATAACGTCTCCGGTATAATCATCCGGAACGGTTACTTTCACAGATGCGATTGGCTCAAGAAGAACCGGTCCTGCTTCCATAAATCCTTTCTTAAATGCCTGGATCGTCGCAGTCTTAAATGCCATTTCAGAAGAATCTACCGGATGGTAAGATCCATCATACAGGGTTGCTTTCACGCCAACTACCGGATATCCGGCGAGAGGTCCTTTTAATACAGATTCCTGCAATCCTTTTTCAACCGCCGGGAAGTAGTTTTTCGGAACAGCACCTCCGACTACTTCTTCCTGGAATACATACGGTGTATCCAGATCTCCGGATGGTTCAAAACGCATCTTAACATGTCCATACTGTCCATGTCCTCCGGACTGTTTCTTATACTTGGTATCTACATCCGAATTCTTGCGGATTGTCTCACGGAACGCAACTTTTGGTGTCTCCAGTCTGATTCCGACTTTGTAACGCTCTGCCAGCTTGCTTGCTGTCACTTCCAGATGCTGGTCACCCATTCCATAAATCAGTGACTGGCGGTTCTCACTGTCATTTACCACTTTCAGTGTCACATCCTCTGCCATCATCTTCGCAAGAGCCTGTGATACCTTGTCCTCATCACCTTTGTTATTCACTACATACTTCATATATGTATACGGTTTGGAGTATTCGGTTTTTCCATAAGATACCGGTGTATTTTTTGTTGAAAGGGTATCCCCTGTCTTTGTACTTGTCAGTTTTGCAATCGCTCCGATATCACCTGCAAACAGTTCCTGAACTTCTACCGGTTTGTTGCCGGATAAGGTGTAGATCTTGCCGATCTTTGCTTCTGCATCTGACTCCGGATTGTAAAGGACATCATCCCCCTTTAATACACCGGAACATACTTTTACGAAAGAATATTTTCCGATAAACGGATCTACCATGGTCTTGAATACATATGCGGTCTTTGCGGCTGCAAAATCATGATGTGCTTCAAAGATCTCATTGGTCTTACGGTTGATACCTACGCATTCACGGTATTCCGGACTTGGGAAAAATCTTACGATATCAGACAGTAAGTTTGCAACACCCTGTGCCTGAACATTGGATCCCATTGCTACCGGAACGATATCTCCGTCCATAACTTCTGTTCTCATGGCGGAGCGGATCTCTTCAACCGAGAATTCATCTCCCTCAAAATAACGTTCCATAAATGCTTCACTGGTCTCTGCCACTGCTTCAAGAAGCTTCTCTCTGTAAATCTGCAGGTTCGGCAGACAGTAATCCGGAATCTCACACTCTTCTCTCTGTCCAAGTCCGGTGTATCTTCTACCTGCATTCTTGATAACATTGACATAACCTACTAATTTCTCGTTCTCACGGATCGGTTGGAAATGTGGTGCGATCACTTTACCGTATCTTGCGGTCAGATCTTCAACAACCTGACGGAAGCTGGCATCATCCACATCCATCTCAGTAACATAGATCATACGCGGAAGATTATACTTATCACAGAGCTCCCATGCTTTCTCGGTTCCTACCTGCACACCGGCTTTTCCGGAAACAACGATAACAGCTGCATCGGCTGCGCTGACTGCTTCTTCCACTTCTCCGACAAAATCAAAATATCCAGGTGTATCAAGGATATTAATCTTTGCTTTTTCCCATTCAATCGGAATCAGACTTGTGCTAAGTGAGAATTTACGTTTCTGTTCTTCTTTATCAAAATCACTGATCGTATTACCGTTCTCAACAGATCCCATACGATTTGTTGCTCCAGATACATAAGCCATCGCTTCTGCCAGACTGGTCTTTCCGCTTCCCCCATGTCCTAAAAGGACCACGTTTCTAATTTCATCCGTTCTGTAAACCTTCATGCTTGCTGCCTCCTTGCTAAAGTTTCTCATGGATATATTGTACTAAACTTTCTATAAAAACACAACTATTTTATAGAATTTCAACAAAAACTTTCACTTTTGCGCTTTAAAGTATTGCTTTATTGACAGATAGCCTGTTTTCCTATATTATGAAAGGTAGACTATCACGAAAGGACGAAAGATTATGAAACAGAAAAAAATCGGATTTATCGGACTCGGACTCATTGGGGGCTCTATTGCAAAGGCGATCCGTCGGTATTATCCGGATTATGAGATTGTCGCTTTCGACAAGAATAGAGAAACTCTGGCACTTGCCACACAGGAATCCATCATCAATGTGGCCTGTACCTCGATCGATGATAATTTCCGCGGCTGCAACTACATCTTCTTATGTGCTCCGGTTGCTTTCAATACTGCATATTTAAAGCAGATGATGCCTTACCTGCATGATGATATGATCCTGACTGACGTCGGAAGTGTCAAGACTCCGATCCATGACGAGATCATCCGGCTGGGGCTGGAGGATTACTTTATCGGAGGACACCCGATGGCCGGTTCCGAAAAGAGTGGTTTTGCCAATTCCAAACCAATCCTGATCGAGAACGCCTACTTTGTTCTCACCCCTTCCGCCAAAGTAGCGAAGAAAAAGGTTGATGCTTACGCATCCTTCGTAGAATCCTTGCGTGCACTTCCGATCGTACTGGATTATCATGAACACGACATCGTCACCGGCACGATCAGCCACTTGCCACATATCATTGCCGCAAGTCTGGTCAACTTTGTCAGAGACACCGACACCAAGGATGAGCTGATGAAAACCCTCGCCGCCGGCGGCTTTAAGGACATTACGCGAATCGCCTCTTCCTCACCGACCATGTGGGAACATATCTGTGCACAGAATCAGAGTAATATTTCCCAGATCCTTGGAAATTATATCGAAACATTAAATGAAGCGAAAAAACTGGTTGATTCCGGAGACTCCCAGGGAATCTACGATATGTTCGACCATTCCCGGAACTACCGCAATTCCATGCCAAATGGTTCTGCCGGCCCAATCAAGCGTGCATTCGAGATCTACTGTGACATCCCGGATGAAGCCGGTGTGATCGCCACCATTGCGACCATCCTCGCTTCTAATGCACTCAGCATTAAGAACATCGGAATCGTTCATAACCGTGAATTTGAAGAAGGCGTACTCCGCATCGAATTCTATGACAGCATCTCCTGTGAGAAAGCAGTAGCACTTTTGCAGAAGCATCGTTATATTGTTTATGAGCGTTAATAATTAAATGATGATACCAGGGTCAAAAGGTCAGAAAGCTGATGCAAGCTTGCTTGCAAGAGGATTTTTGACACTCACATCATTAAATGCAAGACAGTCCAAAAAATCTTTTCAGAACTTTGTGTAAATTGGTCACAATGCTTGAAAATAGAATTTTACGAATGAGAGGTTACTATATTATGCAAATCCAACCTGTTAAACAGCTTCGCGGGGAAGTATCTGTTCCCGGCGATAAATCCATCTCCCACCGTTCTATTATGTTCGGTGCACTGGCAAAAGGAACTACTGAGATCACACATTTTCTTCACGGTGCCGACTGCCTCTCTACCATCGGCTGCTTTCGTGCCATGGGAATCAATATCGAAGACACACCTGACCGTATCCTGGTTCACGGCAAAGGCCTTCACGGACTTTCCGAACCTTCTTCTTTTTTAGATGTAGGGAACAGCGGAACCACTACAAGACTGATTTCCGGTATTCTTTCCGGTCAGCCGTTTGCCACCACTCTTTCCGGCGATGCTTCTCTGAACTCCCGCCCGATGAAGAGGATCATGGAGCCTCTTGGGATGATGGGCGCTGATATTTTAAGCCAGAATGGGAACGGGTGCGCACCACTTCTGATCAACAGCCATCTTTCTGCCGGTCAGAATCCATCCCTGCACGCAATCCACTATCACTCAAAAGTAGCTTCTGCTCAGGTTAAATCTTCCGTACTCCTGGCAGGACTTTATGCAGACGGATTAACCCTGGTTACAGAACCTGTACTTTCCCGTAATCATACAGAACTGATGCTGAATGGCTTCGGTGCCAACGTACAGACAGAAGTACATTCTGATGGCAGTGCAACTGCATCTATTCTCCCATGTGAGGAATTATACGGACAGAAGATCCTGGTTCCCGGAGATATTTCTTCTGCTGCTTACTTCATCGCTGCTGCCCTTCTGGTTCCAGGTTCTGAACTTCTGATAAAGAATGTAGGTACCAACCCGACCCGTGCCGGAATCCTTGAAGTATGCAGGGCAATGGGGGCAGACATTACCTATCTAAATGAAAATCGTGACAGTGGTGAACCAACTGCCGATCTTCTTGTACGTACAAGCACTCTTCACGGAACCACCGTAGAAGGTGCAATCATCCCTACACTGATCGATGAGATTCCGATGATTGCAGTGATGGCTGCTTTCGCCGAGGGAACTACGATCATCAGGGATGCTGCCGAATTGAAGGTCAAAGAGACTGACCGTATCAAAACAACTACAGAAGGACTTCTTGCCATGGGCGTTGATGTAACACCAACCGACGACGGCATGATCATCCGTGGCGGTAATCCGATTCATGGAGGACAGATCAACAGTTATCTGGATCACCGGATCGCAATGGCCTTTTCCATCGCAGCCCTTGCCGCCGAGGGAAATACTGAAATCCAGAATGGTCAGTGTGTAGATGTATCTTATCCTTCATTTTTTACGGAACTTCATTCCCTTTCCCTGTAATTTCACGCAAAAATATAAGAAAGAATGTGCCTCGGCACATTCTCGCGCCGAGTGCGTTGCTGAGCGCCAGTGGCGCTCGTTAAGCAACGACCGAAGCGGAGCGTAGACCGCTTGCGACATTCTTCATCTTCGTGCGAGTGCGCATCTCCGGCACGCAGTGCCTTTTGTTTCATAGGAAGTTCCTTCGGAATCTCCTATGAAACAAAAAAAGAAAGCCGCACACTACATAAGTAGTGTACAGCTTTCTTTTTTATGCGCCCTGTCACTGTTTCTCTAATCCGTGAATCCAGTCTGTCTTAAGAAACAGAATCAAAAATATCACCGAACTGATAAACCAGGTAAGTGGATATGCCCAGTAGATTACATTGATCACCGGAATAATCCTGATAACAATACTAATATAGGTTACCCGGACTCCGCACCATACAATCATCATAACAAACATCGGAACAATACTTCTTCCCGCCCCTCTCTGAATTGCTGCCATACAATGCGAGAACGCAAGCAGACAATAGAAAAGAGCGATCGTATGTGCCTCTGCAATTCCATATTCAATTGCTCTTTGATCTCCTCCAAACGCAGCGATCAGGTATGGTGAAAAGAAAAAAACTGCTATCCCGATTCCACAAATGGTTCCAAACAATGCCCCTTTTTTTGCCCGGTCATACTCTTTTGCTCCCAGATTCTGTCCAATAAACGTCGTGAGTGCCTGTGAGAAGCAGGTAACCGGAATAAATCCAAATCCTTCAATTTTGGAATATGACCCACATCCGGCCATTGCCAGAGCCCCAAACTGATTAATATTCGACTGTACAAATACATTTGCAACCGCAATAATTGAATTCTGGATTCCTGCCGGTATTCCGTTTACCACGATCAGTCGCAGCATATTCCCATTCATCCGAAGTTCACGAAAAGATAACCGGAACGCCTCTGGTTCCCTACGCAGTTTTCTGATACACAGAACCGCACTTAATATCTGTGAAACAATCGTTGCAAAAGCTGCTGCACCTACACCAAATCCTAAGCCTCCGATCAGCACCAGATCCAAAATCACATTCAGACACGCTGAAATGATCAGATAGATGACCGGACTCTTACTGTCACCAAGTGACTGCAAAATCCCCATTCCAAAGTTATAAATTACAAATCCAAGTGAACCTGCAAAATACACCCTGAAATAAACCAGTGATTTCGGCAGTACCTCTTCCGGCGTACCAATCAGTTTTAAAATCTGCGGTGCAAGAATCAACGCGGCAACCGTAAGAAAAATTCCACATACACCACCAAATGCCAGTGCCGTATGGATTGCTTTTTTCAGCTTTTCATATTCTCCGGCTCCAAAATACCTCGCAATGACAACACCGGCTCCCACGCCAATTCCCCCAAAAAATCCTACCATCAGGAATATCAGATTCCCTGATGAGCTGACAGCTGCAAGTGCATTATTCCCAAGAAAATTTCCCACGATCAGCGAATCCGCCACATTATATAATTGCTGGAATAAATTCCCCCATAGAAGCGGAATCGCAAACATAATAATCTTTTTCGGAATAGATCCCGTTGTCAGTAGATTAGCGTTTGATGTTTCCCCCATAATTAACCTTGTCCTCCTATAATATTTTAAGTCTATTATACTCCTGATACGGTTAATTCACCAGCAAATATATCGGAAGCAATATTTGATTCTTTTTTAATAAATCATAAATCTATTTTTTCATCAATTATTATAACCTTTTTAAATTATCCTTCAATGTATATTGCATTTTCCATCCTCTTCCATTAAACTATTATGATATATACTATAAATTTTTTGGGGGAATTTTCTATGCAAAATTATCTTGAATTTATCGGAAACGAACTGAAAGCTTTAACTTCTATTCCAAGCCCATCCGGTTATACCAAAGATGTGGCTGCATACCTGATGAAGACTTTATCAGATATGGGATATGAACCACAGCTTTCTAACAAAGGCAACGTATTCGTAACGATCGGCGGAGAGGGGAATCCGCTGGTACTTGCAGCACACGTTGATACCCTCGGTGCCATGGTGCGTTCTGTCAAAGCAAATGGAAGACTGCGTCCGACTACTCTCGGTGGACACCAGTGGAGTACCGCTGATGGGGAAAACTGCACGATCCACACACGCGACGGACGCGTTTATACCGGTGTAGTACTAAATACTGAACCTTCTGTTCATGTTGCAGATTCTGCTGTTGAGACAAAAGAAGAAAATATGGAAATCCTTCTGGACGAAAATGTGGACACTAAAGAAGGAACTCTTTCACTTGGCGTACAGCCTGGAGATATCATCGCCATGGACCCGCGTACCCAGATCACACCGAGCGGTTATATCAAAAGCCGTTTCTTAGATGACAAGCTTTCTGCTGCCATCCTTCTCGGTCTGGCAAAATGCGTAAAAGATGAATCTATTGCGCTTTCCCGCAAAGTTTCTCTCCTTTTCACTGTATATGAAGAAGTCGGACACGGCGGAAGTTTTGTTGCCGAAGATACAACAGAGATGATTTCTGTTGACATGGGCTGCGTCGGATCCGATCTCGGATGTACCGAACGCATGGTATCTATTTGCGCAAAAGATTCCGGCGGTCCTTACAACTACGACGTAACATCCGCTCTTGCCGAAACTGCAAAAGAAGAAGGATTGGATTATGCGATCGATGTGTATCCGCATTACGGTTCTGATGTAGAGGCAACTCTTCGGGCAGGATATGATATCCGTCATGGTCTGATTGGCCCTGGGGTGTATGCATCACATAACTATGAAAGATCCCATATGGATGGGGTAAAGAATACGCTTTTGTTGTTGAAGAAGTATATTCAAAAATAAAAAGTATAAATAGCTAACGGTCAAAAATAAAACATCTGCGATATGCATACCGCAGATGTTTTATTTTTTCAATATTAGTCATATTTTTCTTAAGTCCGGTAAATGCAAGTGCCTCTTCTACCAGTTCTTTTCTCTTTTTCTTATCTTGTCATGATCTGGATGATCGTTTTATCCGTCTCACGCATTCCCTTCTTTGCAAGCTCTCCGATATTACGGATCGTGTTTTCTACACCTTTTTCTACAAGTCCGTCTCCGCCATAGAACTGCTTTCCATTTTTCTGCATCTGAAGTCCCAGAAGCCCTGCTTCTACAGCTGATGCAATTTTTGCCGCGCAGCTTGCCTTCGCTCCATCACACACAACACCTGAGTTAATGGCAACTGCATTTACAATTACATGAGAAATCTCATATGCACGTCCGCCATACAGATAACAGATTCCGGCACCTGCACCACATCCTGCACTGATCGCGCCGCAATATGCAGACAGTCTTCCGATTCCTGTCTTCATATGGATTGTGATCAGATTTGACACAACCAGCGCGCGGATCATCATCTCTTTTGAGACATTCAGCTCTTTTGCATAGACGATCACCGGAAGAGAAGTTGTCATTCCCTGGTTACCGCTTCCCGAATTGATGACAACCGGAAGTTCACATCCGTTCATTCTTGCATCCGATCCGGCCGCTGCCATCGCTTTCGCACGGTTATGTACACTGTTTCCATATGCTTCCATCAAAGTCTTTCCAATGGCAGCTCCCCAGTTTCCTGTCATGCCTTCTTCGGCAATTGCCCAGTTATAATCAATCTGTCTCTGCAGAACTTCCTCTACGTCTGCAACGTCTACGCAGTCTGCGAATTCAATGATCTTCTCCACAGTCAGAAGAGAACGGTCCGTCGCACAGCTGGATCCCTGCTCTTCATATGCTTTTTCTCTGATGATCTCATCATCTTTCTTTACACAGATCACATTGGTGTGAAAACCTGCGATCTCTACGTATCCGCTGTGTCCGCCTGCACATGCCTTGATCTGGATGTCGAAAATATATTCTTTATCGGATTCCCGGATTGTCATCGGCATAGTATCCAGCATCTTTTTCATTTCTACTTTCTGTTCCCCTGTGATCTCTTCCAGAATTTCCAGTTCTTTTTCCGGACATCCGGCTACAATCCCTGCACAGACTGCTGCACCGATTCCGCGAAGTCCTCCTGTGCACGGTACAACGACACTTTTTACATTCTTAATAATATTTGCACTGACATTTACTTCTACAGATTCCGGTTTTTCCCCAAGAGCCTGAACTGCAACTGCTGCCGCGTAAGCTACTGCAATCGGCTCTGTACATCCCATCGCCGGAAGCAGCTCTTCCTTTAAAATTTCCACATATTCATTGTATATTTTTTGTTCCATCTTTTCTCTCCTCTGTCAGATGACACCCCATTCATCTTTTTATTGTTCCCTGTTTATTTTATAGTATTCCTGCCTTTCCCACAAGCTTTTCTCTCTATTTTTTCAGGTTTTACATAATTACCATGATTACATTCCAAAAATATTCTTTTATTTTTATTTAACGCCTCCGAAAATTTTCCTGTAACATTTTTTAGTCAAATTTCTCTGTTATATCATCACAAAATGCCGGGCAACATTTTGTACTGTCCGGCATTTTTCTATCCTGTAGCAATTTATTTTCCAATCTCTTCTCTAGTCTCTTTAAAACATTTGATAATGAAATCAATATCTTCTTTTGTATGGCTCGCGCATACCTGTGTGCGGATTCTTGCTTTTCCTTTCGGTACAACCGGATAAGAGAATGCAACCACATATACCCCTTTTTCCATCATTTTCTTTGCATATTCTCCGGCAAGTCTTTCATCATAAAGCATAACCGGTACACATGGATGGGTTCCTTCGATGATATCAAATCCGTTTTCTACCAGCTGCTTGCGGTAGTATGCGGTTACTTCTTCCAGATGGTCACGAAGCTCGGTGCTTTCTTCCAGCATATTGAACATCTCAATACTTGCTCCTGCGATTGCCGGTGCAAGAGAGTTGGAGAACAGGTACGGACGGCTTCTCTGACGAAGCAGATCGATGATCTCTTTTCTTCCTGATGTATATCCACCGGAAGCCCCACCGAGTGCTTTTCCGAGTGTTCCTGTAATGATATCCACTCTTCCTTCTACGCCACAGTATTCGGAAGTTCCTCTGCCGTGTGCTCCTACAAATCCCACTGCATGGCTGTCATCCACCATAACCAGTGCGTTGTATTTATCAGCAAGATCGCAGACACCTTTTAAGTTACAGATGATTCCATCCATTGAAAATACACCGTCTGTAGCGATCAGTTTGACTCTTGCTCCTGCTGCATCTGCAGCCTGAAGCTGTGCTTCCAGATCTTCCATGTTATTATTTTTATAGCGGTATCTTTTTGCCTTACAAAGACGAACTCCATCAATGATGGAAGCATGGTTCAGTTCATCACTGATCACTGCATCCTCTGCAGTCAGGATTGTTTCAAAAAGTCCACCATTTGCATCAAAGCAGGAAGAATATAAAATCGTATCATCTGTTCCCAGAAATCCGGAAATCTTCTTTTCCAGTTTTTTGTGGATGTCCTGTGTTCCGCAGATAAATCTGACAGAAGCAACTCCATATCCTTTTTCATCATAAGTTTTCTTCGCTGCATCGATCAGTCTCTGATTGTCTCCAAGTCCAAGATAGTTATTGGCACACATATTAAGAAGCTCTCTTCCGTCTTCCATTACAACCTTTGCGCCCTGCGGAGATACGAACGGTGCTTCCCCTTTGAAAAGACCATCTGCTTTGATCTGTTCTACTTCTTTTGTATAAATACTTAAAATATCATTTTTTCTTGCCATTTTATTCTCTCCTTCTTCTGCTTTTCCTAATCGTTAATATGTGCCCAGTCAAGGATCACCTTTCCTGACTGTCCTGAGATCATTGCCTCAAATCCTTTTTCATAATCGCGGATATCAAAATGGTGTGTGATGATCGGTGAAATATCAAGTCCCGCCTGGATCATCGTAGACATCTTGTACCAGGTATCCCATACTTTTCTTCCATAAATTCCGCGGATATTCAGCCCATTGAAGATCACTGTCTCAAGATCTACGGTTGCATCCTGTCTCTGCAATCCGAGAAGTGCGATCTTTCCACCATGTTTCATGTTATGGATCATATCAGAAAGTCCCGGCTGGCTTCCGGACATTTCAAGTCCGATATCAAAGCCTTCTGTCATTCCGATCTCATGCATCACATCCGTCAGTTTTTCCTGTGTCAGATTAACGCATCTGGTCGCACCCATTTTTGCTGCCAGATCCAGACGGTACTGGTTCATATCCGTGATTACCACATGTCTTGCTCCTGCAAATTTTGCGATCGCCGCTGCCATGATCCCAATCGGCCCTGCACCTGTGATCAGCACATCTTCACCAAGCATGTCGTAAGATAATGCAGTATGGGTTGCATTTCCAAATGGATCAAAGATCGCATATAATTCTTCATCAATTGCCGGATTGCACGGCCATACATTTGAAGCGGGAATAACCAGATATTCTGCAAACGCACCGTTCCGGTTTACCCCAACACCTTTGGCATCTTTGCAGTTCTCTTTGTGCCCTTCCAGACAGTTTCTGCATTTTCCACAAGTGATATGTCCTTCACCGGATACCAGATCGCCCACCTTGAATCCCTGTACACCTGTACCGACTTCTACAACTTCCCCGACATATTCATGTCCTGCGGTCAGTCCGATCGGAATAGTATGCTGTGCCCACTCATTCCACTGGTAAATATGTACATCGGTACCACAGATTGCATTTTTATGGATCTTGATCTTTACGTCATTTGGTCCTACTTCCGGAATCTGTACTCTTTTCAGCCAGAGTCCCTGTTCCGGTTTTTCCTTTACAAGCGCCCACATTTTATTATCATTCATCTTCATTACCTCCGCATGACACATATGTCCGTTCATTACGGACTTTTTATTATTTTTGTCTTTCTATACTTAGGATACCCTATTTTTCCTCTCTTTTCAATCTATATTTCCGTGATGCACAAACATTTTACATATTCATGTTTTTGTATCAGATACAAGCACATGTGTCTTTCTATTGCAAGCACATTTATTATATATATACAAAAACAGACAGATAAATCTGTCTGTTTTTCACAATGCCCTACTGTCGATTTTCACAATTTCGTTCTGTTTATAACAATCTTTTTTCTTTCTGATGTACCCTTTTTCTCACAAAATAGAAGCACACGACCTGAAGTACAATGGTAATGATCCATGACACCGGATAGGATACAAAAAGTACGGATAAAGATCTGTGGTTCGGAAAAATTCCAAATACCCACACAATTCTTGTTCCCACCGTTCCGATCACTGAAAGCACCATCGGGACTGCTGAATATCCCATTCCACGAAGCGCACCCGGAAACAAATCCATGATCCCACACAGGAAATAAGTGATCGATGTATACGCCAGGATTTCCATTCCGCAGTTGATAACCTTTGGATCTGAAGTATAAACTGTCAGGATCTGCGGTCCGAAACTATAGGCAAGACCACCAAGCACCGCCGCGATCGATATAGACAGAATCGCACAGTCACGCAGCACCTTATCCATTCGTTTCAGCTTACCCACACCATAATTCTGACTGGTAAAACTCATACATGCCTGGGTGATCGAATTCACTGACATATAAAGGAACCCAAGTATATTGTTCGCTGCTGTATAGCCTGCCATCGCAATCGATCCAAATGAATTAACCGAAGACTGCAACAGTGCATTGGACAAATTGATGACCGTACTCTGGATTCCCGCCGGAACTCCCACCTGGAAAATCTGTTCCATGTAGGCACCATTGATCTTCAGTTTGGAGAAACGAAGCTGATAACTTCCTTCCGACCGGTACAGACAGGTCAGTACCAGCACACAGGAAATCAGCTGTGAAATAATTGTTCCAATTGCAACCCCGGCAACTCCCATATGAAAAAGAATAACCAGTGTCATGTTCAGCGCGGCATTTGCAATTCCGGAAATGATCAGGAAGATCAATGGCCTTTTTGTATCACCGATCGCCCTTAAAATGGCTGCCCCATAGTTATATAACATAAAAAATGGCATTCCCATAAAATAGATCCGCATATATAAGGCAGACTGCCCGATTACATCATCCGGCGTTCCCATAATTTCAAGTGCCCACTTTGCAAGAAGCACCCCGATAACTGCCATCATAATTCCACTGATCAGCGCAAGTGTGATCGAAGTATGTACTGTTTCCGACATCTCCCGGTCTTTGCCCGCTGCATAAAATCTGGCTGCAAGAACATTGGCACCAAGTGAAATTCCGATAAACAGGTTCGTAAACACATTGATCAGTGCTGTTGTGGAGCCGACTGCGGCAAGTGCCTGACTCCCGGAGAATCTTCCTACCACGATGATATCCACTGCATTAAACGCAAGCTGCAGAATTCCGGAAACCATAAGTGGCAGTGAAAAAGAGATCAGCTTGTCCATGATGGAGCCGTTGCACATATCAATTTCAAACCTATTTTTTTTCACATTATTCACCCAGCCCTTCATCAAATGTAAGTCTCATCTGATTCCAGACCACGTTTCCATGTACTGATTCTGAGACACCTTCATTTTTGAATCCAAACCTGGCATAATAAGATATCAGCCGGTCCTTGCAGGTAAGGACAAGTCCCTTTCTTCCCTGCTCTTTTGCATCTGTAATCGCTCTTTTGATCAATTCTCCTGCATATCCATGTTTCCGGTAAGACGGCAGCGTATTTACACCAAAAATCATCTGCCAGTCACCTTTTTCATCATGCATTTCCGCTTTTTCATACATTTCGTCTGTCAGATCTTCCTGATTTGTCACCATACCGTCCACGAAGGCGATCAACTTCTCTTCTTCAAACATCAGCCAGAAATGATCTTTATAAAAAGTAAGTCTCTTTTCAAATTCTTCTTCTGTTGCCGCTTCTGCTGCCGGGAAACACTCTGCCTCCACACGGGCAATTTCTTTCAAATCACTCATATCTGCTGTTCTTATTCTCATCTTTACTCTCCCTCTTTTCCTAATATTTTCAGCATTTTTTCTACATTTTCGCTGGTCCATGCCGGAAATTCCAGTACCGCATCCGGGATATCCTGCCTTCCGGAATCCGGGTTGTGGAACCAGATACATTTCATACCGGCTGCTCTGGCAGCTCCTCCACCGTTAGTCGAATCCTCTACTACCAGACAGTCCTCCGGCTCCATTCCCAGTTTCTCTGCCGTTACAAGGAAAGTATCCGGTGCCGGTTTTGGATGCTCTACATAATCTCCACTCATGACCACTGTAAAATATTTCTCCATATCCAGAGACTTTAATGCATCTTTGATCGCATAAGCCGGAGAGGAAGACGCTACTGCAAGCAGATATCCTTCGTCTTTTAACTGCTTCAATGCTTCTTTGATTCCCGGCATCTCCGGAAATCCTTCTGCCTCTGTAATCTGCGCTTTTTTCTCTTTCATGAGCGCATTCATCTTATCCACATCATCAAAAACCGGCCCATAATTCTCATTGATCAAATCCATGAAGAATCCACGAGTAGAACCGATACACGGAAGGTAGACCTCATAGTCAAGATCGATTCCGTTCTTCTCTTTTAAAATTTCCTTCCAGCAACGATAGTGTAATGGTTCTGTGTTGATCAGAACACCGTCCATATCAAAAATAACTGCTTTCATATCTTTTTAGCCTCGATTAAATGATTTAAATTTTCTTTTCATTCTTATTTTGAATGACGTTTTTAAAGATGTCAAGACAGAGAAGCTAAAAAGAATGTGCCTTGACACATTCTCGCGCCGAGCGCAGTCGCTTGCGACATTCTTCATCTTCGTGCGAGTG